>Ga0209347_1000218_pt1 | contig 159428 bp, 147 predicted proteins | sample AutmiccommuBRH23_FD_187382 | JGI IMG/M metagenome (GOLD analysis project Ga0209347, IMG submission 187382) | Deep subsurface microbial communities from Mt. Terri, Switzerland - Autotrophic microbial communities BRH/23 (SPAdes) (version 2) | ecosystem: Environmental > Aquatic > Deep subsurface... | reverse complement strand
CGCGATCCGCGCGGGCGTCGTCGGCGTTTCGACCTGCCGCTGCGTCGCGCCATCGGCGCGCGGCGCGGACGCGCCTCTGAAGGCGAAATTTGCGACGAAGCCGCCGCCTCCAAGCAGGAGGATCGTCGCAACGAGATAAAACCAGATGGGCGCTCTGAATGAGTCACGGACCGCGCGCCACGCGCCAGCGATATCGCTCGAAAAATTCCCAATCCAGCGCGTCGCGCGCGTGTTGCGGAAGGGCTTTTCAAAGCTTTCCAGCTCTCTTAGCAGGCGTCGCTTCTCTTGCAGTATCCGCCGTTCAAAGTTCTCCAACTCCGCGACTTTACGTCGCTTTTCGTCGAGTGTTACGCTCATACCACTCACTCCAAGCGCGTTCGCGTGAAGATCGAAGATGAAGTTCTTCACGTCGATACGCGCAGGCTCTGCGCTCAACGACCGCGCGAGCATCGGCTTCTTACGAGATATTTCTCCGCGCCCGAGTATTGCCGCGCAATTGCCCGGAGTCCTTCCGGCGCGCGCCGCTCCTCTTGCGGATTAACCAACAAAATTATGGCTGTTCTTAGCCGATTTCTCTTGACGAGCGCCGAATCGTTCTGACGCTGGCTGGCGTCCCGCGCGCCTTCTTGACATCGTTCGCGCCGCACGTATGTTGCCGGCCAATTCGCTCCCGGCGCGCTCAGCGGCCGGGACGATTTTTCTTTTCTCTGATAGACTGGGATGACCGATGGCCAAGTCCGCCATGATCAAGATCAAGCTCCTGTCCACGGCGGATACGGGCTATTTCTATGTGACGAAAAAGAACGCGCGCACCAAGACGGAAAAGCTCGTCTTCAAGAAATATGATCCTGTCGCGCGCAAGCACGTGGAATTCAAGGAAACCAAGATCAAGTAAGCGCTCCGGGAAGAGGCGCGCGCGCCGCCGAGGCTGTCGTCACAACCGCTGCTTAAGCCGTCAGGAGCGCCGCCACAGGCGCGCTTCGAAGATTCTTGGCCGGAGAAGCAGCCGCTTTGGGGCAAGGCGGCCGACTGACGATGGCATCAAGGAGGCCACTCCAACCACCGCCAGTCGGCCAACCCCACGGACCCAGGAGATGCGGCGGACCTGAGCACTCCGCAGGGTATTCAAAGTTGTGCCGAATACGCATCAAACACTTACGCGCGCCATGGGTCTTCTTACAGGCCCTTCGACGCCGCCAGACGCGCAACTCATTTGGCGCAGTTACGTTACTCCGGCTGCACAAAAATGCAACTATCTGATATGAATTTTCACACACGGAAAGTTGGGTGACGCTATAGGCGCGCACCAATAATGTCGCGCCCAGATCAACGTGGCGCTGGAGGAATAGATGGCATCTGGAATTCGCTTTGTTATTGGCCTCGTGGCCGGCGCGGCGCTCGCTTTGTCGCTTTCCGCTTGCGGCGAACATATGCCCGGCGACGCCACTGGGGCGAAGGTCCTACGCAATCTTCTGGAGAAGAACGGCGTGGACGCGAAGCTCGTCTCTTTCAAGAAGGTGCAGGGCCGCGAAGCCAAGCGTGAAAACATCGACGCTTACGAATTGATGTATGAAGCCGAGATCCAGTTTCCCGAGGGGTTCGAGGCGAATTGCGCCGACGAGCGCGAGCGTGGAAAATGCGCTTATCTGGGTCTCGACAATGATCGAACCTTCACGAAGAGCGAAGTGCATACAAGCGAAGGCACGTTGCATTTCGTGAAAAGTGAAAAGGGCTGGATGGCCGAGGATAACAACGCCTATTAGCGCGTCGCGGGCGCTCGCGCCGATCGTCATCATCCCGGCGCGTCTGGGCTCGACCCGCCTGCCGCGCAAGGCGCTGGCCGACATCGACGGACGGGCGCTGATCGTCCACGTTTGGGAACGCGCATGCGCCGCGGCGCTCGGACCCGTGGCGGTCGCGACGGATTCCACAGAGATCGCCCGCGCCGTCGAAGCGGTCGGCGGACGGGCGGTGATCACCGGCGGCGCTCATGCCAGCGGCAGCGACCGCATCGGCGAGGCGCTCCGGAAGTTGGACCCGCTGGGTAGCCACGGCGCCGTGGTCAATTTGCAGGGCGATCAGCCCCTGCTTCCCGAGGGCGCGCTCGAGGCGGCGCTCGCGCTGCTTGCCGACCCTGCGGTCGAGATCGGCACGCTGGCGACGCCGGCGCTTGCCGAGGAGGCCGACGATCCGAACGCCGTGAAGCTCGTCGGCGCGAAGATCGCGCCCGGGCGCTTGCGAGCGCTCTATTTCACGCGCGCCCGCGCGCCCTATGGCGCGGGTCCTCTCCTCAAACATGTCGGCGTCTACGCCTTTCGCCGCGCCGCGCTCGATGCTTTCGCCGCGCTGTCCCCCTCCCCGCTTGAAGTGCGCGAAGGGCTTGAGCAGCTGCGCGCGCTCGAGGCCGGCATGCGCATCGACGCCGCGCTGCTGGACAAAGCCGCCCCGTCGGTAGATACGGAACGCGACTTGCGCGCGCTGCGCGAACAGGACGCAAAGTGACGGAATATATCGCCTATCAGGGAGAGCCCGGCGCGAATTCAGATCTGATCTGCCGCGAGGCCTATCCGCATCTGACGCCGCTGCCTTGCGCCAGCTTCGAAGACGCTTTCGCGGCGGTGACCGAGGGGCGCGCCGCCCTCGGGATGATCCCGATCGAAAATTCGATCGCCGGACGCGTCGCCGATATCCATCATTTCCTGCCCCACTCCGGCCTGCACATTGTGGGCGAACGTTTTCTGCCGATCCAATTCCACCTGATGGCCCCCAAGGGCGCGACGCGGCAGGGGCTGAAGAGCGTCTACAGCCATGTCCATGCGCTGGGCCAATGCCGCCGCGCGATCCGCCAACTCGGGCTTGAGGCGCATACCGCCGGCGACACCGCCGGGGCGGCGCGCGAAGTCGCCGAATGGGGCGATCCGACCAAGGCGGCGATCGCGCCGCGGCTGGCCGCCGACATCTACGATCTCGACGTGCTGGCCGAGAACATCGAGGACGCGGCGCACAACACCACGCGTTTCGTCGTTCTGTCGAAGACCCGGCAATGGGCGGCGCCGAACGCCGGCCCCATTATCACCACCTTCATCTTTCGCGTGCGCAACGTTCCGGCGGCGCTTTACAAGGCGCTCGGCGGCTTCGCCACCAACGGCGTCAATATGACCAAGCTCGAAAGCTACATGGTCGACGGCGAGTTCGCCGCGACGCGCTTTCTCGCCGACGCCGACGGACATCCCGAACAGCCGGCGATGGCGCGCGCGCTAGAAGAACTGCAGTTCTTCTCCAAGGAAGTCGAGATTCTCGGCGTCTACCCCGCGAGCGACTTTCGCATCACCAATATTCGCGCCTTCGCCTTTGGGGATTGACAGGCTGCAAGGGCAATTGCTTTCCTTGCCGGCCTTCTTAAGCGGAACGGGAGCGTCGCCGCCCGGCGACATTCCGCTCCCGCCGTGAGCGACGTCGATCGAGACGCGCCCGTTAGAACGGCCAAACGAAATTCAGGAGCAAGCGCTCGAAGGGAATAGCCCATGGCCGTCGCCTATGAACCGAACAACATCTTCGGCAAGATCCTGCGCGGCGAAATTCCCGCTCATAAAGTCTATGAGGACGAGGTGGCGCTGGCCTTCATGGACATCATGCCGCGCGCCGAGGGCCATGTGCTGGTCATTCCAAAGGAAAACGCCCGCGGCCTGCTCGACGTCGCGCCGCACACGCTCGGAGAGCTGATGAAGCGCGTGCAACATGTCGCCAAAGCGATCGAAAAGGCTTTCGTCGCCGACGGTCTGACCCTGCATCAATTCAATGAAAGCGCCGGCGGCCAGGTGATCTATCACCTGCATTTCCATCTGCTGCCGCGCTGGGACGGCGTCGCTCTGCGCCCGCCCGGAACCATGGCGGATGACGCTAAGCTCGCGAGCCAAGCGGAGAAGATCCGAGCCGCGATGGAGCCGTTCAACGCGTAGGATCGCACGTCCTCCGCGCAGTTCGAGGGTCGGAGTATGCGAAGCAGGCGCCGGCTGATGAACGCGGTGGGAGCGCCGCTTAAGGAGTGGCGCGGAGCGGGGGGACGGCGCCCAAGCCCCCAGCCTTGGCCTATTCCTCGCCGACCTTCGCCGGCCTCAGCGCCACCGGACGCAGTAGAAAAGACGGGACGTGGTCGCCGAGTCCAATGACGGGCGGTCCGTCATCCTCATGATTGCGCGGCCGGCGCTCGCGACGCTCCGCCATCGGCGCCGCGGCATAGACCGGATCGCGGACGCTCTCCCCTTCGGGCTTGGCGCGGCCGCCGCGCGGCCGGGTCATGCTGACTGGCGCTTCTCGCTCGGCGGCCGGTTTGCGGCCGCGCTCCCGGCGCGGCGCACGTTCGGCGCGCGTTCCACGGCGCTCTTGCGGGCGGCTCGTCTCCATCGGCGGCGGCAGGGCGTCGAAACCCGGGCCCTCCCACTCGACCGCCTTGCCGATCAGGCTTTGGATCTGATCGATATATTTCATGTCGTCTTCGGTGACGATGGTCAGCGCCACGCCCGACCGCCCCGCGCGGCCGGTGCGGCCGATCCGGTGCACATAATCTTCGCTGTGCGTCGGCACGTCGAAGTTCAGCACATGACTCACGTCCGGAATGTCGAGGCCGCGCGCCGCCACATCCGAACATACGAGAAGCGACACATCGCCATTCTTGAAGGCGTCGAGCGAGGCCATCCGCGCCAGCTGGTCCATGTCGCCGTGCAAGGCGCCGGCGGAAAAGCCGTGCTTGACGAGCGAGCGGTGAAGAATCGCAACATCGCGCTTGCGGTTGCAGAAAATGATCGCGTTCTTGAAGTTGTCGGCGTCGCGGATGAGATTGCGCAACGTCTCCCGCTTGTCGGCGTGACCGCGCGACGCGACGAGCGCCTGCCGGATCGTGGTCGCCGTCGTCGCCGCGCGCGACACTTCGCAGCGGATCGGGTTATGCAAAAAGGCTTCCGTCAGCCGGGTGATTTCCGGCGGCATGGTCGCGGAGAAGAAGAGCGTCTGCCGCGTGAACGGCACCAGCTTGCAGACGCGCTCGATGTCGGGAATGAACCCCATGTCGAGCATGCGGTCCGCCTCATCGATGACCAGAATTTCGATGCCGGTCAGCAGCAGCTTGCCGCGATCGAAAAAATCGAGCAGGCGGCCCGGCGTGGCGATGAGCACGTCGGCCCCGCGCATGATTTTGGTTTCCTGCTCGCCGAAGGCGACGCCGCCGATCAGCAGCGCGACATTGAGCCGATGGTTCTTGCCGTATTTGGCGAAGCTTTCTTCGACCTGCGCGGCCAGTTCGCGCGTCGGCTCCAGAATCAGCGTTCGCGGCATTCTGGCGCGGGCGCGTCCGCTTTCAAGACGGCTCAACATCGGCAGGGTGAAGGCGGCGGTCTTGCCGGTGCCCGTCTGGGCGATGCCGAGAATGTCGCGTCCCTGCAAGGCGGGGGGAATGGCCTGCGCCTGAATTGGCGTAGGGGTCGTATAGCCGGACGTTTGCACGGCTGCGAGAACCTTTTGGGAAAGGCCCAGTTCCTCGAATGTCATAAATTATCCTGATTACGGCTCACATCTGCGGAACGCCCGCTTGCGCGCCAGCCGTAAAAAAGCGCGCGTGGATGTTGGAGAAAGCGCCGTCGTCGCCGCGACGGCTTTCCGGCCCGCCGACGGTCCGCCGCAAAGAAGCGCGGTCGAGAGCTACCCGGAATGCTTTACGGGCAATTGGCGAATTGTCAATGAATATATGCGCGTTCGCGCCGCGCGCGAGGGGTCGACGGCAAAAAAGTTAATGATCGACGATTTCGCCGCAGGGGGTTAACGGCTGGCGTTTCCGCTGCTCCCCGATCGTTCCGGTCGGCAAAGGGTCCACGCGCGCGTCGCGCTGTTGGATAGGCGCCGGCGCCTCGACTTGCGGCGCCGGGGCGACGATGGCGCGCCGAGCGGACTCCCCGCGCCCGGAAAACCCAACTGGCGTTGGCGCGCCTGGAGGCTCAAAAATATTCGACAGCAGTTTCGCGGCGAGCACGCTGCATAAACAAACGGCGACCGACAGGGCCGCGAGACTCCATACGCCCGCCGGCAGTCCGGGGCGTGGCTGACTGGTACGGCGGCGCTCGTTGGTCGGATGCACGTAGGAGCCTGAAGGTGAGCAGTAAGGACGCTAGGCTTGCGGAGGTAAATTTTTTATTGACGGCGCGCCGACAAAGGCCGTTGCAGCGCGTCAGCGACCCCTTGCCAAGCTGCGGGGAAAGCTCAAAACTGTCGATGTTCTTGATTTCCCTCCCCATGGAAGTGGCCCAGATTCTGCGTGGCGAACCCTAAAAGAACCACTGTGCCGACCTACATGGAAAGGATCGAAAGGGTGAGGATGTGCCGGCGGAGGAAATAGCTCTTTGGATGGCGGCCGTTGGGCATGCGCCATGCGCGGCAAGAGAACCGCGCAAGGGAGGGGACGTCGGTCCCGGCTCCGGCACCGCGCTGGTCACCCGAACGCGGCCTCAGACGCGCAAGCCCAATATGTATCGGGTGCTGCTGCTCAACGACGATTACACGACCCAGGAATTCGTGGTGATCGTGCTGCGTAAATATTTCAACAAATCCGTCGAGGAAGCCACGCGCATCATGCTTCACGTCCACAATCACGGCGTCGGCGAATGCGGCGTCTACACCTACGAAGTCGCAGAGACCAAAGTCACCCAGGTGATGGATTTTGCAAGGAAGCATCAGCATCCTCTGCAATGCATCATGGAAAAGAAATAGGACGAGCGCATGCCGACCTTCTCGCGCAATCTGAAGCAGACTCTCGACCGCGCGCTCGCCTCCGCGCGCGAGCGCCATCATGAATACGCCACGCTCGAGCACCTGTTGCTGAGCCTCGTCGAAGACGTCGACGCTTCGGCCGTGCTGCGCGCCTGCTCCGTGGATCTCGACGTTCTGACCAAGAATCTGCGCGATTATATCGATCGTGAACTCGACAACCTGGTCAACGAAGACGCGGACGAATGCAAGCCGACCGCCGGCTTCCAGCGAGTCGTCCAGCGGGCGATCATCAGCGTCCAATCCTCTGGCCGCGAAGACGTCAGCGGCGCCAATGTTCTTGTCGCGCTGTTCGCCGAGCGCGAAAGCCACGCCGTCTATTTCCTGCAGGAGCAGGACATGACGCGCTACGACGCCGTCAATTTCATCAGCCATGGCATCGCCAAGCGTCCGGGGCTTTCGGACGCCGGCCGGACGCCGCGCGGCGTGGAGGACGACGGCGACCGCGGCGACGGGCGCGACGGCCGCGACGGCGAGACCCGCAAGAAGGAAGGCGCGCTCGAGGCCTATTGCGTCAACCTCAACAAAAAGGCGCGTGATGGCCGCATCGACCCGCTGATCGGCCGCGAGCCCGAAGTGCTGCGCACGATTCAGGTCCTCTGCCGCCGGCAAAAGAACAATCCTTTGCTCGTCGGCGATCCCGGCGTCGGCAAGACGGCGATCGCCGAAGGTCTTGCGCGTAAGATCGTTTCCAACGAAGTGCCGGACGTTCTGACCGGAGCCACGGTGTTCGCGCTCGACATGGGCGCGCTGCTCGCCGGCACCCGCTATCGCGGCGATTTCGAAGAGCGGCTGAAGCAGGTCGTGAAGGAAATCGAGAATCACAAGAACGCGATCCTGTTCATCGACGAAATTCACACGGTGATCGGCGCCGGCGCCACCTCGGGCGGCGCGATGGACGCCTCGAACCTGCTGAAGCCGGCGCTGGCGCAGGGAGTCCTGCGCTGCATCGGCTCAACCACCTACAAGGAATACCGGCAGTATTTCGAGAAGGACCGCGCGCTCGTGCGGCGCTTCCAGAAAATCGACGTCAACGAGCCGTCGATTCCCGACGCCATCGAAATCATGAAGGGCCTCAAGCCCTATTTCGAGGAATTTCATAAGATCCGCTACACCAACGACGCGCTGAAGGCGGCGGTCGAACTCTCGGCCCGCTATATCCATGACCGCAAGCTGCCGGACAAGGCGATCGACGTGATCGACGAAACCGGCGCGGCGCAGATGCTCGTAGCCGAGAACAAGCGCAAAAAGACCATCGGACTGAAGGAAATCGAATCGACGATCGCGACGATGGCGCGCGTCCCGCCAAAGACGGTGTCCAAGGACGACGCCGAGGTTCTCGCGCATCTCGACGAGACGCTGCGCCGCGTCGTCTATGGACAGGACAAGGCGATCTCGGCGCTGACGTCGGCGATCAAGCTCGCGCGGGCGGGCTTACGCGACGCCGAGAAGCCGATCGGCTGCTATCTCTTCTCGGGGCCTACCGGCGTCGGCAAGACCGAGGCCGCGCGCCAGCTGGCGACCTCGCTCGGCATCGAACTCGTGCGCTTCGACATGTCGGAATATATGGAGCGCCACACGGTCAGCCGGCTGATCGGCGCGCCTCCGGGCTATGTTGGCTTCGACCAGGGCGGTCTGCTGACCGACGCCATCGACCAGCATCCGCATTGCGTGCTGCTGCTCGACGAAATCGAGAAGGCGCACCCCGATCTCTACAACATCCTGCTGCAGGTGATGGATCACGGGAAGCTGACCGACCACAACGGCAAGACGATCGACTTCCGCAACGTCATTCTCATCATGACGACGAACGCCGGCGCCGCCGATCTCGCCCGCACGCCGATCGGCTTCACCCGCAGCCGGCGCGATCTCGACGACAGCGAGGCGATCAACCGGCTCTTCGCGCCGGAGTTCCGCAATCGTCTCGACGCGATCGTGCCCTTCGGCCATTTGCCGGTCGACGTCATCAAGCGCGTCGTCGACAAATTCATCATGCAGCTCGAAGCGCAGCTTGCCGACCGCAACGTCACGATCGAACTGACCGACGAAGCGCGCGGGTGGCTGGTCGAACACGGCTATGACGAATCCATGGGCGCGCGGCCGATGTCGCGGGTCATTCACCAGCACATCAAGACGCCGCTCGCCGACGAGGTGCTGTTCGGCCGCTTGAAGAACGGCGGCGCGGTCCGGGTCGTCGTCGTCGGCGACGACAACGGCACGAAGTCGCTGGGCTTCGTCTTCCCGGAAGGACCGGTATTGCCGCGACCCGAGCGCGACATTATCGAGGCCGGAAAGAAGCGCGCCGCCGAGGAAGCCGCGTCCGGCGGCGGCGACGAAGCGCTGAGCGGGTCCGACGAGGCGCGAGACGAACGGCCGGCGCCGTTGAAGAGCTGAGCGCTCATCGGCGCTCGGTCTAACGCGACAAATAAAAAAGGTCGCTGCGCATGCCGTGCGTAGCGGCCCTATTTTTTTCTGCGGCGTGGTGACGATGGCGATCGTGAACGCCTAAAGCGCGCGCGCCTTTTTGGGTGTTGCAGGCTTTGCCGCCGCCTGCGGCCGTCGCGCCATCGCTTCGGCGAGATAGCGGCCGGTATGGCTGCGTTTTTCCTTGACGATCTCAGACGGCGGTCCCGCCGCGACGATCTCGCCGCCGCCGTCGCCCCCTTCGGGGCCCATGTCGATGATCCAGTCGGCGGTCTTGATCACTTCGAGATTATGCTCGATCACCACCACCGTATTGCCCTGCTCGACCAGCTCATGCAGCACTTCGAGGAGCTTGGCGACATCGTGGAAATGCAGGCCTGTGGTCGGCTCGTCGAGAATATAGAGCGTGCGGCCGGTCGAGCGGCGCGACAGCTCCTTGGACAGCTTGACGCGCTGGGCCTCTCCGCCCGACAGCGTCGTCGCCTGCTGGCCGACATGGATGTAATCGAGGCCGACGCGTTTTAGGGTCTCCATCTTGTCGCGGATCGACGGGACCGCCTTGAACAGATTCGCCGCCTCCTCCACCGTCATGTCGAGCACGTCGGCGATGGATTTTTCGCGATATTTCACCTCCAGCGTCTCGCGGTCGTAGCGCTTGCCCTTGCACACGTCGCAGGTGACATAGACGTCGGGAAGAAAATGCATCTCGATCTTGATGACGCCGTCGCCCTGACAGGCTTCGCAGCGCCCGCCCTTGACGTTGAAGGAGAAGCGTCCCGGCGCATAGCCGCGCGCCTTGGCTTCCGGCAAGCCGGCGAACCATTCGCGAATGGGGGTGAAGGCGCCGGTATAGGTCGCCGGGTTGGAGCGCGGCGTGCGGCCGATCGGCGACTGGTCGATGTCGATGATCTTGTCGATCTGCTCGAGGCCTTCGAGCCTGTCGAAGGGCGCGGGATGCTCATGCGCGCCGGAGAGCCGCCGCGCCACCGCCTTGTAAAGCGTTTCGATGATGAGCGTCGACTTGCCGCCGCCCGAGACGCCGGTGACGCAAGTGAAAAGGCCTAGCGGCACTTGCGCCGTGACGTCTTTGAGATTATTGCCGCGCGCGCCGAAGAGCTTGAGCCAACGCCCGGCCGTCGGCTTGCGCAGCTTGTGACGAAGGATCACCTGTTTCTCGCCGGTCAGATATTTGCCGGTCAGCGAAGCAGGATTGTCCATGATCTCCTGCGGCGTTCCCTGCGCGACAATTTTTCCGCCATGGATGCCGGCGCCCGGACCGACATCGACGACATAATCGGCGGCGAGAATCGCGTCCTCGTCATGTTCGACGACGATGACGCTGTTGCCGAGATTGCGGAGCCGCCGCAGCGTATCCAGCAGCCGGTCGTTGTCGCGCTGATGCAGTCCGATCGACGGTTCGTCGAGCACATAGAGAACGCCGCTCAGCCCAGACCCGATCTGCGACGCGAGACGGATGCGCTGGCTCTCGCCGCCCGATAGCGAGCCGGAATTGCGCGAGAGCGTCAGATAGTCGAGGCCGACGTCGACGAGAAAGGTCAACCGGTCGCGAATCTCTTTCAGAATACGAAGGGCGATTTCGTTGCGCTTCTTGTCGAGCGCGCCAGGCAGCGCGCGAAACCAGTCGAGCGCGGCGCGCACGGAAAGCTCCGAGACTTCGCCGATATGCTTGCCGGCGACCTTGACGGCGAGCGCTTCCGGCTTCAGGCGAAATCCCTCGCAGGCGAGACAGGGCGTCGCCGACATATAGCGGCCGATTTCCTCGCGCGCCCATTCGCTGTCGGTTTCGAGATAGCGGCGTTCGAGATTGATGACGACGCCTTCGAAGGGCTTCTTCACGTCATAGGCGCGAAAGCCGTCGTCATAGGAGAAGCGGATTTCCTCCTTGCCGGAACCGTAGAGAATGACGTTTCGCGCCTTGTCGGAGAGCGTCTCCCACGGCGCATCGAGGCGGAATTTGTAATGCTTGCCGAGCGCCTCGAGCGTCTGCTGGTAGTAGGGCGAGGTCGATTTCGCCCACGGCGCGACCGCGCCTTTGCGCAGCGTCGCCTTTGGGTTCGGCACGACGAGATCGGCGTCGACCTTCTGCTCATGGCCGATGCCGCCACAGACCGGACAGGCGCCGAAGGGATTGTTGAAGGAAAACAGCCGCGGCTCGATCTCGGGAATGGTGAATCCGGAGACGGGGCAGGCGAATTTGGAGGAGAAGACGATGTGATCGGGCGCGTAATGCGTCGAGACGTTCGCGACGGCGGTCGGCAAATCGGCAATCGGCAGTCGGCCGTCATTCCCCGACTGCCCACTGCCGACCGCCGACTGCCGGTCAGCGAATTCGACGACCGCGAGTCCGCCCGACAATTCCAGCGCCGTTTCGAAACTATCGGCGAGGCGCGCCGAAATATCGCTGCGCACGACGATGCGGTCGACGACGACGTCGATGTCGTGCTTCAACTTCTTGTCGAGCGCCGGCGCCTCGACGATCTCTGAATAAGCCCCGTCGATCTTGAGACGCTGAAAACCCTTCCGCGTATATTCGGCGATCTCTTTCCGGTATTCGCCCTTGCGGCCGCGCACGACCGGCGCAAGCAGATAGAGCCGCGCGCCTTCGGGCAGCGCCAGCACGCGATCGACCATTTGCGAAACCGTCTGGCTCTCGATCGGCAGGCCGGTCGCGGGCGAATAGGGCACGCCGACGCGCGCCCAGAGCAGACGCATATAATCGTGAATCTCGGTGACCGTGCCGACGGTCGAGCGCGGATTTTTCGATGTCGTCTTCTGCTCGATGGAGATCGCCGGCGACAGCCCGTCGATCTGATCGACGTCGGGCTTTTGCATCATCTCCAGAAATTGCCGGGCATAGGCGGAGAGCGACTCGACATAGCGGCGCTGCCCTTCCGCGTAGATCGTGTCGAAGGCGAGCGACGACTTGCCGGAGCCCGACAGGCCGGTGAACACGACGAATTTGTCGCGCGGGATCGTCAGATCGACGTTCTTGAGATTATGTTCGCGCGCGCCGCGGATGGAGATGGTTTTGGCGTCGGCGCCGCGCGTGCTTGCTGCGTCCGCTGGCGCGTCCTTTTGCTTCATGCTCGCCATTCAAAAAAGGCCGGAAGGAGTACGTGGAAGCGTCCATTTAGGCGCCGAGCAAGGCAAATGCCACGCGGGCCTGCATAAATCCATCGGTTCCATTTTCAGAAATGCTTGGAAATGAGCGTTTCGCCCCATGCCAAAGCCTTGGGCAGCAATTCCGGATTTTGGACGACGCCAACGATGATAATAAGCGTCATAAGCGCGAGCGCACGCAAATCAACGCTCAGGCTCCAACAATTGTGTTCCTTTGCACGTCGGTGTTGTTGATCGAAATATACGCTTCGGATGCAATCCACACAGGCTAAAACTCGCGGCTTGTTCGACGCTGGAATAGTCATTATTTGCCTCGCAGTTTCGGTGGAAACCGTTGGCCGACTCATAATTCGAGATCCTTAATACATGGTTAACTCGAAGCTGGCGGCGTTAACTTTCTAGGGCAACTCCACCATAACTCACTGAAAATATATATTATTTTTGACCTTGATATCCCGTCGATTTGTGATATCAGCGATATCATAGGGGGATATGAAATGCCTGATATTTTGCTCCGCGATGTTCCCGCCGAATTGAAACGCCAGATCGAGGATTTGGCGCATGGTCACAAGCGCAGCATTTCGAGCGAAGCGAAGTCGCTGCTCGAACGCGCGTTAGCTCAATCTGTCCGGCTTGGGGGCGCTCGAGGCGCGGGTGGTCTTGGAACGCGTCTCAAAGGCCTCATTCGGGAAGACGATTGGACCGACGACTTCCTTCAGCCGCGAGATCAAGGCGACCGCGCGCCGCCGGATTTCGTATGATCCTGCTCGATACGAATATCGTCTGCGAAATGATCAAGCCGACCGGCGACGCCGATGTGCGCCGCTGGATGGATTCATACGCCGAACTCGATTTTTTCATCGCCACGCCGATCGTCGCCGAGCTTCGCTTCGGCCTGGCGCTATTGCCAGACGGCCGCAAGAAGGAGGCGCTGACCAATGCTTGCGACACAATCGAGGACGAGATTTTCGTCGGCCGCATCCTCCCTTTCGATCAGCGCGCGGCGCATGCCTTCGCAAGGCTGCGCGCGAAGCGCAAAGCGCTCGGCAGGCCGCTCGCGGTCATGGACGCGATGGTCGCGAGCATCGCATCCGCTCACGCGATGACGCTCGCAAGCCGCAATGTCGCTGATTTCGCCGAGTTGGACATTGCCGTCGTCAATCCGTTCGAAGCGCGCTAGCGATGCGCCTTCGAAATCCCCGCCGTCAATGCGGGAGCCGCAGCCGACGAAGCAATCCACAACCCGCGTCAAGGCTCCGGATTGCTTCGCTACGCTCGCAATGACGGGCAGTTTCGACGCGAAAGGTGATACTGAACTATGCGTTGTTCCCATTACGCGCGGCAGGCGCCAACACCTTCATGACCGCCAATTCCTCTCCGATCCGCAAACCCCTCTACCGCCACCTCTATGTCCAGGTGCTCGCGGCCATCGCGCTTGGCGCGCTATTCGGCGCGCTTGCGCCGGAGGCCGCCGCGCACGACTGGGTGAAGGCGCTTGGCGAGGGCTTCGTCAAGCTGATCAAGATGGCGATCGCGCCGATCATCTTCTGCACGGTCGTTTCCGGCGTCGCCCATATCGAGGACGCGCGCAAAGTCGGTCGAGTCGGGCTGAAGGCGCTCCTTTATTTCGAGATCGTCTCCACATTCGCGCTCGCGCTGGGCCTGCTGGTTGGAAATCTCTCCCGGGCCGGCGCGGGTTTCGCCGGCAAGCCCGACCCCTCGGCGATCGCCAAATATACAGCGCTCGCGGAGAAGCGCAGCGGCGTCGATTTTGTTCTCGACATCATTCCCGACAGTGCGCTCGGCGCCTTCGCCAAGGGCGATATTCTGCAAGTGCTGCTGTTCTCGCTGCTCTTCGGCTTTGCGCTGCTGACGCTCGGCGAACGCGGCCGCGCCCTGCGCGTCATCATCGACGACGTCGGCCACGCCATGTTCGGCGTCATCGCCATCATCATGAAGGCGGCGCCGATCGGCGCCTTCGGCGCGATGGCCTATACGGTGGCAAAATACGGCTCGGCCGCGCTTCTGTCGCTCGCCGGATTGATCGGGCTGTTCTATCTCACGGCCGGGCTCTTCGTCGTCCTCGTGCTGGGCTCCATCGCCCGCGCGGCAGGTTTCAACATTTTCAGCCTTCTCGCCTATTTGCGGGACGAGCTGCTCGTCGTGCTCGGCACCTCGTCTTCGGAAAGCGCCCTGCCCGCCCTGATGGAGAAGCTGCAATGGCTCGGCTGCTCGAAGTCGGTCGTCGGACTCGTCGTGCCGACCGGCTATTCCTTCAATCTCGACGGCACCAACATCTATATGACCTTGACGACGCTGTTCATCGCCCGCGCCATGGGAGTCGAGCTCGACGTCTCGCACCAGGCGACCATCCTCGTCGTGGCGATGCTGACGTCGAAGGGCGCGAGCGGCGTTTCCGGCGCCGGTTTCGTCACCCTCGCGGCCACCTTGACGGCGGTCGATCCGCAACTGGCGCCTGGCATGTCGCTCGTTCTCGGCGTCGACAAGTTCATGAGCGAATGCCGCGCGCTGACGAACTTCATCGGCAATGCCGTCGCCACCATCGTCATCGCCGCTTGGGAGGGCGAACTGGATCGAACCCGGTTGACGGCAGGGCTCGCGCGCAAGATCGACGCTTCCGATGTCGCGATCGGCGTCGCGACCGATTGAAACGCGCGCTTGGGCGCGCTCCCGCGGCGCGCCCGCCCAGGCTAAAAAGAGAACGAAAATTCCCCTGTGCTTGCACGACGTTGCGCCACATGCTAGAACAAAAAAAGAACGTTCTGGCACAAGCGCGCAGCCATATCATCTGTGGACAAGCCGAGGCGAACAAGCCCAGCAAGCGCGCCAGACGGCTGGCCTATGCACTAGAGTGCCTCGCGTTGAGCAAGTGGAGAGAGAGATGGCGGGCAGCGTCAATAAGGTGATCCTGATCGGCAATCTCGGCCGCGACCCGGAAGTGCGCACCCTGCCGTCGGGAGATCGCGTCGTCTCCTTTTCGGTGGCGACGACCGAATCCTGGCGCGACAAGAACACCGGCGAGCGCAAAGACCGCACCGAATGGCACAATGTATCGATCTTCAATGAAAATCTCGGCAAGATCGCCGAGCAATACTGCCGCAAGGGCTCCAAGATTTATCTCGAAGGCCAGTTGCAGACGCGCGAATACACGGACAAGGACGGCAATCAGCGCAAGGCGACCGATGTCGTGCTGCAGCGTTTTCGCGGCGAGCTGACGCTGCTCGACAGCAAGGGCGGACGCAGCGAAGGCGACCGTGAAGGCGGTTATGGCCAGAGCGGCGGGTCGTTCGGCCGCTCCTCGCCGATGGAGCGCGGTCCCGGCGAGCGGCGTCCCGCGCCGGCCGGCAAGCTCTCCGACGAACTCGACGACGATATCCCCTTCTGATCGGTGGCGGGGGCGCGCTTTGGGCGAAAACCCGGAACCGACCTTTTCGCAGCGCGCTAAAAGCGGCCGTGGGACGCATGGTCGAGGATGATGTCAGCCGCCCGAGCGCTCGGCGTTCGGCCTGCCTCAAGGAGGCGCGCGCGCACGCGCTGAAAGGCCGCGAGCTGCGCTTCGCGCGCGGCGCTCTGGCTCAAGAGCGGCGCCAGCGTCGCCGCGAGCGCGCGCGGCGTCGCCGCCCCCTGCAGGAATTCCGGCACGACATTCTCGCCGATGATGAGATTGGGCAACACGATCGAGTCGACGTCGACGAGAAAGCGCAACAGCGACTCAGCGCGTGAGACCTTATAGGCGACCGCCATCGGAACCCCAGCGAGCGCCAGTTCCAGCGTGGCGGCGCCGGATGTGACGAGCGCCGCCCGCGCCTCTCGAAACGCAGCGAATTTCTCCCCCTGGCCGATCAGACGCGGCGTCATCGGCCAGCGCCGCAACGCCTCGCGCAACGCCTGCTCCATATTCGGCGCGACGGGAATAGCGACATCGAAATCGTCGCGATCACGCAGCAGAAGCGAGAGCGCCTCGCCGTAAATCGGCGTCATGCGCCGCACCTCGGCAAGACGCGACCCTGGCAGAACGAGCAGCGTTCGCGCCCCGCCGCGATAGGTCGAAGCCGGCGCCAGCTCATCGAGTCGCTCGACGAGCGGATGGCCGACATAGACGCACCGCGGGCCGCCCAGCCGCGCATGCGCCTGCGGCTCGAAGGGCAGCAGCGCCAACACGCAGTCGACATACTCTCGCATCGCGCGCGCCCGGCGCGGCCGCCAGGCCCAGACGGTGGGACTGACGTAATCAACGATCGGCAGGTCGGGGCAAGCCGCGCGCACGCGACGGGCGACGCGATGGGTGAAATCCGGCGCGTCGATGATGACGAGACAGTCCGGCCGCCGATCGACAACAGCGCGCGCCGTCTGCTCGATGCGTCTCACTAGGCGCGGCAGCCGCGCCAGCACGGGAAGGAGCCCCATCACCGCGATGTCCGCAAGCGGAAAAAGCGACGCGAGGCCCTCGCGCGACATCGCCTCGCCGCCGACGCCGGCGAAAGCGACATCTGGACGCGCGTCGCGCAAGGCGCGCATCAAGGCCGCGCCGAGCTGATCGCCGGAAGCTTCGCCCGCGACAAGAAAAATGCGCGGCGCCGCTCTCACCGGAATCCGTCACGCGCGCGCGGCGCGCAAAGCGGGCGGGTCGCCGGCGCGCGCAAAAAGTCGGCGATCGCCGCAACGTCCGTGTCCCCGGCGAAATCTCGCGACAGACTCTCGATGCGCTCGCTTAGCACGCGCGCATCGTCTCGCGCGAAGAGCAGACGATAGGCGCGGCGCAGGCGCTCGATGCGGTCGATGGCGAAGCCGCGCCGCCGCAGGCCAACGAGATTGAGCCCGAAGAGATGCGCGCGATTGCCCGACGCCAGGGCGAAGGGAATGACGTCGCCTTCAACGCCGGACAGGCCGCCGACGAAAGCATGCGCGCCGATCCGGACGTTCTGGTGCACCGCCGTGGCGCCGCCGATCATCGCGCAGTCGCCGATCTCGACATGCCCGCCCAGCAATACCTGATTGGACAGGATGACGTCGTCGCCAAGCCGGCAGTCGTGCGCGACATGCGAAGCGGCCAAAAACACGCAGCGGGCGCCAATGCGCGTGCCCTCCCCCCCGCCTGCGTTGATGGTCACGCCTTCGCGAATGACGCAATCGTCGCCGATCGTCAGCGCGCCCTCGGCGAGCGCCGCCTTGAGATCCTGCGAGGGCAATCCCACGGCGGCGAAGGGGAAAATCCGGCCGCGCGCGCCGATCCGCGTCCGGCCGCCGACGACGACGTGCGAGACGAGCGTCGCGCCGTCGCCGATCTCGACGCCCGCGCCGATATGGCAAAAAGGACCGATCGCGACGCCGGCGCCAAGCCGCGCGCCGTCTTCAACGAAACAGGACGGATGAACCCCAGGGTTCATGATCGGCGCCGCGTCGATGCTTTAGGCGCCCATCATGACGCTGATCTGCGCTTCACAGACCAGCGCGCCGTCCACCAGCGCGCGCCCCGAATACCACCAGATATTTCGCTTCTGGGCGGTTTTCGTCATGTGGAATTCGACGCGGTCGCCCGGCGTCACCGGCTTGCGGAACTTCGCGCTGTCGATGGTGACGAAATAAACGAGCCGCGCCCGCTCGGCGACTTCCAGCGCGCGAAGGGCGATGACTCCGGCGGTCTGCGCCATCGCCTCGACGAGCAGAACGCCGGGCATGATCGGACGCTCGGGAAAATGCCCCTGAAACTGCGGCTCGTTGATCGTGACGTTCTTGACGCCGACGCAGGATTCGTCGCCGCGGATGTCGAAGATGCGATCGACGAGCAAGAACGGATAGCGATGCGGCAGCTGACTCATGATCTGCAAAATGTCGGCGCTCTCCAGACTGGCGCCGGCCGCGGCCTCGGTCATTGTTCCTCCTTCTCGGACATGGCCAACGCCATGCCCGAATTCTTTTGCTTGTCTTACGTCGACTTGTCCTTGCGCGCGAGTCGGTCGAGCAGCGCCGCGCCGCGCAGGAACCGCCGCAAGGGGCGCGCCGGCGCGCCCCCGACCCGCGCCCCGGCCGGCACGTCGCGCATCACTCCGGCTTTGGCCGCAACCGCGGCGCCTTCGCCAATCGCAAGGTGGCCGGCGACGGCGGACTGCCCGCCAAGCGCGACAAAATCGCCGATCTCGCAGGAGCCGGCGAGGCCCGCCTGGGCGACGATGGCGCAAGAACGGCCGATCACCACATTGTGGCCGATCTGCACGAGATTATCGATCTTGGTTCCCTCGCCGATGATCGTGTCGCGCGACGCGCCGCGATCAATCGTCGTATTGGCGCCGATTTCGACGTCGTCCTGTACGATCACCCGACCGATTTGCGGCGTCTTGAGATAGCCCTCGCGCGTCGGCGCAAAGCCGAAGCCGTCTTGTCCGAGCCGCGCGCCGGGGTGAATGACGACCCGGTCGCCGACCAACGTATGGGTCAGGCTCGCATGCGCGCCGATCGAACAGTCGCGCCCTATGCGCACATAGGACCCGATCACCGCCTGCGGTCCGATGATCGTTCCGGCGCCGATTTCGGCGCCAGGTCCGATCACCGCGCCGGGATCAACGATGACGCCGGGCTCGAGCCGAGCGTCCGGATGCACGGACGCGCCCGGAGATACGCCGCTGGATTGGAAGAGCGAACTCGGCCGGAGCGCCTGGGGAAACAGATGGGCCGTGGCGAGCGACATCGCACGCTGCGGATCATCGACGACGAGCGCCGCCACGCCCTTCGGCAGCAACGCAAGGTGGCGCTCGCGCAGGAAGCAAGCGGTCGCGCGGCACTGCGAAAGCGCTTGGCGATAGCGCGGATTGTCGTAGAAGCAAAGATCGCCCGGCCTGCTCCAATCGAGCGGCGCGACGCCGATGATGAGGGGCGGCGGCGCAAGCTCGCCGAACGCCGAAGAGCCGTCACGGATCTCGGCGCCGGCGACCTGCGCAATCTCGCTCAAGGGCGCCGGCCGCGCCAGGGGAAAGAAGGCCGCCGCGCTCACCGTGCGGCGCCCCGAACGGCCGCCCAAGCCAAGCGGTCACCCGGCCGCCGGGCGTGATTCGCCCGGCGATGGTCGCCGATCATTAGAAGTTGGTGCCGCCGCTGAAGCGGAAGTTCTGGGTGATGTCGCCATAGACCTTCGAGGTGACGACCGCATAGTCGAAGCGGATCGGCCCCATCGGCGAATTCCACAGCACCGAAGCGCCCACCGAAGAGCGGATGGCGAATTTGTTCGCGATCGGCACCACGCAATTGCCCTGGCCGAAGCCCGCCTGCGGCGTGTAGGCGCCGATACAGGTCACGCCGGGGATCGTCGGCAGATTGTTGGCGTAATTCGTCCGACCGCTGAAATTCCACAATGAACCGGCGTCCGCGAAGAGCGCGCCTCTCAGCCCGAGATCCTTGGGCAGACCCCAGAACGGGAACTGCACTTCGAGCGACGCGCCGACATAGTTGGAGCCGCCCAGCGAGTTGCCGCGGTTGTTGTTGAAACTCGTCAGAATGTTCGAGTCGCGCGGGCCGATGCCGCCCGGCGCGAAGCCGCGCACCAGGCTGGGGCCGAGGTTGAAATTGTCCTGAATGCGCGGCTTGTAGCCGCCGAAGGTCGACAGATCGCCGCCCTGCAGACGGGCGATGCCGACCACGTCGTCGACATAGGGAATCTCCTTGAAGTAGCGGAGATCGCCGGTCGTGCGCAGATAGCGGGTGCCGCCGCCCAGACCCGCCACGTCCTGGTTGAACGAGGCCAACCAGCCGTTGTGCGGATTCTTAAAGTTGTCGATGGTGCTGTAGTTCAGCGAATAGCCGACAAGCGACGTCACCAGCGTGCCCTGCGACGATTTGATCGCGAGCGAGGCTTCGCCATTGGACTGACAGTTGACCAACAGGTTCGGATAGCCGGGCTGCGGGTAGAACGGGCTGAAGCCAGGCGTGTAGCCCGGGATCGGCACCAAACAGTCGTTGTAAGGGCGATTCTTGTCGTTCGGGATCGAGATCGTCGTCTGATAGATCGAGTAGTGCGGGGAGAAGCTGAGTTCTTCCGTGACCGGTATGCCGAAGCGGACCGTGCCGCCGATCGATGTCGAGCTGTAGATCGAGTAGTTGTAAGCGTCCTGCCGGCGCGCGAAGACGTCGAAACCGGCGGCGATGCGCTGGTCGAGGAAATAGGGCTCGGTGAAGCTGAAGGTGACGCCGCGGGCGATCTGACCCGCCTGCACGGAAAGCCGAACCGCCTGGCCGCGGCCCATGAAGTTGCTTTCCGACACCGACACTTCCGAAATGAAGCCCTGGTTGGTCGAATAGCCGCCGGAGATGCCGAAATTGCCGGTCGGCTGATCTTCGACGTCGACGTTGAGGATCACGCGGTCTGGCGCTGAGCCCGGCTCGTTGGTGATCTTGACCTTCTTGAAATAGCCCAGTCCGTTCAGGCGGCGTTCGGCGCGATCAATCAGCACCCGGTTATAGGCGTCGCCCTCGCCGATATCGAACTCACGGCGAATGACATAGTCGCGCGTGCGCGTATTGCCGCGGATGTTGATGCGTTCGATGTAGACGCGCGGCCCCTCCTCGAGGAGGAACTGAATCGCGACGGTCTGATCCGCCGGATTACGTTCGCCGCGCGGGCGCGCCTGGGTGAAGGCGTAGCCCTTCTTGGCGATTTCACGCGTCAGCGCTTCAACCGTCTTCTCGACCGCGTCGCCGTTGTAAACGTCGCCCGGCGCAAGCCGCAACAAATCGTTCAGCGCGGCGCCGTCGACGTCGGGCAGATGGGATTCGACGCTGACGGACGACACGCGATACTGCGGACCCTCGTTGATCGCGATGGTGATGATGTAGCCGCCGGCCGCCGGGTCAAACTGCACGTCGGAGCTGATCACGCGGAAATCGGCGTAGCCGTTCTTGAGATAGAACCGGCGAATGCGCTCCAGATCCGCGGCGATGCGGTCGGGATCGTAAACGTCGCTTGTCTTGAGAAACGACAGGAAATTCATTTCCGTCGTCTCCATCATGCCGACGAGTCGACCTGTGGAATAGACGTTGTTGCCGATAAATCGGATTTCCTTGACGCCGGTCTTGTCGCCTTCGACGATGCTGAAGACGAGGTCAACCCGGCCGTTCGGCAGATCGACCGTGCGATAGCTCACTTTCGCCGCGGCGCGGCCGGACCGGCGATAAACTTCCGTCAACCGCGCAACGTCAGCCTCCGCGACCTGCGGGTTGAACGGCATGCGCGCGCGCGACTGCACCTGGTCTTGCAAGATGTCCGTCTTAACCTTGCTGTTGCCCTCGAACGCGATGCGATTGATGTCGGGCGCAGCGAGCGCCGGAACGCTGAACGCCAGCATGGCGGCGACGACCGCGAACAGGAACGATGATTTCCAAATGCCGCTGATTGAGCGCATGTAATGCTGGTCCTCGTCGCAACGTCGCCGCCCGGGCCGCGGCGCGAAACTTCATTGTAAAACACTAGCGATCGGCACGTCGCCGGCGTCGAGCGATTCCTTCTACAAGGTTTGCCCAACCCTGCAAACGCAGAATAAATCTTGTTTCCGCAATTTGTCGAAGGCGTGACGTTAAAGCCACGATTCATGGTCAGCGCATCGTTAAGGCGCGGCCCCGCACGCGCGATCATGTCCGAATTGCGACGGGATTCGCGCGCTTTCGCGGCGCTTCGGTTACAGTCTCTTCACGAGAACGCGCTGCGAAAAAGTGGATTCGGGTTTTCGCGTCAAACGCGCGCTCAACTCTTGGAATCGATCTCGCTTTCCGCCTCTGGGCGACTCTGCCCTAAGGCGGCGTGGATCTTTAAGAACCAGAGCTGGCGAGCTTGTGAATCAGACGCGCGATGTCGTTGTAGGTTGAGAAAATCATCAGCGCGCCGACCATCGCGAGCCCCACGCGAAACGCGACTTCTTGCGCGCGTTCGTTAAGCGCGCGGCCGCGCGCCGCCTCTATCGCGAAAAACATCAAATGGCCGCCGTCAAGCATCGGCACCGGCATCAGATTGAGCAGGCCGATCGAAACCGAGAGAATCGCGATCAGGCTCAGCAGCGGCGCGACGCCGACTTTGAAGGCCGCCTTGGCCATCTGTCCCGAGACCTGCGCGATGCCAATCGGTCCGGAGAGCTGATCGGCGCTTTCCCGCCCCGTGATAAGACCGCCGATATAACTGCCGGTGCGACGCACGACCGTCCAGGTTTCCTGCACGCCCATCGCCACCGAATCGGCGGGACCGTAGCGCTGTTGGCGCACGTCCTCGGTCGCCTTCGACGCCTGTATGCCCAGCATGCCGATGCGGATTTTGCCGATCGGGCTTTCGACTTCCCGCAGCGCGGGAATTGCCGGAAGGGTCACTTCCTCGTCGCCGCGCTTGATGACGAACACAAGTTTCCTGTCAGCCGAGCCGGAAACGATTTCCTGCAGCTTCGAAAACGAGTCCACCGGCGCGCCATCGACCGACAGCACCAGGTCTCCCGGCTTGAAGCCGGCGGCGGCGCCCGCGCCGCCCGGCGTCAGCGAGCCGACCCGCGGCGCATAGACGGTCCGCCCGTAAACGCTGAAAAGAACAGCGAAAATCGCGATCGCCAGCACAAAATTGGCAAACGGCCCGGCGAAGACGATGGCGGCCCGCTTCCACACCGACTGCGCGGCGAAGGTCACTTCACGCTCGGCCGCGGGCATCGCGCGCACGGCCTCCGGATCAGGCGCGCTGGCGGCGTTGGCGTCGCCATGGAAGGTGACGTAGCCGCCGAGCGGAATGGCGGCGATCCGCCAGCGCGTGCCGAGACGGTCCACCCGGGCCCATAGTTCCGGTCCGAAGCCGATCGAAAAGGCGTCGACCTTCACCCCGCACCATCGGCCGACGATGAAGTGCCCGAATTCGTGCACGAACACGACCAGCGTGAGAACCACGACGAAGGGGATAAGGTAGAAGCCGATGCTCGTCAGGAAGTCTAGCAATGCGCTGTCTCGCTGGTCTTGCGCCAAGCCTGCCGGCGGCGCGCCCCGCCATGATCACTGAAGCGTCAACATGCCTGATGCAGCGCGCCCGGCCAAGGCCGATCGTGACCTTTGTCTGACAATATGGTCCACGGCGAGGGCGTCCTCAACCGTTGCGGGCGTATTTGCGGTGCCGTCGCGCAACGCGGCCTCGCACGCCTCGGCGACATGGCGCGAAATCCCGTCGAAGGAAATGCGCCGATCGAGAAAGGCTTCGACGGCGATTTCGTTGGCGGCGTTGAGCACGGTGGGCAGCCCGCCGCCGGCGCGCAGCGCCTCCAGCGCCAGTTTCAACGCAGGAAACTTTTCGAAATCAGGGGCTTCAAAGGTCAACGTGGCGATTTTCGCCAGATCCAGCCGTGGCGTCGGCGTGGTCAAACGGTCGGGATAGCCAAGGCAATGGGCGATCGGCGTGCGCATGTCCGGCGCGGCCATGCCCGCGGTCACCGAGCCGTCGGCAAAGGCGACGAGCCCATGCACGATCGACTGCGGATGGACAACGACTTCGAGCTTTTCGGCCGGCACGCCGAAGAGATGGTGGGCTTCGATCAGCTCGAGCCCCTTGTTCATCATGCCCGCCGAATCGACGGTGATTTTCGGGCCCATCGCCCAATTGGGGTGGTTGAGCGCCTCCTCGACGCTCGCCTCGGAGATCCGCTCCCGGCTCCAAGTGCGGAATGGACCGCCGGAGGCGGTGACGATCATGCGCTCGATGCGGGACGGATCCTCGCCGCCCAGCGCCTGGAAAATGGCGTTGTGCTCGCTGTCCATCGGCAGCAGCCGCACGCCGCTATCCGCCGCTCTGCGCATGAAGGGAACGCCGGCGCAGACAAGACATTCCTTGTTGGCGAGCGCCACGTCGCGGCCGGCGGCGAGCGCGGCGTAGGTCGGCTCGACGCCCGCCGCGCCGACGATGGCGGAGACGACGAGATCGGCGTCGCGCAGCGCGGCCTCTATCACCGCATCGCGGCCGGCGGCGACCTGGGTGTTGGTCCCGGCGAGCGCCGCCTTGAGCGCGTCATAGCCGCGCTCGTCGCGGATCGCGGCGAATTCGGCTTTGACCGCGCGTGCGACGCGCGCCAGCGCCTCGACGTCGCGCCCGCCCGCCACCGCCGAAACCGAAAATCCCTCGGGATCTCGCTGAAGAAGATCGACCGTCGAACGGCCGATCGAGCCTGTCGCCCCCAGCAGCACGATGCGACGCGGCGCGCGCGCCCGCGATTGCGCCGCGGGGTGAGCGTCGGGGTAGTGTCCGTTTGCTGTCGCCATCCGCCTCGCCTACCAGAAGAATAGCCCGGCCGCCACCGACGGCGCGCCGCGCAGCAGACCCATCGCCGCCGCGAACACGCTGGCGAAGATGAAGCCGTCGAGTCGATCCATGGCGCCGCCATGGCCGGGAATCAGCTGGCTCGAATCCTTCACGCCGAAGCGGCGCTTGACGGAAGATTCGAAAAGATCGCCGACCTGCGAGAAGACGGCGGCGGCCAGGCCGACCAGGAACACCGGCCAGTCCGCAAGTTGCGGACCACCGCCGAAATAAGCGGTGGCGAGGCCAAGCAGCGCGCCGGAAACGACGCCGGTGATGGTGCCTGACCAGGTTTTGCCCGCCGAGATGCGCCGCCAAAGCTTCGGTCCGCCGATCAGTCTGCCGCCGAAATAGGCAAAAACATCGGTGCCCCAGACCACGGCGAACAGAAAGGCGATGGCGAGCGCGCCGACATCGGGCGATTCGCGCAGGAGACATACGGAAAAGGCGAGCGCGCCGGCGTAGATGACGCCCGTCGCCGCCCAAAGGCGACGTTCGGAACCGGCCAGCGCGCCGCTCGCGAGCGCAAGCAGCGCGATCGCGAGCACGGCGGCGCCAGGCATGGCGACGCGTCCGAACGCCGTGGCCGCGGCGACCGCCGCGCCGCCCAGGGCGATTCTGGCGGCGCGCCGCTCGCCGCCGATCAGGCCCTGCCACTCCCAGTTCACCGCGAAGGCGGCGGCAAGCCAGAAGAGCGCGAAAAAATCGCCGCCGACATAGAGCGCGCCGAGCGCCGCGACGACCATCGCCGCGGCGGATGCCACGCGCGGTCCGAGGTCGGCGAATCCGCCGGCGGGCGGCCTCGAGGGCGCAGGCGCGGCGTCGCTTAGAGTCGGGTCGCTTCGATTCGCCCTCATGAAGCGGTCTTTGCGCTGCGCGCAGCCGCCTCAAGTCCGCCAAAACGGCGATCGCGATGGGCGTATTCGGCGATGGCGGCCGAAAGCGCCGCTTCGTCGAAATCCGGCCAGAGAATCGGCAGAAAAATGAATTCGGCGTAGGCCGCCTGCCAAAGCAGGAAATTCGACAGCCGCTGCTCGCCGGACGTGCGGATGATAAGATCCGGATCGGGAATGTCAGCCGTATGGAGCCGCTGCGCGATCGCCTCCGCGTCGATTTCTTCCGGCGCGAGCCGGCCTTGCGCCACCATCTCGGCGAGCGCCCGCGCCGCCGCGGCGATCTCCTGGCGGGCGCCGTAGTTGAACGCCACGACGAGGGTCAGTCCGGAATTCGCCTGCGTCATTTGCTCGGCCTCGCGCAGCAGGTCCGAAATGTCCGGGGCGAGGTCGGCGCGCGCGCCGATGACGCGCACGCGGACGTTATTGGCGTGCAACTCCGCAAGATCGTTGCGGATGAAGCGATGCAGCAGCGTGAGGAGGCTCTCCACCTCCTCGCGGGGCCGCGTCCAGTTTTCCGCCGAGAAGGAATAGACCGTCAGATAGCCGATGTTGAGCTTGATCGCCGCCCGCACCGTCCGACGCAACGCCTCGACGCCGCGCCGATGTCCTTCGAAGCGCGGCAAGCCCCGCCGCGCCGCCCAGCGGCCGTTGCCATCCATGATCAAGGCGACATGACGCGGCGCCGCGCGCGCGCTGGGCGCGTTCGTTTCGGCCTCGAATATGTCGCTTTCCGTCATCGTCGGGTTCCGCATTGCCCTCGCATGGGCGCCAGGCGCCGCCACAGTCCTAGACCTGCATGATTTCCTTTTCCTTGGCGGCCAGCGCCGCGTCGATCTCCTTCACCGTTTCGTCGGTCGCCTTCTGCACCTCCTGTTCGTGGCGCTTTTCGTCGTCCTCGGGAATCGCGTGATCCTTGAGCAACTTCTTGAGAATGTCGAGGCCGTCGCGGCGCACGTGACGCACGGCGACCCGAGCGTCCTCGGCGTATTTATGCGCCACCTTGACGAGTTCCTTGCGGCGCTGCTCGTTCAATTCCGGCATGCGGATGCGCAGGATCTGCCCTTCCACCGTCGGCTGAAGACCGAGATTGGCCTCGCGAATCGCCTTGTCGACGGCGATCACCAGCGCCTTGTCCCACACCTGCACCGAGAGCAGCCGCGGCTCCGGCACGCTGACCGTCGCGACCTGATTGAGCGGGGATGCCTGCCCATAGGCCTCGACATGAACCGGATCGAGCAAGCTCGCCGAGGCGCGTCCGGTGCGCAGGCCGCCAAATTCATGCTTGAGCGTCGCGACTGCGCCCTGCATGCGGCGCTTCAAATCCGCAAGGTCAAAAGTTTCCGCCATGTGCACAACCTGTCTTTATCTGTCGCCGCTTGTCGTTGAACTCACGCGCGGCTCGGCTTCTTATGGTTTCGAAAGCGTGGCGCGCGGCAATAGCGGCGCCCGCCGCCGCCTTCGCCAGCCCCGGCGTCGCGGCGCCGCGATTTATTGCACGATTTCTCGCCGCGCGCGAAAAGCCTTTAGGGCGCGACGAGGGTGGCCCGCCCCTTGCCGGAAAGCGCCGCGTCGATAGCGCCCGCTTCGCCGATCGAAAAGACCAGGATGGGGATCTTGTTCTCGCGCGCGAGCGCGAAGGCCGCCGTATCCATGACCGCCAGATTTTTGGCGATCGCCTCGTCATGGCTCAAGCGCTCGTAGCGCTCGGCGGTCGGATCGCGCTTCGGGTCGGCGGTGTAGACGCCGTCGACCTGTGTGGCCTTGAGCACGGCGTCGGCGGAGAGCTCGGCGGCGCGCAGCACGGCGCCGGTGTCCGTGGTGAAGAAGGGATTGCCGGTGCCGCCCGCCGCGATGACGACGCGCCCCTTGGCCAGATGATGCAGAGCCGCGCGGCGGGAAAAGGACTCGCACACCGACGGCATGGGGAGCGCCGAGAGGCAGCGCGCCTGGCGCCCCTGCCCTTCGATGGCCTGCTCCAGCGCCAGGCCGTTCATCACCGTCGCCAGCATGCCAATGGAATCGGCGCGGGCGCGTTCGATGCCGGTGTCGGCGCCCTTGATGCCGCGAAAGAAATTGCCGCCGCCGACGACGACGGCGATCTCATGCCCCGCCGCCGCGGCCGCCGCGAGGTCGGCGGCGATGCGTGCGAGCGTGACCGCGTCCAGCCCATGCGGCGCCGCGCCCTGCAGGGCCTCGCCCGACAATTTGACGATCACGCGCTTCCATCTTCGCGTCGACGTGGGGTCGGACATCAGGCGAATCTCGCGTAGCTAGGGCGGGCGTGGTCTTCATACGGACGCGGCGCGGCCCCGGCAAGTGACGGGCGTCACCCTAGCTTTGAAGAGAGCCGCTTTCTCGCGCCATTGGCGCCGCCAACGCAGCAAGCTGAGGCGCGCAGCGTAGAACGCGCTACACAGCCATCACGATCTAAGCTGTCACGGCCCCGCCTCGCCGCCCGTCGCGCCGAAGACCTGACCCGTGACGAAGCTCGCTTCGCTTGAGGCGAGCAGCACGTAAAGCGGCGCGATTTCTCCCGGCTGCCCCGGCCGCCCCAGCGGCGTGTCGGCGCCGAACTCGGCAAGGTGGTCGGGAAATTGTCCGCCGCTCGGCTGCAACGCCGTCCAGAACGGGCCCGGCGCGACGGCGTTGACCCTTATGCCCTTGTCGGCGAGCTGCTTCGCCAGACATTTGCTGAAATTGAGAATGGCGGCCTTGGTCGCCGAATAGTCGAGAAGATGCGGCGAAGGATCGAAGGCGACGATCGAACTCGTATTGATGATCGACGCTCCCGGCTGCAAATGAGGAACGGCGGCTTTGGTCATCCAGAACAGCGCGTAGAGATTGGTTCGGAACGTCCAGTCCAGGTCTTCCGTCGAAATGTCGAGGATCGATTTGTGCGCGTGCTGGCGGGCGGCGTTGTTGACGAGAATGTCCAAGCCGCCAAGATCGTGCGCCGCGTCGTCGACGAGCTTGCGGCAAAAACCTTCGTCGCGAATGTCGCCAGGGAGCGCCACCGCATTGACGTCGGCTCCCCGCATCAGGTCCATGACCTCCTTCGCGTCCGACTCCTCCTCCGGCAGATAGTTGATCGCCACGTCGGCGCCCTCGCGGGCGAAAGCGATCGCCGCGGCGCGGCCGATGCCGCTGTCGCCGCCGGTGATGAGCGCCTTGCGGCCAAGCAGACGCCCGGAGCCGCGATAGCTGTCCTCGCCGTGATCGGGACGCGGCGTCATGCGCCCGGCGAGGCCCGGCCAGGGCTGGCTCTGCTTGTCGAAGGGCGGTTTGGGATGGAGATCGCGCGGATCGCGAAGTCCCCGCGCTGACGGCGCTTTGTCGAAGCCCAGCACGGACGTCGCCGAGTCGAGGGCGCTTTCGACGCGCGATCGGAGAGTCGTCCTGTCTTCGGCGGTATTATGTGCGCGCATCTGCCTGCTCCATCTGCTCGATCTTCGCCATAGCGGCGACATCAACGTCAGGAGCTAAACCCGGCGCGCTGGCGATTGTTTCGAGCGGGGCTGTGACACCGCGATTTTGCGCGCTTATGCTGAAGCAAGATATTTCGCCCTGGCCTCTTCCTCCGCACACGCGGCGCGAGCGAAGAAGAAGCGGAGGCGAAGGTCGCCGCGGCGATGCGGGGGGAGTGACGGCGCGAACTTTCAGCCGTCCTGGCCGGGCTTGTCCCGGCCGTCCACGTCGCGACATTGCGCGATGATCGCGAGACGCGCGTACCGTCGCCGCGTGGACGCCCGCGACAAGCGCGGCATGACCCGGAGACGTATCCCGCAAAGAAAAAGGGCCGGGGTCAACGCCCCGGCCCTTACCTTGACCTTTTCCCGCACGCGGGAAGAAGGAATGGCTTACCCCTTCACGGCCGCCGCCACTTCGGCGGCGAAATCGCTCGTCTGCTTCTCGATGCCTTCGCCGAGCGCGTAGCGCACGAAGCCCTTGATCGCGATCGGGGCGCCGGCCTTGCCTTCAAGCTCCTTGACCGCCTGGGCGACGGTCTTGCCGCCGTGATCCGGATGGTTCGAGACCTGATCGAGGAGGCAAACCTCCTTGGCGTAGGTCTTCAGCCCCGAGTCGACGATCTTCTGCAGCACATTCTCCGGCTTGCCGGCGTTCTTCTCGGCAAGCAGCTTCTTCTCGCGCTCGACCGTCGCCGGATCGAGGCCGGAAGCGTCAAGCGCCAGCGGGTTGGCGGACGCGACATGCATGGCGAGCTGGCGCGCGAGCGTCGCCAGCACCTCCTTGTCGCCCTTCGATTCCAGCGCGACGATCACCGCGATCTTGCCCTGGCCGTCGACCACCTGCGCATGCACGTAGCGGCCGACGACGCCGTCATCGACGCTCAACGACGCGGCGCGGCGTAGGGTGAGATTTTCGCCGATGCCGGCAATCGCGTTGGTGATCGCTTCGCTCACCGTGCCGCCGCCGGGATAGGCTTCCTTGCCAAGCGCCTCAACCTCGGTCTTGCCGCTCGTGAGCGCGACTTCGGCGATGTTTTTGACCAGCGTTTGGAAATCGGCGTTGCGGGCGACGAAGTCGGTTTCCGAGTTCACTTCGACGACGACGCCGGTCTTGTCGCCCGTCAGCGCGGCGACAAGACCTTCGGCGGCGACGCGATCGGCCTTCTTCGCCGCCTTGGACAGCCCCTTCTTGCGCAGCCAGTCAACCGCCGATTCGAAATCGCCTTCCGTCTGGGTGAGCGCCGCCTTGCAATCCATCATGCCCGCGCCGGTGCTCTCGCGCAGTTCCTTGACAAGGGCGGCGGTGATCGTAGCCATGGTCGGAATTCCTTCTTGAAGTGTCATGCGACGACGCCGGCCCCTTGGGACCGGCGCGCGCGTCTTAAACGTTGGACTTGACGGACAGACTTAGGCGGCGAGCAGCGCCTTCGCCTGATCGACCCAGCCGTCGCGCGCGATGCGGCCGTTCAGCTTCAATTCGCCGTCAAGCTTTTCCACGTCCCCCGGCGTCATCGCCGCAATCTGCCAATAGTGATAGACGCCGGCGTCATTCAACTTCTTGACGAGTTGCGGGCCGACGCCGTGCAGTTTGGCGAGATCGTCCGGGGCGCCGCGCGGCGCCGAAAGCAGTTCGTAGGCCTCGCTCGGCGTCTCCGAATCGGCGGCGGCCTCAACGGCGATCTCCTCGGCCGTGCGCAAGTCTTCGCGGACCGTCGGGGCTTGAAGCGCCGGCTCGGCCTCCGGCGATTCGTCGGCGCCGAGGTCTACTCCCATCGCGCCCTGGCTGCGCGAAATGCCGTCGATCGCCGCTCTCGCGACGAGATCGCAGTAGAGCGCGATGGCGCGGCCGGCGTCGTCATTGCCCGGGATCGGATGGGAAACGCCGTCCGGATCGCAATTGGTGTCGAGCACGGCCACGACCGGGATCTTGAGGCGATTGGCCTCCTTGATCGCCAGCTGCTCCTTATTCGTGTCGATGACGAAGATCAGATCCGGCGTCCCGCCCATGTCCTTGATGCCGCCAAGCGCCTTTTCGAGCTTGTCGCGCTCGCGGGTCAGCAGCAGCCGCTCTTTCTTGGTGATGCCCGACGCGCCGGCGGAAAGCATTTCATCCAGCTTGCGCAGGCGGTTGATCGAGCCCGAAATCGTCTTCCAGTTGGTGAGCGTGCCGCCCAGCCAACGCGAGTTGATATAATATTGCGCGCTGCGTTTGGCGGCGTCGGCGATCTGCTCCTGCGCCTGGCGCTTGGTGCCGACGAACAGCACGCGGCCGCCCTTGGCGACCGTGTCGGAAATGGTTTTCAGCGCATGATGCAGCAGCGGCACCGTCTGGGCGAGGTCGATGATGTGGATGTTGTTGCGCGCGCCGAAAATAAAGGGCGCCATTTTCGGGTTCCAGCGGTGCGACTGGTGGCCGAAATGAGCGCCGGCCTCCAAAAGGCCGCGCATGGTGAAATCTGGCAGAGCCATGTGTCGTTTCTCCGGTTAAGCCTCGGCGAAAGAGAGAGAGGCCGGAAAACCGGCCACCGGAGCGACGTCTTGAGGCAGACGCCGCGTAACCCTCGCCTGTGGAATGGCGCGCTTATAAGCGATGCGTTTACGTCGGGCAAGCGCGGCGTCCGGCCACGCCCGCAGCCCCCCCGCCGGACCGTTCCACGCGTCCCTTCCAACGATCCTGGGAGGCGCGGCGCGCGGGCTTATTTTTGCGCCGCAAAGCATTAAACGCCGCGACCTGTTGTCGCATGTTAAATAATTGTATTGGAATAAAAAAAGGCTGGTTTTTGGCCTAATTTCATCCCCCCAATGAGCGCATTGCCAACCGATTAGAAACAAGCTAGGCTCCCTTCGATGCGGCAAGTATTCACGCAAAATCAAGAACAGGGGGAAAACGCATGGCCGTCAACGTTCACAGCTCTGGCGATATCGGCAAGATGCTGCTTTGGATCGTCGCTTTCGTCGCCTTCGTCATCGTCGCGCTGACCTGGGTTCCGGATTGGATCTCGCCTGAGGGAACCAACGGCACGGGCAACCGCCAGGGCATGGAAGGCGCCGGCGTCGGCTCGACCGCCAGAATGATTCAGTAAATACCCCTGCCAAGCGACTTGCCGGGCGCGCGAGTTCCCGGCCTTGTCGTTTTGGGAGGACGATCCGCCGATTTCGGCGCAGATCCTTTGGAGCCGACGTTTTCGATGGGATCGAGCGTCGGCTTCCACTTTTTCAGGGCTGCGAACGCGCCCGGCTCCAGAGTTGCGAAACCCAATGCCGATCGAGCGCGAACCACAAATTTTGGATCGCCGCGCCGGCTTCGACCAAGACGACGCCCAGCAAAATCAGCAGGCCGCCCAGGATCGCGGCTCCCGTCAGGCGCTCGGACAGCAGTAAGGCGCCCGACAGGGCGGCAAAAACGCTCTCCAGCGACATGATGATGGCGGCTTCGGCCGCGGGCGTATATCGGAGCGCGACGATCTGAATCGTGAACGCGATCCCCCCGGAGCAGAGCCCCGCATAGAGAATCGCCGGGAGCGCCGAGATCAAACCCTCCGGCGAAAACGGCTCAAGCCACAGCCCGGCGACAGTTCCCAGCACGCCGACGACGCCAAATTGGGCGAAAGCCAGAAAATACGGGCGGTCGGCCCGCGCAAGAAAGGTCGGAACAAGACTGATCCCGGCGGCCCAAGCGATGTCCGCGATCAAAATCAAGGCGTCGCCGGAGGTCCAGTTCTGGAGTTGCGCGCTGTCGGTCATGCACCAGGCGCCGACGATGGACACGACGGCGGCGACGACAATCACGCGCCTTGGCTTCACGCCAGTTTGCACAAAAACGAATACGGGAACGAGGACCACGTAAAGCGCGGTGAGGAATCCGCCATTGGTCGCCGTGGTCGTCGCGAGGCCGACTTGCTGCAAAACGGCGGCGACGAAAATGCAAAGGCCGATCAGGCCGGCGAGCGGCACATCGCCCTTTCTTAGCGGCGCTACGTTGCGACGGCGCTCAAAGATCGCCAGCGGCGACAGCGCGATCCACGACAGCAGAAACCGCACGCCGACGAAGCTGATTGGCCCCATGAGTTCGCTGGCGTTCTTTTGCGCGATGAAGGCCGTCCCCCAAATCAAAGCGGCGAGCGCAAGCAGCAAATCGGCGCGCAGGCGACTCATGACACGCCGGTGCTCTTCGTCCCCTGGCGGCGACTCTCCGCGCGCTCGATCAGCGCATGCCAGGCTTCGGCTGGCGCCCGCCAGAGCGCCGCGGCGGCTCTGGCGATGGGGATCGCCAGCAAGCCGACCGACGAATGCAAGTCTACGCCCTCTTCCTCGACGCCGTATTTCAGGCGCGGGTTTTTGATCGAGGGCATTTCGAGCGATCCGAACATCCAATCCCAAAGGGCGAGAACGCTGCCGAAATTGCGATTGAAATGTTTGGAATCCGCCGAATGATGAATCTGGTGATGCGCGGGGCTGAGGATGATGTGTCCGAGAATTCCGCGAAAGGGGATCCAGAACTGCGAATGTTGAAGATGACCGATGGTCCACAGGAAGACGATGAACAGAATGTTCTTCCCATCGACGGTGAATGACTCCGTGGTCCGCCCGAAGAGCCAGGCCAACAGGCCCGACGCGCCGCCGATGAACATCGCGAGCATGTAGCCGAAAAAAATGTTGTCGATCGGATGATTGCGAAAGTTCGTCACCGGGGTCAGCGCCTCGGCGGTGTGATGCACCTTGTGGAACTCCCACAGGAACGGGATCCGATGCTTGAGATAGTGATCGACCCAATAGCCGATCTCATAGGCCAGAAACAGCACAATGGTGGAGAAGATTTTTATCCAAAGATCACAGCACGCGACCGGCTCGATCGCGCCAAATCCGCTACGCAGCGCGTCGCTCACGGTCGTCGCGACGGCGTTGGTCGATATGACGAGGGCGCCCACGACCACCGGCATGAGAACGACGCTCAGGATGAAGAGCTTGACGTCTGCGGCGAACGACTTGGTCAGCAAAATTCTCTTGTTCAAAATCGCGCGAAAGACAGCCCGCAGATTGGCGCGCCCGCGCCGCGTCCGGCGCTGATAGGCCAAAGCGCCAACGGCGATGACAAAGGTTGTCGCCAGGGAATAGACCGAAAAAATCGAGCCCGCCGAAAACAGTTCGCTGGAAATCCTCGCCGCGGAAAAGCGGAGCGCGCCGTAAACGTCCATCGAGCTGTCTATCCAGATCTTTTGAGAGTTACGTCGCCCAACCGCCAGCCTGCAAACCGTATGCGCAACGCCGGCCGCTGCCAAGGGCGATATGCCAACGGCGTTGGAGCGGGCGTTCGGCTAGTATTCGATCCCTTCCTGCGCCTTGACCCCCGCCCCGAAGTGATGCTTGACCAGCGTCATCTCGGTGACGAGATCGGCGGCGGCGATGAGCTCCGGCTTGGCGTTGCGCCCGGTCACGACGACCGTCAATTCGGCGCGGCGAGCGACGAGCGCGCCCAGCACTTCCTCCAGCGGCAGATGCTCGTAGCGCAGCGAAATGTTCAGTTCGTCGAGCACGAGCAGGCGAACGTCGGGATCGTCCATCAGTTCGCGCGCCTTCTCCCAGGCGCGCCGCGCCGCCGCTTCGTCGCGGGCGCGATCCTGGGTTTCCCAGGTGAAGCCCTCGCCGAGCGTGTGCCAGGACACGTCGCCGAGCTTCTCGAGCATATCGCGCTCGCCGGTGCGCCACTGGCCCTTGCCGAACTGAACGACGCCGATCTTCCAGCCATGGCCGAGCGCCCGCAGCGCCAGCCCGAAGGCCGCCGTCGACTTGCCTTTGCCGGCGCCGGTGTGAACCATCAGCAGCCCCTTGCGCGCGATCGTCTTGCCGGCGACCTCGGCGTCCTGAACCGCCTTGCGCTTCTCCATCTTGAGGCGATGGCGCCGCGCTACGTCGTCTTCGTCCATCTCGGTCACGAGGCGCTCCTTTGCCCGTTTGACGGATGCATGAGCCCCGCATATGACTAGCCGGGACGGTCCTTCGCAAGAAGTGAAAAGGGAACGCGGCGCGGGCGTTACGCCTGTATCCGCGGCTGCCCCCGCAACTGTAGCCGGCAAGGTCCGCGCCATCCGCCACTGAGCGTTAAGCTTGGGAAGGCGGCGCGGTCCGACGACCCGGGAGCCAGGAGACCTGCCGTCAGGGCGATCCTTTGTGATCGCTGGGCGCATCGCATCGCCGCCGGTGGGGCGGCAGGGAGACCGACATGAACGCCAAGTCATCCGTAAATTCATCCGCCGCCACGACCGCCCTTTCGGCTTCAAGATTCGAAGCCATGAGGGCCGCGCTTGTCGCCCTCGTTCTCGGCTTTGGCCTCGTTTGGCTCACGGGCTTCGCTTATCCCGAAAGCGTGCACGACGCGGCGCATGATACGCGCCACGCGCTCTCCTTCCCCTGCCACTAGGCGCTAACGCGCTTGATCGCGCGCATATTGACGACCGGCCTCATCGCCGGCCTTGTCGCGGGGCTGGTCGTCGCGGCTTTGCAGCACTTCACCACGACGCCGCTGATCCTCGCCGCCGAGGTCTTTGAAGCGGCGCAACATGCGCATAGCGACGCCGAGGCGGGCGCGGCTTTATCCGGTCTGAGCCGCACGGCCGCCACCAGCCTCGCGACGATCGCCGTCTCGATCGGCTATGCGCTCATCCTGCTCGCCGCGATGCTTCTCTCCGGCGACGCCATCGCGCCGCGCCGCGCCGCCCTGTGGGGCGCCTGCGCCTTCGCCGCGACGGGGCTCGCGACGAGTCTCGGCCTCGCGCCGCAACTCCCCGGCATGGCGGAAACCGACCTCGCGGCGCGCCAAATCTGGTGGCTGGCGACCGCGCTGTCGACCGGCGCCGGACTCTTCGCCTTGTTGCGGCTTGACTCGACGGCGGCAAAAATCGCCGGCGTCGCGCTGATCGCCCTGCCGCATTTCTTCGCGCCGACGCCCGCCACGCCCGAGAGCACGGCGCCGGCGGAGCTCGCCGCGCGCTTCGCCGCCGCCTCGCTTGCGATTCAAGCGATCAGCTGGGCGCTCGCCGGCGCGCTCGCCGGTCTCGTCTGGCGCCTGCTGTCACGCGAAAAGGAAGCCTCATGAGCGGCGCCAAAATTCCCGCGACGATCGTCACCGGCTTTCTCGGCGCGGGAAAGACGACGCTGATCCGCCATGTTCTTGAGAACGCCAAGGACCGGCGTCTCGCGCTGGTCATCAATGAATTTGGCGACATCGGCGTCGATGGCGAAATCCTGCGCGCCTGCGGCGTCGAAAACTGCCCGGAAGAAAACATCGTCGAACTCGCCAACGGGTGTCTCTGCTGCACCGTCGCCGACGATTTCATCCCGGCGATCGAAGCGCTGCTCGCGCATGAAAAGCGTCCCGATCACATCATCATCGAGACGTCCGGACTGGCGCTGCCCAAACCGCTGGTCAAGGCGTTCGATTGGCCGGCGATCCGCTCGAAGCTGACCGTTGACGGCGTCATCGCCGTCATCGACGGCAAGGCCGTGGCGGAGGGGCGTTTCGCCGACGATCTCGATGCGATCGCCAAGGAGCGCGAAGACGCGCAGACGATCGATCACGACAATCCGCTTGAAGAGGTGTTCGAAGATCAGCTCGCCTGCGCCGATCTCATCATCCTCAACAAGACCGATCTGCTGGGCGCCGACGAAGAACGCGAGGTCGCGGATCGCCTTATGCTCGGCGCGCGAGCCGCGGCGAAGATCGTGCGCGCCAGCGGCGGGCGAGTCGACCCGCTCGTGCTGCTCGGACTTTCGGCGGCGGCGGAGGACGATCTGGCTAGCCGTCCGTCGCATCACGACGCCGAGCCCGGACACGATCATGACGACTTCGACAGTTTCGTCGTCTCTCTCCCGGCTATCGCCGATCCGGCGGCGCTGGTCGCGAGACTCGCCGAGGCGGCGCGCGCGCATGACGTGCTGCGCGTCAAGGGATTCGTCGAAGTCGTCGGCAAGCCGATGCGCCTGCTCGTGCAAGGCGTCGGCGCGCGCATCGAGCATCATTTCGATCGCGCCTGGAAGCCGGGCGAGCCTCGGATAAGCCGCGTCGTGATCATCGGCGAAAAGGGCCTCAATCGCGACGCTGTGATCGCGACGCTGGCGCGGCCGTGACGCGCCATGCATCTCCTCCCGCGCGATCTCCATAGTCTCGACGACGCCGGCGGCGCGGTCGATCTCGGTCAATCTCCCGCGGAGATCGTGTTTCTGTCCTTCTCCGATTCCGAGCTGCGCCTGCTGGCGCGACTCTATGAACAAAGCGCCGCGACTCTTCCGAGCCTGCGCTGCGCGCCACTTGCACAACTAAAGCACCCCTATTCCGTCGATCTCTATCTCGACGCCGTCGCGCAACATGCGCGGCTGATCGTCGTGCGGCTGCTCGGCGGCAAAGATTATTGGCCCTATGGCGTCGAGCAGCTCGAAGCGCTGGCGCGCGCGAACGCGATCGCGCTCGCCATCGTGCCGGGCGATGCGCATGACGACGCGCGCCTGAAGCAGGCGTCGACCCTCGAAGCGGAGACGCTCGATCGGATCTGGCGGTTTTTTCAGGACGGCGGTCCCGACAATCTGCGTTCTTTCCTTGGTTACGCCGCGACGATCGCCGGCTACCCGGCGCAATGGCGCGAGAGCGCGCCTGTCGCCAACGCGGGGCGGTTCGAGGCGGCTTGTCGACCTGGCGGCGAATTGCGCGCGACGATCGTCTTCTATCGCGCCATGTTCCTTGCCGACGATGTCGCGCCGATCGTCGCGCTCGCCGATGCGCTGGCGCAGCGCGGGTTTTCAGTCGAGGCGATCTATGTCGCGAGCCTGAAGGAGGCCGAGAGCGAAGCTTTCGTGTCGCGCTCCCTCAGAGCCTTCGCGCCCGACGTCATCCTCAACGCCACCGCCTTTTCCGCGCGTCGCGATGCGGGAAGCGTTCTCGATCTCGCGGATGCGCCCGTGCTGCAGATCGCGCTCGCGACCTCTTCGCGCGATGCGTGGACGGCTTCGATGCGCGGCGCGAACGGCGCCGATCTCGCGATGAATGTCGTTCTGCCGGAAGTTGACGGACGCATTTTCACGCGCGCGATTTCCTTTAAGGAAGAAGCGCCGCTGCGTCTCGCGGCGGAATTCAGCGAGACGCGACATGCGCCGGAACGCTCACGCATCGATTTCGTCGCGAATCTCGCATTGAACTGGGCGCGGCTGCGCCTCAAACCCAGCGCGGAAAAAAGCCTCGCGCTTGTTCTCTCGGATTATCCGGCGAAACGCGGCCGCGGCGGCTACGCCATCGGCCTCGATGCGCAAGCGAGCGTAAATGAGATCGTCTCGGCGTTGCAAGAGGCGGGATATGACGTTGGCGCTTCGCCCACCTCCCCCTTGAGGGGGGAGGTCGCGTCGCGAAGCGACGCGGGAGGGGGTGACGCCCCGCAATATGAAGCTTCACCCCACCCCGGACTGCTGCGCAGTCCGACCCTCCCCATCAAGGGGAGGGTGATGCGCGCACTGGAAGATGGATATCAGGCTATCCGCTTCCCGCTCGCCGACTATCTGACGTTGCTCCGGGCCCTCCCCGCCGCCTTCGTCGCCAGCGTCAACGACGCCTGGGGCACGGCGCAGGATGATCCTGCCGTCGTCGACGGCGCCTTCCGCTTTTCCTGTCTCGAATATGGCAAGCTCGTCGTCGCGCTGCAACCCGATCGCGGCGCACGCACTGAGCGCTACGAGACCTATCACGACATTCAGCGCCCGCCGCGCCATGCCTATGTCGCCTTCTATCTCTGGCTTCGGCATGCGCGAAAGATCGACGCGCTCATTCATCTTGGCGCGCATGGCACGCTCGAATGGCTTCCCGGCAAATCGGTCATGCTGTCCGAGGCGTGCGCGCCGGAAGTCGTGCTCGGGCCGACGCCGCTCGTCTATCCGTTCATCGTCAACGATCCCGGCGAAGCCGCTCAGGCCAAGCGCCGCACATGCGCCGTGACCATCGGCCATCTGACGCCGCCGCTCGTCGACGCCGAACTGTTCGACGCGGCGGCGAAAGTCGAAACGCTGCTCGACGAATATGCGACGGCAAGCGCGCTCGACGCGCGCCGCGCGCGGCTCGTCGCCGGCGCGATCATCGACGAAGCCGAGCGCAGCGGTCTTGCCGCGGAATGCGGCGTCTCGCGCGAGATGGACATCGCCGAGACTTTGACGCGGCTCGACGCCTGGATGTGCGATCTGAAGGACATGCGGATCGGCGATGGACTGCATGTCTTCGGGCGCGCGGATGGCGACCCAATGCGCGACGCCTGCGCGCGCGCCGAACGCGCGGCGCTCGTCGCGGCGCTAGCGGGCCGCTTTATCGAACCCGGACCCGCCGGCGCCCCATCGCGCGGGCGCGCCGACGTTCTGCCGACGGGACGCAATCTCTATTGCATCGACCCGCGCCATGCGCCGACGCAGACCGCCTATGACATTGGCCGTCGCGCCGCCGCGGAAGTAGTGACGCGCCATGCGCAGCAGCATGGCGAATTTCCGCGCCGCATCATGCTGGATCTCTGGGGCAGCGCGACGATCCGCACCGGCGGCGAGGATTTCGCGCAGGCGCTGACGCTTCTCGGCGTCGCACCGCGCTGGGACGCCGCGAGCGCGCGCGTCATCGGCTTCGAAATCCTGCCGCAGGCGCGGCTCGACTTTCCGCGCGTCGACGTGACGCTGCAGATATCAGGCCTATTTCGCGACATGTTTCCCAATCTGGTCGCGCTTTTCGACGACGCGGTGCGCGCCGTCGCGGCGCTCGACGAGGACGCCGAGTTCAATCCGCTGACGACGGCCGACGATCTGCGCCGCGTCTTCGGCGCCGCGGATGGAACATACGGGCTTGGCGTCAGCGATCGCGTGCAGCGCGGCGCATGGTCGACCCGCGACGATCTCGCCCGCGCCTATTTGTCGGCGGCGGGCCACGCCTATGATCGCGCCGCCGAGAGCCAAGAGGCGGTCGCGGCGTTCAGCGCGCGCGTCGCCGCGGCCGACGCCCATGTCCATGTGCAGGACATGGCCGAAGTCGACGTTCTGATCGGACCCGCCTTCGCCGACTATGAAGGCGGCTTTGCCGCCGCAAACGCCATGCTTGGCGGCGACGCCGAGCTGCTGCATCTCGACGCCACACGGCCGGAGCGCCTGCGCGCGCGCGCGCTCAAGGAGGAGGTCTCGCGCGTGCTGCGCATGCGGCTCGCCAATCCGCTCTGGCTGAAAGGCCAGATGCGTCACGGCCATCGCGGCGCCGGAGAAATCGCCGAAGCCATCGACAATCTCTATGCTTTCGCCGCGACAAGCGGCCTCGTCGCCGACGCGCAATTCGACCTCGCTTTTGACGCGGCCTTAGGCGATGATGCGGTCCGCGATTTTATCGCCGCGGAGAATCCCCGCGCGCTCGCGGCGATCGCGCGCGTTTTTGGCGACGCGCTGGCGCGCGGCCTGTGGACGACGCAGCGTAACAGCGTTCGTGACATCTTAAGCGATATCGAACGCCAAGAGGGAGGGCGTCTTGCAGCCAATGCCTGAAATCAAGGGCTGGTGCCCCGGAGCCTTCGCGCCCATGCCGAGCGGCGACGGTTTGCTCATCCGCGCGAAGTCGGTCGGCTCCCGCATGAGCGCCGAGCAGGCGCAGGAGATCGCAAGAATCGCGGAAGCGTGCGGCAATGGGCTGATCGATCTGTCGCAGCGCGCGCAATTGCAGCTGCGCGGCGTCAGCGAGGCGACGCTCGCGGAAGCCATGCGCCGGCTCAAGGCCATCGGCATGCTCGCGCCCAATGCCGACGCGGAGCGGGTGACGAATGTCATCGCCTCGCCGCTTGCCGGCCTCGCGCCAAGCGCTTTCGACGCCAACGCGATGGCGGCGACGCTCGCCGACGCGCTGCAGCGCGACGCGGCGCTGCGCGCGCTTCCGCCAAAATTTCTGTTTCTTCTCGATGACGGCGGCCCGCTGTCGCTCGCCGAGGTCGACGCCGACATTCGCATCGAAGCGGAGGCGCCGGGCGAGGTCGGCGTCCGTATCGCCGGCGTCTGCGATCGCGCCGTCATTGTCCCCGCGAATGATGCGCTTTCCGTCGCGTTGCGCTTCGCCCGCGCCTTCGTGGAGCTGCGCGATCGTCACGCGAACGCGTTCAAGCGCGTGCGCGCATTGGTCGAGGCGCTTGGCGCCGACGCGCTGCCGGACGCGGCCGGACTGTCGATGCGCGTCTCCAACGAGACGCGCGCCCCCGCGCCCCGCGCGCATATCTTCGGCGCGCAACGCTGCGGCGCGGTGGCATTCGCTGGCGTCGGCGCGCCCTTTGGCCGCTGGCGCGCCGACGAACTCGCGGCGGTCGCCGATTTTGCGAGGCGCGACGGAACGGGCGAATTGCGCCTTACGCCGTGGCGCGCCTTGCTGATGATTACGCCCCACGAATACGGCGCGCGCCGCATCATCGCGCGCGCCCGCGACCGGGATCTCATCACCTGCGCAGAGGACGCGCGCCTCGCGGTCATCGCCTGTCCCGGCGCGCCGGAATGTCCGCAGGCGGTCGCCGAGACGCGCGCGCATGTGATGGATCTGGCGCCGCTTGCGCAAAAGATCGGCGGCGCTGACGGCGTCGGCCTGCATCTTTCGGGCTGCGCGAAAGGCTGCGCCCGGCAGAGCGCCTCGCCAATCACGCTCCTGGCGTGCGCCGAGGGGTTCGACCTCATCGAGAACGGCGGCGCCGATGGCGCGCCCCGCCTCAGAGCGCTCTCTTTAGAGGCCGTCATGCGCGAACTTGCCGTGCGCGCGGCGGGAAGGCCGCAATGACCGCGCGTTTCGACTATATCCGCGAGGGCGCGCAGATTTACGCACGCTCCTTCGCCACCATTCGCGCCGAGGCGAATCTCTCGCGTTTCACGCCCGAGCAGGAAAAGATCGCGGTGCGCATGATCCATGCCTGCGGCATGGTGGAGCTCGCCGATGACATCGCGTTCTCGCCCGATTTCGTGGCCGCGGCGCGCGAGGCGCTGCAAAAGGGCGCGCCGATTCTCTGCGACTCCAACATGGTCGCCCATGGCGTCACGCGGTCGCGGCTGCCCGCGGAAAATCAGGTTGTCTGCACGCTGCTCGAGCCGCGCGTTCCGGCGCTCGCCGCCGAGCTCGGCAATACGCGCAGCGCCGCCGCGCTGGAGCTGTGGCGCAATCGGTTGGATGGCGCGCTGGTGGCCATCGGCAACGCGCCGACCGCGCTTTTCCGTCTCCTCGAGATGATCGATGAAGGCGCGCCGCCCCCCGCCGCGATTATCGGCATGCCGGTCGGCTTCGTCGGCGCGGCGGAATCGAAAGACGCGCTGCGCGAATTCGGCCGCGTTCCCTTCGTGATCGTCTCCGGCCGCAAGGGCGGCAGCGCCATGGCCGCCGCCGCCATCAATGCGCTGGCGAGCGAAACGGAATGAACGCGCTGGCGTCGACATCGCATGAAGGGGTCGCGGCGTTGGGAGCGCTGATCGGCGTCGGGCTCGGTCCCGGCGATCCCGAGCTTGTGACTGTCAAGGCCGCGCGCCTCATCGGCGCGGCGAAAGTCGTCGCCTTTTTCGCCAAGCGCGGACGCGCGAGCCATGCGCGGGCGATCGCCGCCCCCTATCTCGCGCCGGGATGCGAAGAGATTGCGCTGCTCTATCCGGTGACGACGGAGATTCCCTTCGATCAGCCGGAATATGTCGCGTCGCTCCAGCACTTCTATGAAGAGTGCGTCATGCGCGTTCGCGCGGTGCTTGAGGCGGGCCGCGACGTGACGCTGCTGTGCGAAGGCGATCCGCTGCTCTATGGCTCCTTCATGCATATGTTCGCGCGACTCGATGCGCGCTTTCGCATCGAGATTTGCGCCGGCGTCTCCGGCATGTCGGGCTGTTTCGCCGCGGCGCGCCAGCCCATGGCCTGGGGCGACGACGTCCTCACCGTGCTCCCGGCGACTCTCGACGAAGACGCTCTGGCGTCGCGTCTCGCCGCGACCGACGCCGCGGTAGTGATGAAGCTCGGCGGCAATTTCGCCAAGCTGCGCCGCGCCATGACTCGGGCCGGCGTCATCGATCGCGCGATCTATGTCGAACGCGGGGCCATGCCTGGCGAAACCATCATGCGCTTTTCCGACAAGCGCGACGACGACGCGCCGTATTTTTCGATGGCGCTGGTGCCGGGGCGAGGCCGGCGCCCTTGAGCGGCGCGCTTGACATCGTCGGCCTCGGTCCGGCCGACGCGCGATGGCTGACTGACGAGGCGCAACAGGCGCTCGAGGCGGCGCAGGACATTATCGGCTACGCGCCCTATGTCGCGCGCGTTCCGGAGCGCTCGGGTCAGACGCGGCTGGCGAGCGACAATCGCGTCGAAATCGATCGCGCGAAGGAGGCGCTCGCGCGCGCCGCGCAGGGGCGCCGCGTGGCCGTGGTCTCGGGCGGCGACCCCGGAGTCTTCGCGATGGCCGCCGCGGTCTTCGAAGCGGTGGACGGCGGCCCGCGCGAATGGCGCGATCTCGACATTCGCGTTCTGCCCGGCGTCTCGGCGATGCAGGCGGCGGCGGCGCGGCTCGGCGCGCCGCTCGGCCATGACTTTTGCGCGATATCGCTGTCCGACAATCTCAAGCCCTGGGATCTCATCGCCAAGCGGCTCGAACATGCGGCGCAAGGCGACTTCGTCATCGCGCTCTACAATCCGGCGTCGCGCGCGCGGCCGACGCGGATCGATGACGCCTTCGCGCTGCTGCGTCGCCATCTCCCAGGCGAGACCTTCGTCGGCTTGGCGAAAGCCGTCGGGCGCGACAATGAGGAGCTGATTTTGACGCGCCTCGACGACGTCGAGAGCGACAAGGTCGACATGTCGACGCTGGTCATCATCGGTTCAAGCGGGACGCGCCGCATCGCGCGCGAAGGCGCGCGCGACTGGGTGTATACGTCGCGGAAAGCGTCATGAGCGCGCCATGGCTGTCGCTGATCGGTCTTGGCGAGGACGGCGCCGAGGCGCTCACGCCTGCGGCCCGCGCGCTCGTCGCGCAAGCCTCGCTGATCGTCGGCGGGGCGCGCCATCTCGCGATGATCGACTCGCCCACTGAGCGCCTGCAGTGGCCCTCGCCGCTCTCCGACGCATTGCCGCGAATTCTCGCGCAGCGCGGCAAGCCCACGGTGGTTCTCGCCTCAGGCGATCCGTTTTTCTACGGCGTCGGCGATCTCATCGCGCGCCATGTCGCGCGTGACGAGATGTTCTGCGTTCCTGCGCCATCGGCGTTTTCGCTCGCGGCGGCGCGGCTCAAATGGAGTCAGCAGGATTGCGCGCTTCTTTCGCTGCACGGCCGCGCCTTCGAGCGCGTCACGCCGCATCTGCAGCCAGGCGCGCGAATCATCGCGCTCTCCTGGGACGAGACGACGCCGGCGCGCCTCGCGCGCCATCTCGCCCTGCGCGGCATGGGCGCATCGCGCCTCCATGTGCTCGAGCGGCTCGGCGGCGTTAATGAGCGCGTGCGCGAGGCCCGCGCCGCGGACATCGCGCTCGACGACATTGCGCCGCTCAACACCGTCGCCGTCGAAGTGGAAGCGGACGGCGACGCGCCGGTCATTTCGCTGGCACCGGGCCTCCCCGATGATTGGTTTGAGCATGACGGGCAGCTCACCAAGCGCGACATCCGCGCCGTGACGCTCTCGGCGCTCGCGCCGCGCAAGCGCGAATTGCTGTGGGACGTTGGCGCCGGCGCCGGCTCCGTCGCCATCGAATGGATGCTGAGCGATCCCTCGAACCGCGCCATCGCCATCGAGCGGGACGCCACGCGCGCGGCGCGCATTGTGCGCAACGCGCTGTCGCTCGGCGTGCCGGATCTGCGCGTCGTTATCGGCGACGCGCCGCAAGCGCTCGCCGGACTCGAGACGCCCCAGACGATCTTTATCGGCGGCGGCGCCGACGCGGCGACGCTTGACTTTGCCTGGAACGCCCTCCCTCACTTCGGGCGCATCGTCGTCAATGCGGTGACGATCGAGACTCAGGGGCTCCTCGCCGACGCCTACCGCGAGAAAGGCGGCGAATTGTTGCATCTGCAAATTGCCCATGCGCGCCCGATCGGCCGCTTTCATGCGCTCGATCCGGCGATGGCGGTGACCCAATGGCGCGTGGTGAAGAGATGAACGCGACCTACGCCTTCGGGCTCGGCGCAAGACGCGGCGTCGCGGCGTTGGACATCGTCGAACTCGTGCGCCGCGTCGCAAAGACGCACAATGTCGATCTGCGCGAGGCGAAGCTTTGCGCCCTCGAAAGCAAGGCGCAGGAACCTGGGCTGCACGAGGCGGCGCGCGAACTTGGGCTTGAACTCGTCTTTCTTCCGCTCGCGGCGCTGCGCGCGCGCAAGGCGACCGCGGCGACGCATTCGCCGCGCGTGCAGGCGATGTTTGGCGTCGGCAGCGTCGCCGAAGCCGCGGCGCTGGTCGGCGCCGGACCCAACAGCCGCCTCGTCGCACCGCGCCTGACGACCCCCGTCGCCGCCTGCGCGCTGGCGAAACCTGCCGACGAGAATAGCTGATGAGCGTGCATTTCATCGGCGCCGGCCCCGGCGCCGCCGATCTGCTCACCTTGCGCGGACGCGATCTCATCGCCCGCTGTCCGGTCTGCCTTTACGCCGGCTCGCTGGTGCCGGCCGGCGTGCTGGCGCATTGCCCGCCAAACGCGCGCATCGTCGATACGGCGCCGCTGTCGCTCGACGCCATCATCACGGAGATGAAGGAGGCGCATGACGCCGGCCTCGACGTCGCCCGGCTGCATTCCGGCGATCTCTCGATCTGGAGCGCGGTCGGCGAGCAGATGCGCCGCCTCGACGCGCTCGCGATCCCCTACACGCTGACGCCCGGCGTGCCGGCGTTTGCGGCGGCGAGCGCGGCGCTGAAGCGCGAACTCACTTTGCCGGAAGTCGCGCAGTCGCTGGTGCTGACGCGCACCTCGGGACGCGCCTCGTCGATGCCCGAGAGCGAAAAGCTCGCCACATTCGCGCAGTCCGGCGCGACGCTCGCGATCCATCTCTCGATCCATGTTCTGGCGCGGGTCGTGGACGAGCTGACGCCCTATTATGGCGGCGGCTGTCCCGTCGCGCTCGTTTATCGCGCCTCATGGCCCGATGAGCGCGTCGTGCGCGGAACGCTCGCCGACATTGAAGGGCGCGCGTCCAAGACGCCGATGGAGCGCACCGCGCTCATTCTCGTTGGACCGGCGCTCGCGAGCGAAGATTTCCGCGAAAGCGCGCTTTACGACGCGGACTATGATCGGCGCTTTCGGCCGAGTGGCAAAAGGTGAACGCGCCCGGATTGCTGATCGGCGCGGCGCGCTCCTCATCGGGCAAGACCACGCTGACGCTCGGCCTGATGCGCGCGCTAACGCGGCGCGGCCTGCGCGTCGCGCCCGTCAAATGCGGGCCGGACTATATCGACCCCGCCTTTCACGCGGCGGCGACCGGCCGCGCAGGCGTCAATCTCGATTCCTGGGCGATGGACGCCGATGTGATCGCGCGCCTCGCTGCGCGGGCGAGCGAAGGCGCGAACATCGTGCTTGCCGAAGGCGCCATGGGGCTGTTCGACGGCGCGCCGGGCGGCGCGGCGGGAATCGGCGCCAGCGCCGACATCGCCGCCATGCTCGGCTGGCCGGTCGTGCTGGTTCATGACGTCTCCGGCCAGGGCCAGACGGCGGCGGCGCTCGTCCGCGGACTCGCCGGACACGACGCGCGGGTGAAGGTCGCCGGGGTGGTGTTGAACCGCGTCGCCTCCGAGCGTCATCGCCGGCTCGCTGGCGAAGCGATCGAGGCGCTCGGCCTTCCGATTCTCGGCGCACTGCCCCGCAACGAAGAGATTGCGCTGCCCGAACGCCATCTCGGCTTGGTGCAGGCGCGCGAGACGGCGGAACTCGAGGCGAGACTCGCGGCGCTCGCGGACTTCGTCGAAGCGCATGTGGATGTGGAGGCGATGGTCCAGGCCGCGCGCAGCGCTCCCTCCCCGACCCTCCCCCGCTTCGCAGGAGAGGGAGAGGGGCAACGCGCTTCATCAGCGTCTCGCGAAATCGGCGTGAGCGGCCCCTCTCCCGCCAATAGGTGGGGGAGGGACAGGGAGGGGATCATTCCGCCCCCCGCCCAGCGCATCGCGGTGGCGCGCGACGACGCATTTTCCTTCTTCTACCCGCATCTCGCGCAGAGCTGGCGCGACGCTGGCGCCGAACTCTTCTTCTTCTCGCCGCTCGCCGACGAGGCGCCGCCTGATGATTGCGATCTGTGCTGGCTGCCGGGCGGCTATCCGGAGCTGCACGCCGGGCGGCTGTCGGCGGCGCAGGGCTTCATAAAGGGTTTGCGGCGCTTCGCTGAACGGCGGCGGGTCCACGGCGAATGCGGCGGCTACATGGTTCTCGGCCGGTCGCTGACCGACGCGGCGGGCGAGGCGCATCCGATGGCCGGGCTGCTGGCGCTCGAAACCAGCTTCGCCGCGCGGAAACTGCATCTTGGCTATCGCCGGGCGAGGCTGGCGCTTGACCATCCGCTGGGAAACGCTGGAACGCGGCTGCGGGGGCACGAGTTCCACTATGCAACCATTCTACGCGAAGAGGGCGCGCCCTTCGCGTTGGCGCAAGACGCCTATAGCGACGAGGAGCGCCCGGCCGGACTGGCGCGCGGCGGCGTCTCCGGCTCGTTCTTCCACCTGATCGCATAAAAAAGGGCCGCCGGACGAACCAGCGGCCCAAGTCAAGGGAGGAAACGCCCAAGGAGGGCTACGAAGCGAGACACAACTCTCGCTGCGTCGCACTGTTATATTGCTGCGCCGCACAAGAGTCAACATAATTTTTGTGCATTCGGCGAACCCTGGCGCTCGGAGGAGCCGCCGGCCAACGGCTGAAAAAGAAAGCCGCGCCCAGGCGCGGCTTCAAGTTCGCTCGAAGGATCGAGATAATAAAGGGATTTGGACTAATGCACGACGGCGGATTTCCTCGCGCCAATTGAGGCGGGGGGCGTCGGGATATCTCCCCCCCATGCATCCTTTTGGGAGCGCACTCCTCTTTTTGCGCTGTTGACTTGGGTCGAATCCGCGGCGGCGAGCGCCGATAATTCGCGGCGGTCGCTGCGTAGCGGCACCATTGCGATGACATGGGCCGCCGGCCGGTTTCGGTCTGCGGCCTTCGCCGCCGAGGACATGACCGCCGATTTGGGAGCAGTCTGCGCGGCCGTCTCGCCAGAGGCGTTGCTCGGCTTCTCGTCGAGGACGATTTCGGTCGGCGGAACGATCGTCTCAGGCCGGCTGACCTCTGAGACGCGCGCCGCGAAGGCCGGGTGCTGGCCGCCGTCCCTATATACGACCCGCACCGGCTTCACGCCATTCTTGGCGAGTCGGGCGATCTTAAGCTCGTCCTGCGCGCTCTTCTCGGCGACCGCCTGCGCGATCTGCGGATCCTGCTTGAGCGGCGGACAAGCCGCGTCGGGATCGAGATGCGCGGCCCCGGCGGCGTTAAACACGTAGCGACGGTTGCAGAAGGCGACCTGCGGCTCCTGAAAGGTCACCTCGAAATGATCGGAGCCTTCCTTGAGCTGCTTCCAGAAGTCGATGTTGGGATCGAGACGGTGCTTGGCGAGATTTTCCGCCGTCATCTTGAACGGGAAGGATTGCATCTGGATCGCGCGCTGACCGCCGGCGAGCGACGAGCGGGCGATCGCGTAAATCTCGGCGATCTGCTTGTCGGTCATGGAAAAGCAGCCGGCCGACGAGCAAGCCCCATGCACCATGATGTCGCCGCCGGTGTGGCCGAGCGCGCGGTCCAGCGCATTCGGATAGCCGACATTGAACGACAGATAATAATTCGAGTTCGGATTCATCTGCGCCGGGCCGATGGCGTAGAAGCCCTCCGGCACTTGGCGGTCGCCTTGGCGACGCTTGGGGCCGAGCTGGCCTGACCAGCGGCACATCGGAAAGGTCTTCAGATGCACGTAACGGCCATCTGAGCGCATCTTCCAGATTTCGAGTTCCGCCTCCTTCTTATAGGCGCGGATCAGCATCGGCGCTTCCGGACTGGTGCCGACCTGCCCCATCAGCGCCACGGTCTCGGAGGGGATCGGCGCAAGCGAGCGATGCGCGAGCCCGCTTTGTTCGCAGGCCGAGAGCGCGAAGGCGGCCAAGGCGGCAAGCCCCAGAGCCGGCGCTATGCCTCGAATCTTCATAGTGTCCCCTCTGCGGCGCTGGCGCCTCGCAACATTCCGGAAGCGAGGCCGAGCGCGTGATCACGAAAAAGGAACAATGGGACGAGAACGTGTCCGAATCAGCGCCGATTCGCCGAGAATCGGACGTGGTCCACTCTTCAAGACCAATCTTTTGAAATTTACGTTAACGCTTGTCGTCGAGTTTCCGGCCCATGGCCAAAAACTTTTCGGCGCGGGCCTGTTTCAGCTGCTCGCGCGAAAGATTCGCCAGGTCCACGAGCTCCTTTTCGAGCGCCTCCCCCACCGCGCCGATGGCCGCCGCGGGATCGCGATGGGCGCCGCCCGGGGGCTCTGTCACGATCAGATCGATGATGCCGAATTTCAGCAGGTCCTGCGCCGTGATCTTCATGCTCGTCGCCGCCTCTTGCGCCTTGCTGGAGTCGCGCCACAGGATCGAGGCCGAGGCTTCCGGCGACGCGACAGTGTAGACGGAGTGCTCGAGCATCAGCACCTTGTTGGCGGCGGCGATCGCGATTGCGCCCCCCGACCCGCCTTCTCCCACCACCACGGCGACATTGGGAACGCCCAGCGAAAGCGACACGTCGGTGGAGCGGGCGATCGCTTCGGCCTGCCCGCGCTCTTCGGCGTCGATGCCCGGAAAGGCGCCCGCCGTGTCGACGAGCGAGACGACCGGCAGCCCAAACCGGTCGGCGAGCTCCATCAGACGGACGGCCTTGCGGTATCCCTCCGGACGCGCCATGCCGAAGTTGTGATGCAGGCGGCTCGCCGTGTCCGAGCCCTTCTCCTGACCGATGATGCAGATGGGTTGGCCGCGAAACCGCCCGAAACCGCCGACGATCGCAAAGTCCTCCCCGAACAGGCGGTCGCCGGCAAGGGGGGTGAACTCGTCGACCAGCTGCAGCACATAGTCGGAAAAATGCGGCCGCTGCGGGTGCCGCGCCACCTGAATCTTTTGCCAGGGCGTGAGGCCGGCGTAGAGATCCGCGAGCGCCTTGGCGGCCTTGGCCTGGAGCTTGCCCAGCTCCTCGCCGATCGACACCGCCTCGCCATTTTCGGCCAGCGCGCGTAGCTCGTCCACCTTGGTTTCGAGTTCGGCGACCGGCTTTTCGAAGTCCAGATAGGAGCGCATGGAGAAGCCGAATTTCCTTTGGGCGAGGGACGCCGCGAGGGCGCGCGCAAACTCGCCGCAACCGGCTTTGAAGTCAAGGAACGAACCTCGCTGGCGGCGCTGTTGCGGAACCTGGTTCAACGCGTAAATGTCGCTGTCGCCAAACGGGATTCATTCTGCAGGATCGCCCCATGACGTATGCGCCAGAACCGGTTAGCCATTACATTCGCGCCAGCGACGGCCTGCGCTTGCATTATTTCGACTATCCGGCGCCCACGAGCGGCCGCGAGGGTCTGCTGCCCGCCGTCTGCCTGCCGGGGCTTGCGCGCTCGGCGGACGATTTCGACCTCGTCGCCAGGGCGCTGCAGGCCGACGGCCGGCGAGCGCTGGCTCTCGATTACCGTGGGCGCGGCCGCTCCGAATGGGATCCCGACTGGCGCCATTATGACTTTGACGTCGAACAGGCGGACGTCATGGCGCAGCTTGCCGACGCGGGCGTCCCGCAGGCGGTGTTCATCGGAACTTCGCGCGGCGGTTTGCATACGATGCGCATCGCGGCGCGGCGGCCAGGCGTCGTGCGCGGCGCCGTGCTCAACGACATCGGTCCGAAGATCGAGCATGCAGGCCTGCTCCGCATCAAGCGCTACGTCGGCAAGCTGCCGCCGATCGCCTCCATGCGCGACGCGATCGCCCTGCTGCGGATGACGGCCGGGGTCGATTTTGCCGGCGTTTCGGCTCAGGAGTGGGAGACGTATGCGCGCCTCACCTTCGTCGAGCACGACGGCAAGGTTCAGCTGCGCTACGACCCCGACCTGTCGCATACGCTCGACGCTGTCCAGCCCGACAAAGAACCGGAGGAATACTGGGACGACTTCGCAGCATTGTCAGACACGCCGATGCTGGCGATCCGCGGCGCCAATTCTGACATTCTCTCGCCCGAGGTCTTTGACGAAATGGCGCGGCGCGCGCCCCGCCTGGAGCGGGCCTGGGTCGAGGGCCAAGGGCATGCGCCGCTGCTGCTCGATCCGCCGACGATTGCGCGCATCGCCGCTTTTGTCCGCAAATGCCCCTAGATCATGCTGCATTTGGCGCCGCCGCCCAAATGCAGAATGCGGGATCGATTCCCAAAACTCAAAGCGCGCTTTGCGCCAATCGCCGGATCTGCTTTTTCGCGAGCCGCGCGCTCGCTCCGCGAACAAGCGTCCCGCTTCAAGGCGCGTAGCCCTGGGCTTGATTGAGACGGGAGATCGCGACGCCGACATTGACCGCGGCGCTTGCATAAATGCGCTGGGCCTGGAGCTGAATCTGGCGCACGCGATAAAGGTCAAAGGCGCTGATCTCGCCGAGCTTGAACGATTTGAGCGACAATTCGAATTGCTCGTTGGCGACGGAGAGCCTGCTGTTGGCGATGCCCGCCGCGCGCTGCGCGGCGGAGAGGTTCACGCGCGCCGCCTTTATCTCCGCCGTCACCACCCGCTTGGCGCGTTCATATTCGGCGCGCGCGCGATCCATTTCGGCATGAGCCGCGGCGATTCTCGGCGCGTTGCGACCCGCCGTCGGCAAGGGAATACGGATGCGAACGCCAATGGTGGTTGAATCCGTGCGCTGGTTCGTGATCTGCTGAGTGGGATCGGTCGAATACTGATCGTTATATTCGCGCCGTCCGAATATGCCGATATCGGGACTGTCGATCGGCGTGGCGTCGACGAGCCTCAACTGCGCCTCGGCGCGAACGAGCGCGGCCCGCGGCGCGCGCAAGGCCGGATGGTTTTCTATGTCGGTCGCGGGCCGCGCCGATTCCAGCGTTCCGTCGGGGGGCGCCCCGCCGGTCAGAGCTATATAATTCACCCGCGCGACCTTCGCGGCGCCTTCCGCCTGCGCCAATTCGGTTTCAGCGGCCAGCGTCTCATTCTTGGCGAGCAGCGCATCGCCTTGCGCAGCGTCGCCAAGTTCGACGCGGCGGGTCATGTCCGCCCCGATGTCGCGCGCGGTCGCGACGCGGTTGCGCGCGACGGCGACTTCGCGCTCGGCGCGCTGCGCGTTCCACCAAGCGTCGCGCAAAGCTCCGGCGACTTGGAGGCGGCGAAGCGCCAGCCGCTGTTCCACCTCGAACAGGCCGGTGGTCACGGTCGCCTCAAAGGCGTCGCGCTGTCCGGGCAGCCACAACGGCATGCCCACCTCGATTTCCGTCTCATTGTAGTTGCGCAGATTGCCGGTGACGTTGCTGGAGATGTTGTTGCGTTGCAGGCCGCCAACATATGGCGAGCCCGGCGTAAGCGAATTGGCCGTCGCATAGCGCGCCGAGGTGGCGCGAAACTGCGCCTCGAGCGAAAGAATTTGCGCGTCGATGGCGACCGCCATTTCGAGGTGCTTCGCTAGCGTTCCGCCGCGTTGCCGCTTGGCCTCCAGCGCACGCGCGCGCGCGCGAGCCTTCTTCTTCTTTGGCGACTTCTTTGGCGACGGTTTGACGGAAGCCTTGATCTCGGTCGACGTCGAGTCGTTCGGCTCCTGCGCGGAAACGCTCGACTCGACTGAAAAAGCGAACGCAAACAAGGAAAATGCTGTAAAGACCGCGCCCATCCTCATGCGCGCGCATCCTCGCGCTTTCCCATCGCCGCCCGCCGCCGCATCGCGCGTGCGCTAAACTTTAGGCGCACGGCCGAGCCGATATTGGCGGTGCGGTCATATAGAATGGGCAACAAGATCAAGGTCAGCAGAGTGGCCGAGATCAAGCCGCCGATGACGACGACGGCGAGCGGACGCTGAATCTCGGCGCCGGGCCCATGCGCGAACAGGAAGGGAATCAAGCCGAAAGCCGCGATGGTCGCGGTGAGCATCACCGGCCGCATGCGTCGGCGCGCGCCTTCAAGAACCGCCTCGCGCGTGCTGCGCGTGCCTTCCGCGACAAGCTTGTTGATGTAGGAAATGAGCACGACTCCGTTGAGCACGGCGATGCCGATAAGGGCGATGAAGCCGACCGACGAGGGCACCGACATGAATTCGCCCGACAGCCACAGGCCGAGAATGCCGCCGATCGCCGCGAAGGGCACGTTGCAGAACACCAGCGTCGCCTGCAGCACCGAGTTGAAGGTCAGATAAAGCAAGAGAAAAATCATCGCCATCGCGATCGGCACGACAATCGCGAGCCGGGCGGACGCGCGCTGCTGATTCTCGAACTGGCCTCCCCATTGATAGCGATATCCGGGCGGCGTCTTCACGTTCTTGGCGACGGCCTTCTTGGCGTCGTCGACGAATCCCACGAGATCGCGTCCCGTTACATTGGCGAGAACGGTGGCGAAACGACGACCCTCCTCGCGAATAATCTGAATGGGGCCATTCTCCACGCGCACGTCGGCGAGCTGCGATAATTCGACGACCTTTCCTTCCGTGGAAACCATCGGCAGCCGCGCGAAATCCACGGATGAGCGGCGCGAGATTTCCGAGCCGCGTATGACAAGCGGCGTGCGGATTGGACCTTCCAGCACGATGCCGACCGGCTGACCGTCGACCCAGACGCGCAGAGCGTCTTGAATTTCGCCGGCATTAAGGCCGAAGCGGCCGGCCGCGAGCCGATCGACCCGTGCGGTCAGATAGCGCATGCCGTCGTTCTGCAAGCCGAACACATCGCGCGCCCCCTTGATCTTGCGCAGAGTCGCGGCGACCTCGCGGGTAAGCCGATTGAGCTCCCCGATATCGTCGCCGAAGATTTTGACGACCACGTCGCCGCGCGCGCCGATGATCATTTCCTGAACGCGCATGTCGATCGGCTGCGAAAAGGCATAGGAAATGCCTGGCATGCCATCGAGCACCGCGCGAATTTCGCCCATCAGCCAATCCACACCCTTGCCGCGCCATTCGCTTTGCGGCGCCAGCGTAAGGAAATTATCGGTGTCGTTGAGGCCGACGGGATCGATGCCGAGCTCGTCCGCGCCGGCGCGGGCCATCATTCCCTTGACTTCCGGCACGCGCTCCATGATCGCGCGCTGAATGCGCATATCGGTCTCCGCGGCCATATTGACGCTGATCGTCGGATGCTTGCGGATGGTGATGACAGGCGTGCCCTCGTTCATCACCGGCATGAAGGTCTGGCCGATGCGCGCGTAGGCGGTGAAGGCGACGACGAGGCCGATGACAGCGGCGGCGCCGACGATTAAGGGCTTGTCGAGCGAGTAATTGAGCACCGGCTCGTAGATCGCGGCGATCTTGCGCACGAGCCAAGGCTCGTCGGCATGGCCCGGTTTCAGCAATGTCACGCTGAGCGCCGGCACGACGGTGAGCGAGAGCACGAGCGCCGATCCGAGCGCGAAGGCGATGGTCAGCGCCACCGGCGCGAACAACCGCCCCTCGAGCCCCTCGAGAGAGAGCAGCGGCAGGAACACGGTGACGATAATGACGACGCCCGCCGTGAGCGGGACGGCGACCTCGCGAGTCGCTTCAAGCGTCATGAATATGCGATCGGAAAGATTGACCTCATGCGCGTGCGCCATGCGATGTTCGACGTTTTCCACGACGACGACGGCGCAGTCGACCAAGAGGCCGATGGCGATCGCAAGGCCGCCAAGCGACATGATATTCGCGGAGAGGCCCCACCAGCGCATGATGCCGAAAGTCGAGAGCGCGGCCAGCGGCAGAATGACGGACACGACGACCGCGGCGCGAAGATCTCCGAGGAACAAGGCGAGCAGGATGACGACGAGAACGATCGCCTCGATCAGCACTTTCTGCACGGTCCAGAGCGCTTTGCCGATCAATTCGCTGCGATCGTAGAAGATTTCGATCTTGGCGCCGTTCGGCAGATTCGGCTCGATTTCGGCAAGACGCTGTTTGACGCCGCTGACCACCAAGCGCGCGTCGGCGCCGCGTAAGCCCAGAACGAGCCCCCACACCGCCTCGCCCTCGCCGTTGCGCACGACGACGCCGTTGCGCGGCAGGGAGCCGTTGCGCACCTCGGCGACGTCGCCGACGCGCACGATGCCCGTGCTCCGCGCGGCGATGACGACGGACCTTATCTCCTCAAGCGACCGGAGGCGTCCTTCGGCGCGCACAAGCAGCGCTTCCTCGCCATCGCGCACGCGCCCCGCGCCGTCGTTCTTATTATTATTGGAGAGCGCCGATTGCAGCATCTCCACCGTGACGCCGCGAGAGGCCATCGCGGCGGGCGACGGCGCGACTTCAAAGGTGCGCACGAAGCCCCCGAGCACATTAAGATCGGCGACGCCCGGCAAGCCGCGAATGGCGGGGCGTATCGTCCAGTCGAGCAGCGTGCGTTGCTCGGTCGGCGTGAGATCGCCGCCGACGATGGTGAACATCAGCATCTCGCCAAGCGGCGTGACGATCGGCGCGAGGCCGCCGGAGACGCCCTCCGGCAATTGGCTCTGCGCCTGGGCCAGGCGCTCGTTCACCTGCGCGCGCGCCCAGTAAATGTCGGTTCCTTCCGAAAATTCGAAGGTGATCAGCGTCACCGAATAGCGCGTGATCGAGCGCATGCGGACGAGATTGGGAATGCCCTTGGCCGCAAGCTCGATCGGCACGGTGACGCGCGACTCCAACTCCTCCGGCGTCAGTCCCGGCGCGCGCATGGCGACCAGCACCTGCACCGGCGCCACATCGGGAAATGCGTCAATCGGCAGCTTGAAATAGCTGACCGCGCCCCACGCCGCGAGCCCGAGCGCGCCGAGAAAGACGAGCAGCCGCTGGTGGAGCGCTACACGGATCAGTCTTTCAAGCATTGCGTATCGTCACCTTTCGGCCTCGGCGAGCTCCGCCAGCAAGGTCAGAAGGCCGCGCGTCGCGACGCGCTGGCCGGTCTTGAGTTGGCCCTGGACCGAGGCGAACTGCGGCGTCTCGGAAAGCAGCGTGACCGGGGTCGCGACAAAGCCTTCGCGGGACCGTACGAACACCCAATTGTGGTTTTTAAAGTTCACCAGCGCGTCGGAGGACACGCGCCACTGCGAAGCGCCATGGCCTGTCACGCGCATGATCGCCTGCACCGCTTGGCCGGGGCGCAGCAGACTGTGGCCGGGGCGAAACTCCGCCACCGCGGTCACTGACTGAGTCGCGGCGTCGACGGTGCGGCCAATGCGGATCAGCCTGCCGTCAAGGCCCGCCAATGGCAGATGAACGCGGTCGACGTTGTCCAACCCGGCGGCGCGGCCGAGCGGCACTTGCAGGTTCACCCAAATGGGATCGAGCCGCGCGATGGTGACGAGAGGGGCCGAAGCCTGCACGCGTTCGCCGGTGGTGCCATGGCGCTGCAGGATGGTCCCGGCGATTGGCGCGCGCACGACCAGAGAGCTTGCGAGCTTGCGATCGCGCTGAAGCGCGTCGATCTCCTGATTCGTCATGCCGTCCAGCGAAAGAATTTGTCGCCGCTCGTCGAGCGCCGAGCGCGCCTGAACCGCCTCGGCGCGGGTGACGATCAACCGCCGCTCGGCGATGATGTGCTCCTTGAACAACTGCTCGTCGCGCCGCAGCTTCTCCGTCGCGAGATTGGCGTCAGAGACGGCGTGCAGGAACGCGCGTTGCGCCTCGATGAGCTCCGGCGATTTCAATGTCGCAATCGGCGCGCCCTGCTTGACGTCCTCGTCAATTGCCACAAGCAGAGTTTCGACGAGACCGGCGGCAGGAGCGGCCACAATTCGCAGCTGCTGCGGCGGCACGGCGACGACCCCCGGGACCACGAGTTCGCCCATGCCCGATTCCGGCTCGATAGGCTGAGTCTCGACGCCGGCGACGCGCATCTGATCTTCGTTGATCTTCACGAGGATCGGCTGCAGGTTCTGCGTCTCGGCGGGCGCTGTCTGCGCGGCGCGAGCGCTGAGAGTCAGAAAGCCGCCAAGAATGAAAAGGACGTAAAAGGGTGCAGTCGACCGCCGCATCTTTTTGATCATGAACCTTCGCTTTTCGAGCCGTCCGCCTGCCCCACTGTCGAGGCCAGCGGAGATCTCACAGAGGCGAAGCAGGGCGCGCCGAAGTGACGCGTGCGACGGCGACCACCGCATTTCTGCGGCGCCGCGACGAGGGCGATCTTGCCTGCATGCGCCGACAGGCTCAAGGCAATTCGGCCGCTCGCCGGAGATTTTCCAAAAAAAGCCGATGACGCGCCTCCGCATTTCGGGGGCTCTGGCGGTCGCAAATGATGACGCTCGTTATATAATCCATACAGAAACGTGGCTCTAGCCCTGAGGACACGATGCGTCATCCCTCGACCGCCGCCATCCGGCTTGCGGATTACCGTCCTGCCGATTTCGCGATCGATTCGGTCGAACTCGATTTCAACCTGCATCCGACCAAAACCCGCGTCGCCGCGCGGCTGGCGCTGCGCCGCAACCCTGCTGGCGACCCCTGCGCGCCGCTCGCGCTCGACGGCGACGATCTGACGCTGCTGGGCCTCAAGCTCGACGGCCTGGCGCTCGGTCCCGGCGACTATGAGGCGACGCAAGACCGCCTGACTCTGAACAAAATTCCCGAAGGGCCTTTCACTCTGGAAATCGACACCGAGCTCAATCCGAGCGGCAATACGCAGCTTTCCGGTCTTTATCGCTCCGGCTCGGCCTATTGCACCCAATGCGAGGCGGAAGGCTTTCGCCGCATCACCTATTTCCTCGACCGGCCCGACGTGCTCAGCGTCTATACGACGCGCATCGAAGCGGAAAAGAGCGAAGCCCCGACCCTGCTGTCGAACGGCAATCCGCTCGAGCATGGCGAGATTCCCGGAACCGGCCGTCACTATGCGGTCTGGCGCGATCCCTTCCCGAAACCCTCCTATCTCTTCGCGCTCGTGGGCGGCGATCTGGGCGCCGTGCGGGATTCATTCACGACGATGACCGGCCGCGGCGTCGATCTCGCCATCTACGTCGAGCACGGAAAGGAGTCGCGCGCCGGCTATGCGATGGACGCGCTGAAGCGCGCGATGCGCTGGGACGAAGAGAAATTTGGCCGCGAATATGATCTCGACGTGTTCAACATCGTCGCCGTCTCCGACTTCAACATGGGCGCAATGGAGAACAAGGGCCTCAACATCTTCAACGACAAATATGTGCTCGCCTCCCCCGACACCGCCACCGACGGCGATTATGCCGGCATCGAAGCGGTCATCGCGCATGAATATTTCCACAATTGGACGGGCAATCGCATCACCTGCCGCGACTGGTTCCAGCTTTGCCTCAAGGAAGGGCTGACGGTTTTCCGCGACCAGGAGTTTTCGGCCGACATGCGCTCACGCGCCGTCGAACGCATCGGCGACGTTCGCGGGCTGCGCATGGCGCAATTCCCGGAGGACGCAGGTCCGCTCGCGCATCCCGTGCGTCCGGAGATCTATCACGAGATCAACAATTTCTACACGTCGACCGTTTACGAAAAAGGCGCGGAAATCATCCGCATGCTGAAGACGCTGATCGGCGAGGAACATTTTCGCCGCGGCATGGATCTCTATTTCGAACGCTTCGACGGCACGGCGGCGACGGTCGAAGATTTTCTCTCCTGCTTCGCCGCGGCCGCCAATCGCGACCTTTCGCAATTCGCGCTTTGGTACAGTCAGGCGGGCACGCCGGTGGTGACGACCTCGGGCGAATACGATCCGGACGCCAAGACCTTCGACTTGAAGCTGCGCCAGGAGACGGCGCCGACGCCGGGTCAAGACGACAAGAAGCCCCTGGTCATCCCGCTCGCGATCGCGCTGTTTGGCGAAAACGGACAAAAGCTCGATCTTGTGAGCGACGATGCGCCGGCGCAGGAGCTGGACCGCGGCTTGATCGAACTTGAGGCGGCCGAGCGCCTCATCCGCTTCCGCGAGATCCCCTCGCGGCCGGTGGTTTCGCTGCTGCGCGGGTTTTCCGCGCCTGTGCGTCTCGAGCCGGCGCCGGCGAGCGCGGATCTCGAGCGCCTGCTCGCCTCCGACGACGATCCGTTTAATCGTTGGCAGGCCTCTCAGAGCCTCGCCCTTCGGGCGATCTTCGGCCGGCTCGAGACCGGCGCGCTGGATGCGCGAGGGCTCACCGAGGCGCTGCGGGCGCTGCTCGCCAGGGCGGAAGCGGACCCGGCGTTTGTCGCGCAGGCGCTGTCGCTCCCCTCCGAAGTCGACCTTGCGCGCGAACAGGCGAGCGACGTCGACCCGGACGTGCTGTTCGACGCGCGCCAGGCGCTGCGCGCCGAAATCGGCAGCTCGCTCGGCTCGGAGCTCGACGCGATCCACGCCCGCTTTTCAGACGCGGGCGCCTATGCGCCGGACGCCGCGAGCGCTGGCCGTCGCGCCCTGCGCAACGTGGCGCTCGACCTCTTGGCCGCCGCGGACCCCGAAAAGGGGCGCTCACGGGCCGTGGCGCAATTCGAGGCCGCAAGCAATATGACCGACAAGCTTGCGGCGCTCGCGACATTGGCGCTTCTTGGCGGCCATGCGCGGGAGGAGGCGTTCGCGCGCTTCTATGCGCAATACGCCGGAGATCCGCTCGTCATCGACAAATGGTTCTCGCTGCAGGCGATGATTCCGGAGGAAGCGACGACGCAGCGCGTGTTGGGGCTGATGACGCATCGGGACTTCTCGCTGGCCAATCCCAACCGCGTGCGCGCCTTGATCGGCGCCTTCGCCAACGGCAATCTCACGCGCTTTCACGCGCTCGACGGGTCAGGCTACGATCTGTTGACCGGCGTCGTGCTCGAAGTCGACCCCAAGAATCCGCAGCTGTCCGCACGGCTTCTGTCGGCGCTGCGCTCCTGGCGCACAATGGAGTCGCGCCGCCGCGCGCTGATCGAAGCCAGACTCAAGCACATTGTCGATCAGGAAAACCTCTCCGCGGACCTGCGCGACATCGCGACCCGGGCGCTCGGCTGAGTCCGCCAGAAAAAGATTTCATTAACGTCGCGTTAAGGTCTGGACAATCGCGCCTCGAGAGATTCGAATGAAGGTGATTCGGGCGTCAAGCCCAGCCCGCATCACAATCAATTTGGAGGCTCTCGATGGCGCGCGCTCCCGCTGCCCGCGTGAAGACTCACGCCCATACGGTGTGGGGAGCGTATCGGTTCGATGAGGATGGCGCAAAGAGGCTGAAGGACTCTGCCTGGCTGCGCCCCCTGGCCTTCGCCGCCTGCGCGGTTTGTCTGCTATCCCTGGCCGCCTTCGTCCTATCGCTCGCCAGCGCCATGCAGGATCGACTGGTGGAACAGGCCATCGACGATCTCGAACTTTTCGCGCGCGCCGTCTCTCTCGATCTGCGCGACCGGATAAAAACCAACGCGCAAAAGCCGTTTGGCGCGCCGCTCGACCAGCTCATTCCGCAAGGGGCGCTGGCGCGCGGGCGGCGCATTCTGGTGACCGACGAGGCCGGCCGCGTCGCCGCCGCCTTTCCGCCAATTCCCGCTAAAGATCTACCGCTGTCCAAAGAGCTGACGCTGTCGCAAGCGCTGGGCGCGGAAGAGGCGCTCGTCGATTTCGCCAACACTGGCGGGGTGCTGCGCGTCACCCTCCCCGAAGGCGACCGCGCGCTGGTCAGCGTCAGTAAGCTGCCGACGCCTTTCGGGCAGGTGGCGTTGATCTATCCCGTCGACAACGTGCTCGGCGAATGGCGCGTCATCGCCTCCCGCTATGCCCTGGTGTTCGCCGGCACGACGCTGCTGCTGCTCGCCATCGTCCTCGCCTATTTCCGCCAGACCCGTCGCCGTCAGGAGCTCGAACGCGCCAATATGCTAATCCGCAGGCGCCTCGAGACGGCGCTTTCGCGCGGGCGCTGCGGCCTCTGGGAATGGGACATCGCGGGAGGCCGAATCTATTGGTCCGACTCGATGTACGAGATGTTGGGCCTGCCGGCGGAGCGTCGCTCTCTCTCCTTTGCGGAACTGAGCGAAATGCTGCATCCCGACGACGGCGACTTCCAGACGCTCGCCGACGTGATCGCGCGCTCCCGGTCGAACAGCGTCGACCATGAATTTCGACTGAAGAACGCCAATGGCGAATGGATCTGGCTGCGCGCGCGCGCGCAGATCGTCGAAGAGGGCCGCGAAGCCGGCAAGCATCTCGTCGGAATCGCCATCGACGTTTCGGAGCAACGCGCGCTCGCCGAATATACGAAGATGGCCAATCTGCGCCTGCGCGACGCCATCGACGCCATCTCCGAAGCGTTCGTGCTGTGGGACTCGAAAAATCGCCTCGTCACCTGCAATTCGAAATTTCTGGCCTTGCACGGTCTCGCGGCGGAAGCCGCGGTGACTGGGGCGGGCTATCGGCAGATCATGAGCTGCGCCACCGCGCCGCTGATCCGCACCGAGATTGACTCGCCCGACGGCCCCTCGCCGGACGCGCGCACTTACGAGGCGCAGCTGGTCGATGGACGCTGGCTACAGATCAACGAGCGCCGCACCAAGGACGGCGGCTATGTGTCGGTCGGCGCCGACATCACCGCGCTCAAGCGTAATGAGGAATATCTGCGTGAATCCGAGCGCCGTCTGACGGCGAGCGTCGCCGATCTCACCCGCTCGCGACAGACGCTCGAAATGCAGGCGCAGCAGCTCGCCACCCTCGCCGAGCAATATCACCACCAAAAGGCGGAAGCGGAAGCCGCCTATGTGGCGAAATCCGAGTTTCTCGCCAATATGAGTCACGAACTGCGCACGCCGCTCAACGCCATCATCGGCTTTTCAGAAATGATGGAGGCGGAGCCTTTCGGGGCGCTGGGGTCGCCCAAATATCTCGAATATTGCAGCGGCATACGCCAGGGCGGCAGTTATCTCAACGAGGTGCTGTCCGACATTCTCGACATGTCGCGTCTTGAAGCCGGTCTCGTCCGTCTCGCCGAACGCGAAATCAATCTCTCCGAGGCGTTGCGTAAGGCCGTCGGCGCCTGGCGCGCGCGCGCCGAACTCAAGAACGTCACGCTCGTCGCCGACGCCGGCGAGAATTTGCGCTGCGTCGGAGACGAGGCGGCGATCGTCAAGACGCTCAGCGTCTTTCTCTCCAACGCGGTGAAATTCAGCGAAAGCGGGCGCGTCGTGCGGGCGCGGGCGCGGGCGCATGGCGGCGCGATCGATGTCTATGTCGAGGATTCGGGCCGCGGAATCGATCCGCGCGCCATTCCCAAGCTCGGCAAGCCCTTCGAACAATGCGCCGATCTGATGGAAAACGGAATGCGCGGCTCTGGCCTCGGCCTCGCCATCGCCCGCGCGCTCATTGAACTGCACGGCGGGGCGCTGCGCTTCCGCTCGCGGCTTGGAGAAGGCACGATCGTGATGATGCGGCTTCCGGCCGCCTCGGCGACCGTCACTCCCTTAAAGACGCGCGCCAACGAGACGCCAGGCGCGCCGGCGAAAGCCGCGCGTTACGCGCGCTCCAACCGCGGCGGCGGGCCAACGGTCATCCGCATCGCGGGCAATGACAGCGCCACGCGCAATCCGGGCGCATTGTCTTCTATCCGCAACGCGCCGTGATGCATCCGAGCGACCGCGGCGGCGAGGGATAATCCGAGGCCCGAGCCCGGCCGCGAACGCGAATTCTCAAGCCGCACGAAACGCCCGACGACGCGCTCGCGATCCGACGGCGCAATGCCGGGGCCGCGATCCGAGACGACGATCTCGACGCGTTCGCCGACGCGCCGCGCCGCGATGGCGATGCGCGGATCGTCGCCCGACGCGCCGTATTTCAGCGCATTGTCGACGAGGTTGACGAGCGCCTGCCCGAGCAGTTCGCGGCTGCCCGTGATCGCCAGCCCATCTTGCGCCTCAATATCGAGACGCACGCCCTGCTCTTCGGCGACAGGTTCATACATTTCCGCGATGTCGCGCACGACCGCGCCGGCGTCGAAGACGGCCATGTTGTCGCTCGAATAGCCGGCCTCCGCCCGCGCGATCATCAACAGCGCGTTGAACACGCCGATCAGATTGTCCGACTCTTCGATGACGGCGGCGAGCGCCTCGCGATGCGCGCCTTCGCCGGAGCCCGTCCGCAACGCCGCCTCGGCGCGGTTGCGCAAGCGCGTCAACGGCGTTTTGAGGTCATGCGCAATATTGTCGGAAACTTCTCGCAAGCCGGCCATCAGCTCGCTGATGCGCTCGAGCATGGCGTTGAAATTTTCCGCCAGACGATCGAGTTCGTCGCCGGCGCCCGAGATCGCGAGACGCTCGTGCATGTCGCCGGCCATGATGCGGCGGGCCGAGGCCGACATGACGTCGACGCGCTCAAGCATCCGATAGGAGACGAACAGGCCGCCAAGCGCGCCAACCAGCGCCAGCCAGAACAGCGATACGCCGAGCGCGCGGCGCAAGATGCCGCGCAGCACTTCATGGTCTTCGATGTCGTGGCCGATGAGCAGGCGAAAGCCGCCGGGCAGAAGGAACAAGCGCAGCAAGGCCGGATGTTTGACGCCCGGCTCGCCGCGTCGCTCATAGGTCGTCTCGACGAGCGCCGTGCCGCCGGAGGGGGTGAAATTGGGCGGCTCGATATTGCCGACGATGACGTCTCCCGAATGGCTAGAGAGCAGATAAAGCGAACCGCCCGGGGCGCGCACCCGTCGCTCCAGCGCGCTTGCGAGCTGGCGCAGGCCGCCCTGCGAATATTGTTCTGACAACGCCCGGATTTCGGCGTCCACCGTCTGCTCGATCTGCTCGTCGAGCACTTCCTTCACGCGGGCGCCGACGCGCGCGAGCACGAGTCCCGCGCCGATCGAGAACAGCACGAGATAGGCGAACGACAATTTGAACGCCGTCGTTCGTAAGAGCTTACCGAGCGCCGTCACGGATCATATACCCCGCTCCGCGGACTGTATGCAGAAGCGGATTCTCGCGGCCTTTGTCGATCTTGGAGCGCAAACGGGAGATGTGCACGTCGATGACATTGGTCTGCGGATCGAAATGATAGTCCCAGACGTTTTCAAGCAGCATGGTGCGGGTGACCACTTGCCCTGCATGCTTCATCAGATATTCCAGCAGCCGGAATTCACGTGGCTGCAGCACGACCTCCTGACCGCCGACCGTCACCTTGTGCGACAAGCGATCGAGCTCCAAATCGCCGACGCGATATTGCGTTTCTTCGCCCTTGGGGCCGACCCGACGGCGCGCCAGCGCCTCGACTCGCGCGAGCAGCTCCGAAAACGCGTAGGGCTTCGGCAGATAGTCGTCGCCGCCGGCGCGCAGGCCCTTCACGCGGTCGTCGACCTGGCCGAGGGCGGAAAGAATGAGCGCTGGCGTTTGCACGCCCTGTTCGCGCAAGCCGGAAATCAGCGACAGCCCATCCATCTTCGGCAGCATCCTGTCGACGATAAGCACGTCATACTCGCCTTCGCTGGCGCGCCCGTAGCCGGCCAGCCCGTCGGCGGCATGTTCGGCGACATGTCCCAGTTCGCGGAACGCCTTCACGAGGTATTCGCTCGCTTCGCTGTCGTCTTCAATGATCAAAATGCGCATGGCTCTCTATAGCCGAGATTGCAAAAAAACGGCAGGCCGGCGCATTTCGCGCCAGCCTGCCCGCGATCGGGAGCCAGGAGGGGACTGGCTCTGCCGACGCTCTTCGTTGCGGAGACCGCTGCGGGCGGGTGCAGTGACGGCCTCGACGCAAGAAGTTCGATAAGTTCCGTTAGCCGGCGGCTGCCACCGGGACGGCGATGAATTTCGCGCCGTCGTCGGACTTCACCCGCAGCAGCACCGAGCGCCGGCCCTCCTTGCGGGCGGCGTCGATCGCCGAGGCGAGTTCGCGTCGCGAGCTCACCGGCTGTCCGCCGGCCTCGAGGATCACGTCGCCTCTGCGCAATCCTTTTTGCGCGGCGGCGCCGGACGGATCGAGATCGGTCACCATGAGTCCTTCGCGACCCGCGCCGCGAACCTCGGCCGCCGGCGCCACATCGAGTCCGAGGCCGGACAGATCCGTCCCGCGCCCCGAGAAGCCGTCATCACCTGCCCGCGCCTCACGCTCCTCGGGAAGCGTGCCGAGCTTCAGCTTCACCGTCTTTTCAGCGCCGGCGCGCAGATAGGTAATGTCCACCGTCTTGCCGGGGCCAAGGGCGGCGATGCGGCGCGCCAGATCGCGCGACGTATCGATCTTGTCGCCGTTCACCGCGACGATGACGTCGCCCGCTTTCAGGCCCGCCTCTTCGGCCGGCGCGCCCCGCTGCGGCTGCGCGATCAGCGCGCCTTTGGTGGATTTCAGCCCCATGCTGTCGGCGATTTCCTGGGTCACGTTCTGGATCTTGACGCCGATCCAGCCGCGCGACACCGAGCCTTTTTCCTTGAGCGCGGCGACGACATCCTTGGCCACTTCCGCGGGAATGGCGAAGCCGATGCCGATCGAACCGCCCGACGGCGAATAGATCGCCGTATTGACGCCGATCACATTGCCGCGCGAATCGAAGGCCGGACCGCCCGAGTTGCCGCGATTGACCGGCGCGTCGATCTGCAGAAAATCATCGTAAGGGCCGGCGCCGATATCGCGCCCGCGCGCCGACACGATGCCGGCGGTCACGGAGCCGCCGAGGCCGAACGGGTTGCCGACAGCGATCACCCAGTCGCCCACGCGCGGCGCCGCGGAGCCCCATTCGACGTAGGGCAGCTTCTGGCCGTCATTGATCTTGAGCAGCGCCAAATCCGTGCGCTTGTCTGTGCCGACCACCTTTGCCGGCAGGGTTTTGCCGCCGTCGAGCGCGACCTCGACTTCATTGGCGTGTTCGACGACATGATTATTGGTGACGACATAGCCATCCGCGCTGATGATGAATCCCGAGCCCTGGGACATCGTCATGTGTTTCTGCGGACGGCCGTTTCCGTCTCCGAAGCGCTTGAAGAAGCGATACATCGGGTCGTCCGGCGACATGTCGGGCATTTCGAAGATTCCGCCCTGGGAATCCTCTACAGCCTTGACCTTGATGGCGACGACGGCGGGCTTGACGCGCTCGACGACGTCGGCAAAGGACGCGGGCCCGACGGCGGCGACGGAACCCGAAAGCGGCGCTTCGGCGTAAGCCGGCGTCAGCGGCGCCGGGCCGAGGGCGGCGCCAAGCGCGAACGCGGCCGCGGCGCTCATCAGCGCCAGTTTGGACGCGCGGCGCGGCGCGTTTCCGGCGCGGTCGCGAGGATTGATTGCGATAGGCATTTGTCTAAAATCTCCATCTCCGAGCGACGCCCCGCGGAGGAGAGGCGCAACGTCGCTGCGAGCTTAAAGATGGAGGCGGCCGCTTTGCCGTCCAATGGCGGTGGGATGAAACTTTCGTAAGGCGCTCGCCGCTTTGGCGCGGCCTTTCGGAGCCTATGCCGCCGCCGCGCCTTTTCGCCCGGCGCGAAAGAACGCCGCCGCCTGTCGCAGGCAGCGCTCAAACCCCTCAAGGTCGGTGAAGCGGCGTTGCGGGGGCGCGTCGTGGGCGACGATGTCCCACCCTTGCGCGCGCACCGCTTCGGCGATCATGAGATTATCCACAAGGCCGAAATTCTCGACGCTCATGCCGTCGCCCGCAAATTCGCGTCCGCGGGCGGCGCCGATCGATCCACACCCGTCGACGACGCGATCCCGGTAAGGGGTCGCAATATTCGTATAGGCGAAGACCGGCTTTCCCAGCGCGAAGGCGAAACCGATCTCGAAAGCCGTGCCGGCGTCCGCGCTGAGGCCGCGAAACGGCGTGACGTTCGCGATCACCGCCGCGCACTGGCGCATCAAGGCGACATTCGCGTTGAATATGCGTTCCGATATGCCATCCTGTCGCTCAAGCGACAGTTCGGCGTCCAAGGGAAACACGCCGACCAGGCCATAGTCTTCGCAACGCGCTTTTTTCATCTCTCCGACGTCGACTGCATCGGCAAGAAAGACGTCAGGTCCCGCCAGATAAACGGACGCCATCGGCGCCTCCGCGTGAATTTAGTCAGCACATTATAGCGGCGTTGGAGCCTCGATGCGATGACGAACAAACCCCCGACGAGGATAGCGGATTTCGATCTCGCCAAACTGGGAGACCCGACGGAGCCGCGAACCGCTCAGATCCTCACGGCGTACAACGCGCTGCGCGCCTTCGAAAGCGATTACGACAAGGCGCAAGCTCAGTTGCGCGCCATCGCCTCGGCGTGGCTGCTCGCCGGCGTTGGCGCCTGCGGTTTCCTTGTCAACGCTGAATTCGCCCCTGCCGGCTGGGACCATTACGCAGCGGCGGTTGCGCGCCAGATTGTCATCTTCGTCGTGGCGCTCGGCATATCCGCGCTATGGCGACTCGATCAAAAGGTTTATCAGCGGCTCCTGCACACCGTATATGCGCTCGGCCATTCTATCGAGACGAAATATCCCTGCGTGCCGCCGACGCGCCGCGCGCTCTATGCGCTCAATAGCGACATCACCGGCGAACTCGGTCATTTCTATGCGCGGCCGCTCGAACTTACCTTTTATGCCGGTCTCATCAACGCCGTCGCCGTGATCCCGCTTTTCTCATTGTCGATGACGCCGGCTACTCAGCTCAGCTCAACGCTGGCGGGCTGCGCCCTTGTGCTCTGCTTCGCAATCGTCGCGGCGCATTACGTCTATTGGAACGCCGTAAAAAAGGAGTCTCAGAGCTGGGAAAGTCTCAAGCATTACTTGGACACTGACGCTTAGGGATCGCCCCGCAGCATTGCCGGCGGCGGGCCGGCGCAACCGGTTGAGCGCTAGAGCCAGCCCGCGCGACGGAGCCGATAGTAGAGATAGCCGCAGATCGACGCGGTCACGCCGAGGACGACATAATAGCCGTATTTCCATTCAAGTTCGGGCATATCCTTGAAGTTCATGCCGTAGATGCCGGCGATGGCGGTCGGCACGGCAAGAATCGCGGCCCAGGCGGCAAGGCGCCGCGAAATGTCGGTTTGCTGCATCTGCGCGTTCATGAGGCTTGATTCGAAGGCGAACGCCAGCGTCTCACGCATCGTGTCGATGCGTTCCTGAACGCGGCGCAGATGGTCGCGCACGTCGCGAAAATGCCGCCGCATCTCGCGATCGATGGCGACGATGTCGCTGCGCTCCAGGCGACGGCAGACGTCCGAAAGCGGCGTCACGGCGTTGCGCAATTGTAGGAGATCGCGCCGCAAACTATAGAGCTGCTCGATCTCCGCCTTGCCCATTGTCGTCGCAAGAACATGGTCCTCGATGTCTTCGACCTGGCCATTGAATGCGTCGAGCACCGGAAAGTAATTGTCGACGATGAAATCGAGAATTGCGTAGACGATGAAGTCCTCGCCCTCCGTCAGACGTTCGGCCCGCGCCTCGCAGCGTTCGCGCACCTGCGCATAGGAACTCGATGCGCCATGGCGCACGGTCACGACATAGCCGACGCCGACGAAAAGATGCGTCTCGCCAAAGGCGATGCGGCCATCGTACATCTGCGCGGTTCGGCAGACGATGAAGGCGCTGTCGTCATATTCTTCAAGTTTAGGGACTTGATGCGCCTTGACCGCGTCCTCGATCGCGAGCTGATGCAACGCGAACTGTGCGCCGACGCGCTCGAGCAGCTGTTGTGACGGCTCGTAGAGGCCGATCCAAACCACATGGCCTTCGCGCTTGGCCCACTCCCCGGCCTCGTCGATGTCGATGTCGGCGATCTTACGGCCGTCCTGATAGACGGCCGCCGCCACGACCCCGGCTTTTTGAGAGCTTGCCTCCGCCGGCCGCGCGTCCATGCCCGGCTCCGCCGCTCAGGAAGGCTTCGATCCGCCGCGCGCGACGCCGACCTTCGCCGGCCGCAACACGCGTTCGCCGATCATATAGCCTTGCTCGACAACCTGAGCGACCGTGCCCGCCGGTTGCGTCTCGTCAGGAATTTCGAACAGCGCTTCATGCTGATTGGGATCGAAGCGCGCGCCTTGCGCGTCGATCTTCTTGACGCCAAAGCGCGCGAGCCGCGCCAGGAAATCGCGCTCCATCACCTCGACGCCTTCGAGCAGCGACGTCACCGCCGCGTCAGCGCGCGCCTCCTCGGGGACGCTTTCGACGGCGCGGCGCAAATTATCGGCGAAAGACAGCATCTCTCGCGCGAAATTGGCGACGCCGTAAGCTTTTGCGTCGGCGACCTCGCGTTCGGCGCGACGCCGCACATTTTCGACTTCGGCCAGCGCCCGCAGAAGCTTATCTTTTAACCCTGCGTTCTCTGCATATAAATTCTCAAGCTCGGTGAACGGCTCCGGCTGCGCAATGTCGGATTCGGCCGACGGCTGCGACAGCGACGAAGGCTCCGCGGCCGCCGGATTCTCCGCCGCGTCAGGCTTTTTGTCCCCGTTCATTGGATCGCTCATGCTGTCACCATTGTTCGTAAAGGCCTCGATATCTGCGCGTGAATCGTCAAAATCAAGTCGCGGCGGCGGTCGCGGGCCGCGCCCCGCGCGCGCCCTGACCGCGAAACACATCCAGGAGCTGGCGCTTGATCGCCGCCTGCCGCTGCGGCGAGACGATCTTCGCGCCCGTTAGATCCGTGACATAGAAGGCGTCAACGGCGCGCTCGCCGAAGGTGACGATATGCGCCGACGCAATATTGAGATTGAGCCGCGAGATCGCGTTGGTGAGATCGAACAGCAGGCCCTCGCGGTCCAGCCCCGAGACTTCGATCACGGTATAGACGTTGGACAGGCTGTTATCGACGACGACCTCGGGCGCCACCGAGAATGCGTCGCTCGGCGGATGAGCTTTGGCGCGCGCTTTTAGCGCTTCGGATACGACGACCTCGCCGCGGAGCGCTCTCGCGATGAGATCGGCAATGCGGCCGGCGCGGCGCAATTCGTCTTCGTCGTAATCGAAGGCGCGCGAGAAGAAGATCGTGTCGAGCGCAAGGCCATCGGCCGTGGTGAAAATATGCGCGTCGACGATATTGGCGCCGCCGGCCGCGCAGCCGCCGGCGATGATCGAGAGCAGACGGGGATTGTCAGGCGCGACGACGGTCAACTCCACCGCGCCGCGCGTCCTGTCGAGTTCGATAGCGGTCGCAAACGGCGCCTCGGCGCCATTGAGCTTGCGCAGCAGCTCGGCGTGACGCGTCTTGCGCGCGACGTCCACCTTGAGCCAATAGGCCGGATAGTGGCGCTTGGCGTAGGCGTCGAACTGCTCATCGCTCCACGCCGGCAGCGCCGCGCGCAGCTCTTCCTTTGCGGCGGCGACGCGACTCTTGCGGTCGACCGCCGAATGGCCGCCGCCGAGCACGACCTCGGTTTCCCAATAGAGCACGCGCAACAGTTGCGCCTTCCAGGCGTCGAGCACGCCTGGCCCGACAGCGTTGATATCGCAAACCGTCAACAGGAACAGCATCTTCAGCCGCTCCATCGTCTGCACGATGGCGGCGAAATTCTCGATCGTGACGCGGTCGGAGAGATCGCGGCTCTGCGCGAAGCTCGACATTGTCAAATGATGCTCGACCAGCCAGGCGACCGACTCGGTCTCGCCCGGCGTGAACCCCAGGCGCGGACACAGGCTGCGCGCCACCTCCATGCCGGCGAGCGAGTGATCCTCCGTTCGCCCCTTGGCGATGTCATGCAGGAACAGGCCCAGATAAAGAACCTTGCGATTGACGATCGTCGGCAGAATTTCGTCGACGAGCTGCTGATGCTCGGGCATGCGGCCCGCTTCGAGGTCGGACAGGCCGCCCACCGCGCGCAGGAGATGCTCGTCGACCGTATAGTGATGATACATATTGAATTGCATCATCGCGACGACTCGGCCGAATTCCGGGATGAAGCGCCCGAGCACGCCGGTTTCGTTCATCCGCCGCAGCGTGATTTCCGTCATGTTGCGCGAAAGCAGGATTTCGAGAAACAGCCGATTGGCTTCCTTGTTGGCGCGCAGCCCGGCGTCAATCAGCCGCAACGACAATGTCACCGCGCGCAAGGCGTCGGGATGCAGCGGCAGGCCGTGATGATCGGCCATCCAGAACAGCCGGATGATGTTGACAGGATCGCGCTTGAACACATCGTCGTCGACGATGCTGATGCGATCGTGATCGATAATGAAATCGCCTTGCGGCGCGCGGCTGCGCCGGCGCCGAAACGGCTGAAGGAAACGCTCGAAAATGGCGCGCGGCTTCGCCTGCTTTTCTTCAAGCGCGGCGCAAACGATCGCGGTGAGATCGCCGACCTCTTTGGCGACGAGGAAATAGTGCTTCATGAAACGTTCGACCGGCGACAGTCCGCCGCGGTCGTGATAGCCGAGACGCTTGGCGATCGTCGGCTGCACGTCGAAGGCGAGCCGTTCCTCGGCGCGGCCCGTCGCGAAGTGCAGGTGGCAGCGCACACGCCACAAAAACTCCTCGCAGCGCTCAAACAGGCTGAGCTCAGCGGCGGTGAACAGGCCGGCGTCGACGAGTTCTTTCGGCTCGCGCACGCGATAGACATATTTGGCGATCCAAAACAGCGTATTGAGATCGCGCAGGCCGCCCTTGCCTTCTTTCACGTTCGGTTCGACGAGATAGCGCGAGGCGCCCGCGCGCATCACCCGCGCGTCGCGTTCGGCGAGCTTGGCGGAGACGAAGTCGCGCGCGTCCGAACGGGCGACCTCGCGGTCGAAGCTTTCGCGGAATTCGTTGAAAAGTTCGGCGTTGCCGAGAATGAAACGCGCTTCGAGCAGCGTCGTGCGAATGGTCATGTCGGCGCGGGCCTGACGGATGCATTCGGCGACGGAGCGCGTCGCATGGCCGACCTTCTGGCGCAGATCCCAGAGAATATACAGGATCGCCTCGATGACGCTTTCGCCCCAGGGCGTCTGCTTGTAGGGGACGAGAAACAGGAGATCGATGTCCGAGCCCGGCGCGAGCGTGCCGCGCCCATACCCGCCGACGGCGACAATGACGAGACGCTCGGCGAAGGTCGGGTTGTCGACAACGTAAACATAGCGCACGACATAGTCGTAAATGGCGCCGAGCAGCTCGTCTTCGAGCGCCGAGAGCAATCTCGCGCACGCCAGTCCCGAGCCGCGCGCCTCCAGCCGCGCGCGGGCGATCTCCCGGCCCTCCGCCAAAACCGAGCGAAACAGTTCGACGATCGCGGTGCGCCGCGCGTGGCCGCGCTCGCTCTTGCAAATCGCCGCGACCGTGGGCGCGAGCGCCTCCCGCAGCCCCCGGAACTGGGCGCCAGGATCAAGGCCGGCGAAAACGCTGAGCGGCGCCACTTCATTCATCAGTTAAATTCCGGCGATCGGCCCGATGCGCGCAGGGCGCGCAGACGCGCCTCGATGGCGTCGAACAGCGGCGCCGCCAAATCCGGCCCGCCCACGCGTTTTAGCGCGCGCAGCCCCGTCGGCGAGGTCACATTGATCTCGGTGAGCCATCCGTCGATGACGTCGATGCCGACAAACACCAGCCCCCGCCGTTTCAACTCGGGCCCCAGCCGCGCGCAAATCTCCTTCTCGCGCGCGTCGAGTTCGGACGCCGCCGGTGCCCCGCCGCGCACCAGATTCGAGCGAATATCGTCATCGGCGGGAATGCGGTTGATCGCGCCCATCGCCTCGCCGTCAATGAGAAGGATGCGCTTGTCGCCCTTGACGATCTCCGGCAGGAACCGCTGCACGACCCATGGTTCGCGAAAGGTTGTCGCGAACATGTCGAAGAGCGAACCGAAGTTCGGATCGCGCGGCGCGACCTTGAACACCGCGGCGCCGCCATGGCCGTAGAGCGGCTTCATGACGATCTCGCCATGCTTGGCGCGAAAGCGCTCGATCGCCGCGCGGTCGCGGGTGATCAGCGTCGGCGGCATCAGATCGGCGAACGCCATCACGAAGATTTTCTCGGGCGCGTTGCGCACCTGCGCCGGGTCGTTGACGACGAGAGTCCCCGGCGCGAGCCGCTCCAGAAAATGCGTGGAGGTAATATAGGCGAGATCGAACGGCGGATCCTGACGCAGCAGCACCACATCCATCGCGCCGAGCTCGAGGTCTGTCGCCTCGCCAAGGGTGAAATAGCGGGAAGGATCGTCGAAAACGTCGATGCGATGGGCGCGCGCCGTCAGACGGTCGCCTTCCAGCGACAATTGATCGGGGGTGTAGAACCACAAGCGATGCCCCCTAAGCTTCGCCTCCAGCATCAGCGCAAAGGTCGAATCGCCAGCGAAATTAATGCGTTCCAACGGGTCCATCTGGACCGCAATCTCGAGCATCGACCCCCCTGCTGCGCCGCCGCCGCCGCGCGCCCGTCTTTGCAAACGCCGCCGACGGCCCGGCGACACATAGCAGGAGAATTGCGCGGGTGCGCAACCCTCAATCGCCGCCGGCGCTCAGCCCCGGCGGTCCCGGCTCAGATCACATAATCGAAGGAATCATAAGCGAGGCCACGCAGGATCTGGTCCATGTCGCGCGACGGCTCCCCACGGCTTTCGGTTCCCACCACCTTTGCCGGCACGCCGGCCACGACCGAATGGGGCGGGACCGATTTCAGCACCACCGAGCCCGCGGCGATGCGCGAACAGGCGCCGATCTCGATATTGCCCAGGATTTTCGTCCCCGCCCCGATCATGACGCCGCGCCGCACCTTCGGATGCCGGTCGCCCGCCGCCTTGCCGGTGCCGCCGAGCGTCACCCCCTGCAGGATTGACACGTCGTCATCGACGACCGCGGTCTCGCCGACGACGAAGCCGGCGCCGTGATCGAGAAACAGCCCCTTGCCGAACCGCGCCCCCGGATGGATGTCCGCCGCAAGCGCGTCGGAGGCGCGGCTCTGGAGATAATAGGCGAAGTCCTGGCGCCGCGCGCGCCACAGCGCATGCGCCAGCCGCGCCGCCTGGATCGCGTGAAAGCCCTTAAAATACAGCAGCGGTTCAATTAACCGCCGGCAGGCGGGATCGCGCTCGACGCAGGCGGCGAGATCGGCGCGGAAAGCCGGGGCGATGGCGGCGTCGCCGCGCATCGCTTCCGTGAAGGCGTCGGCGATCCGCTCGGCGTCCATCGCCGACGCTCCCAGCCGTGCGGCGATGCGATGGACCACGGCCTCTTCGAGCGACGCGCGGTTGAGGATCGCGCCCAGCATCAGCGGGGCCAGCGTCGGATCGAGACGCAGCGCTTCCTCGGCCTCGCGGCGCATATGCGCCCACATCGCCGCGGCCTGCGGCGCGGGCGCGTCCAAATCTTCGCCGGGCTGGTCGGCGTCCAAGTCCTAGAACTTCACCGGCGGCGGCGCTTGCGCGGCGTCGGCCGCGGAAAATTCCGCCATCGGCTTGGTGCCGGCGAAGAAGGTCTTCGCCCAGAGCAGCGTCGGGAAGGTGCGCAGCGAGGTGTTGAATTCCCGCACCGCCTCGATGTAGTCGCGGCGCGCGACGGTGATGCGGTTCTCGGTGCCTTCGAGCTGCGACTGCAGCGCCAGGAAGTTCTGGTTCGATTTCAGGTCGGGATAGGCTTCGCTGACCGCGATCAGCCGGCCGAGCGCGCCGGTCAGCTGATTTTGCGCGTCCTGAAATTGCTTCATCTTTTCTGGATCAGTCAGCGAGCCGGCGTCGACCGTGACGGAGGTCGCCTTGGCCCTTGCTTCGATCACCGAGGTCAGCACGTCTTTTTCCTGCTTGGCGTAACCCTTCACGGTCTCGACCAGATTGGGGATGAGATCGGCGCGGCGCTGATATTGCGACTGCACGTCCGACCATTTCGCCTTGGCGTTCTCTTCCAGCGTCGGAATGGTGTTGTAGCCGCAGCCCGAAAGTCCCATGGCGAGGAAAATCGCTACGGCGACGGCGCGCCAACGAGAAAAGTCGCTCATATAATTCTCCGTGAGAGCGGCGCTGCGCGCCAAACGAACAGTGCGGTGAAATGTAAGGCGTCGCTCTGGGCAAGGAAAGGCCATGGGCGGCGCCCGACTTGAGCGAGGCTGCGCCTGCGAAAGGATGCGGACGACATGCAGATCGACGAGATCATCGGCAATTTCGAACTGCTCGAGGAATGGGAGGACCGCTATCGCTATCTCATCGAGCTTGGCCGCACGCTCGAGCCGCTGCCGAAAGACGCCTATACGGACGCCAATAAGGTGCGCGGCTGCGCCAGTCAGGTATGGCTCGAAACGACGCCGACGCGCGACGCCGGCGGACGCCCGGTCCTCTCGTTTCGCGGCGACAGCGACGCCCATATCGTGCGCGGCCTCGTCGCGCTGGTGCTGGCGCTCTATTCCGGCCGGCCGGCGCAGGAGATCGTCGAAACGGACGCCCAGCCGCTGTTCAAGGAGCTCGGCCTCGCCGAACATTTGACGCCGCAGCGCGCCAATGGCCTGCGGTCGATGGTCGAGCGGATCAAGAGCGAAGCGAAAGAGGCGATGGCGGCGTAGGCCCCCACCCCAACCCTACCCGGCTCAGCGGGAGAGGGAGTCCGGCTCAGCGCTTCATCGAAATTCTGGCAATGCCGCTCGTTAGCGTCCCTCTCCCGCGAAGCGGGGGAGGGACAGGGAGAAGGTGTTGACCAGTATAGCAGCGCCTACACTCAATCGTCGTTTGGCCGTTTCGCGACATAAGCGACCCGTAGAGCGGACACAAAGCCCAATCCTTCGTAAAAACGATGCACCCGAGGGTCGGCTCGCCCGCTCTGCATCAGCACATGATTGCAGCCGCTCGCCCATGCGTGCGCCAGCGCGGCTCCTACAACAGAGCGACCGTGCCCCTGACCGCGTAGATCGGGATGGGTGACGACATTCTCTATGAACGCATGGCGTCGGCCTCTGCGCAGGACGTTCGGCGCCGTGATGAGCATACATGTCGCCGCGATTCGGGGGCCCTCCTCGGACACAAAAACGTCAACGCCCGGCTGAGCCAGTGTCTCCCGCCAAATGCGCTCCGCCCGCTCTCGCGGCTCTGCGGCAGCGCTGACTTCGGACGCGGCGAACAGCGCCAAGAGCGACGACAGATCGGATGTATGAGCGAGTCGAGCGATAGGCATCGAAATCGATACTCAGAACGCAGCCACTTCGCCAAGCGGCGGGAGATAGCCGCTCGAATATGGCCCGTTAAAAACTCAAGAATTCTGTACCGGCGCCAAATTTCCCGCATCATGCCCGTCTTGAAGCCCGGTATCCACGACCCCCATCTGGCGCGGATGGCCGGGACAAGCCCGGCCATGACGGGACTGGGCTCAAATAGTTGGCCGGTAGTCCTCGGCGCCCCAATGCAGCAGCGCGTCGGCGCGGTCGCGGCCGCGCGCCTCGACCGCGAGCCCGTAGTGTCGCGCCAGCCGGTCGAGCGCGATTCGCAGCACGACTTTCGCCGAGCGGGCCGGCCAGCCGCGTTCGCTTTCGACAAGCTCAAGGCCCTTGAGATAGCCGCAGACGTCGGTCAGCAGCCCCGCCATCTCCGGCCCCACGGCGTCATAGGCGCGGGCGAGGCGCCGGCGCGCGTCGATCGCGACCTCCGAGACGGCGCCGGCGTCGGCGCCCCGCCGCGCGGCGTTGATCGACGCCTCCCAATTGGCGGTCACGCGCTGCAACAGCTGCGCCTGTTCGATGTCGCGGCGGAAGCGCTCGCCGGCTTCGAGCTGCGCGGCGTCGAGAAAGCTTCGGCCCTCACGATCCTTTCGCCGCGCCAGCCAGGCGAGCGGACTTTCCGCTTCATTGACCAGCGCCGGCCGCGCGCCCTTTTCGAGCTGGCGCAGCGCGAGGGCGGCATGCTGCGCGCGAAACGGCCCGGCCGGCTCGACATCGGGCGCGGACAATCGGCGAAGATGCGCGCGGCCGGCGTCGGTGAGCGCCAGCCGGCGCTCGGCGCGCTCGGTCTCCCATCGGGCAAGTCCTTCAGAAAGAGCGGCGTCGCCGACGGCGGCGGGAAGCCGCGCCCGCACGACGGTGACGCCCTTGTTCGCCGCGACGACGACGAGCGTCGAGGCTTCGAGCCCGCTGAGCGCGCCGCGCGCGCCCGGCTCGGCGAGCGCCTGCAACAGCCGGCGCATGGCGCGGCCGGCGTCGTCCTTGGCCGAGCGCCCCGGATTTTTCTTCATCGCGCGCTCCGCTGGTCAAGGAGAGCGCAGATCATGTCGCGCTGCGCGGCGAGCGCCGATTCGAGCCGGCGCGCGCCGCTGTCGAAACGCGGATCGTCGCGCAAATCCTCGATCGCCGCGCAGGCGTGGCGAATGGTGGCGCGGTCGCGCGCGAAAGCCCTGGCGCAGGCTGAAACGCTGGCGCCGAGCGCGACATGCTGGAGATAGACGGCGAGCTGACGGGCGCGGGCGACCGATGCGCGGGAACGGCGGGGCGAAAAGAGAGCGGCGAAGGGCGCGCGTTGCGCGGCGGCGGCCGCGGCGGCGCTAAGCCCCCGAATGAGCATGGGATCGGCGAACATCAGACTCTCCAGCAAAGGCGACGAGAAACCGTATGTCGGAAAATAATCCTATTCAAGAGACAAAATACTTATCCTCACCCGTTTAAGTGAGGCCATGCTGAGCGTCGTGGAGGATCGTCCAATGACGCGCATGTCAATTTCAGCCCCGCAAGACCGCTCCGCCCGCGTCGCCGCCGCCGCCGGCGCGGCGCTCGACGCCGCCCTCGCCGCGGGACTCAAAACCTACGATCGCGCCAGCGCGCTCACACGCTTCCATCGCCTGTCGGCGGAGACGATCGCCAGCGATTCGCCCGACGCCGCGCGCGCCGCGCTCAGGGAGATCGAGCGCGCCATGCGCGCCGAACGCGCCCGGCGCGGCCATTGGAGCTACGATCTCAACCGCCATATCAGCCTGCTCGTGGCGCATCGCGCCGAGACCGCACGGCTCAATCGCCTCTTGAACGGCCGGTCATGAGCAGCCGCGCTTCCGCCCGCATGCGCAATGCTTTAAGATTCGCGCGTTCTATCGAAGACGCAAAGGCCGGCGATGTATCTGGAGAAAATACTGGCGCTGTTAGCTGCGGCGCTCGTCGCCCTCGGGGCCGGCATCGGCCTGACCTGGCTGGCGCTCAACCCCGCGCCGCGCGTGGCCGACTCAGGATCGGCCGTCACGGCGCAGGCCAGCGCCACGCCCGATAAGGGAGGCGCGCGCGAGCAGATCGAGACCCTGATCGCCGCGACGCCCGACTATGCGCGCTATTTCGCCCGTCTGCGCGAAACCTTCACGCCCGATTACGAAGCGGCGCTCAACGATTTCGCCGCCCGCCTCGCGGAGACCAAGCAAGAGCAGAGCGTCGACTACTATCTTTCCGAGACGGTGCGCCGCATGCGCACCTCGCATGGCGCGCTGGCGGCGAAGGCCGAGCCTGAGCCGATCGCGCACGTGTTCGAAAAGCAGCTGGAAGTGCTGCAGGCGGTGGCGCGGGAGGACAAGCGCATGTGCGTCGCCTTCCTTTACGGGGCGACCAATCTCGACTTCCAGCGATTCGCCGCCTCGCGCCGCCAGATCGTTTCCGACATGGCGCTTGCCGGTCTCGAGGCGATCGTCAGCGGACAGGCCAAAGGAATCGAGCGCGCCGCGCCGACCGAGGAGGACTTCCGCCTGTTGGAGAATGCGCTCGCCTCTCGGGGCCTTGGCAAGCTGGAAATCGACGCGCTGCTTGACGGCAAAATGCCCAATCCCCCGATCGAAGACGCGCGCATGTGCGGCGCCGGGCAGACCTATTTCGAAGTGCTGAAAACCTTGCCCGAGCCTGCGCGCACCAAAGTCTACGGGCTCGCGCTGGAGCTGATGGCGCGCTCTTAGGGCGTCGTCATGGGGTCGCTTGCGCCGGCCCCGCCTGCGCCGGCGTCGCGCCGCTTGCCGATTTGGCGGGCTCCTCCAGCAGCTGGCGCAGCTGCGCGATGGCGATTCGGATCAGCGCGTCGCGCGGCCGCGCCGGTCCGATCTCGACGGCCGCCATATTGGCCATCACCTTGGCCAGGTTTTCGGTCGGCAGGCCGGCGGCGGTAAAAAGCGCCAAATCCTCATTCGGCCCGGCGACGACGCCCGCCGCGACGCTGCCGGCGTAATTGGCGATTCGCGCGAGTTCCCCGCCGCAATTAGGGACGCCAACAGGAGTAGGCCGAGGCGCTAGGGACGGGCGCAGGTCGGCGATCGTCGTCTGGGGGCCTTGGCTGGTCAGTTCGGCGCGCCTCTCCCGCCGCCCCGGAAGCTCGGAGACGCCGGCCATGATCGAGGGCGCCGGCAGCAGATCGACCGGCCTGGCGAGCGGCCGCCGCGCCGTCTTTGGATTTACCCCGGCGCGCCCATGCGCCGCCAGCCAACGGGCGCGCAGCGTGTTCTGTAACCCGCGCGGCGCAAGCGCTTTTGGCACGAGGCGCTGCGGCGGCATGCGCGCCATGCCGGCGCGCGACGCGGGACTCCCCGAAACGGGGCGCGCGATGGTCAGCGAACATTGCGCCGGCGCCCAGCGCTCGACGATCGCGCGCGCGGTGCGCCTGCCATAGTCGACATAGTATCGCCGCAACAGCAGCGCCGCGACGGCGGCGCCTTCCGCCGCAGAAGCGAAGGCGACATGCCCGTCGGAGTCGGCGGCGATCTCGCCGTTCCAGCCCGCGCTCTTGATGCACCAGTAATTGTTGAGTTTGACGCAGCGGCCCGGTTCGCGCGCGTCGGCGCCGAGCGCCCGGCGGAGCGCGCCGACGGGCGCCATCTCCAGCGCCAAGGCGCTTTCGACGCGCCAATTGTCCACCGCGCGCGCGTCGGCCTGATACGAAGGAGTCGGCGTGGCCGGCAAAATCGAGGCGGGCGCGACGAGCGCCGCCGGCGCCCTTTGGGGCGCCGCCATGGCCAATATCGTCAGGAGCGCTTCGATCAGCATGGCCGCCTGGGGTTGCGAACTACGCTGGATCATGCCGCCTTTGAGCGGAATCGCCTAACGGCGAGCCGCGCTCTAGTCGGGGTCTTCCGTCGCCTCGCCCCGTAGAATGCCCGGCGTGACGAAGCGCACCAGACGGGCGCCCCCCCTGCTCACAGCCGCCCAATGATCCGTCTCAAAATCGAGGATCGCCAGCGCCGCCGTCGGAAACTTCTCTCGCATCAGCGCCAGTTCCTCTGGATCGCCGGACGCGGCGAGCCAAGAGGCGAGCTCCGCGAAGCCCGGATTATGGCCGACCGCGAGCAAGGTCGCGACCCTGTCCGGGGTCTGCCGCAAAATGTCGACCAGCTGGTCGACAGTCGCAAGATAAGTCGTATTCTCGATCAGATGCGTGACATGGCCTGGAAACGCCGCGAGCGCCTGATCGAGCGTCTGCTTGGCGCGGCGCGCATTGGAGGCGACGGCGAGGCCCGGAACGATGTCCGAATCGCGCAGGAACTCGCCCATCCTGCGCGCATCCTCTATTCCTCTGCGGGTGAGCGGACGTTCGCGGTCGCCGCCGGCCGAATGCCGATCGGCCTTGCCATGGCGCAGGAGCAGGAGTCGACGCATGCGGCCTCTTTATCACGGCGCCGCCGCGCCGCCACCGATGGCGCCGCGCCAAACGCCGGCTGCGACGAAACCACGCGCCTCTTTACCCTTAACGCCGCGCCGTGCAAGCTCCTCGTCGCCGATCTTCCCAAGGTTTTTCTGATGCGCAAATCCCTCGCCGCCCGGGTCGTGATGGCGCTTTCGCTCGCGGGTTTCGCCGCGCCTTCGCCGGGCGCCGGCGAAGGGCCGCTCACACTCGACAATATCGTCATCATGCTCGGGACGGCCACCTATTCGATCCCGCACATCGAAATCGAAGGCGCGAGTCTGCCGCCCACGGAATTGGCCGCGCTGTTGCGTGGCGGCGATGCGGATGTCCCGGCGCGTCTCGCCCGCATTTCGGCGCGGCGAATCGCCGTGCCGGCGATGTCGCGCGAGAGCCGCACGGACGAGCGCGTCGAACGCGCCGCCTATCGCAGCCTCATCTTCGAGAATGTCGTTTCGGGACGCGCCGCGACGGTGCGCGGCGACGGCGGCGAAGAAACGATTGAATCCGCGAAAGGCGGCATTCAGCGCGTCTCTTGGGGCGCCTCCACCGCGAAAGGAGTCGATCTCGCGGCGCTGGCGCGTCTCACGCTCACGACGCGCCGCGACGCCAATGAGCCACTAAAGCCGTTGGTCGACGAGGAAGTCGTCGAATCGTCGCGCCTCGAAGACGCCGGCGCCAATCTCGTCGTCACCACGGGGCGCTTGAGGATGCAGGGCGTGCGCGGTCGGCCATTGCAGACCCCCGCCGGCGCGCTCATCAACCGATTGGAGAAACTTGACCCATCGAAGCCCGAAGACGAAGCCGCGGCGATGCGCGATCTCCTTGATGCGCTTCGTTCCTTTGAAGCGGCGTCGATCAACATCGACGAAATCGTCGCCGCCGGCAAGGGCGAACCCGCAGGAAAGCCGTTCACCGCCAAATTCGCGCATGCCGGCATGCGCAAAGTCGCCGGCGCCGGCGCCGCTGAGATAGGGGTCGATAACTTTTCGCTCGCCGCATCGGACGGCGGCTTGCTGTCGATAAAGCGACTGGCGCTGAACGAAGCGCAGCTCGCCCCGCTTCTGCAAGGCGGCGCCTATCCCAAGCTCGCGCGGGTCGAGATGAGCGGGCTCGCAGCGGACATTCCCGATCCAAAGACAAGCGAAACGTCGCGACTCAAGTTTAGCGTCGAGAACGCCAGCGCGGATTTCGGCAATTTCCTTGAGGCGACGCCGACAAAATTCTCTGGCCGCGTCGACAAATTCATCATCGATCTCGCCGCGCGCGGCGAAACCCCGGCGACGGCGCATTTTTTGGCGCTCGGCTATCGCGAACTCGCGTTTTCCGGCTTCGCCGCCGGCGAATGGCGCGAGAAAACATCCGAAGCCGAATTGGACACCGTCGCGATCGACGCGACGAACATGGGCGTCGCGCATCTCTCGGCGCTCTTTGGCAATGTGTCGCGCGCGGCTTTCTCCTCTTCGCCCGTCATTTCAAGCGCGGCGACGCTCGTAACGTCCGTCAAGTCGATCGATCTGACGCTGGAAGGCGGCGGTCTCGTCGATCGCGTGCTCGCTTTGGAAGCGAAAGAGCAGAAGATGTCCGTCGAGAAGGCGCGCGCCGATTACGCCAGGGCCGCCGCGACGGCGATTATGGCGCTCGGCGGCGGCGGGGCGAACGCCAAGCGCGTCGCCGACGCGGTTTCAGCCTATATCGAGAAGCCGAAGCGCCTCCGCCTGCGCTTAGTAGCGACAAAGGGCGTCAACGCGCTCGACGTGTTGGCGCGAAAGCCCAGCGACATTCTGGAGAGCCTCGAGGTGGAGGCGAGCGCTGACAGGTGATGGGCGAGGCCGGGGGCTGCTGCTTACCGGCGGTCCGCCAACGTTTACTGCACTGTCGCTGTTACTTCTCCGTTTATTGTTTCTATTTTCACTAGAAGTCGCCTGGAACAGATAGCGCCTGGCGCATCCCTGTCTTTATCTGAGAGTTCCAAAGGATATTTTCTCTTTGACGTCGTCGTAGACCATACGTCGAAAACTTTCACGAGCAGCGTGGCGTCCCAGCTCGCAACAATGCGCCAGCGCGCTGCATTGCTCGAATAATCATCATCTTCCCCTGGAACTGAAATCTGCTTTTCAGGAAGCGCCCTTCGGATAAGTTTATTGACATTGGCCTCCGGCGGAACAACGCATATTGTGTCCGCAGAGAACAAATGGTTCAGATTCAAGAGCTGGTTTTGGCGAGGTGCTGATAATACAAATTCAGTGACATCATGCCCCGAGTCATAAGGCCATAAATATTGGCTAAGTCGAAACAACGGCAAAATGCAAATAATCACAAACGATAGAACGACCATAGTAAGCACAAAATAATACACACGTCTTTCAGTTTTGCTGAACATTTCAGACCCGCCGCGCCTTTAAAACAGTAAAACAAATATACGTCAATATGACTTCCGTAAGCATCTGCACGGAGAATACAAATGCCACTGCGACGATAATGAGCATTATGGTCGGATGGCGCTCCAGTAATTTTTTTATAAGCACGGCGCTTTTATACGCTTCTGGATAGGAGACTAGCCAAAAACCTACTATAGGTAAAATAATCCCACCAGCGGCATAACCTAGCGGACCCTTGCCGGAACGCTCCATCGCCTTGACATGCTCGAGGCTTGACGGGCGTCCAAGCAACGCCAATCCCGCAGAAAGCGCGATCCTAAGGCCCGCGATGACGCACGCCGCCAGCGCCAGAATGTCCAATTGGTGAAATACTAAATCATTGTCACAAAATGCGCCATATTCATTACAAAAAACTTCATATTGTTGCGCAGAAAAGCCAAATATATAATGATTATTAACTGCAATTTGATTACCATCTGAAACATAATTAGACAAAACCTTAATGATGGGGGAAATTAGTATTAGAAATGGCGTAAAAAATAATGTCATAACAGCCGTACCTAATAAAACCATAGGCGCATCTAGTTTATACTTTGTTCTATCTGATGTATAGAAAATAGTTGTTACGCTCATGACGAGAATAACAATAAATATAAGGCAGAACATTGTTTCGTTAACCGTTTTGAACATTTTTAAACCTCAGCGTATCCGCTTAACACTGTCGCCGCCAGAGGCGCCGGTCACAACTTCAACAATGTCCTTGTCAGTTAGCTTTTATGGCTGCTCCGCCATTGTCAGGGCCGACCCTTCTAGTTCAACCAACGACGCGCCGCCGGAACGCCCCGCAGCGCGAAAATCAATTGAGGATGTTGAGGCTCCGGCCGGAACGACGCTTCTAACGAGCATCGCGGAAAACAGAAGCGCGCCGAGGCGCTGCCGCGCCCCGGCGGCAGACAATGATTTGCGCAAACCCTTGTGGAAAAGCCTCAAGCAAACCTTCCCGCGATTCCGCCGCTAAACGGGGCAGGCATGGCTTATAGTCGCCGAAACAGTAACCGCTCTGCCTACGCCGTCAAGCCGACCTGCATAAGCGAGAGGGCTCCGAATCCAGCTTAGCAAGGCGTCATCTCACCGCGTCATGGCCGCGCTTGTCGCGGCCATCCGCGCGACGACACGATGTGTGAGAGATACCGTCCTCGCGCGATGCGTTTCGCGATCTCCCGGCGTGGATGCCCGGCGCAAGGCCGGGCATGACGGCTGAAAGAAAGCTGATCCCGAGTTCGAAGCGCTGGCATAAGCAAAGCGCGTGTTGACGCTGGCGACAGCCCCATCGCGGCGACGCGCGCCATGGTAGCGGTGAGTCGCCGTCATCGCCCCGAAAAACTCGGTCTGCGCTTTTCGAGAAACGCCGCCCGCCCCTCGGCAAAATCCGCGCTGTCGAAACAGGCGCCAGTCAGCGCTTCGCACTGTTCGAGCGACGGCGCGCAGGGCAAGCGGGCGGCGGCGCGGATCGCCGCCTTGGCGGCGCGCAACGTCAGCGGCGCGCCAGCGGCGATCGTTTCGGCGAGCCCCTGCACGGCGCCTTCGAAACTCTGCGAGGGGAACAGTCGGCTGACGAAGCCGCGCTCCTTGGCTTCCTCGGCGGAAAAATGGCGCGCCGTGTAAAAGAGATCGAACGCGAGCTGCGCGCCGACCGCGGCGACGACATAGGCCATCGCCGCCGGCGGATAGCCGACGCCCAGCCTTGCGGCCGGAATCGCGAAGAGCGCCTGACCATCGGCGATGCGCAGATCGCAGGCCGCGGCGATTCCGAATCCGCCGCCCATGCAGAACCCCGAGACGGCCGCGATCGTCGGCTTCGAAAGATTCGAGATCGCGTCGAACGCCGCGACATTGGCGTCCTCATAGGCGCGCCCGCCTTCGCTCGTCGCGCGCAGCGTGGAAAATTCGCTGATGTCGGCGCCGGCGCAGAACGGCAGACCCGGCGCGCCGCTGATGACGAGCGCGCGCGCCTCTTCCACCGCGTCGACGGCGCGCAGCAGCGACGGCAGCGCGCGCCACATCTCAAAGTCGAAGGCGTTACGCTTGGCGGGGTTTTCGATATAGAGGCGCGCGACGCCGGCATCGATTGTAATGCGAAGCTTGGAAGTCGGAGAGTTGATCGCCATTGTTCCTCGGCGGCTAAGTTTCGACATCGCCAGATTGCGCAATCCGCGCGCGACAATCTATCTCTGCCGGCGCGGATCACAGAGGCTGGCCCTTATCGCGCAAAAACGAAGGTTGCGCGAAGCCGGCGGCGTCCCGAGCGAGCCATGCTGGACTGCGCTCATGGACAAGACGCGAAGCTCGCTTGGGAGCGCCCTCACGCGCCGCGGGCTGCTATAAGCCACAGATGGATCTCCTTTCTCGCCTGCTCCACCGCGACGGGCTGATGCTGGTCATCGACAAGCCCGCCGGAGTCGCCGTTCATCGCGGCCCCAAGGGCGGGGCCAGTCTCGAAGACGCCTTCGACCAGTTGCGCTTTGGCCTGCCGCGACCGCCGGCGCTGGCGCACCGGCTGGACAAGGACACGTCCGGCTGCCTCGTTCTCGGGCGCCACCGCAAGGCGCTGGAGCGGCTCGGCAGGCTGTTCAAGTCGGGCCGCGTCGGCAAGACCTATTGGGCGGTCGTCGAAGGCGCGCCCTCCGAGGACGAGGGCGAGATCGACGTTCCGCTCGGCCGTCTCGACCCGGCGCGCGGCTGGTGGATGCGGCCCGATCCGCTTGGACTGCCGGCGCGCACCTCGTGGCGCGTGCTGGGCAGAAGCGGCGACGCAGCCCGGGCGTTCATTGAGTTTACGCCGCACACCGGCCGCACGCATCAGATTCGCGTGCATGCGCAGACGATGGGCTGGCCAATTCTCGGCGATCCGATCTATGGTTCTGGTCGCCGCGCGGGGTCAGCGCCGCTGCATCTTCACGCCCGCGCCATAAGCGTGCCGCTTCAGGACGGTAAACCGCCCGTCGAAGCCGTGGCCGCCCCGCCCGCCCATATGTTGGAGGCGCTCGCCGCCTGCAACTGGTCCGCCCAAGCGCGCGGTTGAAGCGACGATTGCAAATCGCCGCGGGAACGCCCACCATAGCTTTGACTTGGAGGACCCATGGCGCCAGACGCCGCGTCCATAGAGATGGAATATCCCTCGCCGCGCGGCGGCGGCTTCGCGCTGGACCGTGCGTTCCTTTACGATCTCGCCGATATGGCGCTAACCGCCGCCAGGCAAAACGGCGCCAGCTACGCCGACCTCAGGATTGGCGAAACCCGGCGCGAATACGCCTTCGCCAAGGACGACCGGCTGGAAAATTTCGACGAGCGCGCCTCGCAGGGCTTCGGTGTGCGCGTGTTGCTCGACGGCTGCTGGGGATTTTACGGCGCGCGCCGGCTCGATCCGCTCAGTCTGCGCGACGGCGTCGCGCGCGCGCTGGAGAACGCCCGCGCGGTTAGGCCGATACAATTCCAGCAGATCGCGCTCGAGCGTCTGCCCGTTTATGAAGCCGAGTGGATCATGCCCATGGGCGTCGATCCCTTCGACGTGTCGGCCGGCGAGAAAGCCGACCTGCTGTTGGCGATCATCGCCAGCGCCCGCGATCACGGCGCGGATTTTTGTTCGGCGTCGCTTTCGGCGGCCTGCGAGGAAAGATTTTTCGCCAATAGTCTTGGCAGCCGCATTCATCAAACGCGCACGCGCGTCGCCCCGAACTTTCAAGCAACCGCGATCGACCGCGCCAGCGGCCGTTTCGCGACCCGCGACTGCCTCACCCCGGCGCGCGGCGCGGGTTGGGATTATGTCGTCGGCGCGGGTCTCATCGAGGAAGCGGCGCGCGCTGGCGAAGAGGCGCGCGCCAAGCTCCACGCCAAGCCGGTGACGCCGGGCGATTTCGACGTCGTCATCGACCCGACGAATCTGTGGCTGACGATTCACGAGACGGTGGGCCATTCGACCGAGCTCGATCGCGTTCTCGGCTGGGAGGCGAATTTCGCCGGCACCAGCTTCGTCAAACCTCATATGCTCAACGAACTGCGCTTCGGCTCGGAACTGATGACCATCGTCGCCGACCGCGCCCAACCGGGCGCGCTGGCGACCATCGGCTATGACGACGACGGCGCTCCGGCCAAAGCGGCGGAATTCGCCATTATCGAAAATGGCGTCTTCCGAAATTTTCAGATGGCGCTGGGACAGGCGCATCTGATCGGGCTGTCGCATTCGAACGGCTGCGCCTATGCGGACAGTCCGACGACGTTCCCCATTCAGCGCATGCCGAATATTTCGCTCAAGCCCAATCCTCAAAAATGCGCCTTCGACGATCTCATCAGCGACGTGGAGAACGGCATCTACGTCGTTGGCGCCGGCAGCTGGAGCATCGATCAGCAGCGCGACAATTTCCAGTTCGGCGGCCAGCTTTTCTACGAGATCAAGAGCGGCAAGGTTGGCGAACTGCTGCGCGACGGCGCCTATCAGGGCCGCACCACGCAATTTTGGAATTCTCTCGCAGGCCTATGCGACGCGAGCGCCTATCATCTCGACGGCACTTTCACCTGCGGCAAGGCTGAGCCGGTGCAGGTGGCGCCGGTCTCGCATGGCAGCCCGCCAGCGCTCTTTCGCAACGTGCGCGTGCTGAATACGAGCGACGACGCATAGCTAATGTTCCTTTCCTCAGACGATGCAAAGGTGATCGCCGACAGCGTTTTCGCGCGCTCCGGGGCAGACGCCTGCGCCGTTCAGATTCACGGCGGCCTGGACCAGAGTCTGCGCTTCGCGCGCGGAGGCGCCACGACCAATCTTGCCACCGCCGAGGCCAATCTGCGCATCTCCTCGCATATCGGCGGCCGTATCGGCTCCTGCAGCATCTCGCGTTTCGACGACGCCGCGCTGACCGCCGCTGTCGCGCGCTCGGAAGAGATCGCGCGCATGCTGCCCGTCGATCCCGATTATGTCGCGCCGCTCGGCCCGCAGAATTACGGTTTCTCCAACCGCTATGACGAGGCGACCGCCAGCTTGCGCCTCGACGCGCTCGCCGGCGCGGCGGCGCGCGTCATCGAAGAAGGCGCGCGCATCGGCGTCGACACCTTCGGCTGCGCGACGACAGCCCGGCGATTCGAGGCCTTCGCCACAAGCGCCGGCCTCTTCGCCTATGAGCGGCGCAGCGAAATCGATCTTTCCGCCACCGCGCGCAATCGCGCCGACGCCTGGTCCGGCTGGGCGGGCGCGCATCAATTCTGGGCGGACCGACTCGACGCCGAAGCGATCGCCCGCGTCGCCTGCGCCAAGGGGGCGCATGACGCCGCGCCCGTCGATCTCGAACCCGGCGCCTATACGGTCGTTCTGGAGCCGGAGGCGACGGCGGAGCTCGCCTTTTGGCTGATCCGCGCGATGGAGGCGCGCGCCGCCGACGAGGGGAGAAGCTTCTTCGCGCGTCCCGGCGGCGGGGCGCTGTTGGGCGAGAAGCTGTTCGACGAGAATCTGTCGATCCGCGTCGATCCCGCCGATCCGTTGGCGCCGGAAGGCGCCGTCGGCTTCGACGGCGTGCCCTGTCGCGCCCGCGTCTTCGTCGAGAACGGCGTCGCAACCACGCTGTATCGTTCGCGCGCCTGGGCGCAAAAGACCGAATCCGAACCCATACCCTTTGCGCGCAATTTCGTGATGTCCGGCGGCGAGGCGTCGCTCGACGACATGATCCGCTCGGTGCGGCGCGGCGTTCTGGTGACGCGGCTTTGGTACACCAATATCGTCGAGCCGAAGAGCCTGCTGCTGACCGGCCTGACGCGCGACGGCAATTTTCTCATCGAGAACGGCCGCATCGTCGCGCCGATGCGCAACATGCGCTTCAATCAGCGGCTCGGCGCGCTCTTCGCCAATATCAAGGCGCTCGGCGAGACGCGCCGGACCTGGCGCGCGGCGGGATCAGGCGGCGCGCCTGCGGCGCCGGCCATGCTCATCGAAGGCTTCAATTTTTCGTCGAAGTCGAGCGGGATATAGAGGCTCGGCGCGTTCATGTATGATCGCCGTGTTTCGACGGAGCGCCACGTCATGCCAATCGCAAATAGCTGCCCTTACAGTACTGTCATTCCCGACAGGCCGAAGGTCTGATCGGGAATCCAGGCTTACACCAAGGGGCCGGGCTTGCTCTGGATTCCCGATCGCTTCGCCTCCGCGAAGCGTCGGGAATGACATCAAGCGACCAGCCAGGAAATAGCATCATGCGTCTTGTCGTTCTATTTATCGCTCTCCTCATCGCGGCGCCCGCGCATGCGCTCGACAAGGTTCGTTTCGCCACCAATTGGCGCGCGCAGGCCGAGCACGGCGGCTTCTATCAGGCCGTGGCCGACGGCGCCTATGCGCGCTACGGCCTCGACGTGACCATTCTGCAGGGCGGCCCGCAGCTCAATGCGCGGCTGCTGCTCGCCGCGGGCCGCGTCGATTTCGCCATGGGCGCAAACACCATTCAGATGTTCGAATCCGTGCAGCAGAAGGTGCCGGTGGTGACCGTCGCCAGCATGTTCCAGATCGATCCGGTGATTTTCATGTCGCACCCCGGCGTCGGCCTCGATCGCTTCGACGATCTGCCCAAGGCGACGGCCTTCATCGCCAGCGACATGCGCGCTTCGGTGTGGCAATGGCTCAAGCAGGCCTATGGCTTCAAGGACGTAAACGCGAGGCCCTATAATTTCAATTCCGCGCCATTCCTTGCCGACAAGCGCGCCATTCAGGAGGGCATTCTGACCTCCGAGCCCTACGCGATCGAGCGCGAGGGCGGTTTCAAGCCCAACGTCTTTCTATTGGCCGACTATGGCTATGACAGCTATTCGACGACGATCGAAACGCGCGCCGACACGATCGCCAAGTCTCCCGACCTCGTACAGCGCTTCGTCGACGCCTCGATCATCGGTTGGTACAATTACCTCTACGGCGACAACGCGCAGGCGAACGCGATGATCAAGCGCGACAATCCGGAAATGACCGACGGTCAGCTCGCCTATTCCCTCGCCAAGATGAAGGAGCGCGGCATCGTCGATTCCGGCGACGCGCTGACCCATGGCGTCGGCGTGATCGCCGACGCGCGGATGAAAAGCTTTTTCGACAAGATGGCGACGTCCGGCGTGGTTCCCGCCGATATCGATTACACGCGCGGCTATACGCTGCGTTTCATCGGCAAGAAGGTCGGCATGGAGCTGCGGCCGAAATGACGGTCGGCGCTTCGGCGGCCAGAGAGACGCACGTGACGGCGCCGGCGCTCGTGTCGCTGCGCGCCGTCGGCAAGATTTTTCCAAGCGGCGTCGTCGCCCTCGCCGACTATGATCTCGACGTGCGCGAAGGCGAGATTCTGACTCTGCTGGGGCCTTCGGGCTGCGGCAAGTCGACGGTGCTTCGGCTCATCTGCGGGCTTGCACATCCGACCGCCGGCGCGATCGATTGGCGCGCGCCGCAGATCAGGAGCAATATCGGCTTTGTGTTTCAGGACGCGACGCTGCTGCCTTGGGCAAGCGTCTTCGATAATGTGTTTCTGCCGCTGCGGCTCAAGGGCGTTCCGCGCGAAGCGGCGTCGGCGCGCATCGAAGAGGCGCTCGCGCAAGTCGGCCTCATCGATTTTTCACGGGCGCTGCCGCGAGAACTCTCCGGCGGCATGAGAATGCGCTGCGCCATCGCACGCGCCCTGGTGACCCGGCCCGCGCTGATGATGATGGACGAACCTTTCGCCGCGCTCGACGAAGTGACGCGTTTCAAGCTCAATGACGATCTTCTCGCGCTCAAACGCCGGTTCGGCGCCACGATCGTCTTCGTCACCCATTCGGTGTTCGAAGCCGCCTATCTCTCGACCCGCATCGTCGTGATGTCGCGGCGCGCCGGCAGAATCATCGACGAAATCGCAATCGATCCCGCGATCCCGCGCGATGACGACTATCGGTCGAGCAAGACCTTCGCCGACGTGTGCCGCCGGGCGTCGCGCGCGCTTCGCGTCGCGATCGACGAGGCCGCGCCGTGAGCCGCAAGCCAAGCGCGATTCCCTGGCGCGACATCGGCGTGCCGCTGGCGGTTTTTTTCATGGCGCTGGCGCTATGGGAAGGGCTCGTGCGGTCGAAGAACATCCCGCCCTATATCCTCCCGGCGCCGAGCGTCATCCTCGCCAAGCTGATCGAGGACCGCCAGCTTTTGTTCTCGTCGCTGCTGGTGACGCTCGGCGTCACCTTCGAGGCGCTTGTCGTCGCCACCATTTGCGGCGTGGCGCTGGCGCTGCTGATCGCGCAGTCAAAATGGCTCGAGCGGGCGCTGCTGCCCTTCGCCATCACCTTGCAGGTGACGCCGATCATCGCCATCGCGCCGCTGCTCCTGGTCTATCTCTCGCCCGATAGAGCCGTGCTGGTGTGCGCCTTTCTCGTCGCCTTTTTTCCGATTCTTTCGAATACGTCGCTCGGATTGGCCTCGGTCGACTTCGGCTTGCGAGACCTCTTCGATCTCTATCGCGCCTCGCCCTGGCAGAGGCTGATTTATCTGCGCCTGCCCGCGGCGCTGCCGCAATTCCTCGCCGGCCTGCGCATCGGCGGCGGACTGGCGCTCATCGGCGCCATCGTCGCCGAACTCGCCGCCGGCGCCTCGGGTCAGGGAACCGGCCTCGCCTATCGCATCGTCGAGGCGGGCTTTCGTCTCGACATTCCGCGCATGTTCGCGGCGCTGGCGCTGATTTCGGTGAGCGGGCTGGCGATCTACGGCGCGCTCGCCGCGCTTTCCCATGTTCTGCTGCGCGGCTGGCACGAGAGCGCGCGCGCGCAAGACCAATGATGCGCGTCCGCGACATTCGCGAAGCCGACGCCAAGGACTGGCGCAGGCTCTGGTCCGGCTACAATGATTATTATGAAAAGGCGGTTCCGCCGGAAGTGACGGCGCAGACGCTGCGCCGTCTTCTCGATCCCAACGCGCCGTTGATCGGCCGGATCGCGGAAAAGGACGATCGGATCGCCGGCTTTTCCATTTCCGTGCTGCATGAGAGCAGCTGGTCTTCGTCCTCCGTCTGCTATCTCGAAGACCTGTTCGTCGATCCCGACGTTCGCGGCGCGGGCGTCGGACGCGCGCTGATTCAAGATCTCATCGATCTTGGACGCGCGAGGGGTTGGTCGCGGCTCTACTGGCACACACAGACGAATAATGAGCGCGCGCGCCGGCTTTACGATTCGTTTGTCGCCGCCGACGCTTTCGTGCGCTATCGTCTGACCCTGTAGCGATCATGCGGAGGATACGTTTGGGTGTCATTCCCGACATGCGCGACGCGCGTGATCGGGAATCCGCGATTACGACAAGAACTTGAATACTGCCCTGGATTCCCGGTCGAACCTTCGGTTCGCCGGGAATGACATCCCGGCCATGCAAACCAACGAGGACTACTGCTCGGCGATTCCGCCGACTTCATCGAGATGGTAGACGTCATCTCTAAAATGCACGAGGCCGTCAGCCGACGCCCAGCCGGTCATATACACCCACGCCACCGGCACGCGCTGCGTCAACCTCACCTCCTCGCGCGCGCCCGACGCGATTTTCTGGTTGATCTCTTCCTTGCTCATCCGCGGACCGGACTCGCCGTCGAGCAGCCAGGCGGCGAGATCGACGACGCCCTGCACGCGCACGCAGCCATGCGACAGAAAGCGATAGTCATTGGCGAAGAGATTTCGCGACGGCGTGTCATGCATGTAGACGGAATAGGCGTTTGGCATCGAGATGCGGATCGAGCCGAGCGAGTTGTCCGCGCCGGAATCCTGACGCAGCGTGTATTGCGTGGCGTGCTCGCTCGCCCAATTGATCGCGCGCGGATCGACCTCCTCGCCATGGCCGTTCAGCACTCGGATGTGCGAACGCTTCAGATAGGTCGGGTCCTTCAGCATCTTCGGCGCGATCTCGTTCTTCACGATCGAGATGGGAACCGTCCATGTCGGATTGATGTTGACGGCGACGACCTTCGCCTGCAGGTCCGGCGAATGATGCTCGAGATCGCCGACGATCGCGGCGTAGCGGCGCGCGACCCGATCATCTTCCACCGCATCGACCGCCGTCGACGGAATGTTGACGACGATGTAGCGCGGACCGAAGGCGAAATTGAACGCCGTGAGCCGCTGCGCCGTTGACTCGAGCTGGTGGAAGCGCGTCTCCGCCGGCACGTCGAGTTCGCGCAGCGTCGCGCCGGCGACGACGCCGGTCTGTTTAAGCCCCATGCGATACTGAAAGCGTTTCACCGCCGCGGTGAGATTGGCGTCCCAGCTCAGTTTCGACGAATCAATGATGCTATCGTCTTCGGCGGCGAGACGCCGGCGCAACGCCGACACCGCCGGTCCCTTGGAGCCGGGGCGCAGCGTGACGCCGACAGTCGGCCATCCGCCGAGATCGACGATCTGCCGGTAGCGCTGCGCCGCCTTCGAGGTCGTGAAAAAAGTTTGCGGCTGCAGGGCGGGCGTCGGATCGTCGGACAGCGCGGTTTCGCGCGGCGGCGCGGGGTTTTTTGGCTTTGGCTTCTTGGTGGCGGAGCGAGCGGGCGCTCGCTTTGTCGATTGCGGCGCTGTCGGCGCGGCGCTGATCGGCGGCGCCGACTCGGCAGGCGCGGACTCGGCAGGCGCGGCGGGGCTCGCGCGCGGAGTTTCGAGAGGCTCCGGCGCCGCTTCGGTCGGCGCTGACGCCGAATCGCCGCCCACAGGCGGTGATTCGGGCGCCGACGTTTGCGCGCGCAGCGGCGCGATTGCGAGCGTCGCCGACGCCGCAAGCAGCAACCCCACGCCAAGCGCGCAAGAAATTCGTTTCATTCCCATGCCGTCTCGGCCGCGAGCGCATCGCGTGTCGAGCCTGTTCGCGACCATTGAAAACGAGGCCCGCCTATGCTGTATTTTCATTGCATATTCTATCCTTTTGGGGGAGCCATGATTGCTATCAAATTGCCGCGCGCGCCGATGGCAGCGCGCGTCATCGGCGCGTTGTTGGCGTTCGCCGCGACTACTCATTCGTCAGCCGCCGAACTGAAATACGCGAGTCAGGGCGATCATTGGACGCCCGCCGAGCGCACTGAGTTCTACAGTCTCGATCAAGGCGCGCGCATCATGCCGCTCGCCTGGTTCAAGGCGTTGCAGCGTGCCGACGGCTCACATTTTCTCGACGACGGGATGATTCGCTACGGCTATTTGCCGAATCCAAACAGCGCCGCCGGCCTGCCGGTCGGCTTTCTCGTCGCCTCGGAAGGCGGCGTGAACACCCTCAGCATGACATGCGCCGCGTGCCATACGCGCCAGATCGATGTCGGCGACGTCTCCTGGCGCGTCGACGGCGGCCCGGCGATCGTGGATGTGCAGGCGCTGTTCTCGGATATCGACAAGGCGGTCGGTAAAGTCGTGAACGACGCGCCCGCCTTTGCCGAATTCGCCAAGCAGGTGCTGGGCGATCATTCGACGGAGGCGGAGCGCAGCCTGCTCCGCAAGGATGTGGCCGACTGGTTCAAGCCCTATCACACGCTGATGGAAAAAGCCCTACCGCCGCAGGGATGGGGCGTGGGACGACTCGACGCGGTGTCGATGATCTTCAACCGCGTCTCGGGATTGGACATCGGCACGGCGCCCGATCACATCATCAAAGAGAATATCGCCGTCGCCAACGCGCCCGTGCGCTATCCATTCCTTTGGAATGCGCCGATCCAGGACATGACGCAATGGCCGGGATTCGCCAAGAACGGCGACGACATTCTCGGATTGGCGCGCAATGTCGGCGAAGTCTACGGCGTCTTCGGCGTTTTTCATCCGCGCAAGGATCGTTTCTATCCGGACGGCGTCCAGTATCTCAAAGGCTCCTCACTCAATTTTCCCGGCCTGATGCGTCTCGAAACGCTGATACGGCAAATCGAACCGCCGAAATGGCCGTGGGCCCTCGATGCAAAGCTCGTCGACGCCGGCAAGACAATCTACGCCCGCGAATGCGGGGCGAACTGCCACGAGATCAACGCCAAGGACGCCGCCAAGCGGCTCTGCGCGAAAGTCGCCTGGAAAACGCCGATACAGGATGTCGGCACCGACGTCGCCGAGTATCAGGTGCTTGGCCGCGTCGCCGATACAGGCGTGCTCGAGGGCCAGCGCATTCCGCTGCCGCCCTTCACCGAGAAATTGAAGCGCAAAGGCGAGAAACAGATCAACATATTGACCGTGGCGGTGGTTCAATCGATCCTGCGCGCGCCGCTGCATTTCAGGGACATCGGCCTGTACGAGCCCCTGCTGCGCGAGTGTCTGGAGACTCAGTCCGCAGATCCGCGGCTCACGAAGCAGGCGCTGAAGGAGAACTTCCTCGGGGTCATCAAGGAGAGCCTGATCGCGATCTACCGAAATCCGGAGGAAAAGGTCCCGCCCGCCTATGAGTCGCGGGTGATGGAGGGGATCTGGGCGGCCGCCCCCTATCTGCACAATGGCTCCGTGCCGACGCTCGCCGATCTCTTGAAGAAGCCAGCCGACCGTCCGGCGTCTTTCAAGGTGGGTCCCGCCTATGACATCGAAAACGTCGGCCTCGCCAAGGAACAGGCGAAGTTCGACGACACCTACACGACCACCGCCAATTGCGATCCGAAAAACCGGGACGCCTCGGGCAATAGCCGCTGCGGCCATGATTTCGGCACGCAGCTCTCCGACCCCGACAAGAAGGCGCTTCTCGAATATTTGAAGAGCCTATAGAGCGCGCTGCGAAAAAGTGGAATCCGGTTTTTCGCGCAAAGCGCGCGCGCTACTTTTGGAATCGATCGCGTTGTCTGCATTTGGGCGAAATCGCCCAAATGCAGCCTGATCCAGCCGTGAAAGCGGCGCGGCGACCGCCGCCGCCTGACGGCAAGGGGGACAGGCGTTCCCCTTGCCTTTTTTCCCGCCGCCCCGCATACCGCGCCGCAACGCGCAATCAAGAACCGGGACGGATATGGGGTTCAAATGTGGCATCGTCGGCCTGCCGAACGTCGGCAAGTCGACCCTTTTCAACGCCCTCACGCAGACCGCCGCGGCGCAGGCCGCGAACTATCCCTTCTGCACGATCGAGCCCAATGTCGGGGAAGTCGCCGTTCCGGACCCGCGGCTCGAGGAACTGGCCAGGATCGCCGGCTCCAAAGAGATCATTCCGACGCGCCTGACCTTCGTCGACATCGCCGGCCTCGTGCGCGGCGCCTCCAAAGGCGAAGGACTCGGCAATCAGTTTCTCGCCAATATTCGCGAATGCGACGCCATCGCCCATGTCGTGCGCTGTTTCGAGGACGGCGACGTGACCCATGTCGAGGGCGGGGTCGATCCGATCCGCGACATCGAAACGATCGAGACCGAACTGATGCTCGCCGATCTGGAGAGCCTGGAAAAACGCGTCATTCCGCTGGAGAAGAAGGCGAAGGGCGGCGACAAGGAGGCCAAAGAGCTTCTCGATCTGATGAACCGCAGCCTTGTGCTGCTGCGCGAGGGCAAGCCGGCGCGTCTCGCCAAGATCAGCGCCGACGAGCGCGACGCCTTCAATGGGTTGGGTCTCCTGTCGTCGAAGCCCGTGCTTTACGTCTGCAACGTCGAAGAGGCGTCGGCGGCCGAGGGTAATGCGCAGTCGGCGAAAGTCGCGGCGCGCGCCGCGGAAGAAGGCGCGGCGGCGGTCGTCGTCTCGGCGAAGATCGAGAGCGAGATCGCGGTGCTGCCGGCCGATGAGCAGAAGGACTATCTGGAAGCGGTTGGCCTCGCCGAGCCCGGACTCAATCGCGTCATCCGCGCCGGCTACGACCTCTTGCATCTCATCACCTATTTCACCGTCGGCCCGAAGGAGACGCGCGCCTGGACCATCGAAAAAGGCGTGCGCGCGCCGGCCGCGGCGGGCGTGATCCATACCGATTTCGAGAAGGGGTTCATTCGCGCCGAGACGATCGCCTATGACGATTACGTCGCCAACAAGGGCGAAGCGGGCGCGCGCGACGCCGGCCGGCTGCGATTGGAAGGCAAGGAATACGTCGTCGCCGACGGCGACGTGCTGCATTTCAGGTTTAATACGTAGAGGGGCTGCGCTTGAATTTCTTGGGCAAGCCAACTAATTTCTGGCGCTGAACCTGCTGAAATGGCATGAAGCAGAGCGCTCTATGAGCCTGATGATTTCAGAAATTTATGATGCTTTCATCGCCGCCGGCGCGCCTGAAGAAAAGGCGCGCAAGGCGGCGGAAGCGATGACCGTTCACGAAAATCGCTTCTCGAAGATCGAAAGCGAGCTTGCCGTCTTGAAATGGATGGTCGGCTTCGTCATGGCGTTGCTATCGGCGGTGGCGCTGAAGCTCTTTCTGCACTGACGTGGCGGGCGTCGGGCTGCCCGGGCTCGCGCCAAACGATTGACCGCCTCACTCCGGCTTCGACAGATTATCGATCCGCTTGTTCAGCTCGTCGAGCTGGCGCTTCAGCTCGGCGACGTCGCCTTCCTTGGGAGCGCCGCCGGCCTCATGCTCCTCCATGGTCGGCCCGGTCGTCGTCAGCCCTTCCGTCGGCAGGCCGAAGGGGTTGAACATGGTCAGGGCCTGACGGAACACGGTCATGTTCTTGCGCGCCTGCTCCTCGAGCGACTGGAAGGCGGCGCGCGTCGGCTGGGCGAAAGGCCCTGCGCCCACGCCCAGCGCCGAGGCGAACTGGTCGCGGAACTTCTGCTGCTCCTTGGTGAGCTTGTCGATCGAGAATTCGAGATAGCTCGGCACCAGCATCTGCATTGAATCGCCGTAGAAGCGGATCAGCTGGCGCAGAAAGGCGATCGGCAGCAGGCTTTGGCCTTCTTTGCCCTCCTGCTCGAAGATGATTTGGGCCAGCACCGGGCGGGTGATGTCATCGCCGGTTTTTGCGTCGCACACGACGAAATCGTCGCCGCGCTTCACCATGGTGGCGAGATCCTCCAGCGTCACATAGGTGCTGGTCCCGGTGTCGTAGAGTCGACGGTTGGCGTATTTCTTGATTGTCGTGGGTTTTTTCTCGGTCGCCATACGCCTGACACGCTCCCCTCGCCGCACGGCCGCCGCCCGCCTTAAAAACAGTCGTCTCGCCACAGACGATACGCGCAAATTGGCGCCTGCGGCAATATTTTCATGCCGAAAGCCTTTCGCGGCCACCCGATTCCGTGCAAAACGGGCCGCGACTTGCCCAGCGCAAGCGCGAAATCACCGACAATTCGCGCCGTGACCGGCTGAGGCGGTCCGGGCAGTTGGATTTTTTTTCGAGGAGATCGACAGATGACCGATATCGTGATCGTTTCCGCGGCGCGCACCGCCGTCGGATCGTTCAACGGAGCCTTTGGCGCGGTTCCGGCCCACGAGCTCGGCGCTGTCGCCATCAAGGCCGCACTCGAGCGCGCCAAAGTCCAGCCGGGCGAGGTCAACGAGGTCATCTTCGGGCAGGTGCTCGACTCGGCTCAGGGCCAGAATCCGGCGCGTCAGGCGGCGATCAAGGCCGGCATTCCGGAAAGCGCCACGGCCTTCGGCGTCAATCAGGTGTGCGGCTCCGGCCTGCGCGCCGTGGCGCTCGCCGCCCAGCAGATCGCCTCGGGCGACGCCACTGTCGTCGTCGCCGGCGGTCAGGAATCGATGTCGCTCGCCCCGCATGCATCGCAGCTGCGCGCGGGCACCAAAATGGGCGACGTGAAATTCGTCGACACGATGATCGTCGACGGGCTCACTGACGCCTTCAACAATTACCACATGGGCGTCACCGCCGAGAATGTCGCCAAGCAGTGGCAGATCACCCGCGAGCAGCAGGACGAGTTCGCGGTCAAATCGCAGAACAAGGCGGAGGCGGCTCAGAAGGCCGGCAAGTTCAAGGACGAGATCGTCCCCTATACGATTTCGACCAAGAAGGGCGACGTCGTCGTCGATTCTGACGAATATATCAAGCATGGCGTGACCATGGAGGGCGTCTCCAAGCTGCGCCCGGCCTTCGCCAAGGACGGCACGGTGACGGCGGCGAACGCCTCCGGGCTCAACGACGGCGCCGCGGCGCTCGTCGTGATGAGCGCCGAAGAGGCCAAGAAGCGCGGCCTGACGCCGCTCGCCCGCATCGCCTCCTGGGCGACCGCCGGCGTCGATCCGACGCTGATGGGCTCCGGGCCGATTCCGGCGTCGCGCAAGGCGCTGGAGAAGGCCGGCTGGAAGGTTTCCGACCTCGATCTCATCGAGGCGAACGAAGCCTTCGCGGCGCAGGCGCTCGCGGTCAACAAGGACATGGGCTGGGATCCGGCCATCGTGAACGTCAACGGCGGCGCCATCGCCATCGGCCATCCGATCGGGGCCTCCGGCGCGCGCGTTTTGACCACGCTTCTGCACGAAATGGCGCGTCGCGACGCGAAGAAGGGTCTGGCGACGCTCTGCATCGGCGGCGGCATGGGCATCGCGATGACGCTGGAGCGTTAAGAGCGGCAGTCGGCAAATAGGCCGTAGGCAGTCGGCGGTGGGCATTCGGATGGGGATATTCTCCGACGGCCTACTCACGACTGCCGACTGCCGATTCAAGCGATCAGCAATTTAGGAGGAGACTTCAAGTGGCAAGAATTGCAGTGGTGACAGGCGGCACGCGCGGCATCGGCGAAGCGATTTCGAAAGCGCTGAAGGCGGCGGGCTACACTGTCGCGGCGACTTACGCCGGCAATGACGAAGCCGCCAATAAGTTCAAGGCTGAGACGGGCATTCCGGTCTTCAAGTTCGACGTTTCGGATTACGACGCCTGCGCCGCCGGAATCGCGCAGATCGAGAAAGAGATCGGCCCGGTCGATATTCTGGTCAACAACGCCGGCATCACCAAGGACCGTCTGTTCCACAAGATGGAGCTTGCCCAGTGGCAGGCGGTGATCAACACCAATCTGAATTCGCTCTTCAACGTCACGCGCCCGGTCATCAACGGCATGCGCGACCGGGGCTTTGGCCGCATCATCGTCATCTCGTCGATCAACGGCCAGAAGGGCCAGGCCGGCCAGACGAACTATTCCGCCTCCAAGGCCGGCGACATCGGCTTCGTGAAGGCGCTGGCGCAGGAGAGCGCGTCGAAGGGCGTCACCGTCAACGCCATCGCGCCCGGCTATATCGCCACCGAGATGGTGAAGGCGGTTCCGCAGGATGTGCTCGACAAGCACATCCTTCCCTATATCGCCGTCGGCCGCCTCGGCGAGCCGGAGGAAATCGCGCGCGCCGTGGTGTTTCTCGCCGCCGATGACGCCGGCTTCATCACCGGCTCGACCCTCACGATCAACGGCGGCCAGTATCTGACATAGAGACGCCGCTTTAGGCGGAGGCATCGCCGGCCGTATCGCGCCGGCCATGTCTCCGCGCACAATGAGATGGCCATGAGCGTAGAGGACGATCTCCTTCGACCGAAGCGCTTCATGCGCGATTTTGGGTTGAGCGCAATCGTCTCGCCGACAGATGGCGCGCAGCCCCCGCCCGCAAGCTCAGGGTCGCAGCCGGCGGCGCGTTCGACAAAACTCATCTCTCAGCGCAGCGGATATGTCGCGCTGATTTTGAACGTGTGCTTTTTCGCTTTTATTGGATATTGGCTCTACCACAACATCGAATTCGCCGATCTGACGTCGGAACTGAAACAGATCCCCTTGGCCGCGATCGCGCTCGCAATGACGATGAATGTGTTCGTCTTGCTGTTTTACGGGTCGCGCCTGTCGACGCTGCTCGATGGCGGGCTCTTGTCCGGTTTTCTGATCGCCACCATGGGCTTCACCTTCAACAGCCTCATCCCGTTCCGGGCCGGCGAAGGCGTGAAAATCTATTTCGGTCATTCTTTCTTCCACTACGCGATCGGCGGCATCAGCGCCGCCGTCCTGTTGGAAAAACTCTACGACGTCACCGCGATCGTCCTCCTGTCGCTGCTGGTTTTGGCGAGTTCGGATTCGAGCTTGATCGACCCGCGCATGCTGATCCCAGCCGCGGTGATCATCGCCATGATCTTCGCCGGCGTCATCGCCTTGCGGCGGAGAAGCGTCGTCTGGCGGCTTCCGGATTGGGGCGTCGTCAGAGCGGCGCGGCTGGACGTGTTTCTCAAACAGGCGGAGCGACTGGTCGCCGGTCATCGCGCCGGGAGAACCGCGTTCTTCACGGCTTCTATCTGGTTGACCAATGTCTGCCTGGTCTACGTCGCCTTCAGAACGCTCCTGCCCGAAATCGATTTCACCCCCATCCACGCCGTGACGCTGTTGATCATCGGCGCGCTGGCGATCGCCGTTCCGGCGAGCCCCGCCGGCCTGGGGCTGTTCGAGGCCGGCATCGTCGCCTATCTCGTCAACGGCTATGGCGTGCAAAAGGAGCGCGCCATTTCCGCGGCGCTCGCCTATCATTTATCGATCACCGCGCCGCACACGCTGATTGTCCTCGGCTTCCTTGGATTTGCGTTTTTTCGCTGGCTGAAGGAACGCTCGAGGGCCGGATAAATTTTCCGCGTGCGCCGCCGCACGGCATGCGGGCGACGCCTCTCTTACAACGCGCTCATCGAGACACCGAACGCCGAGCGCAAGAAAATGAAACCCCGCACTTCCAAGATCGCCCAGATCGCTTTCGCCGCCGCCATCATCGGCGCCGCTTGCGCGCCGCAGGCCGCCGCCGCGCGCGAATTCGTGCATTATCATTCCGAGCTCGATCCCGGCTCCATCGTCGTCAGCGAGCATGAGCGCAAGCTCTATCTCATCGTCGACCAGGATGACGCCATCGCCTACAAGGTCGCCGTGCCGAAGCATGGCAAGGAATGGACCGGCGTCGTGCAGATCAACGCCAAATATGTCGCGCCCGACTGGACGCCGCCCGAAGACGTGAAGCACGATCATCCGGAACTGCCGGAGGTGATCCCCGGCGGCGCGTCGAACAACCCGATGGGCGCCCGCGCCATGACGCTCAGCGAGGGTCAGGTCGCGATCCACGGCACGACGCAGAAGATGCGCAAATCGATCGGCTCCGCCGCCTCCTACGGCTGCATCCGCATGCTCAACGAGGACGTCGTCGATCTCTATGACCGCGTCGCCGTCGGCGCCACCGTCGTGATGACGCCGTAATCGGCCTACCCGCCGGTCGGGCGCCGAGGGCGCCCTACTCTTCCGGCAGCGGAATGAACTCCGCGTCGCCGGGCACGGAGGGGAAGCGCCCTTCCCGCCAATCGCGCTTCGCCTGCTCGATCCGCTCCTTGCTGGAAGAGACGAGATTCCACCAGACATAGCGGCGCCCCTCGAGCGGCGCGCCGCCGAGCAGCATCATCCGCGCATCGGAAAGCGCGCGGATCGTGATCGCGGCGCCCGGGCTGAAGATCAGCAATTGCGGCTCATCGAAACCTTCGCCGCCGATCTCGATGGCGCCGTCGACGAGATAGAGCGCGCGCTGCTCATAATCGGCGTCGAGCGGCGCCGCGGCGCCGGCGGCGAGCCGCAGCTCGACATAGAACCAATCCGACACGGTCGCCACCGGCGACGTTACGCCGAACGCGGCGCCGGCGATCACCCGCGCGAAGAGGCCGTGATCCTCGACGGCGGGAAGAACGTCGGCGCTGAAATGCTGAAAGCTCGGCTCGGTCTCTTCATGCTCAAGCGGCAAGGCCAGCCAGCTTTGCACCCCGAGCATCTGTTGCCCCGCCGCGCGCGGACCCGGCGGCGTGCGCTCGGAATGAACGATGCCGCGCCCGGCGGTCATCAAATTCATCGCGCCGGGGGCGATTTCCTGCACATTCGCCAAACTGTCGCGATGCAGAATCCGCCCGTCGAAAAGATAGGTGACGGTCGCAAGACCGATATGGGGATGCGGGCGCACATCAATCCCCTGCCCCGGCGCGAATTGCACCGGGCCGAAATGATCGTAGAAAACGAACGGCCCGACCATCCGCCGCCTGTCGTCGGGCAGCGAACGGCGCACGGAAAAGCCGCCGAGATCGCGATCCCGCGGCATGATCGAAAGTTCGACAAGCGAAGCGCTCGCGCCCGTTTGCGGCGTGGACATGGGCGCGCCCTCCTCTCCCCTCGCGTTAGTTTGGCGATAGGTAAGGCGCGCCTTTAGCCGATCAAGCGGCGCGGCCCTTGCGCTTCAACACCAGGCAGCCGCCGGACGCCGGCGCCGTTTTGATCGAACAGCGCGGGGCGGCGCTCGGCTGATCGGCCGAAGGTTGAGACGTCGCCGTCGCCTGCGTCCTCGAACTGCTCGCGCTAGAATAAAAGCTGAAGGACATGGCGCAAACCGCCACGATCAGAAAAACGAACATGCGCATAATGATTGCTCCCCAATTTTCTCTGGCGCGGGTCTCCGCAGACCGCTCTTTGCGCCGCTAAAACGATCATAGGCGCTCATCGACGGCGCGCTGTGCTGGCGCACACAAGAGGCGCGCCGCCGCTCCAGGCAGATTGACGACGGCGGTAAAGGGGTATATACACAGTTTTATGGCCGGACCGGATCCCCTGGAAGTCAAAGCCTGCGCGCAGAACTGCGCCGCCGCCAATGTGCGCCGCGCGAGCCGGGCGATCACGCGTCACTACGGGAAGTTCATGGCGGCGACCGGTTTGGAGCCGACGCAATATTCGCTGCTCGTCGCCTGCTCCCTCACCGGCGGGGCCACCGTGAGCAGATTGGCTGACGCCTTCGTCCTGGAGCGCAGCGCGCTGGCTCGGAACCTTGCTATCCTTGAGAAGCGCGGGCTCGTGAAAGTGAAGCAGGGCGAGGATCGGCGCACCCGCAAGATCGCCTTGACGGCTTTCGGCGAGGCGACTCTCGCCAATGCGCTGCCGCATTGGCGCGAGGCGCAGAGCGCGGTCGAAACGAAATTCGGCGCGCAACGTCTGCAAAAACTGCTGTCCGAATTGCGCGCGCTGATGGAAGCGACATCGCCAGGCTGAGGACCCGCTTTTGTCAATTTGCGCAGCAATAAAGGGGCATATACAATGAAGGCGAGGCTGTCATGATTGCGCGCCGTGAATTTTCCTCCGCTCAGAACCTCGACGCGGCCGGCCTGCGCGATATCGCGCGCGCGGCTGGCGCCGACGATGTCGGCTTCATTTCGATCGTCGATCCGGCGCTCGACGATCAGCGCGGCGACATCCTCGCCGCCTTCCCCTTCGCGCGCACGCTCATCTCGTTCGTGCTTCGTATGAACCGCGAAAATATCCGCAGTCCGGCGCGATCTGCCGCCAATCTCGAATTCCATCATGCCGCCGACGATTGCGACAGTGTTTCACGCGCGATCGCCCAGGCGCTCGAAGCAAAAGGCGTTCGCGCCGCCTATCCGTCGATGGGCTTTCCGATGGAGGCGGCGCAATGGCCTGGGAAAATGTGGATCGTCGCGCACAAGCCGGTCGCCGTGGTGGCGGGGCTGGGGCGCATGGGCATTCACCGCAATGTGATCCATCCCATATTCGGCAATTTCATCCTGCTCGGAACCGTCGTCACCGATCTCGACCTTGACGCACGCGCCGCGCCGCTCGACTTCAATCCCTGCTTTGAATGCAAACTCTGCGTCGCGGCTTGTCCCACGGGCGCGATCGCGCCGGACGGCCATTTTGATTTCGCCGCCTGCTATACGCACAACTACCGGGAGTTCATGGGCGGCTTCGGCGACTGGACCGAGACGATCGCAAATGCAAAGAACGCGCTGGCCTATCGCGAGAAGGTAAGCGACGCGGAAACCGTGTCGATGTGGCAGAGCCTCGCCTTTGGCCCCAATTACAAGGCGGCCTATTGCATGGCGGTCTGCCCCGCCGGCGCCGACGTGATCGGCGCCTATCAGGCAGACAAGAAGCGATATCTCAAGGAGATCGTCGATCCGCTGCAGAAAAAGGCGGAGACTGTCTATGTCACGCCCGGTTCGGACGCGGAAGCCTATGTCCCGCGCCGCTTTCCCGGCAAGAAGTTGAAGCGCGTCGGCTCGGGGTTGAGGCCCCGAACGATCGACGGCTTTCTCTCAAGCCTGAAACTCGTGTTTCAGCGCGGACAATCCGCCGGCCTCGATGCGGTCTATCACTTCGTCTTTACCGGCGTGCAGCCGCGCAACGCCACGATCGTCATCGCCGACAAAAAAATCCGCGTCGCCGACGGGCTCGTTGGCGCGCCAAGCCTGACGGTGACGGCCGACGCCGAGACTTGGCTACGCTTCCTGCGCAAGGAAACGCGCCTGTTTTGGGCGCTGCTGCGGTTGAAAATCCGCCTGCGCGGCGACCCCCGTCTGCTCATCGCCTTCGGGCGCTGCTTCCCTAGCTGACGCCTATCCCGCATTCGCCTTCGCCGCATGGGCGGCGACGATGTCGCGCGCCTGCTTGCCGACGACTTCGGCGAGATGGTCGAAGCGCGCCCGATAAAAGCCCGCGCCCGCCGTCGCCGAGCGCAGCTCGACGATGAGATTGTCCATCTCCGCCTCGGGAATCAGAGTCTCGAGCCTGTCCCAGCCGTCCCAGTCCTCGCGCGGGCCGAAGCCCATGATCTGGCCGCGCCGCGCCGAGACGATGCCGGTTGCGCGCGACATCGCGTCGCTCGGCACGAAAATATCGACCGCCAGCACCGGCTCCAACAGGATCGGCTCGGCTTTTTCCAGCGCCTCGCTCATGCCGATGCGCGCCGCGGTGCGAAAGGCCATGTCGGAGGAGTCGACCGAATGGTACGAACCATCGGTCAGCGCCGCCTCCACGTCGACGACCGGAAAGCCGAGCGGCCCATGCGCCAGCGCGTCCTGGCAGCCCGCCTCGACCGAGGAGAAATATTGCTTGGGCACCGCGCCGCCATGCACGCGCTCGCTGAAGGCGAAGCCGTCGCCGCGGCCGCGCGGCGCGATCTCCAGCACGACGTCGCCGAACTGGCCATGGCCGCCAGACTGCTTCTTGTGGCGGCCGCGGACGGTGACCTTGTGGCGGACGGTTTCGCGATAGGCGACAGTGGGCTTCGATTGTTCGACCGCGACGTTGAAGCGCGAGGCGAGCCGTTCGAGCGCGACGCGCAGATGCATCTCACCCTGGCCGAAGAGCTTGATCTGCGCCAGCTCCTGATCATGAACGAAGACCAGCGAAGGGTCTTCTTCGATCAGCTTGGCCATCGCCGCCGCGAGCCGCATCTCATCCTTGCGGTCCTTCACATTGAGCGCGAGGGCGTGCACCGGATCTGGAACGTCGGCGCGAGTCATCCGCAAATCCGCCGCGCCCCCGCGCGCGTCAGTGACGATATTGTCGCCCGTCTGCGCGTGATCGAGACGCCCGAGAGCGACGACGTCTCCCGTCTTCGCCTCCGTGATCTTACTGGAAGCTGCGCCCATCAAACGCGACATGCCTGAAATGCGATCCTCGCCCTGCGGCGAAACCGCCATTTGCCCGTCAGCGAATGCGCCCCGCAACACGCGCGCGACCGACAATTTGCCGCCATGCGGCGTATGAATCGTGCGGACGACGCGCGCGAGGGCGGGACCGCTTTCGCCGACGCCAAGCCGGTCGCGGGTCGCTTCGACTCCCGGCGCCTCATGACGCAGCGCTTTCAACAGCCGCGTCACGCCGGCGCCCTTTTCGGCGGAGCCGATGAACAGCGGAACGACGAGCCCGGCGCGCAATTCCTTGGTGAGGTCGTCGAAAATCTGATCGCGGGGCGGCTCGATGTCGGAGATCAGCTCCTCCATCAGCGCATCATCATAGTCGGCGAGCCGCTCGAGCATCGAATAGCGCGCTTCCTTTTCGGTCGCCGCGTCGCCCTTGGGGATTTCGATCACCTCTGAGGGCGCGTGTTCGCGATAAACGAAGGCGCGCTCCAACGCCAGATCGATGAAGCCGATCGCAACGTCATTATTCCAGATCGGAATCTGGCGCAGCAGCAGCGGCGTGCGCGACGCGGGCTGCAAAATGCCGAGCGCGTCGCGCACGTCGATCGTCGCGGCGTCGATCTTATTCAGGAAGATGAAATGCGGCACGCCAAGCTCTTCGAGCTGCCGCAAAATCAGTTGCAGCGCCGGAATTTTGCGGGGGTCGGCCTCGCAAACGACGACGGCGGCGTCGACCGCCGGCAGAATATTGCGCGATTCATGAGCGAATTCGACAGAGCCGGGAAGATCGACGAACGTATAGCGGTCGCCCATGAAGTCGACGGTGGCGACATTGGATTCGACGCTCATCTGATGGGCGCGGGCCTCCGGACTGGAATCGCCGACGCTCGTTCCCGCCGCGACGCCGCCCTGTCGCGCAATGCCGCCGGCGTGGGCCAGAATGGCCTCCAAAAGAGTAGTCTTGCCGCATTGAAAAGGGCCCGCCAGCGCGATCAGCCGGGGGCCCTGTGCTCTCGCCTCGTGAGAATGCGCTCCTTGGGACGACGCTTGGGACAATGCCTGGCCCATAACTCCCTCCTTATCTGTCGGAGCCTGGTTTTGTCCGGCCCCGTTAGCTCATGGTTTCACCATGCGGGGGCGAGCGCAAGACGCGAGCCCCCCGCCCGGCGCTTCCACGCTCGCCGAAAGCGCGTTAGAACGCGCGACCCATACGACAACGGAGCTATTATGCGCCCCAGCAAACGCGCGCCCGATGAGATGCGCCAGGTCAGTTTCGAGCGCGGCGTCGCCCGCTACGCCGAGGGCTCCTGCCTCGTCAAGTTTGGCAATACCCAGGTGCTCTGCGCGGCGTCGCTCGAGGACAAGCCGCCGCCGTGGCTGCGCGGCCAGGGCCGAGGCTGGGTGACGGCGGAATATTCCATGCTGCCGCGCGCCACCCATACCCGCACGCGGCGCGAGGCCGCCGCCGGCCGGCTTTCTGGCCGGACCCAGGAAATTCAGCGTCTCATCGGCCGCTCGCTGCGCGCCGTCACCAATCTGCCCGCGCTTGGCGAGCGGCAGATCGTCGTCGACTGCGACGTGATCCAGGCGGATGGCGGCACGCGCACGGCGTCGATCACCGGCGCCTGGCTGGCGCTGCATGATTGCTTCGACTGGATGCGTTCGCGCTCAATCGTCAAGGAAAGTCCGCTGCGCGATCATGTCGCCGCGGTGTCCTGCGGCATCTTCGACGCAACGCCGGTGATCGACCTCGATTACGCCGAGGATTCTGCGGCGGCGACCGACGCCAATTTCGTTCTCACCGGCTCAGGCGGCCTCGTGGAAATTCAAGCGACCGCCGAAATCGCGGTGTTTTCTCAGGATGAGCTGTCGGCCATGCTGGCGCTCGCCCAGCAAGGGGTTGCGGATCTGATCGCGCTGCAAAAGGCGGCGCTCGCCTGACCCTATCTGGTCCGGGTCAGCAGCAGGAAGGCCGCGATCGGATTCGTCGTCAGATAACGTTTCAACAGGCGCCGCGGCTCGAGCCCCAGTCGAAACGCCCATTCGAGTCCCGCGTCCTGCATCCATTGCGGGGCGCGTTTCTTGACGCCGGCGACAAAGTCGAAGAGCCCGCCGGAGGTCTTGATCATCTTGACGTTGGGCAGACGCCGCGCATGCTCGGCGATAAAGCGCTGTTCGAGCGGCACGCCCATCGCGAGCCACAGAATGTCCGGCGCTAGCGCGTTGATTTCATCGAGCTTCGCCTCAAGCGCCGCGCCCTTCAAATAGCCATGCGCGCGGCCGCGAATGTCGAGGCGCGGATAATCGCGCTTCGTCGCCGCATAGGCCGCGCGGTTGACGTCTTCACTGGCGCCGAGAAGGTAAAAGCTGGCGCCGCTCTGCTGCGCCATGCGCGCGACCGCCGGATAGAGATCCGTCGTCGCGACCCGCTCGGGCAGCGGCCGCTTCGACAACAGACGCGATGCGACGACAAGCGGCTGCCCATCGGCGCTGATGAGATCGGCGCTATCGATCAGCGTTGCAAATGCCGCGTCCATCGCGCGCCGCGCCAGAACCTCGCCGTTGACCGAAGTGAGATAGTAGGGACCTTCGGGACGCGCTTGGGCGCGCGCGAGATCGCACATGAACCGCGCGGTTTCGACGACGTCGAGTCGCGCGACCTGCGCGCCGCCAACGCATGTCGTCTCAACGCCGCCGAGCGTCATCGCGAATCCCGCTTAGATCACGCTGCATTTGAGCGAAATCGCCCACATGCAGATTAACGTGATCGATTCTGAAAGTTTAGAGCGCGCTTTGCGCGAAAAACCGGTTCCCACTTGTTTCGTAGCGCGCTCTAGGCCGCCGCCGGCGTATTGATCGGCGGCGGATCCGTCTCCAGCAACGCATAGAGCAGATGATCGCGCCACTGGCCGTTGATGTTGAGATAGGAGCGCGCATAGCCCTCCTGCTTGAAACCGATGCGCTCCAACAGTCGCTTCGACGGCGCGTTCGTCGGCAGGCAGGCCGCCTCGATGCGATGGAACCCGCGCTTTTCGAAAGCATAGGCGCAAGCGGCGCGAACGGCGCGCGTCATGAACCCCTTGCCCGCATAGGGCTCTCCCATCCAATAGCCGAGCGTCGCCGCCTGCGACACGCCGCGACGTACGTGGCCAAAGGACAGGCCGCCCAGCAGCGCATCGTCCTCTTCGCGAAAGATGAAGAAGGAATAGGCTTCGTCGCGGGCCATTTCCTCGGCGTGACGGCGCACGCGATAGCGAAAGCTCGCTCGGCTGAGATCGTCAATCGGCCAAAGCGGCTCCCAGGGCGTCAGGAAGGAGCGGCTTTTCTCGCGCAGTTCGGCCCATTCGGCGTAATCGCGCATTTCGGAGGCGCGCAGATAGAGGCCCTCGCCTCTGATCGGCAAGTCGCGGCGTCCGATTACGCTGAAGATCGCCATCTGCTCCCTGCCAGACCTTGTCAGTTTTTCGCCGCACGCGCATGCGCCGCGATGAATTCAGCGACTCGCGCGCCGTCATTTTCAAGAATCGTGAATCGTTCGGGCGCGTCAAGTCGCGCCGCAATATCTTCCGGCGGCTGCGGACGCAGTCCGATCGCGCGTTCAATCGCATCAGGAAACTTCGCCGGATGCGCGGTCGAGAGCGCGATCACAGGCGTCGCCGGATCCTTCGCGAGCTGCGCGCGCGCCGCGCTGACGCCGGTCGCCGTATGCGGATCGAGCACATAACCGGTCTCGCGCCACGTGCGGCGGATCTCATTCGTCGTCTCCGACTCGTCGACGGACCGCGCGTCGAATTCCGCGCGGATCGCGGCAAGCGCCGCGGCCGGAATGTCGAAGGCGCCCGATTGATCGAGCGAGGCGAAAGCGGCGCGGACCGCGGCAGGATCACGTCCCGCGGCGTCGAACAGCAAGCGTTCGAAATTGGACGACACCTGTATATCCATCGACGGCGATTGAGTCGGCGTGACCGCCCGCAGTTCGTAGCGCCCGCCCGCAAGCGCGCGCGCAAGGATGTCATTGGCGTTAGTGGCGACGAGCAGTCTCTCGATCGGCAAACCCATCCGCTTGGCGACATAGCCGGCGAGCACGTCGCCGAAATTGCCTGTCGGCACAGCGAAGGAAATATGCCGGTGCGGCGCGCCGAGAGCGACGGCGCTGGTGAAGTAGTAAACGGTTTGCGCGACGACGCGCGCCCAGTTGATCGAATTGACGCCGGCCAATCCGACGCGGGTGCGAAAGTCGGCGTCGCGGAACAGCCGTTTCAGAATCGCCTGCGCGTCGTCAAACGAGCCCTGCAGCGCGAGGGTGTGAACATTGTCGTCGGCCACCGTCGTCATTTGCTTGCGCTGCACGTCGGAGACTCGGCCGTGCGGAAACAGGATGAAGACGTCGACGCGATCAAGTCCCTTGAACGCCTCGATCGCCGCGGCGCCGGTGTCGCCGGACGTCGCGCCGACGATGGTGGCGCGCAGATTCCGCTTCTCGAGCACGTGATTCATCATCTGCCCGAGGAGCTGCATCGCCAGATCCTTGAAGGCGAGCGTCGGCCCGTGGAAAAGCTCGAGAATGAAGAGGTTGTCGGCGATCTGCGTCAGCGGCGCGATGGCGCGGTGCGTAAAGCCGCCATATGCGCGCTCCGTCAGCGCGCGCAAAAATTCCGGCGAAAAGGTTTCGCTGAGGTAAGGCGCGATCAATTGCGCCGTCGCTTCGGCGTACGGGCGGCCGGCGAGCGCGGCAATGTCGGCAGGCGTCACGCGCGGATAGGCGAGCGGCGTGTACAGCCCGCCATCGGTCGCCAGACCGGCGAGAAGAACGTCGTCGAAGCCAAGCTGCGCGGCCTCGCCACGCGTTGAAAGATAGCGCAATCGTCGATCCGTCGATGGGGAGCGCGCGTCGCTCGCGACGCGCATGTCAATGCGCTCTTTCATAGCATATTCGCCGTCGCTGCAAGTTGGAGGTTAGCGCGCGTTGGACGCCGCCGGACGCGCGACGACGCCGCGCGCATAAAGCGCGAAAATGACGAGAAGCGCGAGCGACAGGGCGAACCAGGTCACGGCGTAGGAAAAATGATTATTGACGATCCTCGGAACGCCGCCCACGGGCCGCGGCCAAGCCGTCGCCGTTTGCGGCGTTGCATCGATGACGAGCGCGAAAGGCGCGGCGTCCGCCAAACCAAGAGCCGCGGCGATCGCCCCAGGGTCGCGCGCAAAGAAGACGCCCTTCTCGGGCTGGTCGGCGGGCGTAAAAGGGTTGCGGCGCTCTGGCGCACGCAGCAGTCCAACGACCGTCGTCTCGCCGGCAGGGGCGGCGCGCAGCGCGGCGTCATGCGCTTTCGACGCGGGCAGAAAGCCGCGATCGACGAGAACGACGCCCCCCGCCGTCAACGCGAAAGGCGTCAGCAGCGAATAGCCTGGCTCCGGGTTTGCGCCCTCCGGCGCCGGCGCGAACACGAGCGCGTCGCGGCCCGCAACGAAGCGGCCCGCCGCCTGCACATGCGTGAAGTCGTACTCCTCGGCGCGCAGCGTCGCCCATCGGTGAGGCGGCGGAATTGGCTGCGGCGTCTGTGTGGATCGCTGTTCGACGCGCGCGATCAGCGCCTCTTTTTCGCCGAGCCGCCGCACCTGCCAAAATCCGAGACTGACCAGCAGCGCAAAGAGCAGCGCCGTCATAACCGCCGGCCACAGCAGCGCACGCACAGCGGCGCTCACGACTGATGACGGCTTTCTTCGGCCTTGTTGAAATATTGCAGGGCGATCAGCAGACCCTTCATCGGTCGCAGCAGCGCGATGCACAGAATTGCCGAAAGCGGCGCGAGAATGGCGGCGTGCACCCAGTAGGACGGCTGATAGGTCACCTCGACATACCAGAGCACCACGATCGCAACGAACCCGACGATGGTCATGACGAAGATCGCCGGACCGTCGCCCGCGTCGGCAAAGGAGAAATCGAGTCCGCAAACTTCGCATGTCGGCGCGACGGCCAGCAGGCCCCGAATCATGTGGCCTTTGCCGCAGCGGGGGCATTTGCCGAGAATCCCGTCGACGTAGAGCGAGACCGGCGGATAGACGTGCTCTTTTGACATGTGGGCCTCCAACGAAAACGGTCACGAGCGCGCCCGTGACCGTCGAATGTTCAGCCTTGGGGCGAATCGCCTATTCCATTGTCCCGCCCCAGGTCCCCCACACATAGATGCAGGCGAACAGAAACAGCCAGACGACGTCGACGAAGTGCCAGTACCAGGCGGCGAATTCGAAGCCCAAATGCTGATCGGGCGTAAAGGCTCCCTTGAAGACGCGCAGCAGGCATACGATGAGGAAAATCGTGCCGACGATCACGTGGAAACCGTGGAAGCCGGTCGCCATGAAGAAAGTCGAGCCATAATTCGTCGCCGCGGGCTTCGCCGGGTCGAAGGCGAAGGCGAAGGGCGCGTGGAGATATTCATAGGCCTGGATCGTCGTGAACAGCAGGCCGAGGCCGATCGTCGCCGCCAATCCCTTCTTCAACACGTCGCGGTTATTTTCCAGCAGGCCGTGGTGCGCCCATGTCAGCGTCGCGCCGGAACTGAGCAGAATGAGCGTATTGAGCAGCGGCAGTTTCCAGGGGCTCAGCACTTCGACGCCTTTTGGCGGCCAGATGCCCTGGAACAGTTCGGTGCGCATGACTTGCGCGGCATCGGCGGGGAACAGCGCCGAATTAAAGAACGCCCAGAACCAAGCGACGAAGAACATCACCTCGGAGAAGATGAACAGGATCATCCCGTAGCGGTGATGCAACCGCACCACCGGCGAGTGGAAGCCGCCGACGCTGGCTTCGTGAATGATGTCGCTCCACCAGGCGTACATCACCAGCAATATGCCGGCGAAGCCGACAAAAAACATGATGCCGCCGAAGGTCATGCCGGCGATCGGCGCGCCCTTGTGCTCCGCCATCCACATGACCGCGCCGATCGCCGTGATGAGCGCGGCGAGCGCGCCCGCGATCGGCCACGGACTCGGATCGACCAGATGATAGTCGTGTTCGGGTTTCGCGTGTCCGTCGGCCATCTTGCTCTTCCTTGTCAACGGCCGGCGGTCCCGGCCTTTCCCCTTCGTTTGCCGCGCGCCCAGACGCGCGGCGCAGTCAACCCTTCGGCTTTGCGGTCGCCGTCTCGCTCGTCTTCGAGGGAGCCAAGCCATTGGTGGCGAAGAACGTGTAGGACAGCGTGATCTCGCGAACGCCGCGCATGCCCTCTTCATGCTCGAGGGCGGGATCGAGGTAAAACACCACCGGCCACTCCTCGGCCTCATGCGGGCCAAGCCGCTTCTCCTCGAAACAGAAGCAGGCCACCTTGACGAAGAAGGCGCCGGCCTGGCCGGGAGTCACATTATAGGCCGCCTGACCGCTGGTTTCGCGGTCGGAGACATTGGCGACTTTGTAATAAACGGTTTTCGTCTCGCCGGTGCGCAGCGAGATCTTGGCGACCTCCGGCTCGAAGCGCCAAGGCAGATCGCGGGCGACATTGGCGTCGAAGCGCACCGTCAGCACGCGTTCGCCGGGCGTCGTCGGCGTCGTCGCGACGCCCGTTTTCGGCGTGCCGCCAAAGCCGGTCGCGGCGCAAAAGGCGCGATACAGCGGCACGGAAGCGAAAGACAGGCCGAGCATGGCCGCCGTGCCGACGATCAGCGCCGCCGCGATCATTAGCGGGCGGTTGCGTGAAACGGGTGCGGGAGCGCCCATGGCTCAGATCGTCCGGTTGATGATGGCCGCGCCAAACTTCACGAGCGTGACGGCGTAGAACAGCACGGCGAGCAGAGCGATGGTCGCGCCGATCGCGACATTGCGCTGACGGCGGCTTCGCGCCTGTTCTTCCGTCAGGACAACGCCCGCGCGCTGCTTCAGTTTATCGCCTGCGTCGGTCATTTCGTTCAGCATCCGTTTGGCCGCCTAGATCAGCGCGAAGATATGCGCCGTCCGCTCGACGACGAGGACCAGGAACAGCACGAACAGATAGAGGATCGAGAACAAGAACATCCGGCGCGCCGCCACGCGCGCCGCTTCGCCTTCGCGCCGCCTGAAGACCGTCGACGCGAAGACGACGAGCGCGATCCCGCCGCCGATCGCCACAAGCCCGTAAGCGAGCGTCGCGAAGCCCAGCAGCCAGGGCGCGACGCCAAGCGGCGCGAGCGCCAGCGCGTAGATCAGAATTTCGAGACGGGTGCGGTCTTCGCCCGCGACATTCGGCAGCATCGGAACGCCGGCGCGGGCGTAGTCCTCGCTTTTCAGCAGCGCGAGCGACCAGAAATGCGGCGGGGTCCAGATGAAGATGATCGCAAAAAGCACGACGCTGGCAAGGTTGATCTCGCCCGTCGCGGCGGCGAAGCCGACCATCGGCGGCAGCGCGCCGGCGGCGCCGCCGATGACGATGTTCATCGGCGTCCAGCGCTTCAGCCACATGGTATAGATCACGACATAGAAGAAAATGGTGAAGGCCAGCAGCGCGGCGGCGAACCAGTTGGCGACATAGCCGAGCGTAAAGACGGAAAGCGTCGCCAATACCAGACCGAAGCCGAGCGCCGCCTCGGGCTCAAGCCGACCGGCGGGGACGGGACGCTTGCGGGTGCGCGTCATCAGCGCGTCGAGGTCGGCGTCGTACCACATGTTGAGGGCGCCGGAAGCGCCGGCCCCCACGGCGATCGCCAGCAGCGAAGCAAAGCCGATCAGCGGATGCGGCGGCGTCGGCGCCAGCAACAGGCCGGCGAGCGCGGTGAAGACCACGAGCGACATCACGCGCGGCTTGAGAAGCGCGAAATAATCCGCTGGCGACGCAACGGAGATTCGCGGCGCCTGGTCGTCGGGCAAATAAGATGCGTCGCTCATGGCGTTTCACTCAGAACCTTGGCCGGCTCAGGCGACGCAGAGAGCCCGTCGCCGGCGGCGCGTCGCATCGGCGCGAACTCTTCGCGCCGATGCTTGCTTTCGTTAGTGGCCCGACCCGGTGATGCGCGGCAGCACCTGGAACTGATGGAAGGGCGGCGGCGAAGACAGGGTCCATTCCAGCGTCGTCGCGCCCGCGCCCCAAGGATTGGCGCCAGCGAGCCGCTTCTTCATGAACGCCTCGATGATCGCATAGAACCAGACGATCAGCGAGAGCGTGACGAAGATCATGCCGGTGGACGACACGAGGTTCCACAGCGCGTAGGCGTCGGGGTAGTCGATATAGCGGCGCGGCATCCCGCCGAGCCCGAGGAAGTGCTGGGGGAAGAAGACGACGTTGACGCCGATGAACAGCAGCCAGAAGTTCGTCTTGGCCAAAGTCTCCGAATACATGTAGCCGCTCATTTTGGGGAACCAGTAATAGAACCCCGCATAGAGCGCGAAGACCGCGCCGAGCGACAGCGTGTAATGGAAGTGCGCGACGACATAGTAGCCTTCGTGAAACTGCTTGTCGACGCTGGCGTTGGCGAGCACGACGCCGGTGATGCCGCCCATCGTGAACACAAAGATGAAGCCGATCGCCCAGACCATCGGCGCGCGGAACGAGATCGACCCGCCCCACATGGTCGCGATCCAGGAGAAGATTTTGATGCCGGTCGGCACCGCGATCACCATCGTCGCCAGGGTGAAGTAACGCTGCGCGTTAAGCGACAGTCCGACCGTATACATGTGGTGCGCCCACACGATGCTGCCGAGCACGCCGATGGAGACCATCGCATAGGCCATGCCGAGATAGCCGAACACCGGCTTCTTCGAGAAGGTCGACACGATCTGGCTGATGATGCCGAAGCCCGGCAGAATGACGATATAGACTTCCGGATGGCCGAAGAACCACAGCAAGTGCTGGAACAGCAGCGGGTCGCCGCCGCCCGCCGGATCGTAGAACATCGTGCCGAAGTTACGGTCGGTGAGCAGCATCGTGACGCAGCCCGCGAGCACCGGCAGCACCAGCAGCAGCAGGAACGCCGTCACCAGGATCGACCACACGAACAGCGGCATCTTATGTAGAGTCATGCCGGGCGCGCGCATGTTGAAGATCGTGGTGATGAAGTTGATCGCGCCGAGGATCGACGACGCGCCGGCGAGATGCAACGCCAGGATCACGAAATCCATCGCCGGGCCGGGCGAGCCAGTGTTCGACGACAGCGGCGGGTAGAAGGTCCAGCCGCCGCCAAAGCCCTTCACGCCCGGCGCGCCCTCGACGAACATCGAAATGACGGCGAGCACGAGCGCCGAGACGAGCAGCCAGAACGAAATATTGTTGAGACGCGGGAAGGCCATGTCCGGCGCGCCGATCATGATCGGCACGAACCAATTGCCGAAGCCGCCGATGAGAATAGGCATGGCCATGAAGAAGATCATGAGCACGCCATGCACGGTGATGAACACGTTGTAGAGATTCTTGCCCGCGTCTAGCGCCATGTCGGGATCGGCGCCATGGAGCAGTTCGGCGAGCGCCGGGAAGATCTGCACGCCGGGATACGCTAGTTCGAGCCGCATGCCGAGCGACAGCAGGAATCCGACGACGCCCCCGATCGTGCCGAGGATAATGTAGAGCGTGCCGATGTCCTTGTGGTTGGTGGAGAAAAGGAAGCGGCGCAAACCCCTCGGATGATCATGCGCCCCGGCCATCGTCGAACTCGCCATCGTCATGTTCCTTAGAAGACTGTTGTGTTCCGTTGCGTCTCGTTTCAGTGGCTTTCAGCGGCGACGCGCACCCGCGCGTCGGCGCCCGCGAATTTCTGCTTCGCCTCGGCAAGCCACTCATCGTATTTCTCGCGGCTGACCGCGCGGATCACGATCGGCATATAGGCGTGGTCCTTGCCGCAGATGAAAAAGCACTGACCATAGTAGACGCCCTCCTTCTCGACCTTGAACCACGTCTGGTTCAACCGGCCGGGAATGGCGTCCATGCGAACGCCGAACGAAGGGACGCCAAACGCGTGGATGACGTCGTTCGAGGTGATCTGGACGGCGATCACCTCGTTCACCGGCACCACGGCCTCATTGTCGACCGTCAGCAGACGAAGTTCGCCGGGCTGGAGTTCGGATTCGGGCTTCAGCATCTGGTCGAAGCCAAAGCCGCCGCCCTGATCCTCCGGATATTTGTAAGACCAGTACCACTGGTTGCCGGTCACCTTGATCGTCACGGCCGCCTCCGGCACCTCGACCTGCTGCGCCAGCAGCCGCAGCGACGGGACGGAGATGAAGAGAAGGATCAGAACCGGGACCAGGGTCCAGATGATCTCGAGCGGCGTATTGTGCGTCAGCTTCGAGGGGATGGGGTTCTTATGTTCGTTGAACTGGTAGCAGACATAGACCAGCAGGCCCAAAACGAACAGCGCGATGAACGAGATGATCGGCATCAGCACCATGTTGTAGAATTGCTGAGTGTCCAGGCCAACCGGCGTGGCCATATTCGGCAGGCCGAGGCCGCCCGGCGCGGGTCGCCCTTCAACTTGTGCGAGGGCGAAGCCAGCGCTCAAAGTCGCGGGAATCGCCACGGCGGCCGCCAACGCGCCACGTGTCAGCATCTGTCGATTGACGTTAAACATCAAAGCAGCCTTTCGAACCCTTCGTCAGCCACGCATTGTTCTTTTTGTGATTTCCGCGCGCAGCCCGCCCAAAGCCCGCCCCGCTCGGTAGTCGGCCGGTTCAATCACAAACTGGGTGTCCGCGCAATTGTTGCAACGCCCAATTTGGCAGACAAATCGTCGCGTCAAAACCGGCTGCGACGCCTGCGGCGCATACAGCGGCGACCTTGACAGTTGAAGTCGATTTGATAGGCAACGGCGTGTCGCGCCCGGCGGCGCGCAGGAACCAGCCACTTTCCCTGCGCCGCGCGGTTGGAACGGCCATGCCGCTGTCCTCAGGAGTCACGATGAAGCCTTTGCGCGTCGCGAAAATTCATCCCCTGTTGCGACATCAGGTCGCGGCCGCGACCTTGGCGGTTTTGTGTGCGGTCGGCGCCTCGCCGAGCCAAGCGCAAGGCGCGCCCGCGAAAGCCAAATTCGGCGATTGGGAGCTGCGCTGTGAGAAGCCCGCCGGCGCCTCTACGGAACAATGCGCGCTGATCCAAAGCGTCGTCGCCGAGGATAAGAGCAACGTCAATCTCGTGGTCGTTGTCCTGAAGACGAGCGACGGAAAAAGCCGGCTGCTCCGCGTGATCGCGCCGCTTGGCGTGCTCTTGCCGAACGGGCTCGGCTTGAAAATAGACCAGACGGACGTCGGCCGGGCCGGCTTCGTAAAATGCCTGCCAACCGGCTGCGTCGCCGAAGTGATGATGGACGACAAGCTGATCGATCAGTTGAAGAACGGCAAGACCGCGACCTTCATTATTCATCAGGTTCCGCAAGAAGGCATCGGTCTGCCGCTGACTTTGCAGGGATTCAAGGATGGATTCGCAAAACTGCCGTAACGCTTGCGCGACGCGCCCCGCGGGCAAGTCGATTTTAATGACGCAAGGCCGCCTGGCGATTGCGGTTTCGGCCACGATCGCGCTTACGCCCGTGGCGGTCGCGGCGTTCGAACTGCCCAGGCTGCGCGTGCCCGCCATCTTCGGCGGCGGCGACCAAAAAGAAGGCGAACCGCCGCCCGTCGGCGCGACTCCGGACTGCCCTGAAGTATTCGTGGAACATGGCGCGGCCATGCTGCGGTCGCCGCCTGACGCCGACGGGGCCAACGTCCGCTATCAACTTTCGCTGGGCGATACGGCGCGCGAATGCGTCATTAACGGCGACCATTTGACGATTCGTGTCGGCGTCCAAGGCTTAGCTCTGCTCGGCGCGCTTGGCCAGCCCGGCGTCTATGGCGGCAGTCTGCGCGTGGCGATTCGCCGACAAAGCGACGATACGCTCGTCGATTCGAAGACCTATCGCGTCAGCGCGTCGATCCCGAAAGGCGGAACGCGCGGCGAGTTTCAGGTGATCGCCGATCCATTCACCCTGCCCGTGCTGAGCCCGCGCGCCCAGGAGGATTACGAAATTCTCGTCGGCTTCACGCAGGGCGGAGATAAGCCCGCGGTCCAGAAAAGGCGCAGGGGCGGCTAGCCGCCGCAACAGATCATACCAACGCCGCCTGATCCGTTCGCTTGGACCTTGCCATTCCCGGCAGGCCGCAGGCCTGACCGGGAATCCAGAGCCAATCCGAGAACCCTGGTTTTGCTCTGGATTCCCGATCGCGCGCGTTGCGCGCGTCGGGAATGACGCCCGACCCGTTTAACCGGATGTCGGATCAGTGTGCGAGAGACTTCAATTCCTTGATGCCGTCGGCGACGAAATCCTTGCCGGCGACCGCGCCGCTGGAGAGCGCGCGCTCGGCGATCTTGACCGCGGCGTCGGCGGCGGCGGCGCGCACCTCGGCCGAGGCCTGCGCCTCCGCCTGAGCGATCTTCTGCTCGACCTGCTTGACGCTGCGCGCCATGAATTCGTCGAGCCGACGGCGTCCTTCGGCGGCGATCAACTCCGCCTCTTCCTTCGCCTGCGCGACGATTGACTTGGCCTCGGCTTCCGCTTCCGCCCGCTTGTGTTCGAAGGATGCAAGCAGCGCCTCCGCTTCATTGCGCAGCCGTTCGGCTTCGGCGAGTTCGCCCCTGATGCGGTTGATGCGCGCGTCAATGAGCGCGGTGAACTTCGAGTGCGCGCCGACCCACAGCATCACCAGAACGAAGATCGTAAAGCCGACGGCGACGAAAAATTCCGCGTCGAAATGCATGGGACGTCTCCTCAGTTCGACGACGGCGCGTGATGCTTGGCGAGCGCGGCTTGGTCGATTTTCGCGCCGGTGAGCTTCTCGACGATGGAGGCGGCGGCGTCGACGGCGATCTCCTCGACATGGGCCAAGGCCTGCGTCTTGGCGCTGGCGATTCGCGCGTCGGCGGCGCGGATCTTCTCCGCCGCCTGAGATTCGGCGATCTCGCGCTGTCTTGCGGATTCCGCGGCGATCTTGCTCTGCGCCTCGCGGCCGATGGCTTGCGCCTCTTCGCGGCGGCGGCGAACATTGTCCTCATTGGCGGCGGCGGCGGCCTGCGCCTTCGACTGCATCTCGCGCGCGGCGCCGAGGTCCGCGGCGATCTTCGCCCCGCGGTTTTCGATGATGCCGCCCACGCGCGGCAGCGCGATGCGCGACATCAGCACGTAGAGCAGTCCAAAAATGACGACGAGCCAGAAGATCTGCGGCGCGAAATTTTCAGTCTGGAAGGGCGGAAAGGCCCCCTCGTGATGGGCTTCGCCGGCGCCGACGGACTCGTGCGTCGTCTGCTCGCCCTCGGCGGCGAAAGCGGAAGAGATGATCGCCATGGACATGATCCAAGTCTCGGACAAAGGCCGCGCGGCTGCCGCGCGGCGCTAAACGCGAAAAGGGCGCCCGGCCGCGAAGCCGGACGCGCGCGTCAGGACTTCAGGAAGAGCAAAATCGCGATCAGAAAGGCGAAGATGCCCAGACCTTCGGCGAGCGCCGCGCCGATGATGGCGTTGGTGAACTGCGAGGCGGCCGCCGACGGATTGCGCAGCGCGCCGTTGACGAAATTGCCGAAGATGATGCCGACGCCGATCGCCGCAGCGCCGGTGCCGATCGCCGCGAGCCCGGCGCCAACGAGTTGCATTTCTGACATGTTTTTCTCCTGCTGGATGGGCGACGTTTATTGTTGGATGTTTATCAGTGGCCCGGGTGAATTGCGTCGTTCAGATAGACGCATGTGAGAACGCTGAAGACGAAGGCCTGCAGGCAGGCGACGAGCAGTTCGAGCGCATAGAGCGCGACGATGGCGAGCAGCGGCACGGGCGCGAGCGCCGCCCAGACGCCGGCCCCCAGCAGCATCATCACGAAGCCGCCGAACACGGCGAGGGTGATATGGCCGGCAAGGATGTTGGCGAAAAGACGCACGGAGAGCGACACCGGCCGCGAGAGAAACGAGATGATCTCGATCGGCACCAGCACGACAAGCACCGGCAACGGCACGCCATGGGGCACGAAGAGCCTGAGAAAGCCGAAGCCGTGGCGATAGAGACCGTAGCCCACCACCAGCGTGATCACCACGACCGCGAAGGCGAAGGTGACGACGATCTGGCTCGTCACCGAATAGGAATAGGGAACAAGCCCGATCAGATTGGCGATGAGGATGAAGGAGAAGAGCGTGAAGACGAAGGGAAAGAACTTCATCCCTTCCGTCCCGGCGGTCTGGCGGACCATGCCGGCGACGAATTCATAAAGCATTTCGGCCATCGCCTGCACGCGGCCCGGCACGATCGCCTTCCGCGAGGTCGCGAGAACCATCAGCGCGACGACGCCGAGCGCGGCGAGCAGCATGAACAGCGAGGCGTTGGTGAAGGACGTCTCGATGCCGCTGATCTCGAAGGGCCACAGCCGATGCAGTTCAAACTGCTCGATGGGATTGGGCTTGGCGGCTGCTTCTTCCGGATTCATTGCACTTTCCGAACGTCGCCGTCCGGCCCCGCTTGGCGCGACGACGCGCCTTCATCATCCTTCGTCTTCGCCCGAAGCCTTCGGCTTCGCCACGCGATAGACGTTCCAAAATCCCGCCGCGACCCCCAGCCCCAGCATGAGCACCAGCAGCCACGGCGTCGTGCCAAGCCACTCGTCCGCCTGCCAGCCGATCACGGCGCCGACCAACACCGCCCCGACGAATTCGGAGAACGCGTTGAGTCCGACGCGCATGGCGCGCGTGAACCCTTTGCGCTCCGCCCGCGGCGCGACGTCGGCGGCCTTCTCCTCGTCGACCTTGCGCAAGGCCGCGTTGAGCTTTGCGAGCCGCGCGTTCAGCGCGGCGCGTTCCGCGTCTTCCTCGTTCTCGTCGCTCATTGGCGTTCTCCGCCTCGCAAATTGCGCCCTGCGCAAAATCTAACGATGGCGCGACGCCGCGCGACGGATAGTCGAACCGTTCGGGAGACGGCGCGAAACTTTCGGCTTTGCGGCCGAGCCTTTCGAGCCGCGCGCAACATATTTCCGGTCCGTCATTTAGTCAAGGCGAGGCTCGCTCGTGTAACTCATTGAAGTATTTGTCTGTTTGTTGACACATGCGCCGCTGCTGACCGGCAGGGCGCCGCGGCGCGGCAAATTGACGGCGCCCCGCGCAGCGGAACTGTGACACCGTCAAGTTTGTTACGCTTTTATGACGCTGACTCCGAGATCCCTCGCGCCGCTGATCGCCTTCCTGTTGCTGTTGCTCGCGCCGAGCGTCGCGATCGCCGCGGGCGCGCTGTCGTTTCACCTGCGCTTCGAAGCGCTGCTCGTCGTCTCCGCGCTTTGCCTCGCCGCCTGCGTCCTGGGCGGATATTCCTTCGCTGAGCTGGGGTTAGGCGCGCCTAGAGGCCTGCGCGCCTGGCTGATCTGCGGCGCCCTGACCTGCCTGCTGCTGGCGGCGATCGTCGTGGAAGCGCAGTTCCTGAATCATTCGACTCCGCCGCCGAACTGGGTCGCCTTCGCGCCCTTCTATCTCCTGGTGTCGAGCCCCTGCCAGGAGCTCGTTTGCCGCGCAATCCCCAAATTGATCGCCGACCGGATGCAGATGAGCGGACGCCATTACGTGCTGTTTTCGTCCGTGACCTTCTCGCTCATCCACGCCGGCTATGGCGATCCCGTGCTGCTCGCCAACACTTTTCTTGCCGGAGTCGCCTGGAGCACGGCCTATCTGTTCACCCGCAACGTCTGGCCGCTGACCGCCTCTCACGCGGCGGTCGGCTCCTTCGCCTTCTGGATCGGACTCGCCTGAGCGCTGCGACGCGGCGCGGCGAGAATCGCCGCGCGCAACAACAGCCACAGCACGCAGCCATTCAGCAGATGCCACAGAAAATGCGCGCCGAGCGGAAAGGCGGGGCAGATCGCGCGATCGATCGTTCGAAACACGAGAGAGATCGCGAAAACGAACGCGGCGGCGGCGAGCGCGCGCGCCGTCTCGCGCGCGCCGCTTCGTGGCCAGAGCAACGCGGCGAAGATCGTCAGCGCGGCGAGCGCCGGCAGATAGCCGATCGAACCATTGAGCGTCTCGATTGTCCCCGCGAAAGATGAGCCGGCGGCGAAAGCGAGCGTAATCGTCATCGCGAGCATCTTCGGCAGACCGAAGAAACGGCGAAGCGCCAGCAGAAAATATCCGTAAATGAAGAGCGCGATCGGAACGACGTCGAGCAGCATGGCGCCGCGCGTCGCGACCGTATGGAAGACGAAGCTCCCGACGCCCACCGACGCCGTGACGACGATCAGCGCGAGCGCAGGATAATCCGCCCCGCCCCGCCGTCGCCAAAGGCGGAAGGCGGCCGCGGCCGCGATCACGAAGGCGAAATTGCTCAGCGCATTGGCCGGCTCCGCCCAGAAGGCCGAGCTCTGCCTTTCGCAATAATCCATTACCGGCGCGCGCCAATCCATGACTGGTTCTTGCGGTCCAATTGCTACGGCGCGACGACGGCGTTCGTCATGTCCCGCCCTCCCCCTCAAGGGGAGCGAGTTTGCGCCTTCTCCCCCGGCAGCGGCGTCGACTCGCCCAGCGTATCGCGCACATAGAGCTTGATCACCGCGACATAGATGATGACCGTCAGCGGCGCGGCGAAGATCGTGGCGCCCAATCCGAACAGCGTGCCGAACAGCGCGATCGAAATCAGCATCAGCGCCGGCGGCACCCGCACCAATTGCCGCTGGATGAGCGGCATGATCATGTTGCCGTCGAGTTGATGAATGGCGAGATAGGCGAGGATCGTCCAAAGCATCGTATAGGGTCCGATCGTCGCCGCGACCGCCACTGAAGGAAAGATCGCCAGAATCGGCCCGATATAGGGGATGAACTCCGAGAGCCCGGATATGGCGCCAAGCGCGAAGGGCGACGGCAGGCCGATGAGCCAGACCGCCACGCCGGACATGACGCCCATTGTGACCATTTCAATCATCTGACCGAGCAGCCAGCGGCGCAGCGCGGTGGCGACATGCCCCAGCGTTTCGCGCGCTCTATGACGCCAGCGCGGCGCAAACAGCAGCGTGAAACCTTCGCTGTAGAGCGCCGGCTCGCTCGCGATGAAGACGCCGGCGAAAAAAGCGACGAGCCCGCCAAGAACGGCCTCGATGCTGACGGTGAAGGAACGTCCGATCAAACCCGACAGCGAAATATTTTCGCCGAAGGAGGACGGCAGATAATCGGAGAGTCCGGATCGGCTGATTTCGAGCGAGATCGCGTCCGCCGTCTGCTCGGCGCGGCGTAGCACGTCATGAAACTCCGCCGCCATGGTGCGCCCGAAGAGATAGAAGGTTCCGCCGATGATCGAGGCGATCAGCAGGCCCGAAAGCGCGAGCGCCACGCCGCGCGGCAGGCGGAGCTTCAGGAACGGCGTCGCCACAAGATGCATGAGCGTCGCGACCAACACCGCGCCGGTCGCAAGGACGATGACGTCGAAGAGCAGCCAGATGAGAAACGGCGCGAGGGCGAGCGCGATGAAAATCGCCGAACGCAGAACGAATTCGCTTCTGGTCATTTAGGCTTCGCCCGATCCTGCCGGCGACGCGCCCGGCGGGGCAAGCGTCCTCGTCTGCAAAACATAGGGCGGCGAAAGAGCCTGAGCGCCAAGGTTTAAGACAGGCGTCGAACTCTCAACTCGCGAGCGCGAATTTCTCCGCCTGCTCCAGATCGACCGAGACGAGCTGCGAAATGCCGCGCTCGGCCTGCGTCACGCCGAACAGCCGGTCCATGCGCGCCATGGTGATCGGATTATGGGTGATGGTGACGAAGCGCGTGTCGGTCTTCTTGCGCATCTCGTCCAAAAGATCGCAAAAACGCTCGACATTATTGTCGTCAAGCGGCGCGTCGACCTCGTCGAGCACGCAGATCGGCGAGGGATTGGTGAGGAAGACCGCGAAAATCAGCGACATCGCGGTCAGCGCCTGCTCGCCGCCCGACAGCAGCGTCATCGTCGTCGGCTTCTTGCCGGGCGGACGCGCGAGAATGTCGAGGCCGGCCTCAAGCGGATCGTCGCTTTCGACAAGCTGCAATTCCGCCGCGCCGCCGTCAAAGAGCAGCGTGAACAGCTCCTTGAAATGTTCATTGACCTTGTCGAAGGCGGCGAGCATGCGCTCGCGGCCCTCCTTGTTGAGACTGCCGATCGCGGCGCGCAATTTCTTGATCGCTTCCGAAAGATCGTCGCGCTCGGCGATCATCTTTTCGCGCTGCGCCTCGACCTCGGCGAGTTCGTCCTCGGCGCGCAGATTGACGGCGCCGAGCCGTTCGCGGTCGGCGCGCAAATTCTCCAGCCGCCGTTCGATGTCGGCGATCTCCGGCAGATCGTCGCCGTCTTTGACCTCGGCGAGTTCGGCGAGCGCCTGCGGCGTCGATTCGAGATCATGCGCGATGGCGCGCTCGACGTCGGCGACGCGCTGGCGCGCAGCCTCCAGCTGCGCCTCGCTGCGCGCCATCTCTTCGCGCGCGGCGCTCATCGCCTCAAGCGCGGCGCGCGCCGCGCGGTCGGCTTCGGCAAGACGCGTTTCGGCGGAAGCGCGCGCGTCGGAGGCGTCGCGGCGCGCGGCTTCGGCCGCTTCGAGCGCGTTCATCAGCGCGCGGCGCTGGCCAATGAAGGCGTCGGGCGCGTCGCTCAAGCGCGCATGTTCCTCTTGCGCCGTCGCCAGCCGCTCTTCCAATTCGCCGATGCGGTCCTGCGCGCGATCGCGCCGCTCGGCCCAGGACGAAGCATCGCGCGCGATCGCCGCAAGCCGCGCCGCGCGCGCCGCCCTTTCGTGGCGCAGCGAGGCGAGCGCCGCCCGGGCCTCGCCGGCCTGGGCGCGCTCCGTCATGGCGCGGCCGCGTAAATTCTCCAGAGCGCCGGCGAGATAGGCCGGCTCCTCAAGATCGTCGAGCGCCTGCGTCACGCTCGCGCGCTTTTGCGCCGCCTCGTCGCGATTGGCGAGCGTCTGCGCCTTGGCTTCCTGCAGGGCGGAGAGCCGCTGCGCGATCTGCGCCTGACGCCGCTCCGCCGTGGAATGGCGCTCGCGCGTTTCCTCCACGCGGGCGCGGGCGCGGCGTTGGGCGTCGCGCGCCTCCGCTTCGGCCTGAGCGGCCGCTCGTGCGCCCTCGCGCGCGGCGTTCAGCGTCTCGCCGAGCGCATCGGCGGCGGCGCGCGCCGCGGCGGCCTCGACGCGTAGATCGGCGAGCCGGTTCTTTTCGGCGAGGCGGCGCGCGGCGGCCGTCGGGGCCTCGGCGGCCTGGGTGAAGCCGTCCCAGCGCCACAGATCGCCCTCCTTGGAGACGAGCCGCTGGCCGGGCTTTAAGAGCTTGCGCAGGCTCTGGCCCTCGGCGCGCAGCACAACGCCGATCTGCGCGAGTCGGCGGCGCAGCGCCGGCGGCGCGTCGACAAGCGCGGCGAGCGCGCGCACGCCATTGGGCAGGGCAGGATCGCCCTCCCCGGATGTGACGGACCAATGCGCCGGCGCCGAATCATCGGCCGAGGCGTCGAGGTCGTCGCCGAGCGCCGCGCCAAGCGCCGTCTCATAGCCCTTCTCGACGGTCATGCTGTCGACCACCGGGGCCCAGAGTCCGCCTGAGCCCGTCTGCAGCAGATGTTCGAGCGTGCGGCTCTCGGTCTCGAGCCGCTGGGCGCGCAGCGCCCCCTGCTCCAACGGCCCGCGCGCGGCGGCCTCGGCGTCGCGGGCGCGCCGCGCGGCGGCCTCGGCCTCCTGCGTCGCTTCTTCGGCGTCGCGCGCGTCCTGCGCCGCCTGTTCGAAGGCTTGGGCGAGACGCTCGACCTCCTCGGCGCCGCCGCCTTGCCCGGCGATCAGCGCGAATTCCGTCTCGATGCGGGTCAGCTCCGCCTCGAAACGGGCGACGCGCTGGCCTTCGTCGCGCAGCGCCGCCTCAAGCGCCGCCCGCCTGGCGTTGACGCCGGCGAGCTGTTCCTGCGCGCTCGACAGCTCAGCCTCGGTCGCCGCCAGCGCCGTCTCGATCGCGGCGAGTCGCGCCTGCGCCTCGGTCTCGCCGCCGGCGGCGCGGGCGTCGGCGCCCTGCAGCTCGGCGCGTTCGTCTTCGAGCCGCTGCGCGACCTCGGCCGCGTCCTGGATCAGCGCGCGTTCGCGTTCGAGATCGCGGCTGAATTGATCGATATGGCGCTGGAGCTCGGCGATTCGCGCCTTGGCGCGCTGCTCGTCGGCCTCGAGCGCCTGACGCGCGACGACGAGCCGATGCAGCGCCGCGCCGGCCTCCGCCTCCTGCTCGCGCAGCGGCGGCAGCTCATGGGCCGCGACCGCCTGGAATTTCGCCGCCTCGGCCTGCTCCAGCGTGCGTTCCTGCACGCCGCTTCGGCTGGCGTCGAGCTTCGAAGCGGCGCCCTGCAGCTGCTGCGCGGCGAGCTGATAGGCGACGAGCGCGGCGAGCGCCTCATGCTTGCGAATTTGCGCGGCGAGACCCCGGTATTTCACCGCCTGGCGCGCCTGCCGCTTGAGGCTGTCGGCCTGGCTGTCGACCTGTTTCAGCACGTCTTCGAGGCGGGTGAGATTTTCGGAAGCCGCGTTGAGCCGCAGCTCCGCCTCGTGCCGGCGCGAATGCAGCCCGGCGACGCCGGCGGCGTCTTCGAGGATGCGGCGGCGGGCCTGTGGCTTCGCCGATATGATCTCGCCGATCTGGCCCTGGCGCACCAGCGAAGGCGAGCGCGCGCCGGTGGCGGCGTCGGCGAACAGAAGCTGCACGTCGCGGGCGCGCACCTCGCGGCCGTTGATCCGATAGGTCGAGCCCTGCTCGCGCTCGATTCGGCGCGTCACCTCGATGGCGTCGGCATCATTGAAGGCCGCCGGCGCCGTGCGCGACGAATTGTCGAGAACGAGGCCGACCTCGGCGAGATTGCGCGCCGGGCGCGAGCCGCCGCCCGAAAAAATCACGTCGTCCATGCCGGACGCGCGCATATTTTTGTAAGAGTTCTCGCCCATCACCCAGCGCAGGGCCTCGACGAGATTCGACTTGCCGCAGCCATTGGGGCCGACGACGCCGGTCAGGCCCGGCTCGATCAGGAAATCGGTCGGTTCACAGAAGCTCTTGAAGCCCAGAAGGCGCAGGCGCTCGAATTTCATTGCCTAGAAGACCGCCACAAACTGCAGGGGAAAGCAAGAAAACCGACGCGATATGTTGTGGGAAGGCGCGTCCTCGCGCGAGTCTTGCGCGGTCGGTCCGATACGCGGCGGGCGCCTTTCGAATCACGATTTTCATTGCATCTTAGAAATGCGGCGGAAAAAATAGGCGCGAGACATGAGAGTCGCTTGAGAATCTGGTGGAGCGCCGCGACCTTCGCCCTCATGCTGAGGAGCGCCTGAAAGGCGCGTCTTGAAGCACGCGGGCGAGCCCAAAGGGCGCGCATGAAGGTTTCGTCGTCCTTCGAGACGCGTGCACCGATCTCGGGTACCCGAGATCGGCATTTGAAGCCCAAGTCGGGCAGGCGCGACTTGGGTGCACGCTACTCAGAATGAGGAAACCTTCAGTCCAGCACTGCGAATTTTGAGCGAAATCGCGAGGCTTCGAAGCGCAGAATGGGATCAGCCAGTCCGCCGGACGAAGATTTCTGGGTGTTCGGCTATGGGTCGCTGATGTGGCGGCCGGGATTCGACTTCACCGAGACCGCGCTCGCCTGGGTGCACGGCTATCACCGCGCGCTCTGCATTTTTTCGCATGTCCATCGCGGCACGCCGGAGCGGCCGGGACTGGTGCTGGGGCTCGACCGCGGCGGCTGCTGCCAGGGCGTCGCCTTCAAGGTCGCGGGGCGCGACCGGGCCCGGACGATTCGCTATCTGCGCGAACGCGAACTCGTCACCTCGGTCTATCTGGAAAAAACCCTCGGCGTGCGCTTCGTCGACGGCGGCGGCGTCAACGCGCTGGCCTATGTCGTCGACCGCACGCATGTCCAATACGCGGGACGGCTGCCGCAAGAAGAGATGATTCGCATGATCGCCGAGGGCGTCGGCGTCAATGGCGATAATCCCGCCTATGTCCGCAATACGTACGAACATCTGCTGCGGCTCGACATCCATGACGCCGAGCTCGCCGAAATCGTCCGCCGGCTCGATCATGATTCATGCAGGACCGCGGCGATGGGCGGCGCCGGCGACGAGCCGACGCCGCTGTGACGCGACGCAACGCGCAGGAACGCGCGCGACGCAACGCTTACGCCACTAATTAAGGGCTCCGTATCAACCGCGAATGGATCAAACGGCATTCATCCGACAGGTCGGCCGGATCAGTTGAGCAGCGACGCGGAAAGATCGCGCAGCGTCTCGGCGTCGGCGCAAAAATGCACGTGCCATTCGGCGACGCCAAGCTCCTGCCCCATGCGGCGCAAGGCGCGGCGGTCGCCTGGCCCGCGCTCCTGCGCGAGGAAGACGCAGACCGGGCGCGTCCCCGCGCCCTCTCGGGCGACGCCGATGACGGCGCCGTCGGTCACGTCGGCGACGAAACCGTCCTCGCCCGCCTGGAACACCGAACACACATAGCGGCGGCCGGAAGCGCCCCGCCAGGAAAAGAACCTGTTGCGCAGACCATCGGTCTCGGCGAGCGAATTCAACGCCTGGCCGCGCGGCGCGGCGTCGCCAAAGCCCCTGCCGAACGCACTGAAGGTCGAGTTACGAAGCATATGCATGACACGAACCGCCAATCCGGGAGACGAACACGGAACATTACTAGAACGAAAACAGCACAACGTCAAGATGCGCGCGCCCATCCATGTCTTTTGGGTTCCTGGCAAAAGACAGGACAGGCGCGCGGCGCGCCGCTACTCGCCAACGGCGCGAGACGGTTGCCCGTCTCGCGCACTGTTATGCATGGCGAAGATCTTGGAAGATGTGCGCCAACGCGCATGACAAACGCTGTTACTGTTTATGAGGTGGGCGTCGTCAAAAGGTCTTGCAAGGGGGGCGCGGCGGCGAAATCACGCTGTATTTGCGCGGAAATCGCCGAATGCAAATAAACGACAGATTCCGCAAGTTTAGCGCGCGCTTTAGCTGAAGCGCGACTTTCGCCATTGCCTCGGCCTAGCCGTTGGCGCCGCCGCCGGCCGTCTTCAGCCAGGCCGCGCCGCAGGCCTTGGCGAGTTCGCGCACGCGGAGAATATAGCTCTGGCGTTCCGTCACCGAGATCACGCCGCGCGCGTCGAGCAGATTGAAGGCGTGGCTCGCCTTGATGCACTGATCATAGGCCGGCAGCGCCATCAGATGCCGCTCGTCGCCCGAGCCCGCGCCGAAGTGCAGGAGGCGCTGGCATTCGCTTTCCGCGTCCTTGAAATCCTCGAAGAGCTTTCCCGTGTCGGCGGCCTCAAAGTTGTGGCGCGAATATTCCTGCTCGGCCTGCAGGAAGACATCGGCGTAGGTGACTTTCTCGTCGCCGTCGCGGCCGTTGAAATTCAATTCCATGATGCTGTCGACGCCCTGCAGATAGCAGGCGAGTCGCTCAAGCCCATAGGTGAGTTCGCCCGAAACCGGCGCGCATTCGAAGCCCGCGACCTGCTGGAAATAAGTGAATTGCGAGACTTCCATGCCGTCGCACCAGCACTCCCAGCCGAGCCCCCAGGCGCCGAGCGTCGGGCTTTCCCAATCATCCTCGACGAAGCGGATGTCGTGGAGCTTCGGGTCAATGCCGATCGCGGCGAGCGAAGAAAGATAGAGCGCCTGCAGATCGGGGGGCGAGGGTTTGAGGATCACCTGGAATTGGTAGTAGTGCTGCAGGCGATTGGGGTTTTCGCCATAGCGCCCGTCTTTGGGGCGCCGGCAGGGCTGCGCATAGGCGGCGCGCCAGGGTTTTGGCCCGAGCGCGCGCAGCGTCGTGGCGGGGTGAAAGGTGCCCGCCCCCATCTCCATGTCATAGGGCTGCAGGATGACGCAGCCCTGCGCCGCCCAGAAGTTTTGCAGCGTGAGAATGAGCCCCTGGAAGGAGCGAATGGGGGAGAGGTGCGGAAGATCGGGGAGCATGGCCGCGTATACTCCCTCTCCCCGTTCACGGGGAGAGGGTTGGGGTGAGGGGCTGGTTGAGTTCGCCGAAGGATTCTTGACGTTTGCTTCGGTGCTTCGATCAACGCTCATGCCAAGACCCCAAGCCCCTCACCCTTCCCTCTCCCCGCCGGCGGGGAGAGGGTTTGCGCGCAAGCTATTGGCGGGGCCAACACAGGTCAACGCATGCTTCGCCGACGGCGGTCGGCTGAATATTCGCTATGCGCCAGTTGCCGACTTTCTGGAGAATGCGCGCTGACGTCCACTTCCGACCGGTTGCAGACAAGATGGCGTTGGAGAATGACGGCTTGTGGCTCCCAAGAGAGCATTTAGAGTCTGCGTTAGACGACGTATACAAACCATACTCCGTCTGAGAGAGACAAAGTGCAATGTTGCGACTTTTGCTTGCAATACTGTCGGCGTTCTCGCTTGTGGTCGGTTTACTCTTCGCAACCGGCTCTTGGCGCGATCAACGTGACTTTCAGAAGATTAGTGAGCGAGGTGATCACGCCATGGCGCGGATTGCACGAGCTTATCCAGATACCCCCAGATCCGGGCAGCCGCCGAGTTATTTGGTCGAGCTTCAGTGGACGGACTCCGTCGGGCGCGAACACATTTATGGCCCGACTCACATAAGCGCGCATTTCTGGCGTCAAATTACGACGAACGGCGTACTGACAACAAGGCAAACAGAAATAGCGGCGCTTCCGGAGAACGTCTCGGCTCGCCCTGTCATCCTCTCCGACATCAAAGAACGAGAATTCCAGGATGAGCTCGGCCTCAAGTCTGGCGTCGCATTCCTTTTGTTCGGGAGTGCACTTGGTAGTTTCCTCATCCTTCCTCTCTTCAAGAATCGGCGCGCTCGCGCACGATCTGTTGACGCTGTTTATGACGCTCAGCAGCAGATGAACAAGTGGCGACACGCGATGGGTGCGCTTCTCGCGAACGAAGCCAACGCAGTCTTCGTGCGCGAGATGATTCATCGACTTGAAGAAAGCGGACTGAGGATTGATCCGACTCTGAACCGCGCACTCGTCACGATCCGGGTTCTACGCCACTGCGCATACTGGTGCGAAAATGGTGACCTGATACAATTCTTTGCCGATAAGAACGACCCGGTCGCCGGCAACTCCTTCGATCTCTTGATGTTGCTCGAATTGGCGCGCGAGTCGGACGGCTTCGACTCCCTTTATGGCGATAGCGGCCTAGAAACGGCTCTGCCAGATTTCTCGACCCTGAGCGAAGGCGAACTCGCGAGCATCCTCAGCGTACATTCCACGTCGATTTTTGAAAACGCAGCCTCGATTGGCATTGTCAACGAACATGCGCCCGGCGAGTTCCTCAAGGAGAAATTGGGACAGCTCGAAGCCCTTGCCGATGGAGATTTCGCCGTTCAGTCGCTCGTCGAGGCGGAAACGCCGGGGTTTCTCATCGGGGACATAACACTGGATGACGGAGAATCTGCGCGTTTCGAGATAATTGACGGGAAGCGAACTGATCTGACACCATTGTTCGAAACATTGAATGCTCTCATCAATCAGCGGAACAAGGGACGCTTCACCACGATATTCGGCGACAGCGAAGATGTAATTGCGATATATCTGCGACCAAGTGAGCAGCCAGCCTTCCGCCAATGGGCGGAACGGCAACATTATTCATCCGGTCTCTCGTTGCTTGATTGCATGCAGTAGCGGCGCGCCGGCTACGGACGACCGGAATCCACCCATTGCAGACGCGCAGACGAGTCCGATGAAACGTCTGTTACGAGTCATAAGCACCCGTTCATCCGACCTTCGACTGCCGCCCGCCAGTCGATGCCGACAGCGCAAAATCTTTCCTCAAAACTCCTGCGCCGTCGGGCGGATCACGATCTGGTTCACATCGACATTCGCCGGCTGCTCGATCGCATAAGCGATCGCGCGGGCGATCGCCTCCGCCGGGATCGCCTGCTCATAAAATGCGTTGACGAATTTTCGGCTCGCCGGGTCCGACGTGCCCGACTTCAATTCCGTGTCGATGGCGCCGGGCATGATAACGGTGGTGCGAATCTTGTCGCCGACCTCATGGCGCAGCCCTTCCGAAATCGCCGCGACCGCGAATTTCGTCCCGCTATAGACCGTCCCGCCCGGGCTGAACACCTTTAGGCCCGCGACCGACGAAATATTGATGAAATGGCCGGACCCCTGTTTTTGAAACACCGGCAAGGCGGCGGCGACTCCATAAAGCAGGCCCTTGATGTTGATGTCGATCATCCGGTCCCATTCCTCGGTCCTGAGTTCCGAGAGCGGGGCGATCGCCATCAGACCAGCGTTGTTGATCAGCACGTCGAGCCGGCCGAACGCCTGAACCGCGCCGGCGACGAAGGCGTCGACCTCGGCCTTCCTGACCACATCCAGGGCGAAGGGTTTGGCCTTGCCGCCCGCCGCATTGATCGTTGCGGCGATGACCTCCAGCCGCTCCAGCCGGCGCGCGCCGAGAACGACCCTGGCCCCAAGGCCGGCGAGATGGCGCGCCGCCGCCTCGCCAATGCCGCTCGACGCGCCGGTGATGGCGACGACCTTGCCTTCAATTGCGCTGTTCATCTGATTCTCCCTCCGCCCTGAAACGAATGGAAGCGCCGAAGGTTTCGTCGCCGGCGTCCGCGCCTGAATCGGGCGTGCGGCGCGTCAATTTCGGCGGCAAAGCGGCGGCGCGCCCACGCCCGCCCTGCCCCAGCGCTCGCTGAACTCTGGCGTTTTCAAAGATTTAACCAATCGTCTTTACCGTAAGCGCGGACAAGAATTCGCCCTAAAGCAGCCAAAGCAAGGCCGTTTAGTTCTGGTGAGAATACGTACGGGCGTTCACCGCAGTTCTGGCTTTCGCCGAACTTTGACGCGATCTCGCGCAAATGTCGGCGAAGATCAGATCCCTGCGATGGAAGAGTAATTCGGAGGTAGGGGCGGATGATGCAAGGAATCAGTGCGCCAATCGAATTGATTGCTTTGGATCGTCGTATTTATTCTCGTAAGAATTCATCTCATCTCGTCATCGCCGGCGTCGCGCTGGCGGTGAGCCTGACGGCGGGGTGGTGGGCGCTTTCGCAATATCAGACTTCCGGCGCGAAGAGCGCCGCTGCGCCCGCGGTCGCGGCGCGCGCGCAAAATCCCTATGGCGCCATCGTCGGCCTCGGCGGCCGTCCGCAGACGCTGACGCTCGCCGCAAGCGCGATGCGCGGCGCGCTCGACGCCAGCATCCAGCCCGCGGCGCAAACGCCGGCCGCCGTGGTTCCCGAACGCAGCGACCCGGAGGAGATGCAGGTCGCCGCCGCGGAGGATGCGCCGCTGCCGCCGCGCCGTCCGCAGGAACTCGCCGCGGTCGCGAATCGCGGACTCTATGAAGGCTCGCTGCGCCGCATGGCGCGCACCACCGTCGTGCCGGCGTCGCCGTCCGACGACAACCGCTCGATCTTCGAGAAATTCTTCGGGCTTGGCGATGCGGCGCAAACCGCGCAGACCGGGCGACAGCAGAAACCGCGCGGACAGGCGCTGGCCTATGCGGCGACCGAAGGCTCCGGCACCCTCTCCGATCTGAAATCCGGCATCCTCGGCGGCGCGGCCGGCGCGGCCGTGAGCCCCGCCGCGCGCTACGACCGCTACACCGCCGTCTATGACATTTCCGCGCACACGGTCTACATGCCCAATGGCGAGCGGCTCGAGGCGCATTCCGGCCTGCGCGAACATATCGATAATCCGCGTTACGTCCATCTGCGCATGCGCGGCTCGACGCCGCCCCATGTCTATGATCTGTCGCCGCGCGAAGCGCTGTTCCATGGCGTCGAGGCGCTGCGCCTCACGCCGATCGGCGGCCAAGAGGCCATTTTCGGCCGCGCCGGCCTTCTCGCCCATACCTATATGCTCGGACCGAGGGGCGATTCGAACGGCTGCGTGTCGTTCCGCGACTATCGGGCCTTCCTGCGCGCCTATAAGAACGGCGAAGTCCGCCGGCTCGCCGTCGTCGCCCATCTCTGAGCGTTCCGCGACTTCCGAAAAATGAAAGCGGCCGCGCGCGGCCGCTTTTTTTGTCGGCGTCGCGCGACGCGCACGCGGCCTGAATTCTTGTCACGATTGTAAGGATCAATTAGCGTCCTCGTTCGAAGCGCTCGAGGGTTTTCCATGGCCGTTTCGATTTATTTCATCAATCCCGCCGCTGATTTTCCCACCTATTTCGGCGGCGAGGCGCTCGCGGCCGCCGGCGCGCCCGGCGCCGTGATGATGGCGGACCTGGCGACGGCGACGGTCGCCGCGCTCGCCCCGCGAGACTTCGACATCGAACTTTGCGAAGAACATGTCGAAGCGGTGAATTTCGACCATCCCGCCGATTGGATCGCCATCACCGGAAAGGTCAGCCAGCGCGGCCGGATGATCGCCATCGCCGACGAATTCCGCCGTCGCGGCAGGCGCGTCATCATCGGCGGCCCCTATGCGAGCCTTTCCCCGGCGCGGCTGCGCGATCACTGCGACGTGCTCGTGAGCGGCGAGATCGAGGAAATCGCTCCTGAGCTCTTCGCCGATCTTCGCGTCGGCAAGCCGAAAGACAGCTATATCGGCGACAAGCCATCGCTGGCTTTGTCGCCGCTCCCGCGCTGGGACCTCTATCGCAACGATCGCGCGATCCTCGGCGCCGTGCAAACCTCGCGCGGCTGTCCGTTCGAATGCGAATTCTGCGACGTCATCCAATATCTGGGACGCAAGCAGCGCCACAAGCCGATCGCCAATGTCCTCGCCGAACTCGACGCGCTGTGGAACGCCGGCTATCGCACGGCTTTTCTGGCCGACGACAATTTCACCGCCTATCGCGCGCACTGCAAGGAATTGCTGGCGGCGATCGCGCATTGGCGCCGCGCGCGTCCGATGGAGTTCGTCACGCAGATCTCCATCGACGCGACCCGCGACGAGGAGTTGCTCGACATGTGCGTCGCGGCCGGCCTGACGCAGGTCTTCGTCGGCATCGAGACGCCCAATGTCGAAAGCCTGCGCGAGACCGGCAAGCGGCAGAATCTGAAAATTAACCTTGTCGACGAAATCCAGAAGCTCGTCGACCACGGCATGTCGGTGATGGGCGGCATGATCGTCGGCTTCGACCATGACGGGCCGAGCGTCTTCGCCCAGCAGTATGAGTTCGCCATGGCGACGCCGATCCCGATTTTCAGCCTGGGCGCGCTGATGGCCTCGGAAGCGACGCCGCTCTTCGACCGCATCGCGCGCGAAGGCCGGCTGATCGCCGGCGGCGTCGAGACCCAGGCGGTGCCGTGGAGCTCCAACATCCAGTGCCGGACGATGAGCATGGAGGAGCTGCATCACGGCATGCAGAATCTCTGTAACGCGCTTTATTCGCCGGCCGCCTTCGGCGAGCGCATGCTGCACATGATCAAAACCTTCGGCCGCAACCGCAAGGGGCCGGCGCCGCAGCCCTTCGACCCCAAAGCGCTGCGCGAGGTCGAACAGCAGGCGATGCAGGCCGGCATGGACGTGCGCAAGATGGGCGAAGCGGAAGGCCGCATGTGGAACAAGGTCTGGGGCGCCGCGGTGCGCAAGCCCGAGACCATCACCATCGCCGCGCGCATCATGTTCCAATATGCGCAGGCGCGGCACATGTTCGATAAGGGCAATTACTGGGAGCCGCAGCTCTCGAGCCCGCCCAGCGCGCCGTCGAGGGCGGCGTAGGTCGCTTATCGAGCGCAAAAGCGCGTCGTGGGCTTCCTCATCCTGAGGAGCGAGCGAAGCTCGCGTCTCGAAGGACGAGGAAGCGTGCTCGCCATTCTCACCCTCGTCCTTCGAGACGCCGCTTCGATCTTCAGATCGAAGCGGCTCCTCAGGATGAGGGTGAGTAATGCAGCGCTCTAGAGTTCCCAATAACACCGCTAGACCACGATCGCCTTCAATATCGACAGCGGCGCTTTCGAGCCCTTGACGCCGCGCAGCAGAATGCGCGTCGCCGGCGCGTCGGCGCGCGTGTGAACGGGCTGGATCGACACGCCCCCTATTCTGCCCGCCACAGCCGCGAGACATTCGGCGAGCGCGTCGGCCCGGTGGATCATCACGAAGGCGCCGCCGGGCGCGAGCAGCGCGAGACAGGCGCGGACCCAATCGGCAAGCGGCGCGCTGGCGACATGGGCGCGCGCCTTGGCGGCGTCCGGCGTGATGCGCACCTTGCCGGCTTCGTGAAAGGGCGGATTGGTGAGAACCAGCGCCGCCGCCTCATCGATGAGTCCAGCGGCGCGGCGCGATTTCGCGCACAGAACGTCGGCCTCGTAAACCGTCGCCCTGCCGTCGAGCGCATTTGTGGCGATGTTTTCACGCGCGAGCGCGCAAGAGTCGCCGTCGATCTCCACAAGGCCGACGCTCGAGCGGGGCGCGCGCAGCGCCGCCATCAGCCCGACCGCGCCCGCCCCCGCGCCGACGTCGAGAATGCGCCCCTGCTGATCCTCCCGGGTCGCGGCGGCGAGCAGGACAGCCTCCGTGCCGGCGCGATGGCCGGCGGCGCTTTGACGCAGGCGCAGGCGTCCCTGCAGAAAGTAGTCGAGATTTTGTTTGTCGTTCATGGGATTGCCAGCACTAACATGGTTCTGAGGGCGCAGACTCCGCCTTGGCGGCGAGGTCGGACGCCGCAGGCGTCCGGGTGGGGCAAAACGATCAAGAAAAACCGCCCTGCTCCCCGACCCGGATGACTTCGCCGAGCCGCCCTCCAAGCCAGGGGGAGGAATTCGCGAACTTTCCGATATTCCCTTGCCGCGGCCCGCCGACTTGCCGCCTCCATCCCAAAGCCGTAAGTTCGCGCGACAAAACGCAAGGCCGTAGGGGGGTCCGTGGGTATCGTCATTCCGCTCGATGAGAAAAAAGACGCTGGCCTCGACAGTCTCCTCGAACTCATCAAGCCCGATCTCGAGCGCACCAACCAGCTGATCATCCAGCGCATGGGCTCCGACGTCACGACGATTCCCGAGGTCGCCAACCACCTCATCTCGGCCGGCGGCAAGCGTCTGCGGCCAATGCTCGTTCTCGCCACCGCCGGCATGTGCGGCTACAAGGGCGACGGGCATTTGAAATTCGCCGCCGGCATCGAATTCATGCACACCGCGACGCTGCTTCACGACGACGTCGTCGATGAAAGCGACATGCGCCGAGGCAAGATCGCGGCGCGCATGCTGTGGGGCAATCAGACCTGCGTGCTCGTCGGCGACTTCCTGCTCGGCCACGCCTTCAAGATGATGGTCGAGCCCGGCGTCATCGCGCCGCTCACCGTGGTCTCGCAAGCGGCGGCGGTGATCGCCGAAGGCGAGATCATGCAGCTCAACGCCGCGAAAGACACCACGACGACCGAGGACGCCTATATGGGCGTCATCCGCCGCAAAACGGCGGAGCTCTTCGCCGCCGCCGCCGAAGTCGGCGTGATGCTCGGCGGCAAGCCCAAGGCCGACGAGGCCGCCGCCCGCAGCTACGGCATGAATCTCGGCGTCGCCTTCCAGCTCATCGACGACGCGCTCGACTACGGCGGCTCCTCGGCCAAGCTCGGCAAGAATGTCGGCGACGACTTCCGCGAAGGCAAGATCACGCTCCCCGTGGTGCTCGCCTTCCGTCGCGGCAATGAGAAAGAACGCGAGTTCTGGCGGCGCACGCTGGAGAAGGGCGAGATCAAGGACGGCGACGTCGAGACCGCCTGCGGGCTGATGAAGAAGCACAAGGCGCTCGACGACACGATCGAGCGCGCGACGCATTACGGCGCGATCGCCCGCGACGCGATGGAGATTTTTCCTGCATCGCCGTGGAAAAGCGCGCTGCTCGAAGTCGTCGACTTCTGCATCGATCGGGTCTACTGACGCGCCGCCGGCCGCTGGACAGCGACCGGCGGATTCGTCATCCCTTCAGACAGCTGGCTTTGAAGTGTTTGCGCTCCTTGCCGTGAAGGCCTTTGGCGTCGGCTTGCGCGCGGCAGTCCTTTTCTCTCTGCGCATGCGTCTTCGCCCCTGGAGCGGGGCTCGCCGGCGGCGCCGCAGCGTCAGGCGCCTCAGCGCTCGGCGCAGGAGCCTCTACAGGCGCGGCGGTCTTCGGCGCGATCTCGGCGGGCGGCGCCCAGGTCGTTGGAGCGGCGCCAGCAGGCGCAGGCGCCTTCGGCTCGGCGCGCGCGGCGGCGCCGAAGGCAAGGCTGGCGCAAATGACGCCAGCCGCAACGCATTTCATGTTCGTGAACATTTACGCTTCTTCTTTGCTTGGAGGCGCGCCGCAACGCCGCATGTGGACCAGTCGCGGCGCGAGGCGCTGACGCGCAAGGCGCCCATCCGCACTCGGCCGCGCTACAAGCCTAAGCGAAGTATGACAGTTTGTCGCTGACGCAGCGCAGCATCGTCCTAACGCCGCCACCACACATAGATCGCGACGCAGGCGATGAAGGCGCAATAGACGATCTTCCAGGCGAGACGGCGCAGACGAGACGCGCGACGCGCCGGCAGGACATTAGGCCGGGCGTTCTGGCGCTGATCGATGGACGCCGCGCCAAGCGCAGGGTGAGCGTAACGCATGTGATCGCTCCTCATCCGAAAGTGGACAGGTCGTTTGAGGCAAGGCTAAGGCGAGAAAGATTTACAAACTGCTTCGAGGTCTCGCGGCGCGAGAGACCCGCTGCGCTGCGGCGCCAGCAGTGATAGAAGCTCTCCGACGACAAGCTGCGGAGGACGACATGGCCGGCGATACGGCGGCGAAACCATCGGCGTTGCGATTCGATTGTGCAGGCGCGGCGCCGCCTGTCGCCGCGCTGCGCCCGACGCGCCGGGTCATGCATGGCCGCGTTCTCGACGATCCCTACGATTGGCTGGCCGCAAAGAACTGGCGCGAGGTGCTGCGCGATCCCGACGCCCTTCCCGCCGACATCGCCGCGCTGATCAAGGCGGAAAACGCTTATTGCCAGCACGCCATGGCGCCGCTCAAGAATCTGCGTGAAGCGCTCGTCGCCGAATTGCGCGGCCGCATCAAGGAGGCCGACAGCGACGTCCCCGAGCCGGACGGGCCTTTCGCCTATTGCGAGCGCTTCCGCGAGGGCGCGGAACATCCGCTATATTGCCGCACGCCGCGAGAAGGCGGCGCCGAAACCGTCCTCCTCGACGGCGACGCGCTCGCCAAGGGACATGACTTCTTCGATATCGGCGACGCCGCGCACGCGCCCGATCACGCGCAGCTCGCCTGGAGCGTCGACGACGCCGGTTCGGAACTCTACGACATCCGCACACGGGCGCTGAGCGATGGCCTGGACCGCGCCGACGTCGTCAGCGACAGCGACGGCGCCATCGTCTGGCGCGCCGATTCGAAAGCCTATTACTATGTGCTGATCGACGAAAACCATCGCAGCGCGCAGGTCTTCCGGCATGAGGTCGGCGCCGATCCCGCCGACGATGTTCTGATCATCGAAGAAACGGACGGCGCCTGGTTCGTGAGCCTGGATGAGAGCCGCTGCAGGCGTTTCGCCATTGTGTCGATCCATGGCCATGACGCGACGGAATGCTGGCTCATCGATCTTCGTGAAGAGGCTCCGACGCCGCGCGTCGTCGCGCCGCGTGAGCCGCGCCTGCGTTACGACGTCGAGCCGCTTGGCGACCTGCTCTACATCCGCAACAACGCCGACGGCGCCGACGATTTCCGCATTTCCGCCGCGCCGCTGGCGGAGCCTGGCCGGGAGAACTGGAAGGACGTCGTGCATCATCGCCACGGCGTCATGATCGACTCCTTCACCGTCTATGCGCGCCATCTCGTGCGGCTGCTACGCGAAAACTCCTTGCCGAAAATCGTCATCCACACGCTCTCGACCGGCGAGGAACACGCCATTCACTTCGACGAGGACGCCTATGCGCTGTCGATCGACCCGGGACTTGAATTCGACACCGATCTGCTGCGCTTCGTCTATTCGTCGATGACGACGCCCGACGAGACCTATGACTACGACATGACGACGCGCGCGCGCGTATTGCGCAAGCGCCAGGAGATCCCTTCCGGACACGATCCGAAGAATTATGTGACGCGGCGCCTTTTCGCGAAGGCGCGCGACGGCGAGAGCGTGCCGATCACGCTGCTGCACCGCGCCGACTTCGCGCCCGGCGGCGACGGCGCCCCGCTGCTGCTCTATGGCTATGGCGCCTATGGCTATGCGCTCTCGGCGGGATTCAACGAAGACGCGTTGTCGCTCGTCGATCGCGGCTTCGTCTACGCCCGCGCCCATATTCGCGGCGGCGCCGACAAGGGCTGGCGATGGTATGAGAACGGCAAGCTCGAGAACAAGCAAAACAGCTTCGCCGACTTCATCGATTGCGCGCGGCATCTCGTCTCGGCCGGCTATACGCGCGAAGGCGGCATCGTCGCGCAGGGAGGATCGGCCGGCGGTCTGCTGATGGGCGCTGTCGCCAATGCGGCGCCGGAGCTGTTCGCCGGAATCATCGCCAGCGTGCCTTTCGTCGACGCGCTGAACACAATGCTGCGCGACGATCTTCCGCTGACGCCGCCCGAATGGCTGGAATGGGGCAATCCGATCGACAGCGCCGACGCCTATGATCGCATTGCGGCCTATTCGCCTTACGACAATGTCCGCGTGCAACATTATCCGCCGATTCTCGCCATCGCCGGCGTCACCGACCCGCGCGTCACCTATTGGGAGCCGCTCAAATGGGTCGCCAAGCTTCGCGCGACGATGAGCGGCGGCGGACCCGTGCTGCTGTTCACCCATATGGGGGCTGGCCACGCCGGCGCCTCTGGCCGCTTCGAGGCGCTTGAAGATACGGCGCTGGAATACGCCTTCGCGCTGGCCTGCGCCGCGCGCAGCTTCGAGGACGTCAAGGACGTTGCATCAAAAAGCTAAAGGGCGAGGCGCTGCATATCCCCAGAGAAGGGAAATGCAGCGCAAGCGCTTATTTGGTGGGATGCACCCATTCCGAATCGGGGGGGATGACGGCCTTGCTCTCGGTGGACTTTGCAACGCTGGGCGCGGCGGGAGCGCCTGGCTTCTCGATCTCAGCCGGGGCTCCAACCTTCGGAGCAGGCGCCATGATCTCGGCTGGCGCCGAGTTCGTGGCCGCGGGCGACGGGGAGGCAGGCGCTGTCGTCGTTGCGGCAGGCGCCGGGTTGTTGGCGGCAGGCGCCGGGTTGTTGGCGGCAGGCGCTGGCGTTTCAGGCGTCGCATTGGTAGCGGCAGGCGCTGTCGTCGTCGCGGCAGGCGCCGACCCATCCGGCGCTGCATTTGTAGCGGCAGGCGCGGTCGCGTCAGGCGCAGTCGTCGTCGAGGCAGGCGCGCCGTTCTGATCCTCGGCGCTCACCGGGCCGACGAATATTGCGCCCGCAACGATTGCGGCCGTCAACAGCTGTACGTTCTTCATATGGCGATTCCCCCTTTGGTGTCTGGCCCGAGTCGCGGGGTTGCGCTCATTTCTGGCCGAGCGGCAGTATAGTGTGCGAATGCGACGACTCAAGGAACAACGCCGAGCTTGAACCGCATCGACCATAAATGCCGCATAACAATCTCGCGACGCAGAGCCCCGTCGGCCATGCGTCGCGAGACTGCCGACTCGAATATTACGCTAGTGCTTCTTGCCTTTAATTTCTTGCGGCGGCGCCCATTCCTGGCCGCTCTGCGTTCCCTTCTTGCCCTCGACGCCCGGCGCGCCGGCGGACGTTCCGCTGGGTCCCGACACGCGGCCTTCGTCGGCATCCGTCGCTTGCGGATTGTCCTTTTGGACGGAGCCTGACGGCTCCACCGGGCTGCCGCTGGCTGGACCAGAGGTCACGCCGCCCTGCTCCTGTTGTTGCTCTTCAGCCCACGCCGCGGGCGCGAAACTGATGATGGCAAGGCTTGCGATGACGACGATTCTTTTCTTCATGTCGAACTCCTGTGGGGGCGGCCGATTGCGCGAAAGATGAGCCCCCGCGCTCGTAAATGGAGGAGTCGACAAAACTAGCAATAGGAAGAGTCGCGACATGTAGCGCGCAGGCGCGCTTTGATTTATGCAGGCGACTCTCATGCTGGGAGGAAGATAATGGCTGTCGACAGCACGCACGCGGAAACAATTGCGCTGCACGCAGGCTGGCGCGCGGATGCGACCAATGGCGCCGTCGCCGTCCCGATCTATCAGACGACGTCATATCAGTTTCACGACACCGAGCATGCCGCCAATCTGTTCGCGCTGAAGGAGCTTGGCCACATCTATACGCGCATCGGCAATCCGACGACGGGCGTGCTGGAGTCGCGGCTCGCCGCGCTCGAAGGCGGCGCGGCGGCCTTGGCGCTGTCTTCGGGCCAGGCGGCTTCGGCCTTCGCGATACAAAATCTCGCGCGGGTCGGCGACAATGTCGTCTCCTCGACCGATCTTTACGGCGGCACCTGGAATCTCTTCGCCAATACGCTGAAGGACCAGGGAATCGAGGTGCGCTTCGTCGATCCGGCGGACCCGGAAAATTTCCGCAGCGCCACGGACGACCGCACCCGCGCGTATTATGCGGAGACGCTGCCCAATCCCAAGCTCGCGGTCTTCCCGATCGCCGAGGCCGCGGCGATCGGGCGCGAAGTCGGCGTGCCGCTGATCATGGACAATACGGCGGCGCCGATCCTCTGCCGGCCTTTCGATCACGGCGCGGCGATCGTCGTCTATTCGACGACGAAATATCTTGGCGGACATGGCACGTCGATCGGCGGCGCGATCATCGACAGCGGCAATTTCGACTGGGAGAAATTTCCGCAGCGCCAACCAACGCTGAACACGCCAGATCCGTCCTATCACGGCGCGATCTGGGTCGAGGCGGTGAAGCCGCTCGGGCCGATCGCCTACATCATCAAAGCGCGCACCACGCTGCTGCGCGACCTCGGCTCCGCGCTTTCGCCCTTCAACGCCTTCCTCACGCTGCAGGGCATTGAGACGATCACGCTGCGCATGGAGCGCCATGTGCAGAATGCGCAGAAGGTCGTCGATTTTCTCAGCCGGCGCGGCGAGGTGACGAAGGTGATTCACCCTTCCCAGCAAACGGGGGCGGCGCGCGCCCGCGCCGACAAATATCTCAAGGGCGGCTATGGCGCGCTGCTCGGCTTCGAGCTGAAGGGCGGGCTGGATGCAGGACGACGCTTCATCGACGCTTTGGAAATGTTTTATCATGTCGCCAACATTGGCGACGCCCGCAGCCTCGCCATCCATCCCGCCACGACGACGCATTCGCAGCTCGCCGAGGACGCGCAGCTCGCGTCCGGCGTCACGCCCGGTTATGTGCGCCTCTCGATCGGCCTCGAGCATATCGACGACATCATCGCCGATCTGGAGAAGGGACTGAAAGCGGCGGGCGGCTGAACTGCTACCGCCGAAAGAGAATCGCGCTGCTCTGCAAGACCTCACGCTAAGGCAGCGGCTTCCGCCAAATTCTATCGTTTCATAGAGCGATAAATGCCTCTCGACCATTACGTTTCACAGGTCCATCTTAAACGTTTCTATTCCCCCGCTCTTAACTCGCGTAAGATGTACGCAATTAGAAAAAGAGATCAGTATCAATTTATTTGTGGCTCTAGAGATGTGTGTCGAACTTTCGATGGAAGCACAAATGCTTATCTCGTCGATCAAAGAGCGATCGAGGACTTACTGCGCGAGATCGAACCTCGATACAACGAGTCCGTTGCAAAATTGCATAACGGCACACCCGACCGAGAAAGCGTTTACGTAATCAGCGCCTTTGCTGCATATGTGGCGCATTGCTCGCCCACGGCCATGCGGCTGTTTTCCCAGCCGCTACGCTCAGTAGTGGCCACTACGGCAAAACTTATGGAGGAGCTAGGCGAGCTTCCCCCTCCGCCTCCAATTCTGGGCGGCAACAGCCTGACAGAGCTCTTGAATTCCGGAAAGGTAGATATTTGCATCGATCCTAAATATCCTCAAGCGATCGGAATAAGCGTAATCCTAAAAACACTGTCGGTTTTTGGAAACTCCTCGTGGGAATTGCTGCATAATGACGAAGATTCGCTTAGTCCATTCTTTACAAGCGACTTTCCGGTGGCGATTGAACGGACCGCGGACACTCGGGTGAATGGCAGGATCGTTCCGCTGTCTCCTAATTTTGCTATAAAAATCACGCCCGACTTATCCCTACGCGATTCATCAGAGGACTTCTCCTTCTCAAAATTTAGGTGGCAGTCTCGCAGGGCCAAGTTTGAGGAAATCCGCTCAATCAATAAGGCCATCGTGCAATGTGCTGAAAGCCTTGTTTTCTTCCGTGACAACTCGCACTGGGTCTCAGACTTCGTTGCTAAAAATAGCCCCTTTCAAATTCAGCCGCTTGTCGAGAAACTTCCTTCCCGCGACGGCACATTGCATATCTTTAGCCAGCGAGTTGCGCGCGTGGGCTGAGCCAGAGCGCGAATGTGGCGATCTGGCCTCGGCTTCCTTCGCAGCACACGCCATTCTTCTGCGCAGCCCGAGTGCGATACTCAAGGCTTCGTCGCGAGCCGGTCCACGATCGCGCGAATGGCGGCGATCTGCGGCCCGTTCTTGGTGTGGTGCTCGGCGCTGTCGTAGCCCCACCAGTCCCAGCAGGCGTTGGGATTGAGCACGAAGTTGAACGTATAGAACGGCCAGCCCCAGCCCCAACGGCTGATCGTTTGCGGATAAACGACGATAATGTGATTCGTATCCGCCCACCGATTGTAGCCGGCGTGCTTATAAAACGCGTCGCCGACCTCGGCCGCCTGCTGTTTGCATCCATGCAGCGCGACATGCACGCGGCACGTCTCCAGCGCGCAGACGTGCGGAACATAGGCGTAGCCGACATCGCTCAGACTGTGATTGTAGGCATTGCCGTCGGGCAGAAATTCCTTCTGGTCGAATTCGAAAATTTTTCCGCTTGGCTGTTCGCTCGGCGGCTTGAGCGGACCGTAAATCTGTTCGAACAGCGCTTCCGCGGCGTCGAAGTCGCAGTCGACGATGAACGGCGCCTTGGTCGCGGCGCAGTCCTTGTCTCCATAATCCTGCGTCGTCATTGCATGGCCGGCGCCGATGTCGTTGCGATAGACGATGCGATCGCTCGGCACGTACAGCGCGTAATAGCCGCGCGCCGCATCCATCACCGCCGGAAATACCGTCTCGTCCTTGCGGCCCGAAAACAGCCACACGCGCGCATCGCGCAAGTTGGCGACATCGTCAATCGCCCCAGAGCGCGCGAGCGACTCGGTGATGTCCTTCAAATGCGCCAGATCGGGGAGCGGATGCGCGGCGTCCGGCTTCATGCAATTTCTCGTCGCCTGATTCGAACTCTGCTCGGCGCAGTCGTAAGGAACGCCGGCGATGATCCCCGCGCCCTTGACGATGCCGGAATGCGCGACGTGGAACTGCAGCGCCATCGCCGCGCCGGATGAGAGCCCCGACGCGGAGGTCTCGGACAGATTTGCGCCGTAAGGCGGCAGGCGCTCGGCGCCAGACGCGCAATCGATCCACACGCCGCCGACGAGCGCGGCGACGATAAATTTTCCAAAGCGAAAATAGCCGGACATGATTCCTCCTTCCAAAACGGGGCGGCGACGAATGCGTCTTGGCTTTGTGGCGGAGACGCTATCGCCGAAGCGAACAAATTGCGCTTATCAGACTTCGGCGCCGGCTAGATGAATGGCGCGCCCTTCACCATCAGCGGGTAGCCGGCCGCCACCAACGCCACTCTTCCCGCCATCCGGGCAACAGCCTGATGCAATTCGCCTGCCGCGTCCCGAAAAGAACGCGCCAACGCATTATCGGGCACGATGGACAATCCAACCTCGGACGAGACGGCGACGGTCGGCGCCGAGCGCGCGCCGAGCGCCTGAACCAGCGCGGCGCGATCCTTGGAAAGATCGGCGCCGCCGAGCAGCCGATTGCTCAGCCACAGCGTGAGACAGTCGATCAGCAATGGGCGATCGGCCGGCGCTTGCGCGATGGCTTCGACGAGCGCCTGCGCCGCCTCGACCGTGCGCCAGTCCTCGCCGCGTCGCAGACGATGCGCGTCGACGCGCGCGCGCATTTCTTCGTCAAGAATTTCGGCAGTCGCGATATAGGTCCAGGGCGCCGGATGGGCGACGATGAGAGTCTCCGCATATGCGCTTTTGCCTGAGCGGGCGCCGCCCAGCACCAAAGTCAGCTGCGAATTCTCCTTCATGCTTTGGCTCTTTGAAACGGCGTGCGGGCGCGCAGTACGCCCTCGCGATCGAAGATGATAATTTCCAACTCGCTCTCCGCAGTATCGAGGGCGCGCGCGGCGGTTTCCCATGCGGCCCGCGCGATCGGCGCCGCCAGATCGACGCCGGCGCCCCGCGCGATCTCGAAGGCCTCGAGCGCGCTGTTGGCGTCGGCGACGCGCGCCGCAATCTCTTCGCCCGCGCCGGCGGCGCGGGCGGTTTGGCCGAGTTGGACGAAATCGACGCTCGAGCGTCCCGAATGAAGATCGAGCCGTCCTTGCGCGAGCTTGGTCAATTTGGCGAAGCCGCCGCCAATCGTCACCCGCGCGACGGGATGCGTACGAAGATATTTCAAAAGCCCGCCGACGAAATCGCCCATTTCGATGAGCGCCGTCTCCGGCAGATCATAGAGGCGCTTCACCGCCGCCTCAGAGGTCGAGCCGGTCGCGCCGGCGACATGAGTCAGGCCGCAGGCGCGGGCCACATCGACGCCGCGATGGATGCTGTCGATCCAGGCGGCGCAGGAAAAGGGCGTCACGATCCCGGTGGTGCCGAGGATGGAAAGGCCGCCGACGATGCCGAGCCGGCCGTTGAGCGTATGTTTGGCGAGATCCTCGCCGCCGGGAATCGAGATTTCGATATCCGCGTCGGCGTTCACGCCGAGCTTCGCGCTCGCCTCCATGATCGTCTCGAGCATCATCTTGCGCGGGACAGGATTGATCGCCGGTTCGCCGGGCGGCAGCGGAAGGCCCGGACGAGTCACCACGCCGACGCCGTCGCCCGCGAAAAAGCGAACGCCGGCGCCGCGAGCGCCTAGGCGCACCCGCGCGCATATGAGGGCGCCGTGCGTGACGTCGGGATCGTCGCCGGCGTCCTTGACCACGCCGGCGCGGGCAAAGTCTTCGCCGCGCTCGAAGACCGCCAGCGCGAAGGCGACGCGCTTTCCAGAAGGCAGCGCGATCTCGACCGGATCGGGCGGCGGCGCGCCCGTCGCCAGCGCCTCGAAGGCGGCGCGCGTCGCAGCGGTCGCGCAAGCGCCAGTCGTCCAGCCGCGGCGCAAAGCACGCCCACTTCCCGCATCGCTCATGCGCCCTCTTTAACGCGAAGCGGCGACGCGCGACACCGGCGCGCCGATCCGCTAAGAGAGATGACTTTTTTTGAAGATCAGGAGCACGCTTAGATGTTGCGCAGCGTTTCATCCTTTCTCGGCCTGATGGCGCTGGCCGCCGCGGATTCGCGTGGCGCCCAGGCGTTCGAACTCACAAGTCCCGACATCGCCGAAGGCAAGACGATCGACATGAAGCATGTCTATGATTCCATGAGCTGCACCGGCGAGAACGTCTCGCCGGAGCTCAACTGGAGCGACCCGCCGGCCGGCACCAAGAGCTTCGCCGTCGCCGCGCATGATCCCGACGCGCCCACCGGCGGCGCCGGGTTCTGGCATTGGCTCGTGGTTGATATTCCCGCCGACGCGCGCGGCCTGAAGCGCGGCGCCGGCGACGCCTCGGGAAAAAACCTGCCGCCGGGCGCGCATCAGCTGGAGACGGACTTCGGCGACAAGGCCTATGGCGGCCCCTGCCCGCCGCCGGGCAAGCCGCACCGCTACATTTTCACCGTCTATGCGCTGAAGATTGAAAAGCTCGGCGACGCCGCCCATGGCCGCACCGCCATCGCCGGCTTCACCATCAATCAGAACGCGCTCGCCAAAGCCTCGATCACCGCCCTTTTCGGCAGGTGAATTTCGAACTGGCGCTCCTGGCGCTCGCCATCGAGGCGGGCGTCGGCTATCCGGATGCGCTTTTTCGCCGGGTCGGCCATCCGGTGACATGGATGGGCGCGCTGATCGCCGCGCTCGACCGCCGGCTGAACCGTGAACACGATTCCTTTGCGCTGCGGCGGTTGAAAGGCGCGGCCGCGCTCGCGGCGCTTGTGTTCGTCACGACGGGCGTCGGCGCGTTGCTCGAACGCGCAGCCCACGCGCTGCCGTTCGGCTGGCTCGCGCTCGCCGTCCTCGCATCCAGCCTTCTCGCCCAGCGCAGCCTTCACGCCCATGTCGCCGCGGTCGCCGAAGCGCTGACAGTCTCGATCGACGCCGGGAGGGCGGCGGTCGCAAAGATTGTCGGCCGCGATGTCGCCGCGCTCGACGAGTCCGGCGTCGCCCGCGCCGCCATCGAGAGCCTCGCCGAGAATTTTTCCGACGGCGTCGTCGCGCCGGCGCTCTGGCTCGCTGTTTTTGGCCTGCCGGGCGCGCTCGCCTACAAGGCCGTCAACACCGCCGACAGCATGATCGGCCATAAGTCGGCGCGCTATCGCGCCTTCGGCTGGGCCGCGGCGCGCTGCGACGATGTGATGAATTTTGTCCCCGCGCGCGCGGCGGCGGGTCTGTTGGCGCTCGGCGCCTTCGCGATCAACGGCGGCTCTCCTGCGCGGTCGGTTACGGCCGCCCGGCGCGACGCGCGCCAGCACGCTTCCCCCAACGCCGGCTGGCCCGAAGCCGCCGCCGCCGGGGCCTTGGGACTGAAGCTCGGCGGCGCGCGCTCATACGGAGGGGCGGAGCGGGTCGACGGCGCCAGTCTTGGCGACGGCAGAGGCGAGGCGAACGCGTCCGATATTTCCCGCGCGCTCGCGCTCTATCGCCGATCGACCGCCGCGCTTTGGTTTTTACTTGCCGTGGGGGCCTTGGTTGCGAGAATATGACTGAATTGCGAATTTTCCGGCGGATGGGGTGATGCGGGACTCGTCAGGTTTCTCAATTTGCCCATTTTCGATAGGGTTGCGTTCGTGATTGTGCGGCGCAACATTAAATCCGCGGCGCGGCGCGAGCTGCGATGGAGGGGCGGGGAGACGCGTCAAGATGGATCGAATGTCGTACCAACTCTACGAAATGTTGCATCTGGCCTTCGCCCCGGCGCGGGCGGCGACGGACGCGATGCTGCACACGCTGAAAAACCCGTTGAATCCGCTGCATCATACGTCTTTCGGCCGAAGCATGGCCGCCTCGGGAGAGCTCTTTGAGCGCATGACAAGGCGCTACGGCAAGCCAATGTTCGGCTTGGACACGACGGTCGTCGACGGAACCGAGGTCGAAATCGTCGAGGAGATTGTCTGGAGCCGTCCCTTCTGCGGCCTTCTGCATTTCGACCGCCAGTTTCTGGGCCCCTCCCCCAAACAATCGAAGCTGCTGATCATCGCGCCAATGTCCGGCCACTACGCGACGCTGTTGCGCGGAACGGTCGAAGCGTTCCTGCCGACCTATGACGTCTACATCACCGACTGGAGCGACGCGCGCGCGGTGCCGCTCGTCGACGGCTCCTTCGATCTCGATGATTACATCGACTATCTCTGCGAGATCATGCGCTTCCTCGCGCCCAGCGCGACGGAAACCCCTTTGCACACGCTCGGAGTCTGTCAGGCCAGCGTTCCGCTGATTTGCGCCATCGCCACGATGGAGGCGGACAACGATCCCGACATTCCGGAATCCATGGTGCTGATGGGCGGCCCGATCGATACCCGCGTCAATCCGACCGCGGTCAACAAGCTGGCGCAACAGCGCGGCATCGATTGGTTCCGCAGCCATTGCATTCACACCGTGCCCTTTCCGCACGCCGGCATGGGACGCCACGTCTACCCGGGCTTCCTGCAGCTCTCGGGCTTCATGTCGATGAACTTCGAGCGGCACGTCTCCGCCCATCTCGAAATGTTCAATCACCTGATCGAGGGCGACGGCGACTCGGCGGAGCGGCACCGTGATTTTTACGACGAATATCTCGCCGTGATGGATTTGACCGCGGAATTCTATCTTCAAACCGTGGACCGCGTGTTCATCCGCCACGAAGTGCCGCTCGGCCTCTTTCGCCACCGCGGCAATCTCATCGATCTCAAAGCCATCACTCGCACCGCGCTGTTTTCGGTCGAGGGCGAAAAGGACGACATTTCCGGCGTCGGCCAAACCGAAGCCGCGCTGCATCTGTGCGCCAATATTCCGGCCGCCCGCAAACGCCAGTATGTGCAAAAAAGCGTCGGCCATTACGGCGTCTTCAACGGCTCGCGTTTTCGCGCCGAGATTGCGCCGCGCATTCGCGCTTTCGCCGCGGAAATGGAGAGCATGGACGGCGTCGGCGCGACGCGTCCACGCCTTGCATGGAGCGCGGAATAAAGGCAAACTTCACGCCGTCGCCGCGAAAAGGGCGGGCGCTTTGGCGCGCGTGACGCAATCATTCAAGGAACATTAGATGGACGTGCAGGACGCAGCTTCGCGCGAAGCGCTGCAAAAGGAAATTGACGCCATTCATTGGTATCATGAGTTCGATTTCGGCAATGGTTTGCGCGCCGTCAGCGTGTCGCAAGCCGACGATCACCGCCGCATTTGGCGCTTCATCGAAAGCGAACTCGACAAGATCGACTTTGCCGGCAAGAGCGTGCTTGAAATCGGCTGCTGGGACGGATTCTGGAGCTTTTACGCCGAGCGGCGGGGCGCACGGCGCATTCTCGCCACCGACGATGTGAGCCAGAACTGGGCGAGCGGCGCCGGGCTGCGCCTCGCCAAAAAGCTGCTAAAATCGGACGTCGAGATCAATCAAAGCGTTTCCATCTACGAAGCTTCGAAGCTGAACGAGACTTTCGACATCATTCTCTGCCTCGGCGTCTACTACCATCTCGTCGACCCCTTCGCCGGCTTCGCCGAGGTGCGGCATCTCATGCACGACGGCTCCATCGCCATTTTCGAAGGCGACGCGACCCTCGAATTGCGCCCCGACACCTATTACTGGGACATGTCGGATTCGGCGAAGTCCTGCTTCGTGCCGACGCAATGGGGCCTCAACCACATGCTGAAGACGGCCTATATGAACGTCGTCGCGCAGAGCTGGATGCGTCCGCCGCCGGCCTTCAAGGTCAATGTCGATCCGGCGCATCTTTTCGGCTTCACTGGAGCGCTGGACCCTTCAGGCTTTGCGCCCTTGAACCATCGCGAACGCATTCTCACCGTGACAGAGCCGTTCAGCGGCGAGAATCCGCTGCATCCCTATAAGCCGCCGTTCAATCTTGGGAAATTCGACGGGCGCTGGACCTAGAACAGGTTCCGAAAAAGTCGACAGACTTTTTCGATGAGAACCTGCTCCAAGATTTTGATTGAGAGCAATTCCTTCGCGATCAAATGATTCGATGCGATCGGGAAGCGCTCCAGACGCGCTCACAGAACCGGCGCCAGCCCCGCCACGAAATTTTCGCGCGCCAGTTTCATCAGCAGTGCGCTCGTCGCCTCGTCGGCAAGCCAGGCGTCGACGCGCGGATTGCTGAGCTTTGACGGATCGTGGCCAGCGTAAATTTTATAGCAGGACGCAAGATACTGCGGGAGGTTGAGAAAATCGCCCACCGTCGTCGAAATATGGTGGTTCTGCAGCTTGAACATATAGCCGCCCTGCGCCCCATACCGCTTGGCGATCGGCGGATAGATCGGAAAGATCTCGCTGCGCGCGAGATCGTGAATGTCGTAGTAATTGAAATTCACCGCGCGCGGCTTGAGTCCGACCTTCTCGAAGAGCTTCTTGGAGAGATCAAACAGCACGAAGCTCATCGGATGCACCGTGCTGTACATAAAAACGCCGCGGCGCGACCAGTTCATCAGTTCGGCTGACAGATCGACGCCATATCTATCGCGCGTGTTGTCGATGAGTTCGCGCGAGGCGTCGTTCCACATGTCGAAATAGCCGAGCGCGTCAAAGACATTCTCGTTGAACAGCGCGTTCGCCATCTCGAGCGAGAGGCCCTTGCGATAGGCGAAAAGGCCGATCGCCGAATGATAGGGACCGATCGGCCCGCAGACAAACCCATGCATGCGCGACAGATCGTGAATATAGACAAGATCGGGGTGAAACGCCGCAAAGGTGATCGCCGGGAAGATCATCGTCTTCGGCAAGAGCTTGCACAATTCCTCCGACCCGCCGCCGCGCACATGGCCGTCAAGGAAATCATGCGAGAATACGTAATCGTAGGTCTTGAGAGTTTTGACGAAGAGCCCCATCGTCGAGCGCGCGCGCGCGATCATCGAATAGTGGTCGACGGTCGCGCTCGGATCCAGCACCTTCATGGCGTAGGCGACGCCGAAACTCTGGCAGTTGCCGATAACCGCGATCCGCGGCCCGGTGTTGCGCATGACGCGGCCGGTGAACTTCGCGATCCGCGGCTCGACGGCGTATTGCCGCCACGACTTCAATATCTGTCTGTCAACCTGCGTTAACATGCGGTCTTTCACGGATAGGCGACGGCGCGGGCGTATCCCGCCGCCGGGTGACAAGCAGGCGGGCGCCGTCTATGTTGCAACGCCAGAGGGCGGCTCGCGAACGACGCGGGACAAAGCCCGATCCGCGCCAGAATCAGCCGGATCAGAAAGGAGTGCGACCATGGCGGAGAACCCCTATAGCTCCCTACCCGACCATCGCTTTTGGCGCAAGGCGGTCACCTCGCTGCCGCCTTTCGCGCTCGATCCGATCGTCCGCACGCCTTTCAAGATTTCGCCGCAGGACAAGGTGGCGACGGGCGGCAGCTGCTTCGCGCAGGAGATCGCCATGCGCCTGCAGGCAAGCGGGTTCCACTATTATCTCGCCGAGCAGCCGCCGGCCGGGGTGTCTGCGGAAGAGGCGTTGCGCCGCAATTACTCAATGTATTCGTGCCGCTATGGCAATCTCTATACGACCGTCCAGCTGCTGCAACTGATCGAACGCGCCTATGGAGGGTTCAAGCCGGAGCTCGATCACTGGACCCGTCCCGAAGACGGCCGCTTTGTCGATCCCTTCCGGCCGCGCATCGAGCCGGACGGCTACGCCACGCTCGACGAGATGCGCGCCGATCGCGAGCGGCATCTGGCGGCGGTCCGCCATATGCTGGAGACGATGGACGTCTTCGTCTTCACCTTCGGCCATACCGAGACCTGGCGTCACAAGCCGGATGGCGCGATCCTGCAGCTCGCGCCCGGCGTCGCCGGCGGTAAATGGGATCCGAGCGTCTACGAGTTCTATAATATGACGGTGAGCGAGGTCGTGCGGGACTTCATGGCGGCCGTCGATCGCATTCGCGAGGTCAATCCCAAGGTGCGCATCGTGCTCAGCGTGTCGCCCGTCGGCATTATCGCGACCTATGAAGACCGGCACGTGATCGAATCGAACTGCGCCGTCAAGGCGATTCTGCGCGCCGCCGCCGACGAGGTGGTCCGGGCGAGGCCGAACATCGCCTATTTGCCGTCCTATGACCTCGCCACGGTTTCTCCCAACGTGCCGATGTTCTATCGGGAGGACACGCGACGCATCACTCCTTATGGCGTCGATCGCGCCATGAAGGTTTTCTTCGATCATTTCACCGATCGCGAAAAGGAGAAGGAAGCGGTGAAGGCTGTCAAGATCGACGTCGCCGCCGAAGCCGAGAGCAACTCGCGCGTCGTCTGCGACGAGGAAGCGATCGAGTCCGCCTGAGATAAATGGCGGCGGGTCGGCGGTCGGCCGTCGGTTCGCCAGAGAAGCTTTAGTCTTTCGCCGAACGCCAAAGGACTCTCGAATGATGATTGGTTCGCTTGCGCTCGCGACGGCTGGCGCTTTCACCGGCGCTTCGCTTTATGTCAATTACGTCGAACAGCCGGCGCGGCTGGCGCTGAGCGATAATGCGCTCGTCAAAGAATGGGAGCCCTCGGATCATCGCGGCTTCATCGTGCTGGCGAGTTTTGCCGCGCTTGCGGCCCTCTTCGGCTTTATCGCCTTTCGCGAGCTCGACGACATCCGATGGCTGTTGGGCGCGCTGATCGCCATCGCGACCTGGCCCTATACTTATCTTGCCATCGTGCCGCTCAACAATCGCATCCTGGCGCTGATCAAGGCCGATGCCGCGCATGAGGCGCGCAAGGTCATTAACCTTTGGGGTCGGCTCGAGCTCGGTCAAACCGCGCTTGGCCTTCTCGCGACGCTCGTCTACGTCTGGGCCGCTGGCTGATCCCGAGAGGATCGAACGGCGTTTATCCGGGGCTTCTACCGCGTCTCCAGCTGCGAAAATATCTTGGAGGCGGCAGTCATTTTTGAGATGCGGATGACATGACCTACGATCTTATCGTGATCGGCTCCGGTCCGGGCGGCTACGTCTGCGCGATCCGCGCGGCGCAACTCGGCTTGAAGACGGCCGTCGTCGAAAAGGATCCGACGTTCGGCGGCACATGCCTCAATGTCGGCTGCATTCCGTCGAAGGCGCTGCTCCATGCCTCCCACATTTTCGAAGACGCCGCGCATGGCCTCGCGCCGCTCGGCGTGATGGTCGATCCGCCGCGCCTCGATCTTGCGGCGATGATGAAGCACAAGGACGACACTGTCGCCGCGAACGTCAATGGCGTCGCCTTCCTGTTCAAGAAAAACAAGATTGACTCGTTCAAAGGCGTCGGGCGGCTGAAGGGCGCCGGACAGGTCGAGGTCACGGGCGCAGACGGCGCCGTTCAGACGCTGGAGACGAAGAACATCGTTCTCGCCACCGGCTCGACCGTCGCGCCGCTGCGCGACGCCGCCGGCAAAGAGATTGCGATTGACGAGAAGGTGATTCTGTCGTCGACCGGCGCCTTGGCCCTGCCGAAGCCCCCCAAGCGCCTCATCGTGGTCGGCGCGGGCGTCATCGGACTCGAACTCGGATCGGTCTGGCGGCGGCTTGGGGTCGAAGTGACGGCGATCGAATATCTCGACCGCATCCTTCCCGGCTTCGATCTCGAAATCGCCACGCGCTTCCAGAAGATTCTCGAAAAGCAGGGCTTTAACTTCCGTCTCGCCTCCAAGGTGACGGGCGTGCGTCGCGAGGGAGGCGGTAAGAACGAGCGCGCCCTCGTCGACTATTCGTCATTGGACGGCGCGACGTCCGACACGATCGAAGCCGACGCCGTGCTGATCGCCACCGGCCGCATTCCTTACACCCAGGGTCTCGGTCTCGAAGACGCCGGCGTCGCTTTGGAGCGCGGGCGAATCGTCATCAACGATGGCTTCGCGACCGATGTCCCAGGAATCTACGCCATCGGCGACGTGGTGCGCGGCCCGATGCTCGCTCATAAGGCCGAGGATGAAGGCATCGCCGTCGCCGAAATTCTCGCCGGACAGGCCGGGCATGTGAATTACGGCGTGATTCCCAGCGTCGTCTACACGATGCCGGAAGTCGCCGCGGTCGGCATGACCGAGGAAGAAGCGAAAGCCAAGGGGATCGACCTCGCGATCGGCAAATTCCCCTTCACCGCCAATGGGCGCGCGCGCGCGATGCGCGCGACCGACGGATTCGTGAAGATTATCGCCGACGCTGTGACCGACCGGGTGCTCGGCGTCCATATCGTCGGCGCCGCAGCCGGCGAATTGATCGCTGAAGCCGCGGTGCTCATGGAGTTTTCCGGCTCGGCGGAAGATCTGGCGCGCACCTGCCATGCCCATCCGACCCTCTCCGAGGCGATGCGCGAGGCGGCTTTCGCCGTGGCCAAACGCGCCATACATATTTGAACTGGCTGAGAATGGGCGCAGCGGCCCCGCACGAGAAGCGCTCGCAGGTCTCGCGCCCGCGCGGCCCATCGCGTCCGTCTCTCCGCTTGCGCTAACGCGGGGAAGGTCTGCTGGCCACGGGCCGCTCGCGTCTGACCGGAAAATCGAGACCCCGGCGCGCAGCGCGCGGCGAATTGGAGAGGAAAAGCCATGGACGACTGGAAACGGCGACTGAAGGACGCGCTCTGGTTCACCCTCGCCGTGCTGTTTCTGATCGAAGCCTGGCTGTGGGACCATTTCCGGCCATGGCTTGAGGGAATCGGCCGCGCGCTCGGACTGCAACGCTACGAACAGCGGCTCAGGGAATTCGTGGCGACCCTGACGCCAGTGAAGACGCTTGGAGTATTTCTTGCGCCGCTCATCGCCATTGTGCCGGCCAAGCTGGTCGGCTTCGAATGGATCGCGCATGGCCGTGTGCTGAGCGGGCTGTTCGCGATTCTTCTGGCGAAGACGCTGGCGCTTGGCGTCATGTCGTTTCTTTTCGACATCTGCCGGGACAAGCTGATGCAGATGGAGCGTTTTCGCCAGCTCTATTCGATCATTCTCAGCCTTCGCGCCTGGGCTTCCGAACTGGTCGCGCCTTTCAAGCGGCGCATCCATCAGACCGCCGATAGGATATATCAGCGCGTCGAAGCGTTCATCGGCTTCGAATCCGGCGCGCTGAGGCGCAGCGTCGCGCGGCTGCGCGAAGCGGCGCGCCAGAAGCGGTCGACGTGATTATTCGCAGATTGCGTATCCGAAGCAAAAGTCGTCGCCACTTGGCGACGGGTGGGTGAAAAACGTCGTCGCGCTGGCGACGCCCGCCGCGAACAGGAACAGAATCAGTACATACAAAATCAGATTGCGCATGACGGGCCCCGCCTTCCGTCTGTTGCCACAAAGAGTATCGAAATTTTGAAAGACGCGGCGCTCGTCGTCCCGCTCTTTCGAGCATCGCTCCGGTCGCTCCGGCCATTCACGGAAGAAACGCAAAGGTCGAGCGCGCGTTCCACTGAACGTGCGGGAAATTTTATTGGCAAATAGCATAGCCGTAACAAGCGTTGGAGGGACTCGCCTTCGCGGAGGACGCGAGATACGCGCCCGTCCCGGCGAATTCCAGCAAGAGAACGCAAACCACCAGGATTAAGCCGCCTGTGCTTGTCGTCGGACGCATAACCATTCCCCTCTTCTGTCGCCCGCGTCTTGCGAGCATGGCGACCTTAAGAGTCGCGCCGCCAAGGCGCAGTGCGACGGCGCACATCCGGACGCCCGCGGGCAAAATCGCTGAGTTATTGCTTTGGCTGTGGAATGACCCCGAATGGGCACGCGACAGCCGCACAACATGGCCGCCAAACGCACGACGCCCTCGCGCTGAGCGGAGGGCGTCGCCGAACGTCTCTCGAAGGGAAAGGCTGAAACCTTAGAGAACCACGACTTTCGTGCCGACCTTCACGCGGTTGTAGAGATCAATCGCGTCGATGTCGCGCATGCGGATGCAGCCCGAGGACACGGCCTGTCCGATCTTGTCCGGCTCATTGGTGCCGTGAATGCGATAAAGCGTGTCCTTGCCATTCTGATAGAGATAGAGCGCGCGGGAGCCGAGCGGATTGTCGGGACCGCCCGGGAGTCCGCCGGCGTCGGCGGTGGGCTGCAGATGCGGCCAGCGCTCAAGCATGTCCTTGGGCGGGATCCAACGCGGCCATTCCTGCATGCCGCCCACATAGGCCCGGCCGGTGAAGGCCATCGCGTCCTGGCCGGTGGCGACGCCGTAACGCACCGCTTTGCCGCCCGGCATGACATAATAGAGGAATTTCGAACGGTTATCGACGATGATCGAGCCGACGGGCTCGTTCGTCTTGTAGTCGACGAGGTAGCGCTCATATTGCGAGCTGACGGAAGCCTTCGGCGCCAGCGCAATGAATTCCGCGTCGCGGCTGCTAAGCCTCGGATCCGGGAGAGGCGTTCCCGCATTGCAGCCGGCTAAAAAGACAGCGAGAAGCGCTGCCGCCGTCACATATCTGAAACTCATTTGGGGCACTCCTTCCGGCCACAAAACAGTTGTTACGAATTCTTTATCATGAACTTTGGCTCTGAGATCGCGTCTTCGGAATTATTCCCTTACTGTTGCTCAGGCGCCACGCAAAGCGCCGCCGCGCGGTCCTTGACCTTCGCCATTTCTTTTTCATGGACAGAAGGCCTCATAAGACCGAAAATCATTGCGTTGATTGGCGTAGCGTCGCCCGCCCGGAGTGCGTCGCAGCTTTGAAAACTCTTCTCTTCACACATGAAAGCGGCCTCGACCACGAGATGGGCCCTGGCCATCCCGAGCGCCCCGAGCGCTTGCGCGGGATCGCGCTTGGCCTGGAGGAGGCGCGATTCGCGGCGCTGACCCGGATGAGCGCGCCCCGGGCGCAAGCGCTAGCTCTGCAGCGTGTCCATCCGCAGACCTATCTGACGGCCCTCGAGCGCGCCGCGCCGCGCGAAGGCTATTCGGCGCTCGACAGCGATACGCTGATGTGCCCGAAGACGATCGAGGCGGTCTGGCGGGCCGCCGGCGGCG
>Ga0209347_1000217_pt1 | contig 159481 bp, 130 predicted proteins | sample AutmiccommuBRH23_FD_187382 | JGI IMG/M metagenome (GOLD analysis project Ga0209347, IMG submission 187382) | Deep subsurface microbial communities from Mt. Terri, Switzerland - Autotrophic microbial communities BRH/23 (SPAdes) (version 2) | ecosystem: Environmental > Aquatic > Deep subsurface... | reverse complement strand
CGGGGATCAGTCCAACTATATTTTATCCATTATTTGAATCCGCTTTTTCCAAATAACGAATCATTCCAATTTTATTTCTAAATTTAACAGCAGTTTATCTGAACAATGGATAAAATACTAGAACGTTAGCAACAAAGGGGATCTGGTAAGTCCCCTTTGTTCGTTTTTTACATTTGTGTGTCGAAACGGTACTGCATGCCTTTTTGCAGGGCAACCATTTTAATGGCGGTTACCGCGGCTTCATCGCCTTTGTTTCCGAGGTTGCCGCCCGCTCGATCGAGGGCCTGTTGTACGTTGTTGGTTGTCAATACCCCAAAAATAAACGGCTTGTTGTATTTCAGGTTTAGTTCGGTTGTCCCCTGGGTCACGCCATTGCAAATAAAATCGAAGTGGCGGGTGTCGCCCTGAATGACACAGCCAATTAAAATGACGGCATCCACATCGCTGTATTCAGCAAAAAACTGCCCGCCCAAAGGCAGTTCAAAGGTTCCGGGAACATGTTTTATTTGAATGTCGTCATCCTGCACGTCGTGTTTTTTTAGCGTATCAATTGCTCCCTGTGCCAGCGCGCCGGTAATTTCGTAATTCCATTCGGCCACCACAATTCCAAATTTGTATCCTTTAGCCGAAGGGACTGATTCCAGATTGTAGGCTGATAAATTTTTCGTTGCCATAAGCTTAAATTCTGTGCATGATTGCATGCGTTTCTAGATTGTATTCTTTTTCTAATCGCTGCGGCTAAACACGCCTTCGGGCTGCGCAACGACGATAAAACTTCGATAAAAATAAAAAATCCCCTGCGATGAGGGGATTTTTCTCCAGACTATTTTCTTTTTTTAATCTTTATTTGTTCTGCTTAATTTCAACGCGGGCGATGTATTTTTCAACGTTGCGTCCCTCGTTAGTCGCGGGGTATTCTTCTTTGATTCTCTTGTATAAAGCCATGGCTTCATTCAGTTTTCCTTCCGATTCCATCAGGTTTGCGGCCTTCATCATGTAGATGGGGGTGGTAAATTCATTTGCGCTTTCCGCGTAAGCTTTTTTGTAGGCCGCAAGTGCTTTTTCCGTTTCGCCCAGCTCCTGATAGGCATCGCCTTTCGCTCCTTCAGCAACTGGCAACAAAAGCAAGTCATCCGTGTCAAAATCATTCAGGTACTCAATAGCCGTTTCGAATTCGCCCAGTTTCAGGTAGGAAATCCCGGTGTAATAGTTGGCCAGGTTGGCGGCATTGGTCATCCCGTAATCTTCAATAATGTCCAAAAATCCGAGGTAGTTTCCATCACCATTGATGGCCAGGTTGAAAGAATCTTTTTCAAAATACTGTTCGGCCATAAACATTTGTTCCTGTGCATCCACTTCGCGGGGTTGGATGTACATTCTTGTAAAACCAAGATATGCAACTACAATCAGAACAATAACGCCGATGACTGTGGTCAGCATTTTCTGATTATCTTCAATTAACTGTTCCGTTCTGGTTAAGGTGCTTTCAACTTCCGAAAAGCTGTCTTCTCTTTTGTCTTTATTCTTTGCCATCTCTAAAATAGGTTATTCCAAATTTGTGACGCAAAAATATGTTTTTTTATAAAATAAAGAGCAGGAAAGGTTTATAAAATTTAATATTAATCAACATGTTGGTGTTATTATCACTTTTATTGAAGGAAACAGCTTCATGTCTATTTTTTTATGGTCGGAAATTGAGAATTAATTCCGGTTCAATCGCGAATTGCTTCTGCCTTCATTCTTTATTTTCTTAGTTTTGCTATCCAAAACAGACATTCACGCATGCATATTCAGAATTTATCGCTGGTTAATTTTAAGAACTTCGAAGAGGCGGGCTTAAGCTTTTCGTCGAACCTGAATTGTTTCATTGGTAACAACGGAGCCGGGAAAACCAATTTGATGGATGCCATTTATTACCTGTCGTTCTGTAAGAGTTTTTCCAATTCGGTTGATGGATTAAATATCAGGCATGATCAGGATTTTTTTGTGATTCAGGGGAAATACCAGCGGCTGGAGCAGGAGGAAAATATTTATTGTGGATTGAAGCGCGGTCAGAAGAAACACTTCAAACGAAATAAAAAAGACTACAAAAAGCTTTCGGAGCACATCGGCCTGTTGCCGTTGATTTTGATTACTCCGTCGGATAATGATCTGATTATGGGTGGCAGCGATGAGCGCCGGCGTTTTCTCGACTCGCTGATTTCGCAATACGACCAGCTTTATCTGGATCATCTGATTCGTTACAACCGGGCGTTGCTGCAACGAAACAAGCTGTTGAAACATTTTGCCAGCGAGCGCTTTTTCAATGAGGAAAGTCTTGGTGTGTGGAGCGACCAGTTGGTTCATTACGGAAAGTTGATTCATGAAAAAAGGGTAGAATACCTGGAAAAGCTTCAGCCCATTTTTCAGCAGTATTACGAGCTGATTTCGTCGGGAAAGGAGCGTATTGAAATGGTGCACGAATCGAGTCTGTACGAAAACGATTTTGAGCAGCAGCTGGAACAAACGGTTGGCAAAGACCGCATGCTGCAATATACGTCGGTTGGGATTCACAAAGATGATATTCTTTTCAAACTGGGCGATTACCCGATTAAGAAAATTGGTTCGCAGGGACAAAAGAAAACATACCTGGTAGCGCTGAAGCTGGCCCAGTTCGATTTTATTAAGGAGTTGGCTGAAATGACGCCAATTTTGCTGTTGGACGATATTTTCGACAAGCTGGATAAACATCGCGTGGAGCAAATCGTAAAACTCGTGGCTGACGACCATTTTGGCCAGATTTTCATTACCGATACCAATCGCGAGCATTTAGACCAGATGATTGCCGAAGTAGATGCTGATTTTAAAATTTTCCAGGTGGTGGACGGAACCGTAAACGAAGTGAAAAAATGAGACGAAGCAACACACAAAAGTTAAGCGAGGTCCTCAAAGATTATATTGAGGAAAATAAATTGCACAAAAAACTGACCGAAGTTGACTTGATTGCTTCGTGGGAAAAAGTGGTGGGGCGAACCATTGCACGCTACACCGAGTCACTTAGGATAAACAACGGTACTTTGTTTGTGAAAACCCGTTCGCCGGCTTTGCGCAGCGAGTTGGTGATGATGAAGGAGCAACTGAAAAATCGCCTCAACGAACAAGCCGGAGAGGCGATTGTCAAAGAGATTGTGTTTCGTTAGTACCGCTCAAGTTTCGAGAAAAAGAAATCGCTTTCGATTTTTGCGTTTTCATCGCTGTCTGAACCATGCACCGCATTGTGCGACTTCGATTCAGCAAACAACTTGCGTATGGTTCCTTCTTCAGCATCAGCCGGATCCGTGGCGCCAATCAATTTTCTGAAATCATCAACGGCATTTTCCTTTTCAAGAATGATTGCCACAATGGGGCCCGAACTCATAAAAGTTGTTAAATCTTCAAAAAAGGGTTTGTCCTGGTGTACGGCGTAAAACTCACCGGCCTGATCTTTAGTGAGCTGGGTCATTTTCATGGCACAGATTTTAAAGCCTGAATCGGTAATTTTTTGAATAATGGGTCCAGTAAAGTTGCGGGCAACGGCAACAGGTTTTATCATTGTAAGTGTTTGGTTTCCATTCATTTTAATTCGTTTTTAAGAAGTGAAACATGGCAAACGAATTTAGAAAATAAATTAACTAAAAGTGAATGCAGGGTGCATTATTTTTATATTTGTACTCGAATTGAAAAAAAGCTAGTCTTGAAAGAACTTGATATAGAAATAATTAAATCTTTTAGAGCGCTGATTTCCAAGCCAAATCAGAAGGTTCTTATTTTACCACATGTCAATCCGGATGGCGACGCTGTAGGATCGGCTTTGGGGCTTGCCCGCGTGTTGCAAAACTCAGGTCTCTTGGTTGAAGTCATTTCAGTGAATGATTATCCTGAATACTACTATTGGATGAGCGGACATGATCAAGTGACGTTTTATTCAAAAAAGCCCAAGAGAGTCCGGCGGCTTTTTCAAGAATCTGATTTGCTGATTTGCCTCGATTTCAATAACTTATCGCGCACCGGCGATTTAAAATCGGTGGTTGAAAATTACGATAAACCAACCGTTTTGATCGATCATCATCCTTACCCACAGGACTTTCCGGATGTGTTGATTTCGCACCCCGAGTGTTCATCGACTGCCGAATTGGTTTATCACGTGCTAAAAGCGATGGACTATGACAAATACGTGGATCGCGAAGCAGCCGAGGCTTTATTTTGTGGTATCATGACCGATACCGGCTCGTTCGATTACAGTGTTTCCGACCCGCAGACGTTTCAAACAGTCAGCGAATTGTTGAAATTTGGCATTGATCAGGATTACATTCACGCACAGGTTTTCGACAACTATTCGGCCGACCGCATGCGCTTGCTGGGCTACTGCCTGAACGAGTGCATGGAAGTATTTCCGGAATATCATGCCGCGGTGATGTATTTGTCAAAAGAAACACAGAAAAAATTTAACTTTGTGCCCGGCGATAGCGAAGGCTTCGTCAATTACCCTTTGTCAATCAAAGGAATTCACTTTAGTACCTTGTTTACAGAGCGTGACGACATGGTGAAAGCGTCGTTCCGGTCAAAAGGTGAGTTCCCGGCCAATAGGTTTGCCTCCGAAAATTTTAATGGCGGCGGACATTGCAACGCAGCCGGAGGCGAGGTTTATGCATCATTAACGGAAACCCTTGATAAATACCGCAAGTTGTTGCCGGTTTATCAGGAATTGTTGATTAAAACGAAATGAAAAGGATGAAACAAATGAAGAAAATGAAGTTTTTACTGATAGCGATTGTGTTAATCGGCGCTTATTCCTGCTTCGACGATCCCGTGGAGCAGGAACGCATTGATTATACGCCGGCTCGCGAGGCGGCACTTCTGGCCGAGTACATTGATACTTTGGAGGACCGCGGTTATGATGTGGATACCGCTGCCGCCGGAATATACTACGTTGTGACGAAACCCAGCGATGGAGCCTATATTCAGGCGGGCGATTCGATAGGTCTGGAGTATATAGGATTTATTCCTGAGAATGGGTTTGTATTCGATAAGTCGGCCAACCATTACACCAACGGGCTGTGGAAGTTTAAGTACATGCCGGGAGACAATCTAATCCCCGGGTTTCATGCAGCTATATCTTTATTGACAGAAGGTTCTGAAGGCTGGTTCATTATTCCTTCCAGCTTGGCTTATGGATCAACCGGATCAGGCGCTATTCCTCCATATACCACCATTGCTTTTGAGTTGAAGCTGAAAGATATTTACGAATAAAAACGAAAACGCAGAAATAGGAAACAAACATGAATTTTCAGGCTTCAATTTCACAAATAAGTAGACTTAAAATTCTTGGAGAGTTCCATCGAATGCAAATGAGTTAAACAATTTTAATGAGATGAAAAAAACAATATTCTTTTTGACAGCCATTGCGGCGGTGGTCTTTCTGACGGTTTCGTGTGGAAATGATGGCCTTGATCTGGAAAAGTTGCGTGCCGAGGAACTCGCAAAGCTGGATGCCTTTATCGAGGCCAATGGGATTACCGTTGAGCCGACCGCTTCGGGAATGTATTATATTGAGGAACTTAAAGGTACCGGTGACACCATTAAACCTGGTGATCGCGTTAAGATTTTTTATAATGCGATGTTTATTGATAGCATCCCATTCGACGCTACCTCAGATTATGAGCCTTTCGAATTTGTTGTCGGCAGCACCGACGTTATTACCGGCATGAGTGAGGGGCTCACCTACATGACCCAAGGAGGCAAAGGTACGCTGATTATTCCGTCGAACCTGGCTTATGGCGCGACCAACAATACTACGCTTGGTATTCCGCGATTTTCGACCCTGATCTTTGATGTGGAGGTGTACAAACATTACAAGTTGTCGGATACACAAAACGAGTCACAAGACGAATAGCACAAAAGCCCGCGATTGCGGGTTTTGTTTTTTACTGATGCACAGCCAACGAGTACAACTTCTGAAAAAGCTATTGCCCGGGTTCATCCCGCTTTTTGTTTTTATTGCGGTTGATGAAATTTGGGGGACCAAAGCCGGATTAATTGCCGCCCTGGCAATCGGTTCTGTTGAACTGGCCTGGATCGGAATTCGGGAGAAACGCTTCGACCGCTTTGTGTTGTTCGATACCTTACTTCTTCTGGCTTTGGGCGGTGTTTCCATTTTATTGGATAACGACATCTTCTTTAAATTGAAGCCGGCCCTGGCCGAATTAATTCTCTGCGCCATTTTGGCTTTTTCGGCTTTCTCCAGAGTGAATATCGTTGCCCTGATGAGCAAGCGATACCTCAAAGAGCTACATATCCAGGAAGAACAGATGAATCGGCTGCGAGGCAGCTTACGACTGATGTTTTTTATCTTTTCGGCTCACACCATGCTGGTGTTTTATGCTGCTTTTTATTTATCCAACGAGGCTTGGGCATTGATCAGCGGGGGCTTGTTTTACGTGCTGTTTGGACTTGTTTTTGGTATTGAATTTTTGAGACAGAAGCAGGCGAAATCCAAACTGCAAACCGCGCATGATGACGAAGAGCTGCTTCCGCTGGTCGACGAGCAAGGTCAAGTGATTGGCAAGGCGCCGCGGTCGGTTTGCCACAACGGACAAAAGCTGTTGCATCCGGTGGTTCACCTGCACGTGTTGAACCGGCAAGGTGCCATTTATCTGCAAAAGCGTCCGGCAAACAAATTGGTGCAACCCGGAAAGTGGGACACTGCAGTCGGCGGACACATCGCTTTTGGCGAAGATGTCCAGCTTAGTTTAAAACGCGAAGCCTGGGAAGAAATCGGACTTCGGGATTTCTCCGCAAAATTAGTCAAACAGTACGTTTGGGAAAGTGATCTGGAACGTGAACTGGTCTTTGTTTTTGTGACCCGCGATTTTCAGGGAATTCAGCTCCATTCGGAAGAAGTGGAAGAGGGCCGCTTCTGGACCAAAAGTCAAATTTCTAAAAGCTTGGGCAAAGGTGTTTTTACACCCAATTTCGAGCACGAGTTTGGCATGTTGTTCAAATAATTCGTTATCTGGATTTCAAGTTTTTGTCTCATTTTTTTGTGCAAATTCACTTCATTGAAAAAATAAAAGGGCTGTTTTGAATCAGCGGTTTTCCACAGTTTAAAACCGACTTTTATTCGCACGGCATAAGGGAAGCCGGTCAAAAACCCTTATCTTCGTTTCCCAAATTTTTAACCCGATGAACACAAAACTCATACAGCGCATCGCTGATCAACTCAACTTACCATTTATTCAGGTTCAAAATACCATCAACTTGCTGAATGAAGGTGCTACGGTGCCTTTTATATCGCGCTACCGGAAAGAAATGACTGGCAGTTTGGATGAAGTCCAGGTCGGAAATATAAAAGATGAGCAAGCCCGGTTGGAAGAGTTGGTCAAACGGAAAGAGACCATCTTAAAAACCATTGATGAACAGGAATTGCTGACCGGTGAGTTGAAGGCCCGGATTGATGAGTGTTTTGATGCCACGGAGCTGGAAGATATTTACCTGCCTTATAAGCCCAAGCGAAAAACCAAAGCGTCGGTAGCCCGCGAAAGAGGACTCGAGCCTTTGGCAAAGATCCTGATGAAACAGCAGGAACGCGAGGTGGAAAGCCGGGCAATGGCTTTTGTAACGGGTGAGGTGGAATCGGTGGAGGAGGCACTGGCCGGAGCCCGCGACATCATTGCCGAATGGGTCAGCGAAAATGAAAAAGCCCGGAACATGGTGCGTCGGGCTTTTGGTGCCGGAGCCACAATCAAAAGTAAAGTGGCCAAAGGAAAAGAGGAAGCGGGCGAAAAATACCGCGATTATTTTGAGTGGGAAGAACCGCTAAAACGTTGCCCCTCTCACCGTTTGCTGGCTATGCGAAGGGGAGAAAGCGAAGGGATATTGCGTATTTCAATTGCGCCGGATGAAACAGATATTTTGGAGCGCCTGAACCGGTTTTTTGTCCGATCTGAAAATGCTTGTGGAGACCAAGTTAAGCAAGCTGTGAAAGACAGTTACAAGCGTCTGCTTTCGTCGGCTATTGAAACCGAATTTGCACAGGCTTCAAAACTGAAAGCTGATCAGGAAGCCATCCAGGTGTTTGCCGAAAACTTGCGACAATTGTTGCTGGCAGCTCCTCTCGGACAAAAACGGGTGTTGGCCATCGACCCCGGTTACCGCACGGGCTGCAAACTGGTTTGTTTGGATGAGCAGGGCAATTTATTGCATAACGAAACCATTTACCCCAACAAGCCGCAGGAAGAAACCAAGCAGTCGGCCCGCAAAATAACCTCGCTGGTTGGTGCTTACCATATTGATGCCATTGCCATTGGAAATGGAACGGCCAGCCGCGAAACCGAGCACTTCATTAAAAAGCTGCGCTACGATCGTGATATCAAAGTGTTTGTGGTTTCTGAAGATGGTGCCTCCATTTATTCGGCCTCGAAAGTGGCGCGCGAAGAATTCCCCAGTTATGATGTTACCGTGAGGGGAGCGGTTTCCATTGGTCGCCGGCTGATGGATCCGCTGGCCGAGCTCGTTAAAATTGATCCGAAATCAATCGGGGTGGGGCAGTACCAGCACGATGTCGATCAGAAATTGCTGAAAAACAGCTTGGATTCCGTTGTTGAGCTGGCAGTGAATAAAGTGGGTGTCAATGTCAATACCGCATCAAAACATTTGCTGACCTATATCTCGGGACTTGGGCCACAACTGGCGCAAAATATCGTGGACTACCGCAAGGAAAGCGGCGCCTTTGGTTCGCGGAAAGAACTGCTCAAAGTCCCCCGTATGGGAGCCAAAGCCTTTGAACAAGCGGCGGGTTTCCTTCGGATTCCTGATGCGAAAAATCCACTCGACAATTCGGCCGTGCATCCTGAATCCTACCACATTGCAGAGCAAATGGCCAAAGATCTCGGCTGTAGTATCAACGATTTGATGAAATCAGAAGACTTGCAGCAGAAAATCAATCTCGAGAAATACCGGACCGAGTTTGTTGGGCTTCCTACATTAAAAGATATCCTGGCCGAGCTGGCCAAGCCCGGGCGCGATCCAAGAAAGAACATCAAAGTTTTTGAATTTGCTGAGGGAATTTTTCGGATGGAAGACCTGCACGAAGGCATGGTGTTGCCGGGCATCGTGACCAATATTACCAAGTTCGGTGCCTTTGTCGATGTCGGTGTCAAGCAGGATGGCCTGGTGCATATTTCGCAACTGGCCAACCGGTTTGTGAGCGACCCCAACGAGGTGGTTAAACTTCACGAACATGTGAAGGTGAAAGTCACCGATGTGGACATCGCCCGAAAGCGAATCCAGCTCAGTTTAAAGGATGTGGAGCAGGCTTAGGCTTGCTTCGGAATAAAAATCCAGCAAATCAGGTAAATCAAAAGCCCCGGAAATCCGACACTTAAGATTGACACCACCACATAAATCACCCGCAGCAAAGAGGGATCGATATCAAAATATTCGGCAAAGCCGGCTACAACCCCGGCAATCATCTTGTTGTTCGACCGGGTCAAGCGTTTTTTAGGGGCACCAATTGTTTCCATCGCGCTTAGTCTTCGTCATCAAATAAATTTTCCTGACTCTCAAATTCAGCCTCCAGGTACTCTTCGGCTTCTTCCAATAGTTGTCTTACAAGTTCTTTTGAGTCAGGTTCTTCGCTTAGCCAGTGGATTTCCTGGTTCGACCAGAAATCTTCGATGTCGCTTTCAACAATGAATTTAGGTTCTTCGGTGTGAACCACGAAAATGGTGTCGGGTGTTTCCTGAGAATTGTCTGCAAGTAGGAATTTTGGTAACATAGCTTTTTCTTTATTATTTGTAAGCAAATTTATGGAAAAAACTGATGGATGTTCAGCTTTGGAACGAGTTTTTTAAAATTAAATATTGATGGGAATTACGCGTCCAAAGTTATAAAATGAAAGAAAATCAAGCGAATTTGCTATTTTATTTTAACAGAAGAAAACGATGTGTTATTTTAGCTTCCGGATTTAAGCGGGCATTATGAATAAATTGAATGAGATTCTCTCTCTAGTTGATGGATACATCGGTGGCAGTCAGTGGTTTGTTTTTTTATTGTTGGGCACCGGCCTGTTTTTTACCTTCTATTTGCGATTTCCACAGTTTAGATACCTGGGGCCTGCCTTTCGAATTGTGAGGGGGAAATTCGATCGTCAAGGCGATGAGGGCGACACTTCACACTTTCAGGCTTTAACCACGGCGCTTTCCGGAACGGTGGGGACGGGCAACATTGCCGGAGTTGCCCTGGCTATTCATCTGGGTGGGCCGGCTGCACTTTTCTGGATGTTTGCAACCGCACTGGTCGGCATGACGACGAAATTTGTTGAAGTCACCCTTTCACACAAATACCGGGAAAAGACGGCTGATGGTACGATGGCTGGCGGGCCGATGTATTACATGAAAAACCGGTTGAACATGAAATGGCTGGCAGTGATTTTTGCTGTGGCCACCATCTTTTCTTCATTTGGAACTGGCAATTTACCCCAAATCAACTCAATCGCTAATTCGATGCACGCCACTTTTGGGATCGATAAAATTATTACCGGCGGGGTTTTGGCCGTTTTGCTCGGATTTGTAATTATTGGCGGAATTAAACGAATTGCTCAGGTCACTTCGCGGCTGGTTCCCATTATGGCTGTCATTTATTTTGTTGGAGCAGTAGCTGTCATCCTTTTTAACTACCAAAATATTGTGCCGTCGATCATCTCTGTGTTCAGCGATGTGTTTACCGGAACGTCGGCTGCCGGTGGATTTTTGGGGGCCAGCTTTGCCTTTGCTTTTAACCGCGGCGTCAATCGCGGGCTGTTTTCCAATGAGGCCGGGCAGGGATCAGCACCTATAGCTCACGCCGCAGCCCGAGCACACGAGCCGGTATCAGAGGGAATGGTGGCGTTGCTCGAACCTTTCATCGATACCATTATCATTTGTATGCTCACGGGTCTGGTCATTCTGTCGTCGGGCGTGTGGAGCGAAAAATTGGACAACCAGTTTCAATCGGCTGATATTGAAGTGCTGGCGGGCCAGTATGTGGAAAGCCACGAAGCCGATCGGGAACAACTGGCCGACTTTCTTCTGGGAAGAACTGACCTGGCGCGATATACTGGTGATTTGCAGGTGACTGAGGGCCGCATTACCGGCGACGTCACCATCCTGCATGCCCGTTCGTTAGCTGAGGAAATTGTCGTCAGCAAAGACGGAAAGCCTTTTACCGGCGTGCTCCATGTTGTCAACGGCCATTTGCCGGTCGACGATGGAACCCGACTCCACGGAAAATCGCTCATTCACAGCGCCCCACTCACCACCGAGGCTTTTACAAAAAGCTGGTTTGGAGCGTCCGGGCGTTATATTGTAGCCATCGGCCTGTTGTTGTTTGCTTTCTCTACAGCCATTTCCTGGTCGTATTACGGCGGGCGGGCTGTCACTTTTCTCTTCGGAATCAAAGGAGAAATTTATTACCGTATAGTTTATGTTATCGGTTTCTTTTTCGCTTCATTTACAGATACAACCATCGTTTGGACATTTTCAGGAATCACCATTGCCATGATGACCATACCGAACCTGATCGGTATTTTGATGTTGCGTAAGGAGATGAAATCGGAAGTGAAGGCATTTTGGAAAGAATACTCCGATTTTTTCGGGAATCAAAAAACTTAACCAATTTTAATTTATTTTTGTCTCATTCTTTTTGACAAATATGAAAAACGACCTAACAAAATTATCCCTTCTTGTTGTGGACGACAGTTCAATTAACCAGCGAGTTGTCGCCATGTCTTTAAGAAATGCCATGGGCCGGATTGATACAGCCAGCAACGGTATGGATGCCTACAACATGTATCGCGAAAACCAGTATGATATTATCTTGATGGATGGCCGCATGCCGGTGATGGATGGTTTTGAAGCCACGCAAAAGATTCGCGATTTTGAAAAGGAAAAGGCGCTGGAAAATCCGGCCGTTATTATCGCCTTAACCGGAAGCGACACGGAACATGAAATGAGAGCCTGCATCAACTCCGGAATGGATGCTTGTATGGTGAAACCTTTTCGGATTCAGGAATTTCTGGAAATCGTAAAAGATTTTAACTAAGATTCTGTTATTACACCCACATCTTTCTATTTTTGCCGAACAATTGCTTTAGTACGAAAATTGGCATGGCAAAAATATACCCACAAAATTTTGAATCAAAAATTGGTTTCGATCGCATTCGGAGCTTATTGAAAGGAAATTGCCTGGGCACGCTCGGCAAAGACCGGGTGGACGAAATTTCCTTTTTATCCGAATTTGACACCATTCAGCTGGAATTGGCCTATGCCGATGAGTTTTCACGCCTGATGGTTGAAAGTGACAATTTTCCTACAAACTATTACTTCGACTTGCGTCCGTCGCTCTCCAAAATTCAAACCGAAGGACGTTTTTTGGAAGTGAATGAATTGTTTGACCTGAAACGTTCGCTCGAAACGGTCACCGCGATCATTCGTTTTTTGGGAAACCAGAAAGAAGAGATTTATCCAAACTTGTGCGCTTTGGTTCAGCCCATCCAGGTTTTTCCCTACATCAAGGAACGCATTGATCAAATCATTAGCCAACACGGAAAAATTAAAGACAATGCCTCGCCCGAGCTGGGACAGATACGTCGTGAGTTGCTCAGCAAACAAAGCAATGTGTCGAAACGTTTGCACAGCATTTTGCGGCAGGCGCAGCGCGATGGGCTGGTGGACGAAGATACCTCGGTCTCCATTCGCGACGGGCGTCCGGTAATTCCGGTTTCGTCGGCCATGAAACGACGGCTGAACGGAATTGTACACGACGAATCGGCCACTGGCAAAACCGCATACATTGAACCCGCCGAAGTGGTGGAAATCAACAACGAAATACGTGAGCTGGAATATGCAGAGAAGCGCGAGATTGTTCGTATTCTGATTGAATTTTCGAACGATGTAAGGCCGTATTTGCAAGACCTTTTTTACCTGTACGATTTCTTGGGAACCATTGATTTTATCCGGGCCAAAGCACGCCTGGCTATTCAAATGGACGCCATCAAACCAGCCATGGAAGCCAAGCCCCAGTTGTTTTGGGAGAAAGCGGTTCACCCTTTGTTGCGCCTGGCGTTGGAGCGCGAAAAACGGAAAGTTATTCCACTGGATATTGAATTGAGCCCGGAAAAGCACTTGCTGCTGATTTCGGGACCCAACGCCGGAGGAAAGTCCGTTTGCCTGAAAACGGTGGGCCTGCTGCAATACATGTTGCAGTGCGGTTTGCTGATTCCGGTGGATGAAAAAAGCCGGGCCGGAATTTTTGATCAATTGTTTATCGATATTGGCGATGAGCAATCCCTGGAAAATGATTTGAGTACCTACAGTTCGCATCTGATGAACATGAAGCATTTTCTGAAGTTTACGAACAACCGGACCTTAATTTTAATTGATGAATTTGGAACGGGTACTGAACCGATGATTGGTGGCGCCATTGCCGAAGCCATTCTTGATCAGTTGAACAAGGAAGGTACCTTTGGCGTGATTACCACACACTACACCAACTTGAAGCACTTTGCCTCGTCGGTTGACGGCATTGAGAATGGCGCCATGTTGTATGATAATCACCAGATGGAACCGCTCTTTCAGCTGCAGATTGGCAAGCCGGGCAGTTCATTTGCTTTTGAAATTGCCCGCAAAATTGGCATGCCCGAAACCATTTTGCAGGAAGCCACCGAAAAGGTGGGTGCCGACCACATCAACTTCGACAAGCACTTGCGCGATATTGTACGCGACAAACGGTACTGGGAATCGAAACGCCAACGGATCCGGAAAGTGGAGCGCAGTCTGGACGAAATGGCCGAAAAATATGAACTCGATCTAAGCGAGATGGCCAAGCAACGCAAACAGATTGTTGCCGAAGCGAAAGAAGAAGCCGCCCGCGTCTTGGCCGAGGCCAATAAAATGGTGGAAAAAACCATTCGCGAAATTCGCGAAAGTCAGGCGGAAAAAGAGAAAACAAAGGCCATTCGTAAACAGTTAACCGTCTTTAAAGAAAAAATTGAGGTTCCTGAAGAAGAAAACGACGAATGGATCAACAAAAAAATTCAGAAGCTGAAAGAAAAGGAAAAACGCCGGAATGGACGGCGGCCCGAAAAGCCCGGGAAGGTAAAAGTTTCAGTGTCGAAAAAGCAGAAGGCTGAATTGGAACCCGGCGACAAAGTGCGGATGGAAGGCCAAAACAGCATTGGCGAAGTGCTCGAAGTTGGCGACAAAAACGTGGTGGTGGCATTTGGTCAGCTGCGTACCTCGGTGAACCGGAAAAAATTGCAAAAGGTGAGCAACAACGAGGCCAAGAAAGAAATGCGCGGAACAAACAAGACCTTGCCCAATGTGCATCGCAAACTGTCGGAAAAGCGTAATACCTTCAAGCCCGAAATTGATGTTCGCGGACAGCGGGCCGACGAAGCCATTTCAAATATTCAGGCTTTTTTAGACGAAGCCATCATGCTGGATGTTTCCGAATTGCGCATTCTGCATGGCAAAGGAAACGGCATTTTGCGCGAAATGATCCGCAGCTTCCTGGGGGCCGATCCGATTGTTCGTTCCTATCGCGACGAGCATGTGCAGTTTGGCGGCGCCGGAATCACCATTGTAGAGTTGAGTTGATAATCTTATCGCTTTTCAGGAATCATCAAAATCCCCGCATTCACCACAAAAGCTGAAACGATCATCCAGTTTCCAACATCGCTTCCATAATAAGCGGCCGTAATTTTTCCGCCCAAAGCGATGATTCCGCCGGCGACCATGGCCAAAATGCTCAGGCGTTTATTCACTTTCCAATTGGTGAGTGCAGCCACCAAGGGAACCAGGAAGGCCCCGGAATAAAAAGCTAAGGCCAGCAACAGTGTCCCGATGATGGAGGTGACTTTTAGCGCGATCACCATGCTGATGATTCCGCTCAGCACAACAAAATAACGCGTTTGCTTCAACGATTTGGCATTGTTAATATCTGGATTAATCAATTCGCTTAAAATCATCGAAGAAGTGAGCAGCGTCGTATCAGCCGAAGACAATACAGCTGAAAGCAGCGCAGCAGCCATCAGCCCAGCAATCCATTCGGGCAGGTAAAAATTAATCACTTCAATGAGTGCCGCTGAACCTTCCAGGTTTTCCCCGGGCAGGTGACTGAATGCGAAGACTCCGACATACGCCAAAATGAAGGCGAATGGAATCAAAATGGAAGCTACCAGCCGCACACTTCGGCGTGCTGTTTTTTCATCTCTCGCGCAAAATACCCGCGAGTAAATATCGGGCCCTACAACGAACGTACTGGAAAAAGTCAGCAACAAAATTAACAAGTCAATCCCCGAGAATTGTGCGTTGAAGGGAAAAGCGCTGCTAAATTCGGGAACCCGTTCGGGCATATCCCATAAAAAGAAAGCGGTAAGAATCACTCCGAACAAGATGATGAACGACTGGACGAAGTCGGTTTTGATGATGGAGATCTGTCCGCCAATCAAGGTGTAGAGAATGAAAACCGCTCCGGAAATCAGGACACCCTGTTCGTAGGGCAGGTTGAAAAAGCTAAACAGGATTTTGGCCGATGCAATCACCTGGGCCGCAACAATTCCAGTCCAGGCCAGCGGAATGATGATGGATGCTGCTTTTCGGGCCGTTTCTCCATAAAACTGTCCGAGCAGGTTGGTGAGGGTATATTTTCCCAGCCGGTTGACTTTGCCCACAAGCGGCACCAAAAGCCACAAACCAAAGGAGGCCGCCAAAAGGTACCAGGCGGCAGCCCAGCTTTGGTCTTTGGTCAGGTTCACCGTGCCCAAAATGGCCGAGCCGCCAAGCACTGTCGCCAGCAAACTACCTGATATTTGCCAGAATCCGGAGCGTTTGCCGGCAACAAAATAATCGCTGGGTTCTTTTATCTTCAACCAGGAATAAATGCCCAGACCGACAATAAGGATGAAGTAGCTGATGAGGATGGTGACTTTCATGCGATTATTCTACCCGGATTAATTCAAACGCCAAATCAGTTTTATTGATTCCTTGAACTTTGTACAAGGCTTTAAAATTATCAGGATCGAGCTGCATGAGTTTTTCATTCAGGAGCGTGGTCAGGTAATCGGGATTCGTCAGTTGGTCAACCACAGAAATGTTGCCGATATCCTTTGTAGACAGGAAAAGGAGAAAACGATTATCGCTGTAGCCTCCAATGTTGATAACCAGCGCATAGTCGATTTGCTTGTTACTTTCGCTGACAGGCTGATAAATCTCGGCGTCAGGGTCATTCGAAAAAATCAACTGTCTGCCGGAGCTGAAAATACCGAATGAAAAGTCGAGATCTTGGATGACGTTTTCAAAAAGCCCCATGTTCTTATAATTGCCTACGAAAATGATGTTGTTGTTTTTCAAATCATCGGGTTGTAAATCCGATGAAAGCTTGACATGAATTGGTGCGCCGGTTTGTGCAAATACTTTGTAAATATGGCTTTGGCAAAACGCCGCCATCTTCGACAAATACGTCAGGTTCGACTTGGAAAGCGAGTGGATCAGCTCGGGGTTTTTATCCAAAAGATGCTCGTATTCCACTTCCGAATTAATATTGAAATCACGGTAGATACCAACACTTCCGGTTGGTAGCTGGCCGGAGAACACAAAATAGTCGCCCAATACCAACAGCGTTGGTTTGTCGCTTTCTGCAAAATCCTGCCAGACCGGTAATTCCTTCCATGGAGTTTTATCTTTTGAGGATAGCTTAAAATACAGGAATCCGAGTACAAGCAGTGCCGCAAACGAAACGATAAACGGAATTAAAAATACATAACGGACCGGCTTGCGGTGGTCTTTGGGCGAATCGAACCGGACGCGGTACTTGCCTTTTTCAAGCACAAAAATAACCGGATCCTTTTTCCCTTCAGCGGCATAATAGTCTTTCAGCTTTTTTCTGACATTGTGAATGTAAACCCGGATGTTGGAGTCTTGCTTGTCCGCGTCTTCGTATTTCTTTCCGAACAACTCAACGCCGATTGTCAGTTCTTTGGGATTTTTTCCTTCGAGTGAAGCTTCTGTCAGGTAATTTAAGAGGTCGCAACTAATTTTTGACTTCACAAAATGCCTGCTCGATGTAATTTTTTTTAAATGATTGTATATGAGGTTTTTGTTTTTCGTCATGAATGGAATTATAGCTTAGTTGTAACTGTTATAAAACCCGTTTTAGTGCTGCAAATATACCTGAAATATCCCTATTTTTATACATTCGTTACCGTTCACGTCAATTTGTGGCAATTTGTAAATCATTAAACCAATAAACATATGAAAGTTCGATTAGCATTTCTTTTACTATTTGTCAGCACCTTTTTATTAGCCGGCAATGCCGATGGCTGGGAGTATCTTTTCAACGGAAAAGACCTGACCGGCTGGAAACAGCTCAACGGAAAAGCCAAGTACGAAGTCGTCAATGGGGTGATTGTGGGCACAACGGTTGCCAATACGCCCAATTCATTTTTAACAACCGAAAAGGATTACGGCGACTTTATTCTCGAGGTGGAGTTGAAAGTTGACGACAACATGAACTCCGGTATTCAGTTCCGCAGTTTAAGTAAAGCCGATTACAACAATGGCCGGGTGCATGGTTACCAATGCGAGGTCGATCCTTCCGAACGTGCCTGGAGTGGTGGTATTTATGATGAAGCCCGCCGTGGCTGGCTTTATCCCTGCACTTACAATCCCGAAGGCGGAAAAGCGTTTCGCAATGGCGCGTGGAATTTGTACCGGATTGAATGCGTTGGAAATGACATCCGCACCTTCTTAAACGGGAAGCCGGTGGCGCACTTAATTGACGATATGACCCCAAAAGGATTCATTTCGTTGCAGGTGCATTCGATTGGATCAGCGGATCAGGAAGGCCGCCAAATTAAATGGCGGAATGTGCGGATCAAAACAAGCGATTTGAAACTGACCCCGATGGACGATGTTTTTGTCGTGAACATGTTACCCAATCAAGTGTCGGAAACCGAGAAGAACCAAGGCTTTGAGTTGCTGTTTGATGGCGAAACAACTAACGGTTGGAAAAGCGCCAACTCAGATCAGTTTCCCGAAAAAGGTTGGGTGGTTGAAAATGGTGCATTGGCCATTTTGGGCCAGGACCAGGTTGCCAAACGCCCCGGTGACATTGTGACCAAAGAAAAGTTTAAGGCTTTTGATTTGCAGTTTGAGTTTCAGTTAACCAAAGGCGCCAACAGTGGCGTGAAGTATCAGTTGGGAAACAACGGGCCAAGCATTGGTTTAGAGTACCAAGTTCTGGACGATGAAAATCATCCGGATGCCAAGCAGGGAGCTGCCGGAAACCGGAAAATGGCATCGCTGTACGATTTGATTCCTTCGGAAACACAACAACGCTTTGTGAAACCGGTGGGTGAGTGGAATCGCGGTCGCATTGTGCTTCATCCTGACCGACGGGTTGAACATTGGCTGAATGGATTGAAAGTGGTTGAATTCACCATCGATTCCAATGTGTTTCATGCTTTGGTTGCGCGAAGTAAATATGCCGATTTTAAAGATTTTGGTGTGGTGGAAGAAACCCCCATTTTACTGCAAGATCACCAGGATCATGTGATGTTTAGAAGCATCAAAATTAGAAAACTCTAAGCTATGCAAGCTATCCAAAAATCATGGGCAACCATTTTCCTGGCTTCCTTTCTTGTGTTCGCCATGTTTGGCTTTTCGTCGTGCACAACTGAAAAAAAAAGCACGCAACCTGAAATTCAAAACGAAGTGAAGTTCAAATTGGGCGTGGCATCTTATTCGCTTCGGAAGTTCGACCGGAACCAAACCATCGCATTTACCAAAAAGTTGGGTGCCGATTACGTCGCCTTCAAAAGTTTTCACCTGAAATTGGATGCAACGGATGATGAAATCGCCGAAGCGGTTGCCAGTTGTGCTCAAGCCGGATTGAATCTGTACGCCGGCGGCGTGATTTATATGACCACCGAAGCAGAGGTCGACCAGGCTTTTGAATACGCCCAAAAAGCGGGGATGAAAATGATTGTGGGCGTTCCGAACCACGAATTGCTGCCGTATGTCGAAAGTAAGGTTAAAACCTACGATATTCAATTGGCCATTCACAATCATGGCCCGGGCGACAAACTCTATCCCAGTGCGGAAAGTGCGTATGTTCTGATTAAGGACATGGATCCCCGAATGGGTTTGTGTATTGATATTGGCCATACCAAGCGCATTGGCCGCAGTCCTTCGCAGGATGTGAGGGATTATTTCGACCGGGTGCTGGATATTCACATCAAGGATGTTACCGCTGCCGACCACGATGGATCAACCTGCGAGATTGGACGGGGCGTGATTGATCATCACCGCTTCTTGAAAGACTTGGTTGAGCTTGGATATGATGGTGTGGTGGCACTGGAATATGAGAAAGATGGCGACGATCCGTTTGCCGGAATGGCCGAGTCGATGGGCTATGTTAAAGGAATTTTATCCACCTTCAAGTAAATAGTGCGAATAATTTATTGTCATGTTTCGAGTCTTTAACAATTTGTGATAGAAGCGAAACCGAAAATATCAAATAGGTCCGTGACCTTAAACCAAATAAACGATACAAAATGAGTTCAAACAGAAGAGATTTTTTACGAAAAGCGGCTGTCGGAGCTGCAGGAGTTACCTTGGGTGGCTCGGCCATGGGCATGTCGGCTAAGAGTTATTCACGGATTATTGGTGCCAACGACCGGCTGCAGGTGGCCTTTATGGGCTGCGGACGCCGCGTGGGTGCGTACTACAACGCGGTAAAAGATAAAAGTAACAATGTTGACCTGGCTTACATTTGTGATGTGATGAAAAAGCAGCGCGAAAAAGTTGGGAAAGATTTGCATGGAAAAGTAAGTGGCAAAGCAACCATGATCAACGATATCCGTGAAGTGTTTGCCGATAAAGATGTGGATGCCGTGTTCAATGCCACACCCGATCACTGGCATGCTCCCGGAACCTGGATGGCCATGGAAGCTGGCCTGCATGTTTACATAGAAAAACCATGTAGCCACAGCCCGCGCGAAGGCGAATTGCTGGTTCATTTTCAAAAGAAATATGGCAAGGTCGTTCAAATGGGAAACCAGCAGCGCTCGTCGCCCGAATCCATCGAAATCATCAACCAAATTCATAACGGCGTAATTGGAAACGCTTACCGGGCGGTTGCTTTTTACTCCAACACCCGCGGCTCAGTGCCTGTGCCTAAAAAGGCGCCGGTTCCCGAAGGCTTGGACTGGAACCTGTGGCAGGGGCCAGCTCCACACGAAGATTACCGGCACGACACCTGGGACTACAACTGGCACTGGTACGGCTGGAACTGGGGAACAGCAGAAACCGGAAACAACGCCACGCACGAGCTCGACATTGCCCGCTGGGCGCTCGATGTTGAGTATCCGGAGTTTGTTGAAGTGCAAGCCGCCAAGCGCCATTTCCTTGACGATGGCTGGGAAATGTACGATACCATGGATGCCAGTTTTCGTTTTCCCGGAAATAAAGTGATTGTGTGGGACGGAAAAAGCCGCAATGGTTACAGCACTTACGGGTCCGACCGGGGAACGATCATTTACGGAACAGAAGGATCAGTATTTGTCAATCGCGGCGGTTATAAGCTGTATGACCGTGGTGGTAAATTGGTGCGCGACAGTAAGTCGGTGAGCGATGAAGCCGGTACTGCCCTTGGTGGCGGTGGCGGAATGACTGACCTGCATGTGCTTAACTTCTTCGATAACATCCGCGGCAAGTCAACGCAACTGAATTCACCAATTGACATGGGCGCAACCAGTCAAATGCTGACGCATTATGCCAACATTTCTTCGCGCATCGGAAAGTCGTTTGATGTCGATACCAACGATGGTCGTATTTATGATCGCGATGCCATGAAGTTGTGGGACCGGGAATATGAACCCGGTTGGGAACCAAAGTTGTAGTTTCGAGGAGCGACCACCAAAGGAATATGCTCAAAATCAAATGGCCAGGCTAAGCCGATGGTCACAAAGAAAATAGCCTGCATTTTTGTGGGCTATTTTCTTTTGCATTTTCTGAGAAGCGGGCGATATTTTCTATTCAAAGTGATTTATATCAATATCATTCGTACTTTTTAGATTTTGAAAGTGATAAACTTTTGCTCATTGATTTTTGTGTGTTGATTGTTATTGATCATGTAGTCAGCTTGTTGCGAAAATTGTTGTAACATAAGACTTGTTAACAAATGTAACTATTTAGAACCTTGTTAAATTTGGTAGCCAGCTGGGTAGTTTGGTCTTTCCTTAATAATTTTGGGATCATTAGATTTCTTAATTTGAAAACCATGAAGAATCGATTGACTACCTTGCTTTTTTGCCTTTTTATTGGCGTGCATGTCCTGGCACAGCAACCTACACAATGGCGCGGCGAAAACTCCGAAGCCAAGTATCCAGCCCCCAAATTAATGGCGCAATGGCCCGCTGACGGCCCCCAGGTTTTGTGGCATTTTGAAGAACTGGGCGAAGGCTTTTCCTCCCCAACTTTTGCCAACGGAAAAATCTACTGTCCGGGAATGGTCGATGAAATTGGCTATCTCAGTATTTTCAATGAAAACGGCTCATTCGAAAAGAAGATCCCTTACGGAAAAGAGTTTGAAGTGAGTTATCCCGGATCGCGGCAAACGCCCACCATCGTTGGCGATTTGGCCTACATTGTCAGCGGTTATGGCGAACTGATCTGCTTAAACCTGAACACTGGCAACATCGTGTGGAACAAAGAGCTGGCTAAAGACTTTGGCTCCGAACACTTACGGTGGGGATTCAACGAAACGGTTGTCGTTGATGGCGATAACGTGTTCTTCACTCCTGGAGGTAAGGAATTTAATATGGTTGCACTCGACCGCATGAATGGCAGTCTGGTTTGGAAAAGCGCCGGCAAAGGCGAAACAGCCGCCTACTGCACACCAAAGTTGGTTGAGCTGCCAGGCCGTAAATTGTTGGTTACCCATACCGGTAAAGAAGTGATTGCAGTTGATGCCAAAGACGGAAAAATGCTGTGGAGCTATCCGCATCCCAATCAATACAACATTCACCCGAACACACCGATTTTTCAGGATGGCGCGCTGTTTATTTTCAGCGGTTACGGACAAGGCTGTGTAAAACTGAACCTGGCCGATGATGGTTCGTCAGTTAGCAAAGTGTGGAGCACCGAAAAGATGGACAACCAAATGGGCGGAGCCATTATTTCGGATGGTTTTGTTTACACTTCGGGGCACAAAGCGCGCGGTTGGTTTTGTTACGACTGGAAAACCGGCGAAGAAAAATGGCATTCGACCGAGCTCGGAAACGGCGTAGTCATCATGGCTGGCGATAAGCTGATTGCGTATTCCGATCGGGGAGAGCTGGCTTTAATCAAGCCAACTCCTGAAAAGTTTGACTTGGTGTCTAAAGCCAAAGTAGAATACGGAACAGCTCAGCATTGGGCACATCCGGTTGTTCACAACGGCATTTTGTATGTGCGCCACGGACAGTCGCTGATTGCGTACAAAATATCGGCCTAGCGATCATTCATTAAGCAAACGCCCAAACCAAATATCAACCATAAAAAACCAACATGAAACGACTGTTAATCATTCAACTTTTCCTTTGTGTCAGCTTGCTTGTCGATGCACAAATCTACCAGTTTCGCGGACCAAACCGCGATGGGAAGTTCCCTGAAACCGGTTTGCTAAAAGCCTGGCCTGAAGCCGGTCCCGAGTTATTGCTTGAGGTGGAGGGTATTGGCAAAGGCTATTCCTCCGTGATTTCAAATGGCGAATACCTCTATGTTTCCGGAATGATTGATACGCTGGATTACCTGACTTGTATTGATTTTGAAGGGAACAAGAAATGGCAGGTAGCCTATGGCGAATCCTGGAAAAAATCGTTCCCCGAAACCCGCAGTACCCCAACCATCGAAGATGATCGAATCTATATTATCAGCGGAATTGGTGAACTGGTTTGTCTGAATACTGAAACCGGAGAAATCAGTTGGAAAGTAAATGTTGACCGCGATTATGAAGCTGAGTGGCATATTTGGGGCGTTTCCGAATCGCCGCTGATTGTTGGGGATAAAGTGATTTGTACTCCAGGAGGACAGGAAACTTCGGTGGTGGCTTTCGATAAAATGACCGGCGATGAGATATGGAAAACACCCAGCGTGGGCGGGCAGCGGTCTTATGCGTCGTCAACACTTTACGAAAATAACGGCGAGCAATATGTGCTGGCAGTTACTGCAACCAATTTAATTGCCTTGGATCCGGAAACGGGAGCGGTGAAAATGACTTATCAATACTACAACAACGAGAAATGGTCGGACCAACCCGGGCTCATCTGGACTAATGTCCCTCTCTATAAAGGCAACGAAATTTTCTTATCCATGGGCTACGATTATCCGGCAAAAATGCTGCGGATCAACAACGATGCCAGCAGATTTGAAGAAGTATATACCGACACCATTTTCGACAATCATCACCATGGACTGATTGAGCTGGACGGCTACATTTATGGCTCGAACTGGGAGAATAATCGCAAAGGAAACTGGTTGTGCAAAAATTGGGAAACAGGTGAAATTGTGTACGACGAGACCTGGAATACCAAAGGCGCTTTGGTGTATGCCGATGGATTGTTCTACATCTACGAAGAGCAGCGCGGAAACGTAGCGCTGGTTGAGCCGGATCCGGCAGGTTTTAAAGTCATCAGCTCGTTTCGGGTTGAAAAGGGCTCGGGTCCGCACTGGGCGCATCCCTATCTGTTTGATGGAAAACTGTTTCTGCGACATGGTGATGTATTGATGGTTTATAATTTGAAAGGATAGCGTGAATAGAATTCTCATAAATTCGTTGGTTGGACTGGTTGCTTTGATTGGGGTGCTTTCGTTTGTTTTTTGGCTGACGAAGGATCCGACGAGCAACCTTCAGGCCAGTTTACCCGGTGAAGACAACCGGGAGGCTGGCAATTTGATTGAAGAAATCATTCGGATTGGCGAAAATTTTAATCTTTTTGACAATGAAGCGCCCGAAATGGAAGGCAGCTGGCCCCAGTTTCGTGGCGAAAATTTTGACAACATCGTTTCTGAAAAGCAAAACCTGAAAGATTCGTGGAGCGCTGACGAGCCAAAGATATTGTGGTCGGTCGAATTGGGCGAAGGGCACGCCGGGCCTGCCATTTACAAAGGCAAAGTTTACTTGCTCGATTACGATGAAGAAACCCGCGAAGATGCGCTTCGATGCTTTTCCTTTGCCGATGGAAAGGAAATCTGGCGCCGCTCGTATGGGGTGCATGTCAAACGAAATCATGGGATGTCACGAACGGTTCCAACTGTCACCGAAGAACATGTGGTTACAATAGGGCCGCGTTGCCATGTGATGTGTGTGGCCCGCGAAACCGGCGATTTTATTTGGGGAATCGACATGGTGAAAGATTACGGAACCACCATTCCGCAGTGGTACACGGCCCAATGTCCGCTGGTCGTTGGCGACAAAGTGATCCTGTCGCCCGGCGGAAGTACCATCATGATGGCTGTGGATATTCATTCGGGTGAAATCTTGTGGGAAACACCAAACGAAATGCAGTGGAAAATGTCGCATTCTTCCATTGTTCCGATGAATTTCAATGGGCGCAACATGTATGTGTACAGCGCCGATGGCGGGGTGTGTGGCATTGCTGCCGATGGCGATGATGAAGGCGAAGTGCTCTTCCGATCGAATGCCTGGAACCACTCGGTGGTGGCTCCTTCGCCTGTGATTCTCGAAGGTGGACGAATTTTTCTGACAGCGGGCTACGGTGCCGGCGGAATGATGATCCGCCTCAATCCGCAAGGCGAAAAATTCGACGTTGAAGTGATCACAGAATATAAGCCAAAAGACGGGCTGGCATGTGAACAGCAAACGCCTGTGATTTGGGATGGCCATTTGTTTGGCATCCTTCCCAAAGATGGGGGCTCTAACCGCAACCAACTGGTTTGCGTGCACCCCGATGATGTGCAAACCATGGTTTGGACTTCCGGAAAAGACGCCCGATTTGGTCTGGGACCCTACATCATTGCCGACGAGAAGATGTACATTTTGGACGATGATGGAACACTGACCATGATTAAACCGGACAAAAGCCGGTACATTCAATTAGCACAGAAAAAGATTCTGGATGGGCACGATGCCTGGGGGCCGCTCGCCATTGCCGATGGCCGCCTGCTCATGCGCGACTCAAAAACAATGGTTTGTTTGGATATTGGCAAGCCCCTTTAATCTTTTAAAGGAGAGTTTTAACCACGGAGTTACACGGAGTATTGCACAGATTCAAAAAGAGTTAATATTAAAATGAACAGAAATGGAAATCAACCAAATTACCCAGCAAATTCTAAAATGTGTTTTCGATGTTCACTCTGCACTTGGTCCGGGATTGTTGGAAAGTGCTTATGAAGAGTGTTTGTTTTATGAGTTGATTCAGTCAGGACTTTATGTCCAGAAGCAAAAAGCGTTACCATTGATTTATAAGGAAGTGAAATTGGATGCCGGTTATCGTATTGATTTACTCGTTGAAAATAAAGTTGTAGTTGAAATCAAATCAGTAGATGTTTTCACAGATGTTCATACTGCACAAGTTTTGACCTATTTAAAACTTTCTGGCTGTAAAATTGGTTTGTTGTTGCATTTTAATGTTGCCTCACTAAAGCATGGTATAAAGCGACTGGCCAATTAAATTCTTAGTGCAACTCTATGCCTGACTCAGTGTGATTCTGTGGTTAGGCAGTTTGAAATTTGAAATTTATTGCAAAGATATGAAATACAAAAAGCTGGTTAATCTGATCTTGTTTGTTTTGGCCCTGGCCATCGCTGTTATCATTGCGCGCGATTTTGTGCAAAACAGGGGAGGAAAACACATTGAAAATCCGTATGCTTTCGACGTAAGCGAATACCGCAAGGTCGATCCTGCGGAAATTCTTTATCAGGAAGAAAAAGTGCTGCAGCTAAAAGTGGACGAACCTAAAGGAATCGACTACCGCAATGGGGTGATCTACATCATTGCTGACAGCAGTTTAATTCAGCTAAACCTGCAAGGGCAGATGCTGAACGAAATCAAACTGGATGGTGCACCAACGGCTCTGGCGGCTGATGAACAGCTTTGGGTGGCTTTGAAAAATCAGGTGGTTGCATTGGGTTCGGATGGAACTGAAATGCAGCGATGGAATGATTTTGGGCCGCGTTCGGTGATTACTTCGCTGGCCGTTTCACCCAAATTTGTGTATGTGGCTGATGCCGGTAACCGGCTGGTTTATCAGTATTCGCATCAAGGCGAATTGCATCAGCAAATTGGTGAGCGGGATGAAGACAAAGCCGTTCCCGGATTTGTTGTTCCCAGCCCTTGTTTCGATGTTGATTTGAGTGAAGAAGGCTATTTGTGGGCGGTTAATCCCGGACGGCACAGTTTGGAGAACTTTAATGCCGATGGCGCCATGCGTAGTTCGTGGACAGCATCATCGGTAAAAACCGAAGGATTTAGCGGCTGTTGTAATCCGGCACACATGGCGATTATGGCTGAAAATGCTTTTGTGACCAGTGAAAAAGGGATTGTTCGGGTAAAAATATACGATCAGCATGGTAAATATATCGGAGTGGTCGCATCGCCGGATATGTTTGGTGAGGATGCGAAAGCGCCTGATGTTTGCGTGGATGAAGAAGGACGGGTGATCTTGCTCGATTTCAGCCGCAAGCAAGTGCGTGTATTCAAACCGAAAAACAACGAATGATGAATCGGAAAGAATTTATACAGGCAGGTTTGCGCCTGAGTGTTTTAACTGGAATCGTGGGAGGCTCGCTGTTTTTGGTGAGTCGGAATAAGGTTGATTTTACCTGTTCGGAGAACAGCGTATGTAAGTCGTGCACTGTTTTCAGCGGGTGCGAGTTGGATAAAGCTAAACAGAGCAGACAAGATGAGCGATAAAAAAGAACATAAGCAAGCTAGCCGGCGCGAATTCATCCAAACCGGGATGCGCTGGACGCTGGGCGTTTCACTGGCTGGCGTGGCCACGGCGGCTGCGCTGAAGGTGAGCGCCGATGATTACGTTTGGCAGCTCGACCCGTTTAAATGTGTTTACTGCGGACGCTGCGCCGACTATTGCGTGATGACGCCATCGGCTGTGAAATGTGTTCACGCCTATGACTTGTGCGGTTACTGCGATTTGTGTGGCGGCTACCTCAAACCGGATGCAAATGCCTTGTCAACCGCTGCGGAGAACCAGCTTTGTCCCACTTCGGCCATTCGGCGCAAGTTTGTGGAAGACCCTTATTTTGAATATGAAATTGACGAGGATTTATGCTTCGGGTGTGCCAAGTGCGTCGAAGGCTGCTCGTCGTTTGGCAATGGTTCGCTACACCTGCAAGTACGACACGATTTGTGTGTCAACTGCAACGAATGTTCCATTGCCCGCGTGTGTCCGGCTGATGCTTTTGAGCGTGTGCCAGCAAGCAATCCATACAAAATAAAAGGTGATTTTTCGGTTGGAACCGATCAGTCAAATCCTGCTTAAACCAAGAACTTCAATGAACCGAATCTCAAAAATAATCTTTTCATTCACCGCTTTTTTACTGAGCGTGCCGGCATGGGCGCAGCAGCGTTTTCCCAAACCCGAATTTGAAACCGGCTACGTGCAGCCAGCTACTTCACAAGCTCCGCCGCGGACTTTGTTTCTGGAGTACCTGGATGTTTTTATGCTGGTTGCTGTTCTTGTTGTGGCCACTTGGTTTGTCGTGAAAAAGCGCTCGCGTCGCGGTGTGCTCTGGACTTCTGTTTTTGCCTTGCTCTATTTTGGTTTTTACCGCCAAGGCTGCATCTGCTCCATTGGTGCCATTCAAAATGTGACGCTGGCCATCTTCGATCCCACCTATGTGTTGCCCTTTACCGCCCTGCTTTTCTTTGTCATTCCCTTGGTGGTCACTTTGTTCTACGGAAGGACGTTTTGCGCGGCAGTCTGTCCGCTGGGCGCCATTCAGGACTTGGTGGCTTTTCGCCCTATCGAACTGCCCCGTTGGTTACAGAAAGTATTGGGAATCATCCCTTACCTGTATTTGGCTTTGGCGGTTTTATACGCGGCGACCAGTTCCGAATTTCTGATTTGTCGATACGACCCCTTCGTTGGAATTTTCCGCTTCGATGCGGAGTTTCAAATGTTGTTGCTCGGCGGATTATTCCTGCTGGTTGGCATTTTTGTAGCCCGGCCGTATTGCCGCTTTTTCTGTCCCTACGGCGTCTTGCTGGGCTGGATGTCCACCTTCTCTAAAAAACACATGACCATCACCCCAAGCCATTGTATTCAGTGTAAGTTGTGTGCCAATTCGTGTCCGTTCGGAGCCATTGAAGAGCCAGTGGAAGAGCAGGGCAACAGGCGCTCGAACGTGCAGCGACTGATGACGTATTTATTTTTTATCCCGCTGTGGATTGGGATTGGTGGATTGGCCGGTTCCATGATGCATGTGCCGCTGGCCAAATTCAATTCAACGGTTTACCTGGCCGAGCAGTTGGTTGAAAATCCGGAACTGAAGCAGGATCATGAACACATTGATGCCCGTGCCTTTATGCAATCCGGTAAATCGATGGATCAACTGGTGACCGAAGCCAAAAAAATACGTAGCCAGTTTTATTGGGGCGGCTGGTTGGTTGGCGGCTTCCTAGGATTGGTTATCGGCCTGACCTTGTTAAAGCTTTCATCGCACCGAAACCGGTACGATTACGAACCTGATAAAACAAATTGTTTAAGCTGCGGACGATGTATGGATTATTGTCCGGTGAAGAATTAAAGCAATGAATAAAATGAACTGGACCCTGAAAGATAAAATGAATGTAGCGAAAGGCATTGCCTGGTTTGCGGTTCTTTTTAGTTTGATCGTGAGTGTGATGCTGATTGCCAATTACCTGCAATTGAAAACGGTTGACCCGCTGGAAAGCCCGGCTTTGCAGACCTTGGTTGAACGCCTGCACGAAAATCCGCAGGATGAAGCGCTAAAGGAAGATATCCGGGCGCTTGACCTGCTGATTCGAAAAGCATACTTTACCAGCCAATGGCAAATTCGCACGGGCGCCTATCTCTTGCTTTTTGGCGTGGTGGTTTTCGTGCTGGCCATTCGTTACCTGAAATCGCTCCGCAACGAGCTGGATGAGTTGGAAAGCATTGAAAAAGACGCTTTTCTGGATAAACAACTCGCACGAAAATGGCTGATTTATACAGGTGCTGGTTTGTTTATTTTGGCCATGATGTCGGGCGTGTTTTCAAACAATATTTTAGATGATTACGAACCGAAGTCGCTGGCTGAAAACCAGTTGTCATCGGATGTGGAGGTGATAGAAGTTCAGCCGGTCGAAGAAAGTCAAGTTGAGCCGATTGCTGAAACTGAATCACAGGCCGCTGAAGAGTTGGTTCAACCGGAAACCGCAATTGAAGAACCTGAAGTTGTCGCCGAGGCGGTGCCCGAACAGCAAGCCGCTCCTGCTGCAACTAAGGCGACACTGCCAACGCGGGAGCAAATGCGGGCCAATTACCCTTTTTTCCGGGGACCCGCAGGAGATGGCATTGCCTATCAAACCAAGGTGCCTGAAAAATTCGATGCGGCGTCGGGAGACAACGTCCTTTGGAAAGTGAAAGTTCCAAAGCACGGCTATAATTCGCCAATTGTATGGGGCGACCAGTTGTTTGTTACAGGAGCCGACAATGAGGCGCGCGTGGTGTATTGCTATAATAAAAACACAGGCGATCTTTTGTGGGAAGCCAAAGCTGATCAAATTGCGGGTTCACCGGCGAAGATGCCGAAGGTTACTGAAGATACCGGACTGGCTGCGCCTACGATGGCAACCAATGGTGTGGCAGTTTTTGCATTGTTTGGGACAGGTGATGTTATCGCACTCGACTTCTCCGGCAAACGGCTTTGGGCCAAAAACCTGGGCGTACCGGACAATCACTATGGCCATTCCTCATCGCTCATCATTTATAAAGACAAACTGCTGATTCAGTACGACACCAATCGGGGCGCTAAAGTTTTGGCGTTGTCAACCAACGATGGATCGAACCAATGGGAAACCGTGCGCGATGTGCGAATTTCGTGGGCCTCACCGGTATTGGCCGATGTTGATGGAAAAACGCAACTGATCTTAACCGGCGAACCGTTGGTGGCTGGTTACGATCCGGAGAACGGGAAAGAATTGTGGACGGTGGATTGCATGATGGGTGAAGTGGGCCCCTCGGTTGGTTATGCCGATGGTGTGGTTTATGCCGCCAATGAATATGCAACTTTGGCGGCCATTAAGGTGGGCAGTGCAGCCGAGGTAATTTGGGAAGAAAGCGAATACCTGCCCGAAGTGGCCAGTCCGCTGGCCAAGGATGGACTGCTGATGATCGCCACAAGCTATGGCGTGCTGGCTTGCTACGATGCCAAAGACGGCTCCAAATACTGGGAGCAGGAATATGGAGATGGCATTTACGCTTCGCCAATCTATGCCGACGGAAAAGTGTATGTGATGGATATGGGTGGAAACCTGCACGTCATCAAATTGGCCGAGGAATTTGAATTGGTAGCCGAATCTGAACTGGGCGAAAAATCGGTATGTTCGCCGGTATTCGCCGACGGCAAAATGTACCTGCGTGGTTTCGACCATTTGTATTGCATTGGAAATTAAGAAAAATGACAGAAGAAATTCAACAGATCATTAGTCAGGTTGACAAAGTTATTCAGCAAAAGGGAAACACGAAAAAGGCGCTGATTCCGATTTTGCAGGCCATTCAGGATGAATACAACTACCTGCCTGAAGAAGCTTTGCGGCATGTTTGCGACACGACGGAGATTACCCCCGAAAATATTACCGGTGTAGCCAGCTTTTACTCGCAGTTTCGAATGAAGAAAGCGGGCCAACACCTGATTAAGGTGTGTGTGGGAACCGCCTGCCATGTGAAAGGGGCAGGGCAGGTGTACGATGCCTTTAAGCGCCACTTCAACCTGAAAGGAGATGAGGAAACGGATGTTGAAGGAAATTATACGCTGGAAAAAGTCTCCTGCCTGGGATGTTGCACGCTGGCACCCGTGGTTCAGGTCGATGATGTCACTTACGGTCACGTAACTACTGACAAAGTCGATTCGGTTTTGCACGATTTTGAAAGTCAAGTTGGCAAAACGGGCAAAAAAAGCAAGTATCGAAATGCCGATGGCAGCGAGTTTCAGGGCGAAATTCGCATTGGTTTGGGCTCATGCTGTGTGGCCAGTGGCAGCGATGAGGTGAAGAAAGAGATTGAACAAACCATTGAAGGAACGGGCATCAACCTGCAACTGAAAAACGTGGGCTGCGTGGGCATGTGCCACCAGGTTCCACTTGTTGAAGTGATTGATGAAAACAAAAAAAGTAAGCTGTACGCGAAAGTCAAACCCAACGAGGTAGCCGATATTATTCATGAGCATTTCAAACCCAAAGGGCTGATTGATCGCTTGAGATCCAATACCTTTCATTGGCTGGAAAAAATGCAGACCGACACGGTTTGGGAAGGCGTTGACCGCTATGCCATTGATGTTCGCGACGAAATGGTGTCCAGCTTTTTGGATCGTCAGCTACCCATTGCTACCGAGCATCGCGGTGTGCTCAATCCACTGGATATGGATGAATATCGAAGTTTTGGTGGTTTCGATGCCTTGAAAAGGATATTGCAAACTGATCGGCATGATGTGATTCGCATGGTGAAGGACAGCGGATTGCGTGGCCGCGGTGGTGCCGGCTTTTTAACCGGGCTGAAGTGGGAACTGGTTGAAAAAGAAAAAGCAGAAAAAAAATACCTGATTTGCAATGGCGACGAAGGTGACCCGGGAGCTTTCATGGACCGCATGTTGCTCGAATCTTATCCCTACCGGGTGATCGAAGGCATGCTGATCGCCGCTTGGGCAGTGCAGGCTACCGATGGCTATTTCTATATTCGGGCGGAATATCCGCTGGCGGTCACCCGCATCCGGCAGGCACTCATCAATTGCCGCGAGCAAAACCTGGTGGGTGAAAATATCCTTGGTTCCGGTTTCAATTTTGATATTCAGATTTACGAAGGGGCCGGAGCTTTTGTTTGTGGCGAAGAGACCGCCCTGATGGCTTCCATCGAAGGCAATCGCGGATTTCCCACCATTCGACCGCCGTTCCCGGCGCACAAAGGTTTGTGGGGTTTTCCAACCTTGATCAACAATACCGAAACCTTCGCCCAGGTTTCTTACATCATTCGCAATGGCGAAAGCCGTTTCAGCGAGATTGGCACGGAAAACTCCAAAGGAACCAAAGTGTTTTCGCTGACTGGCAAAGTCAACCGGGGCGGACTGATTGAAGTGCCCATGGGAATCACGATCCGGCAGATTGTGGAGGAAATTGGCGGTGGTATTCAGAATGGCAAACAATTCAAAGCGGTGCAGGTTGGCGGGCCTTCGGGGGGCTGCATCCCGGCTTCGTTGTACGACACGCCCATCGACTACCATTCCTTGCTCGAAGTTGGTGCCATGATGGGCTCCGGCGGGCTGGTGGTGCTGGATGAAGACGATTGCATGGTGGATATTGCCCGCTATTTCCTTTCATTCACCCAGAATGAATCCTGTGGAAAATGTACCTTTTGCCGGGTTGGAACCAAGCGAATGCTGGACATCCTCAACCGGATTACTTCAGGAAAAGGAACAAAAAAGGACTTGCAAGAGCTGAAATATTTGGCTGAATGGACGAAGAAAGGCAGTTTGTGTAACCTCGGAAAATCGGCACCCAACCCCATTGTAACGACCTTACGGTATTTTTACGAAGAATATGAGGCCCATATTGAAGGTCGCTGTCCGACTGGTAAATGCACGGCGATGATCACCTATTCCATCAACGATGAGTGCATCGGTTGCACCAAGTGTGCCCAAAAATGTCCGGTTGACGCCATCAAATTCGAGCCGCACAAAAAACATTCGGTCAACACCGAACTGTGCATCAAATGCGATGCATGTAGGCAAGTTTGTCCGGTAGATGCGGTGGAGGTAGTCTGAACCGGGATTTGCGGGATGATTGGGATGGAAGGATTTTTTAGTAGTTAAAGAGAAGGTGACTGGTTATGAAATATGAAGAATTGACGCATAAAATCATTGGATGTGCCATGAGGATTCATTCCGCCCTTGGAAACGGTTTCCAAGAGATCATTTATCAACGGGCAATGGAAATTGAAATGGCGGATAGTGGAATTCATTTTTCCAGAGAACAGGAAATGCCGATCTATTATAAGAATCATCAGATCGGAACGCGACGGGTCGATTTTCTGGTGGAGGAGAACATTTCAGTTGAATTAAAAGCAATTATAAAATTGGAGGATGTGCATTTAGCCCAAGCCATTAACTACCTTGAAGCTTACGACTTGGAAGTTGGTCTATTGATTAATTTCGGAGCGAGGAGCTTGGATTTTAAGCGGCTCAACAACAAAAAGTTCAACCAAAAAAATCAAGGTAATCCTCTAATCTTATAAATCGAGGTTCAGACGAAGAATTGGTAACCCTTAATCCCATAACCCAAGGTTCAGACGATTATGATCAAACTAACAATAAACTCCCAGCCCATCACCGTTCCCGAAGGCACCACGCTTTTGGAAGCAGCCCGTACGCTTCAGATTGACATTCCAACGATGTGTCATCTGGAGGGAACGGGGCATTTTACTTCTTGCATGGTTTGCTTGGTGAAGGATACACGCAACGGCAGGCTGATGGCTTCGTGCTCGATGCCAGCCATGGAAGGCATGAACATTATTACCGACGATGACGAATGCCGTGAGTCCCGGAAAGCTTCGCTCGAACTGTTGCTGAGCGAGCACGTGGGCGACTGCGAAGCACCCTGCCAGTTGGTTTGCCCGGCGCACATGAATATTCCACTGATGAACCGGCTGATTGCTGCCGGAAATCACGACAAGGCCATTGAGGTGGTGAAACGCGACATCGCCCTGCCCGCGATCCTCGGACGCATTTGTCCGGCGCCTTGCGAGGCGGGTTGCCGACGTAAGCAGGTTGATGAGGCAGTTTCTATCTGTTTACTGAAAGGCTTTAGTGCCGACCAGGAGCTGGAGAAGGGTGTTACTCCCGTTCAGCCCAAAGAACAATCAGGCAAAAAGGTGGCCATCATTGGTGCCGGACCTGCCGGACTGGCTGCAGCTTTTTACCTGAACAAGGCGGGTCATCAGGTTACTATTTTTGAAAAGAACGAAAAGGCGGGTGGTGATTTGTTTCAAATTGAAGAATCTGTTTTACCGGCTAAGGTAATGGAAGCCGAATTTTCGGCCATTCTGAATTCGGATATCAAAACCCATTTCAATGTTGAAGTCGACCAGCAACGATTGGAGCAACTTCAGCAGGAAAATGATGCGGTGGTTTTGGCAACCGGCGCCATAAACGGCCAATTGAAAGGGTGGGGGATCAGCCTCTCAAAAACAGGTGTCGAAGTCAATAAAGACACGTATCAAACTTCGATTGACAAGGTTTTTGCCATTGGCAATGCGTTGCGCTCCTCCAAGTTGGCAGTTCGCTCGGTTGGCCAGGGTAAGGAAGTGGCGTTCGTCATTGACCAGTATTTCAAAACAAAAGAAGTGAAACCTTATCCAAGTCGGTTCAATTCGAAGTTTGGTAAGTTGCAGGAAACGGAGTTTGTGGAGTACCTGAAAGAGTCGGTGGATGAAAAGCGGTTGGAAGCCACGCGTGGAAAAGCGGTTGGTTTCACGATGGAAGAAGCGGTAGCCGAGGCGAAACGCTGCCTGCACTGCGATTGCCGGAATCCCGAAAGCTGCAAACTACGAGAACTATCAGACATTTATGGCGCGCAGCAAAAGCGCTTTCAATACGATGAGCGTTTTCAAGTTGAAAAAGAATTTGCCCCGCAAAATATTGTTTACGAATCGGCCAAATGTATCAAATGCGGCATTTGTGTGCGCATCACCCAACAACACCAGGAAACCTTTGGGTTTTCATTCATCGGGCGGGGCTTCGATGTGAAGGTGGGCGTGCCGTTTTCCGAATCGGTTGAGAAAGCCTTGGAGAAAACAGCTGCGTTAGTAGCCGAAAAATGCCCGACCGGCGCTTTAGCCAAAACAAATACGGAGGAACAACTCGGTCGTTGAGAAAAGTCATCCCGAACTTGTTTCGGGACCTGTCGCAAATCAGAAGAAATATTAACCACAGAGACCACAGAGTTTAAAGAGATCATGACGATATGAAGAAATACCAACTAATATTGACCTTGTTATTTTCGACTCATGCGCTGTTTGCCCAGCCTGAATGGCCCATCTTCCGGGGCAATCAACAGCTAACCGCCTCCGTTGCCCATGAGTTGCCAAACCAGTTGCAGTTGTTGGCTTCCTTTCAAACCGAAGATGACATCAAAGCTTCGCCGGTGGTAAAAGACGGTGTGGTTTACTGCGGATCAACCGATGGCTATTTCTACGCCTTCAACCTAAAAGGTGAATTGAAATGGAAGTTTAATGCCGAAAATGCCATTGAAGCGCCCGCAGTGTTGCTGGATGGGAAAGTCATTTTTGGCTCGTTGGACGGCTGGTTGTTTTGTCTGAACCAAAGCGATGGCGCGGTGGTTTGGAAATACAAAACCGACAACCAGATCATCGGCTCGGCAAACTGGCACACAGCCAATGGGCAGACTGTAATTGCAGTCGGCAGTTACGACTACTTTCTACATGGCGTAAATTTGGCCAGCGGGGAAGGTTTGTGGCAATACGAGTCCGACAATTTTATCAATGGAGCTCCGGCGCTATACAAGAATATGGTTGTTTTTGGCGGATGTGATGGCTTTTTGCACTTGGTCAACCTTCAAACGGGGCAGGTGAGCCGCAAAATTGAATTATCAACTTACATGGCATCATCGCCGGCCATTGTTGGAAATGAAGCATACATTGGTGATTATGAAGGGCGCTTTTTCGCTGTCGATCTGGAAAATGGCACCGTACGCTGGACCTACGACAATGCGGAAAAGAACTTGCCTTTCATTGCTTCGCCAGCCGTATCGGACAATTTCATTGTTTTGGGAAATGAAGATCGACAGCTGTATTGTTTCAACCGGAAAGACGGAACATTGGTTTGGGCAAAGCGCTTGTCGAACCGGATCAACTCCTCATCGGTTATCGCCGGAAGCAAAGTTGTTACCGCAACCATGGACGGTATGCTTTTTATGCATAACTTACAAACCGGAGAGGAATTGCAACAGTATGAGTTGGGCAGCCAGATGATGAGTTCGCCCGCGGTTTACGACGGCAAAATCATTATTGGCGCCAATGATGGACGCATCTACATTTTGGGGCGTAAATAAATTTAAAGAGACGTTCCTTTAACGAGTCACCCTGAATTTATTTCAGGGTCTGTCATTAATAAAAGATTCCGAAATAAATTCGGAATGACTTTGTTAGAGACTATGGATTAAAAAAAGATCTACTATGAAAATAGCACATATCATTCCAGGTTCAGGAGGCAGTTTTTACTGCGGCAACTGTTTGCGCGATAGTAAGTACATGAAGGCTTTGCAGGATTTAGGTCAGGAGGTAATTAAGGTTCCGCTTTACCTGCCCTTGTTCGAAGACGCACACGATTTGAATGAAGTGCCGGTGTTTTACGGTGCGGTAGACATTTACCTGAAACAGCGTTTTCCGGTCTTTCGGCACATGCCGGTCTTTGTTGATAAGATGCTGAATTCAAAGTCAGTTCTAAACCTGGCGGCACAAAACGCCGGTTCAACGCGGGCGAAAGGCTTGGAAGAGATGACCGTTTCGATGTTGCTGGGCGAAGAAGGCTTGCAAAAAGAGGAATTGGAGCGTCTGGTCGCGTGGTTGCGTGACGAAGCCAAGCCAGATGTGGTGCACCTTTCGAATGCTTTGTTGCTGGGACTGGCGCGTCGAATTAAGCAGGAAATGAATATTCCGGTGGTTTGCTCTTTGCAGGATGAAGATGTGTGGGTAGATGTGATGAGCGACAAGCACCGCGAAGAAGTTTGGCAAATTATGGAAGTTCGTGGCCGCGAAGTGGATGCTTTTATAGCAGTCAGCGATTTTTATGCGGAGGAAATGAAAAAGCGAATGCACATTCACCCGGAGCAACTATTTGTCAATCACATTGGCGTGGACTCAGCCGATTACCTGGTCAAGCCCGTTCAGGAAAAAGAGCCTGTCATTGGGTATATTTCGCGCATGTGCGAAGAAAATGGACTGGGGGTTTTGGTAGATGCCTTTCTGTTGCTAAAAGAAGATGAAGCTTACAGTCCGGTAAAATTGAAGATTACCGGGGGTAAAACCAATGATGATATGGCTTTCATCAAACAGCAAAAGAAGAAAATAGCGTCGGCAGGTTTGGAGGAGCAGGTATTGTGGGTAGAAGAGTTTGAAAATCCTTCGCGTCAGAATTTCTTCGATACGGTAGCTTTGCTGACCGTTCCTGTTTTGAATGGTGAAGCGTTTGGCCTGTACCAACTGGAAGCTTTGGCCTCCGGCATCCCGCTAGTTCAGCCGGCGTTGGGAGCCTTCCCCGAAGTGGTCGGCTTATCGGAAGGTGGTTTGATTTACCATCCAAACAGCCCGAAAAAGTTGGCCAAGGCCTGGAAGAGCATCATTCTGGATAAAGAAAAATTGACTGAGCTGAGTGTTAAAGGACTGGAAGGTGTCAAAACACATTTCGATATTCACAAGCAGTCTGAAAAGCTGGTTGAGATTTATGAAAAAGTGGCAGCAAAAAAAGAATATCAAGTTTGAGTCGATTGAACTCGAAACGCATAACTGTAAACTCAAAACTAACCGTTCATGCTCGAAATCAAATCACTAACCAAAAGTTTTCAATCCGGTTCCGGTGCGCGGCGAATCATTCTGGATGAACTGAATTTGTCGGTGCAAGATGGCGAAAGTGTAGCTATCGTTGGGCCATCGGGATCAGGAAAAACCACCTTACTCAATATGCTGGGGGCACTCGATCGTCCGGATGGTGGTGATGTGCTGCTGAATGGCGAATCGGTTTTCAGCAAAAATGAAAAGCAACTGGCCGAATTTCGCAACCGGTCTATTGGTTTTGTATTTCAGTTGCACCATTTGCTTCCGCAGCTCAATCTGTTGGAAAACATATTGTTACCAGTCGTTGCGCAGCAGTTTGCCGTGGATTCAGCCAGCCGAAAACGCGCAGAAGAATTGACGCAAAAGTTGGGCATTGCCGAACTGCAAAATCAAAGGCCCGGGCAACTTTCGGGTGGCGAGTGCCAGCGAACAGCGGTGGCCCGTGCCTTGATCAATCAACCTAAAATATTGCTGGCGGACGAGCCCACCGGCGCGCTGGATCAGCAGTCGTCCAATCAGTTGGCCGACTTGCTTTTGCAGCTCAACCGCGAAGAAAATACCAGCCTGATTGTGGTGACACACTCCATGACGCTGGCTTCGAAAATGGATAAAATCTACCAGCTCGAAAACGGAAAACTGCAACTTACCAAGGCATGAACGGAATTCGCTACGCCATAAAATCACTGCTCTATTTTTGGAAATTGAATCTGACCATGGTGTTGGGTGTGGCGTTCAGTACGGCTATTTTGTTGGGGGCATTCGTGATTGGCGATTCGGTTTCGTATAGCCTGAAGCAAATTACCTTGCAGCGGCTGGGCAACACCGATTGGGTGATCACCGGCGGTGAGCGTCTTTTTCGTGCCGAACTGGCCAGCGAAATTTCATCCGAAGAGATGGAAACGACGCCACTTCTGTTTGCCAACGGCATGGCAGTTTTGGATGGCGGTAAAGCCCGGGCCAATCAATTGCAGGTGTGGGGTGTGAAACCGGAGTTCGACACATTTGCCGGAACGAATGGTTTATATGAACTAGCCAATAATGAAGCCGTTATTAACGAACAGCTCGCCGAAGTTCTTGGTGTGGAAGTGGGAGAGGAGCTGCTATTGCGGGTAAACAAACTAAGCACTTTCCCGGCCAACACGCCCTTTGTTTCGGCTAATGAGTCAACTATTTCGTTTCGGGTACAGGTCAAGGCCATTGCTTCCTTGGCACAAACCGGCAATTTTAATCTTCAGGCTATCCAGTCAGCCCCAAAAAATATTTTTGTTTCCCTGGATTTCCTGAACCAACAAATGCAGTTGGATGATTTATCGAACGTGGTGTTGGTGAATGGATCTGGCTTGGATGAAGCAGCGTTGCTTCGTCGGATTGCTGCCAATTGGAAACTGGAAGACCTGAATCTTTCTGTCCGCGAAAATGTTGATTTAAACTATACAGAGTTGATTTCGGACCGGGTATTTATCGAGCCTTCCGTAGCTGTTAAGTTGCTAAAAGGCAGTGGAACCTATCCGGTATTTTCTTATTTTGTCAATCAACTGAAGATTCAGGATCAGGCGACACCCTATTCCTTTGTGGTGGGTTTACCATCGACAGTGGCGAATTTACGCGCGAATGAAATGATCATCAACCGTTGGTTGGCGGAGGATTTGAGCGCAGAAGTAGGTGATTCAATTCTGGTCACTTATTTTGAAGTGGGCCCGTTGCGCCAGTTGAATGAAAAATCAGCTTGGTTTCAGGTGGCGGACATAGTTGATGCGGCAGGTCAATTTGCAGATGTCAACCTGATGCCGGACATTCCGGGATTGTCCGATGCCGGGCATTGCAGCGATTGGGAAACAGGCGTGCCGGTTGATTTGTCGAGCATTCGGCAAAAGGATGAGGACTACTGGACGGACTTTAAAGGCACGCCTAAAGCATTTATCAATCTTAGCACTGCGCAAGAATTGTGGGGAAACCGTTTTGGAGCATCAACGGCCATTCGCTTGGATGGTTTACAGGCTGCTGGTTTTGAAAAGCAGGTTTTAGCAGAGATTCAGCCAGCGGATGTTGGTTTTCAGGTGAAAGATGCCAAAGAAGACGGTTTGCAGGCGGCTAGTCAGGGCGTTGATTTTAGCGGCTTGTTTATCGGGCTGAGTTTTTTCGTGCTGTTTGCAGCCTTGTTGTTGGCCTACCTGATGTTTCAGTTGTACCTGAACTTTCGTCGGTCCGAGATTGGAACTTTGCATGCGATGGGCTTTTGTTCTCATAAAATCAGGCAGCTGTTTTTCCTCGAGGCAACGTTCCTGGTTTTAATTGGAACGCTGCTGGGCGTACCCGTTGGATTGGCTTATAACAGCTTGATTATGGATGCCATCAATACCATTTGGCGCGATATTGTCCGCACATCAATCTTGAATATTCATGTCACCCCAATGGCCATTATCCAGGCGATTCTGATTGTCGGCATCATCAGTTTAGTAAGCGTATGGTTTGTGCTTCGAAACTATGCCAGACAACAGGTGGTGGCGATGCAGCAAACGCAATCAGGGAAGTCTGGCTCCGGTAAATGGTCATTTCGGATCGGACTAGGCTTAAGCTTGCTATCAGTTTTACTGATGTTTTCGCAAGGAATTGGCAAAGAGATCAATCCCATGGTATTTTTCATCAGCGGCTTTGGCTTAATGCCGGGTCTCATTCTGCTAATGAATTTTGTGCTTATCCGACGTGAAAACAGAACAGTGGAGAAGTTGTCATTTCGTTTTTTTTCAAATCAGCTGGTTTTAGCCGATCGCCGACGAAATATGCTGATTGTTAGTTTTCTGTCAGTTGGAATTTTTCTGGTGCTTTCCACCGGGCTAAACCGAAAGGATTTGACACGAAATGCGGACCAGCCTTCATCGGGAACCGGGGGTTACACTTTTTTTGCTGAGACTAGTTTCCCGGTGCTGTTTGATTTGAATTCGCCGGAAGGTCGCTTTGAGATGGGACTGGAAGATTCGCTGGCTGAATTTGTGCAGTTTCAGACTTTGGCTGGCGACGATGCCAGTTGTTTAAACCTGAACCGTGTGGCCAAACCCCGGATTTTGGGTTTTGATACCAAAAAGCTAGACGAACAGCAGGCGTTTACCTTTGTTGCCCAATCCGAAGAACTGGATGCGAACCACCCGTGGTTGAGCTTGAATCAGGCGTTAGCTAACGGACAAATTCCGGCAGTGGCCGACCAAACGGTGATTAAATGGGGCTTGGGCAAGTCGGTGGGCGATACGCTCATCTATCAAAATGAAGCCGGAGATCGGGTGGTTTTGAAATTGGTCGGCGGTTTGGCTAATTCAGTCTTCCAGGGAAATATTCTGATTGCCGACAGCTTGTTTTATGCGAATTTCCCGTCAGTGAGCGGTTCGCAGGTATTTCTGGTAGAAGCGCCTGAAGAGGAAGAGGAACGCCTTCGTTCATCTTTTCGGAATTATGGTTTGGAAATTACACCAGCCAAAGAGCGGCTGCTGCTTTTTTACCAGGTTGAAAACACTTATCTCAACATTTTTCTCATGCTGGGTGCGCTCGGCTTACTCATTGGAACCATTGGGCTGGGAATCCTAATTTTCCGCAGCATTTACGAAAGCCGGGCCCAGTTTGCCTTGTTGGAAGCAACCGGTTTCCGCAAACAAAAAATCCGGCGAATGACCTTGCGCGGCTACATGCAGCTTGTCCTCTTATCACTGATCATCGGGTTGATTCCGTCCATTCTTTCGGCCTTGCCGAGCTTACGTTCGTCGCTTTATTTTGGATTGATTTATTGGAGCCTGGCCATTTTTGTACTGGTGCTCGCCAGTGCTTGGCTGTGGGTCTTTACAGGCAATCGGTTAGCGATGAAAGGCAAGCTGTACGAAGCGCTGAGAAATGATTAATTGAATTTTTGGCAAACAAAAAATGGGAACTACCCGTAAGCGAAGTTCCCATTCGATCTCTGATTTCGTTTTCGTGTTAGCGCCGCGCCATCATCATGTGCATCAATCCACCTCCGTTGCTCACGTTGGTAAATCCTGCCTGTTGAAGTCCTCGCTGTGCATAAGCCGAGCGTGCGCCCGATGCACAGTAGAGCGTGATTTCTCTTGATTTGCTTCCCAGCTCATCCATACGTGCATACAACTCATCCAACGGAATATTAATGGCATTGGGAAATGCTCCGGCCTGGAATTCTTCGGGCGTGCGAACATCAACAACCAACGGCTCGTTTGATGAAGTTGCAGAACCCGATGTGCGATTACGATTGGCCATCATGGCTGATAGTCCGCCGCCATTTTTCACGTTGGTATAGCCAAGTTGCATCAGCATGCGTTGGGCATAAGCCGAGCGCGCTCCTGTAGCACAATAAACCACAATTTCGCGCGATGCATTGGTTCCCAATTCTTCAAAACGATACATGAGCTCATCCATCGGAATGTTGATAGCGTCGGGATAGGCGCCTTCGTTAAATTCCTCCGGCGTGCGTACATCAATGACAATGCGCGAATAGTCGTCGGCTACTTTTGCGGTTGTTTTTTCTTCCGTTTCTTCCATTTCAGCCTCCAGCGATTTTGAGTCAAGCGGAAGCAAATCGATTTCAAACTGCTTAAAACCCAAGGTTCGGGCGTGTCGTTGCAAGGAGGTGTGCCCTCCCGAAATGTTGGTTACATCGTTGAACCCTGCGCCACGTAAAGTGCGCAAAGCCTGGTGCCCTTTTTTGCCGGTTTCATCATAAACAACGATTGGTCGATTGGCTGGAAGATCCGTTAGCTGCTGCGATAGCAATTCCAGCGGAATATGCATGGCCCCTTGAATATGGCTTTTCTCGAACGCAAAAATATCGCGAACATCCAGATAAACCGGGTTTTTATCGGCCAGAAAATCATCGAGTTCTGAAGCAGTAACAGATGGGCTGAAACCCGATTGGCGGTTTTCGGCTGTGTAAGCCGCCATGTTGATGGCATCGTTGGCTGTTCCAATCGGAGGAGAATAAGCCAAGTCGATGTCGGCCAAATCGCTGATCGTCAGTTTTGCTGCAGTGGCGGTGGCAATCACATCCAGGCGTTTGTCGGCCCCTTTGTAGCCTGCCGTCTGTCCGCCCAGTACGACGCCTGTTTTTCGATCGTAAACCAACAGGGCGGTAACCGTTTCGGCTCCGGGGTAATACGAAGTGTGATGTTCTTTATGAACAACCACCGCATCGGCATTAATTCCGGCGGCGCGGGCCTGTTTTAAGGAAAGCCCTGTCATGCCCGCCACAGCTTCAAACACACGCACCACCGATGTTCCGATAGCGCCGTTGTATGGATGATGGCCACCCAAGGCGTTTTCGGCAGCAATCCGACCTTGCCGGTTGGCCGGTCCCGCCAAGGGAATCCGTACTTTTTTGCCGTTTACACGATGGTCAATTTCAACCATGTCGCCAGCGGCATAAATGTCCGGGTCCGAAGTCTGAAGTTGGGTATTCACCAGCAGACCGCCCGCTTCACCCAATTCCAGCCCGGCATCCATCGCCAGTTGAAGGGTAGGGCGGACGCCGATTGACAGCAAAACCATATCGGCTTCGAGCCGCTTGCCATTGTTCAGTGTCACTGACTTATCTTTAATTTCGTTGACGCCTGCATTGGTGTGCACACCAACACCATAAGCCAGCAGTTCGTTCTCAATAAATCCGGCGGTTTCGGCCTCCATCAGGCCCATCACGTGGGGCATCATTTCTACCACATTCACTTTCAGTCCTCGTTTTACCAAAGCTTCCACCATCTCCAGGCCAATAAAACCGCCGCCAACAACTACGGCACTTTTCGGACTTTTTTCTTCCAAATGGTTGGAGATTTTGTCCATATCTTCGAGTGTCCACAGCGTAAAAACATGATCAAGATCGGCTCCAGGAAGTGTCGGATTGATCGGTTTTCCGCCTTGGGCAAGAATGAGTTTGGTATAGTCAAACGTGCTCACTTCTCCGTTGATGGCGTTGATTGTCTCTAGCTGGTGCCCCTGGCGGTCGATCGCTGTTACCCGCGTGTTGGTATAAACGTCAACATCGTATTGCTCCTTAAAACTTTCAGGGCTTTGCAGAATCAGCTTCGAGCGGCTTTTGATATCGCCTCCAATGTAGTACGGCAGTCCGCAATTGGCAAACGATATATCAGGTCCCGCTTCAAGCATAACAATTTTGACTGTAGGAGATATTCGGCGAGCTTTTGCAGCAGCTGTTGCTCCGGCTGCAACTCCCCCTATAATCACAATTTTTTCCATGATTTTCTTTTATGTTTTTAGGATTGGCGATTATTCAGCTTTCGCCATTTCTTTCAGTAAGTAATCTTTGCTTTTGATACCGACAAAGCGGTTGATTTCTTTTCCGTTTTTGAATAGGATGAGGGTGGGAATGCTTTGAACTTTGAATTTTTGGGCGAGTCCCTGAAATTTTTCAATGTCTACCTTCCCCACATAACTATTGCCGTTTAAACTGGCCGAAACATCGTTTAAAATTGGCGCCATGATTCGGCATGGGCCACACCAGCTGGCCCAAAAGTCAACCAGAACCAGTTTGTTTTTTGTTTTGAGCTGAAAGTTTTTGTCTGTCAGCGTGAGCACGTTTTCATGATCATCAACCAAAGGCGTATTTTTCATTTTTGTCCGGGCAATTTTTGCCAGAATGAGAAACCCGATGATCAGCACGGCAATGACGATGAGGATTATTTTTACCATCTTGTATTTTCAAAAATTAATTCGATGCAAAAGTATGCTACACCAAAGCTGCAAGCAAGCATCGTGGCTGCTGCCTTTCCAACTTTCGGATTGAAATGGAACAACTTTTTTATTGATTTATTTCTAACTTCACGGCTTAATGTAAGCTTGCAAGCTCATGAAGACGATTTTAGAAACTGATGATGATTTTATTTGCGATATTAAAGCGCCGTGCTTTCAGACCCTTGGGCCTGATGAAGTGGAACTGGTACGGTCGGCCAAAACACAGGTTCATTTTCGCAAGGGCGACAACCTGACCAAGCAGGGTGCCTTTGCGTCGTATGTATTGTTTATTGTCGAGGGCTTGGTCAAACAGTACCTGGAAGGTGATAATAACAAGCTTTACAACCTGAAAATTTTTCAACAAGGTGACTTTGTTGGATTGTCCTCTGCATTTTCAAAAAGCACCTTTGACTATTCTACGGTTGCTCTCACGGATTGTATGGCTTTCCTGATTGAAAAAGAGGCCATAGGGCAGGTGGTCAGGCAAAATGGCTTGTTCGGTTTCAATTTTATTCAGCGGTACTGTGAGCAAAGCTCGGGCTTGTTCTCAACCATTCGAAACGTGCTTTACAAGCAGATGAACGGCCGCCTGGCCGATACCTTGCTTTATTTGAATGGTTTCAAGGCAGCCAATCCCAAAATTTTTCATCTGCTTTCGCGAAAGGATCTGGCCGATTTTGCCGGAATCTCAACTGAGAGTGCAGTCAAGCTGCTGAAAGCCTATGAAAAAGATGGCTTGATTAAATTGAAAGACAAAGACGTGGTTGTGCTTGATTTTGATAAGCTGCGCGAGATTAGTGTGCGCGGCTGAACTTGGCTTGCTTCCTGTTTTCATCGGAAAATGGATTACCCGGCTGGTGCTTTCTTTTTTTCAGAAAAACAACAAAGCTGGTCGCAGATTTTCTTGTTTTCAATGCAAAACAACAAAGCTGGCCGCAGATTTTCTTGTTTTCGATGCAAAACAACAAAGTTGGCCGCAAATTTTCTTGTTTTCGATGCAAAACAACAAAGTTGGCCGCAGATTTTCTTGTTTTCAGTGCAAAACAACAAAGCTGGTCGCAGATTTTCCTGTTTTCAATGCAAAACAACAAAGCTGGTCGCAGATTTTCCTGTTTTCAATGCAAAACAACAAAGCTGGCCGCAGATTTTCTTGTTTTTTGTGCGAAACAAGAAAGTTAGTCGTCGACTCTCCTCATTCGTTTGAATGGAATCCGGATTGATGCGTGAAATTTTTGAATCGGGTAGGGCTTAAAAACAATAATGGGAACCACTCGGTATGAATAGCTCCCATCCACTACTTGACGACCGAAATCATCTTTCGTGTCAGGCTACTGTTATTTTGACCGGCTGATCATCGAATCGAGGATTCTTGTTTTCAGCCCCTGGCTTTCCGGCTGAGCCTTTTACAGCTTCGCCTTCCAGCTGTCCGCTCATCAAACCCGAAGGTTGTTTTCCCGGACGAAGTTTTCGACAGCTTCTGAGGAATTCTGGTCTTGCGATCATCCTTCGCTCAAATTTCGATGTTTAACGGAACCGGAGTTCCAACGATCTCTTATTTTCTGTCCGAAACGAGTTCCTTTCAGAAAACAGCCATCAATCTTAAAACTACTTGACTGGCCGAAGCCAATCGTTTTCGTTTTAATCAAGCATGTAAAGAACGGGTCTTTGGTTGCTTAAACTTCGGCTCCTTTGTTGCGCAAACCCGGGGGTTTGGATGATTTGACGCTGGCTCAGCTAAGAGCTTTTGTCGCCTCCACATCTCCGGAGCAGTCTTTTATCGCTCACCTGATAGTATCAAATGTACATCGAAAAACCAATAGATGTCAATTATTTCGGTGTCTTTAAATCAACCAGGTGTCAACTGAAGATATCAACAATTGTTAGTAAGTCGTAAAAGCCTTGCCATACTTCTTATTTCGAGTATTTTTCAATTGTTTCCTGACCGGTTATCAACAATTTTTGATCGGTGAGCTTTTCCGGAATGAACAAAAGCGGTTGGATTCAACAAAAAAAAATGCCCTCGATTGAGAGCATTTTTAAGATTTTTAGTCGTGAATGGTTTAGCAACCGGGTGCACTTTTGTCGCCTGCTTGTTCATGGTACCACTTCAGCGGATACGATGAAGGACGCTCGATGGGTAATCCATAGAGCCGATCCATTACCAAGCTCGCCAACACGCCGAGGGCCCTGGATACACCAAACATGACCGTGTAGAATGAGTGTTCCTTAATGCCATAGTGGTACAACAACGAGCCTGAATAAGCATCCACGTTGGGCCAGGGGTTTTTCACCTTTCCTGTTTCTTCCAAAATTGGTGGAACCACCCGGTGCAGTGTATTCACAATGTTGATCAGCTTATCATCTTTGACATACTTCTTGGCAAATTCCTGCTGTGCGGTAAACCGAGGGTCAGTTTGACGCAGAACGGCATGCCCGTACCCGGGAATAACACGGCCTTCGGCCAAGGTGCGCTTGGAATAGGCAATAATTTGTTCTTCTGTTGGATTGTCGGTATCCAGCTCTTGTAGCATGGAAAAAATCCAGTTAATTACCTCCTGATTGGCGTAACCATGAAGTGGACCAGCTAACCCAAGCATTCCGGCCGCATAAGCATAATAAGGGTTACTGAGTGCAGAGCCCACCAGGTGCGTAGCGTGTGCCGATACGTTTCCACCTTCATGATCCGCATGAATCACCATATACAACCGGAGTAAGCGTTTAATTTCGTCACTTTCGTGCCCCATCATGTGAGCCAGGTTTCCAGCCCAGTCCAGGCGTGGATCCGGTTCAATATGATGATCGTTGAAGAATTGACGGCGATAAATGTAAGCGGCAATCCTTGGCAGGCGTGCAATCAGGTTCATCACATCTTCGTAAGTCGTGTCCCAGTAGTGCTTCTTATGCACGCCGGTACGGTAGGCTTTCTGAAAAATAGAATCTGTAGCCATGCTAAGAATAGCGGCACTGAACTGGGTCATGGGGCGCGCATTCTTTGGAATGGCATCAATGACGTCAAATACGTGTTGTGGCACATAGGCCCGTGTTGCCCAATCCTTGCTTAAGTTCAGTACATCGTCACGCTCGGGTATTTCACCAATCAACATCAGGTAGAAAAGACCTTCGGGAAGGGGCTCTCCATCGGGATTCAATCGCGGCAATTTTTCGCGAAGTTCCGGTATGGTGTATCCACGAAACCGGATTCCGGTTGTTGGATCTAACTTCGACGTGTCTGTAATTAAGCTTGGTACGCCTTTCATTCCAGTCATCACCTGTTCAATCGTCACATTGGCAATTACTTTGTCACCATGTTCGTTCTTTAATCGTTGGTATTCGTTGACGCACTTACTGGCTTTTTGGTAAAATCGATTCTTAATGTATTCCATTTTTAAAGTATTTTAGTTTGATTTTTTTTGATTTAGTGAATATTCCGGATGATTTCATCAGCAAACTCTGCGGTAGACATCAAGGTCGAACTTTCCATCATCGCATGCAGGTCGGATGTCACCCGACGTTTGGCAAAAGTATGCTCCATGGCATCAAAAACATGTTCGGCTGCCTCATCCCAGCCCAAATACTCGAGCATCATGACACCCGAAAGAATCAGGGAGCTTGGATTGGCTTTTCCAGTACCAGCTATTGTTGGTGCCGTTCCGTGTGTGGCTTCGAAAATGGCATAGCCACTCTGGTAATTGATGTTGGCGCCGGGCGATATTCCAATTCCACCGACCATCGCTGCCAGTTGGTCTGAAATATAATCACCATTTAAATTCATGGTGGCAATAACCGAGTGATTGAACGGATGCAGTAAACTGTCTTGCAGAAAGGCATCGGTAATCACATCCTGAACAACGACTTTCCCAGATTTTTTTGCTTCTTCGAGTGCCTTTTGCGCATCCAGCTGACCTTTGTCCTGTTCAATTTGCTGATACTGTCGCCATGTGAAAACCTGATTGGTAAATTCGGATTCTGCTAAATCATAGCTCCATGTTTTGAAAGCTCCTTCAGTAAATTTCATGATATTTCCCTTGTGTACCAGGGTCACCGAGGGCAGATTTCGTTTTATGGCATAATGAATAGCTGCTCGTACGAGTCTTTCGGAACCTTCCTTTGAGATGGGTTTTACGCCAAACGACGAACTTTCGGGGAAGCGAATCTCCGAAGAAACGCCCATTTCTTGAACCAGAAAATCCCGAAACCTGGTCGTATTTTCTTCGCCGGTCATAAACTCAATTCCTGCATAAATGTCTTCGGTATTTTCGCGAAAAATGTGCATATCAACCATCGACGGGTAGCGTATGGGAGAGGGGACACCCTTAAACCAACGCACCGGGCGCAGGCAAACGTACAAATCGAGCGTTTGACGCAAAGCCACATTGAGCGAGCGAATTCCCCCACCTACCGGCGTTTCGAGCGGACCTTTAATCCCAACCAGGTACTCTTTAAAACTAGCTATCGTTTCATCTGGAAGATGTTGGCCGGTTGCCTTGAAGGCCTTTTCGCCTGCCAGCACTTCCTTCCACACTAATTTGCGGGATGAGCCATAAGCTTTTTCAACAGCAGCATCTAAAACTCTTTGGGCCGGTTTTGAAATATCCCTACCAATTCCATCACCTACAATGAAGGGAATGATGGGTTGATTGGGTATTTTCAGAATCCCATTTTCGAGTTTGATTTTTTCTCCCATATTAGTTGGCTGTTAATCTACTTTTTAGGTTGGCATCAATGGCATTCAGGAAATCCTCTGTTGTCAGATAATGCTCTTCTTTCAGGTCTTTCTCATGAATGATCAAAGCCAAATCCTTGGTCATTTTACCGCTTTCAATAGTCTCAATACAAACTTGCTCCAACGTATTGGCAAAATCGATTAAAGCTTGGTTGTCATCCAGTTTTCCTCTAAAAGCCAGCCCTCGGGTCCACGCAAAAATGGAGGCAACCGGGTTGGTTGATGTCGGATTTCCTTGTTGGTGCTGGCGGTAGTGCCGTGTGACGGTTCCGTGAGCGGCTTCTGCTTCCATGGTTTTGCCGTCGGGGGTGATCAAGGTTGAAGTCATTAAACCCAATGAACCAAATCCTTGAGCTACGGTATCCGATTGTACATCGCCGTCGTAATTTTTACAGGCCCAAACATATCCGCCTTCCCATTTCATGGCAGCGGCTACCATATCGTCAATCAGGCGGTGCTCATAGGTAATTCCGGCAGCCTCAAATTTTTCTTTGAATTCATTGTTAAAGACTTCCTCGAAAAGGTCTTTAAAACGGCCATCGTATTTTTTCAGAATGGTATTTTTGGTTGACATGTAAAGTGGCCAACCTTTGGCGAGCGCTTGGTTCATACAAGCCCGGGCAAAGCCAATGATGGATTCGTCGGTGTTGTACATGGCCATTGCGATTCCGTCGCCCTCGAAGTCAAAGACATCAAACGACTGCACCTCACCGCCATCTTCGGGGGTAAACGTGATGGTCAATTTCCCTTTTCCCTTGGTCAGGAAATCGGTTGCACGGTATTGGTCACCAAAGGCATGACGACCGATACAAATCGGTTTTTTCCATCCCGGCACCAATCGTGGTATATTACTAATGATAATGGGTTCGCGGAAAACAGTTCCACCCAGAATATTCCGAATGGTGCCATTGGGCGAACGCCACATGTGTTTTAAATCGAATTCCTTCACTCGAACTTCGTCTGGCGTAATGGTTGCACACTTGATTCCCACACCGTATTTTTTGATGGCATGTGCTGCATCAACGGTGATTTGATCATCTGTTTCGTCACGTTTCTCCATTCCCAAATCGTAATACTTGATGTCCAGGTCGAGGTAAGGGAAAATAAGTTTTTCTTTTATGAAAGACCAAATAACCCGGGTCATTTCATCTCCGTCCAGTTCAACAACTGGATTTGCTACTTTAATTTTGTCCATTTCGGGTGTCTAATTTTTGATTAGTTATTTTGTTGTTTAATTAAATTTAATGCTGAGCCGGCTTTGTACCACTCAATTTGCTGGGCATTGTACGTGTGATTTAATTCGATAAGCTGCTTGCTTCCATCAGCATGTACCAATTCGACATGCAATGGTTTTCCGGGTGCAAATTCGGACAGATCGACAAAATTGAATTTGTCATCTTCCTGAATTTTATCGTAATCGTCTTCGTTTACAAAAGTTAAGCCCAGCATGCCCTGCTTTTTCAGGTTGGTTTCGTGGATTCGTGCAAAGGACTTTACAATGACTGCTTTTACGCCCAGGTGACGGGGCTCCATGGCCGCGTGTTCGCGCGATGATCCTTCGCCATAGTTGTGATCGCCCACAACGACTGTTGGGATATTGGCTGCCTTGTAAGCTCGCTGTACTTTGGGAACCTCATCGTACGATCCGTTCAGCTGATTCTTAACTTTATTGGTTTCATTGTTGAAAGCATTGACCGCGCCAATGAGCATGTTGTTGGAGATATTGTCCAGGTGTCCCCGGAAACGCAACCAGGGGCCAGCCATCGAAATGTGGTCGGTGGTGCATTTCCCAGCTGCTTTGATAAGCAAGCGGGCGCCATTCAGGTTTTTTCCATCCCAAGGATCGAATGGCGAAAGCAATTGCAAACGACCAGAATCCGCAGAAACGGCCACGCTAACAGCTGAGCCATCAGCGGCAGGCGCCTGGTAGCCGGCATCTTCAACCGCAAACCCTTTTTCTGGCAACTCCATCCCGGTTGGTGGATCCAACACCACTTCTTGCCCGTCCTCATTGATGAGTTTGTCGGTCATGGGGTTGAAGGTGATGTTACCGGCAATTGCCAATGCAGTCACCAACTCAGGCGATGCGACAAAAGCATGGGTGTTGGGGTTTCCATCAGCACGTTTCGAGAAGTTCCGGTTGAAGGAGTGCACAATCGTGTTCTTTTCGCCTTTCTCAGCTCCGGGACGGTTCCATTGTCCGATACAGGGGCCGCATGCGTTGGCAAACACGCTGGCACCAATTTTTTCAAAAATGTCGATAAAACCATCCCGTTCAATGGTGTAACGCACCTGCTCCGAACCCGGCGTGATGGTGAATTCTGACTTGGTTTTTAGTTTTTTGTCAACAGCCTGCTGGGCCAGTGAGGCCGCGCGTGAAATATCTTCGTACGAGGAATTGGTACAGGAACCAATTAATCCAACTTCGATTTTTGTAGGCCATCCGTTTTTCTTGGCTGCCTCGGCGACCTTCGAAATTGGTGTCGCCAGATCGGGTGTGAATGGCCCGTTCAGATGTGGTTCCAACTTGTTCAGATCAATCTCAATTACTTGATCGAAGTACTTTTCAGGATTGGCATAAACTTCCGAATCTGCCGTCAGGTGCTCTTTAATTCCGTTGGCCAAATCGGCTACTTCGGAACGCTCTGTCGCCCGCAGATAACGTTCCATCGATTCGTCGTAGCCAAAGGTTGAGGTGGTGGCGCCCACTTCGGCACCCATGTTGCAAATGGTTCCTTTACCGGTTGCCGAAAGGGATTTGGCGCCTTCCCCAAAATACTCAATAATAGCTCCGGTACCGCCTTTCACTGTTAATATACCTGCTACTTTCAGAATGATGTCTTTCGGCGCGGTCCAGCCATTGAGTTTACCAGTTAGTTTCACTCCAATCAGCTTCGGGAATTTCAGTTCCCAAGCCATGCCTGCCATTACGTCCACGGCATCGGCACCACCAACGCCAATGGCCACCATGCCCAGACCTCCTGCGTTGACCGTATGCGAGTCGGTACCAATCATCATTCCGCCGGGGAAGGCATAATTTTCCAGTACAACCTGGTGAATAATTCCGGCTCCAGGTTTCCAAAAGCCAATGCCGTATTTGTTTGAAACGGACTCCAAAAAGTCAAACACTTCTTTGTTGCTTTCCAAGGCAAATTTTAAGTCGGTTCGTCCGCCAACACTGGCCTGGATTAAGTGGTCGCAGTGCACAGTTGACGGAACCGCTGTTCTGTCTCGCCCTGAATTCATAAACTGGAGCAAAGCCATTTGTGCCGTTGCATCCTGCATGGCAACCCGGTCGGGGGCAAAATCCACATAATCAACCCCACGCTTGAATTCGGTCACTTTTTCCGGTTCAAACAGGTGGGTGTACAGGATTTTTTCAGAAAGTGTCAGTGGTTTTTTCAACACTTCTCTGGCCTTTTCTATACGAGGGCCAAAATTCTCGTAGGTTTTCTTTATTAAATCTAAATCAAACATATTGTGGTTTTTAAAACAATTGTATTCCAGGGTTGACTAATCTCATCTTTTTTAACAAAAACGGCCTGCAAAGGTTTCCGCTTAGGGGCTTAAGATATCAAAAAATCCGCCTTAAGATAGCTAACTATTTGGCTATTTTAAAACAGGTTTCTTTATTTAGAATAGATAAAAAGAAGTGTTTTGAATGGATTTATTTTCTGAAAATATGTTCCATTGAGAAGAGAGCCCTGGAAAGCTTTTCAGAAAGATTGTCTTAACAGGTTGATTTTTAGAAATTAAAAAAACCACCAAGATCATTTGGTGGTTGACTATTGTTTGATATTTAAGTTCGAATTACGGAAGAAAACTGAGCAAAGTATCGCCACGAAGTCCTCTTCGGAGTGTTTCCAACGGGATCACTTCAGTTTCGGAAATATTGCCCAAATTGACATTGGCTCCCAACAATTTGATGAACCAAACTTGCTGGCTTTTGAGCGGGGCTTCCCATAAGATATGTTCTGTGTTAATTTCTTTTTTAATATCCATGATCAATTGGCTGTTGGCTGACCCGTCTTCCTGGTAGATGCCCATGTTTCCGCTTTCGCGGGCTTCGGCGATTACTTTCCAGGCACCGGCTTCCAATTCACTTTTCATCCACGAAACCCATTCGGCATTGCTAATTTCTTTTCCCCTAAGTTTGGTTCCAACTTCCGAGAAAACTTCGAAATCCCTGGCCAGGTCAGTGATGTACTGACATTTTTTACCGTGTTCAATCGGCAGGACGCCGTCAGAAACTTCGGCGGTTTCCACTCCACTTTCTGCAATAAACTTTCGGTAGTCGTCGAACATGTTTCGGGCTACGAATGCTTCGAAAAGCGTACCGCCAAAGTATGGCCTGATACCAGCTGCCTTATACAGGCTGATTTTTTCTTTTAAATTGGGAGTCAACAAGCCCGTTCCAAAGCCAAGCTTGACAAAATCCGTGTATTCTGATGCTACTTCGCATAAATCCTCTGCCTGTCGCAGGCTTAATCCTTTGTCCATCACCATCGTCAGACCTGATGATCGCGGTTTTTCAGGGCGTCCGGGAATAAACGGTAAGTTGAAATTCATGGTTAATATTTGGTTGATTGGTATTCTTTTATGAGCCTTTTGATGGATTCGTTTTGTTGTGCTTTCGGGTAATAATCAAAAAGATCGCTGTAACTGTTGAAATCAGCTTTTAGTGCGATTTCAAAATAATCGGTAGCCGAACGTTCTTCATCGTTCTCCAGCAAATAGGCTGTCAGCCGATAGTTGATATTTGAATCGTCAGCAATAATTTGATTTGCTTTTTTCAGAATGTCGATGGATTGTTGAAGCAAGCCTCGTTCGTACTGCATTTCGGCATACGAAATCCAGCTTTCCCTGTTGTCGGGGTCCAGGTTTGTGGCCATGTCGAATGCGGATTCGGCTGGCTCGTAAAGCCCGAGCTCGTGGTTGATTTTTCCATACATGAGCCAGAAATCGGGATTGGTATCATCAAGTTTGAGCGCTTTTTTTACTAGCGACTGGCTTTCGGTCAGGTTGTTTTCAATCCACATCACCAAGCCGGAGCCATACCAGGCAGAGGCATTATTCTTATTCAGGCGAATGGCTTTGCGGTAGTTGACAAGCGCTTCGTTGTACCGGTCCAGGTTCAGGTAACACTCACCCAAATAGCAGTAGGCATCATCATTCTGTTTGTCGACTTCAAGGTATTCCAGGTAACACGCAATTGCTTCCTCGTGCTGGTTGTTGTTCGACAGGGCATTGGCTTTGTTGAAAAGCGCCTGTTCAAACTCGTCATTCAGTGCGATAGAAAAGTCGTAAGCTTCAATGGCTTTGTCGTGCTGGCCAATGCGGTTGAAGGTGATTCCGAGGTTGTACCAAACCGATGGATTAAACGGATCGATATCGAGGTATTTGTTGTAGTACAGAATGCTTTTCTCGTCCAGGTTGTCTTTGTCGCAGTAATAGGCCAGTTCATAGAGCACCTGTTCATTTTCGGGATTGGCTTGGTAGGCACGTTCCAAAAAGGAAATGGCCTTTTGAATTTCGCCGGCCTGTCCGAGTGTGATGCCAATATTATACAGGAGCTCATCCTCTTCGTCGTAATTGTGGAAAATGGCTTGTTCGTATGCGACGATGGCATCATCAATCTGCTCAAGCATAATCAGTGCCGAGCCTTTGATCAGGTAAACATCAGAATTGCTGTCTTCGATTTTTTCGACAAGACGGATGATTTCAAGTGATTCTTCAACATTTTCATCGACTAACAGTAGCTGAGCTTTTTTGATTTGAAGAGCGATGGATGAGGGATGGATTTTCAAGCCGTTGTCGATAGCCAAATTGGCCAGGCTTACTTGTCCTTCCTCCAAGAAATAATCCACGATTCCTTCTACTTCAAAAACATCAAAATAGTCAGGCTTGTTGGTATTCATCATCGTCTCGAAGCGTTTGACGGCTTCTTCTATTTCCTCACTGTCGTAAAAGTCCCTTGAGTCTTCTTCCATAGAATCCAAAATTGCAGCTGCAAATTTAATAATACTTTTTAGAATTACTTAATCCGGCTGGTGCTCTTTTCGCAATAAGTCGTTGACTGTTTTTACCGGATTGAAAGTCAGGATTGGAACTTCCACAAACAGCGTGTTCCAATCAGCCATGGCCCCGTTCCAAAGTCCCGGAAGCTCCTGGGCCTTTAATTCTTTTCCGTCTTTTGATTTGTAGGAGATGAATCCCGTTTTGGGGTCCCTGTATTTTAGAAGATCGTAACTTTCTCCTTTGTAGTTTTTTGTTCCACATACCAAATCAACCGGATTGAAATGGGTGGCATTTTGAACAATGTTCTGTTGTTGCTTGTCGGATAGGTCCACCTGCACACTTTCGGCAATTTGCAAGGAGATGGAATCATCGGCATTTTTCGCCCAGAACGGGCCTCCGCCGGGTTCTCCTTCATTTTTTACCATACCGCACACGCGGATGGGACGGTTGAACTTTTGCTTCAGGTAGTGATACAATTCTTCTTTTTCTGAATAGTACTGGTTTGTTGGTGGTTTGACATTGAGCACGTTTTCAAGAAAACTTGAAGCTTCAGAATAGAATTTGCTGTCCAAGGCGGTGTAATGACGCTCATCCAAAACCTGCTGGTAGCTAAAAATTCGTTTTTGGTAATTAAGCAGCAGTCCGGCCAGGGCTTTTTTGTATTTCACGGTTTCGCCTTTCAGGTAATCCGGCACCACATTGTCAATGTTTTTGATGAAGATCAAATCGGCGTTCAAATCATTCAGGTTGTCAAGCAAAGCACCATGGCCGCCGGGTCGGAATAGCAGGCTGTTGTCGTCATTTCTAAATGGTTCGTTTTGCATGTCCACGGCAATGGTGTCGGTTGTAGGCTTCTGCTGGCTGAATGTTATTTCGTAGCTGACTTCAAATGCTTGTTGGTAGGTGTTTTGCACTTCCTTGAGGTGCGTTTCGAAAGCTTCCTGGTGTTCGGGCGAAACCGTAAAATGAATTTTCACCCGGCCGTCCTTGTCTTTGGCGTAAAGCGCGCCTTCCACGGCATGTTCTTCAAAAGGTGTTCTCGATTTTTCGTTGTATTGATGAAATTTAAGCAGGCCTTTGGGTAAATTGCCATAGTTTAGTCCCGACTCGGTTAAAACCAGCTTCAGAATTTCCAGTTTCGAAAGTTGATCAATCGGTTTATTCGCGGTCTTTTCCAAATCAGCATAAAAGGCAAAGTCTGTAAGCTGGTCAAAAAAAGTCTGGATGGCTTCATTCTGCGTCACTTCTGCTTCGCTTGCTCCGTTCTCAAGTTGGTCAACAGCGGCGTACAAATCTTTAAACATGCGGCTGGCAGCGCCCGATGCCGGAACAAACTTCAACAAAGAAATTCCTTTCTCCAATTGATGTTCAAAAAAGTGAACAAACTCATCAACGTGTGATCCATCCAGCTGGATGATTCCCTTTCCGACGGTAGCAGCCTGGATGACTTCCAGAAATGGAAATCCATTTTCAAAGTTTTTGATTTGTTCTTTTACGGTGTTCAGGTCACTTCCTCTTTCTTTGATGAAAACCAAATCTTTGGCACTAAACATAGTTGGATGATTTTTGAATTACGTTAAAATTAACTAATAGGACTTAGAATTGGAACGCCCGAAAGCCGCGAGAGTTCTAAAGTTTTCAACATTTGTTGATAAATCCCGGGTTGGATTTTCATTTTCAGACGAATAGAAATCTGTATGGAGGCAGCGTGGGGGAGTTTATCTTGTGTTTTTTGATGAGATAGTCAGTTTTCAGCCCGATTTGCTTTATTTTCGCCCCAGATTTTGAGTTATGACTGAACAGCTTTATCCATGGGGGCATACCCGGCGCTACAATGATTTTCCGACTTATTTCAGAGGAAAGTTTAGCGAGCGGGTGCAGAAAGTATCGGTCGATGCCGGCTTTACTTGTCCGAACCGCGACGGCACCAAAGCGCTGAATGGCTGTTCGTATTGCAACAATCAAACCTTTCAGCCAGACTATTGTCGTCTGGAGAAAAGCATTTCGGAACAGTTGCAGCAGGGCATCGATTTTTATTCGAAGAAATACCAATCGATGAAGTTTCTGGCTTATTTTCAAGCCTACTCCAATACTTATGCTGATTTGGCTGTTTTAAAGGCGCGTTACGAAGAAGCTTTGAATCATCCGAGAATTGTTGGGCTGGTTTTGGGAACCCGTCCCGACTGCGTGAATGCGGAGATTCTGGATTATTTGGCTGAACTTTCAAAGTCCTGTTACGTGATGGTTGAATATGGCGTTGAATCGGTTCAGAACAAAACCCTGAAGCGGATCAATCGCGGACACCAGTTTGCCGAGGCCAAATGGGCCATCGAAGAAACCGCCCGGCGGGGCATTCATACTTGTGCGCATTTAATTTTGGGGCTTCCGGGCGAAACACGGCAAGATTTGCTGAACCAGGCCCGAACGATTTCAAAATTGCCGGTTGAAAACCTGAAACTGCACCAGCTTCAGATTCATAAAGGCACACGACTGGCGGTTGAGTTTAAGCGGCAGCCAGATGATTTTCATTTGTTTACGGCAGAAGAATACCTCGATCTGGTCGTGGATTACCTGGAACTACTGAATCCGGCAATCATCGTCGAGCGCTTTGTCAGCCAGGCACCGCCCGGCTTGCTAATTGCGCCCAAGTGGGGCTTGAAGAATTTCGAATTCGTGGCGAAACTTGAAAAACGTCTGGCCGAACGCAACACCTGGCAAGGAAGACTGTTTGGGTAGTTTCAAAATCCAAAATCCAAAATCCAAAAGCCAAGCAAAGTTGCAGTTTGCAGATATCGAGCATCAAGAATCAAGAATCGAGCATCAAGGATCCAGCATCCAGCATCCAGTTTTCAGTCGCAGTGCCAGTTTCCAGTTTCGCCCAACCACTAACCATAAATGACCATTGAATGACAACCAATGACCAATCTCCAATGACTTACTGCCTCGCAAATACCCGTTTCAATAAATCTGTGACGCGTGCTGCTGGGTCTTGCCGGATGTTCTTTTCAGTTTCACCAATTTTCAGGAATAGGCCATCCAGCGCTCTTTTGGTGAGGTAGGCGCTTAGGTCCGTTTCAACAGTTTCTAAATCGGCCAGTTGGCCCACAAACGAGCCGGCTACCTGGTTCCATTTGCCGGTCATTTCATCCCACGATTGCTGCGCGGTGTAGTTGCCCACGACTTTTTTGTTAAGCGAACCTTCAATTTTGGGTTGATAGAGGGCAAGCAGCGCCTCGTAGTTAGTTCGCCGCAAATAGTCCGTTGCCGCGTAATCACCGCCTGTTAAAATCCCGGCTGCATCTTGTATGCTCATGGTTTTGATGCTGTTTACCAGGATGGGCGCGGCGTCTTTGGCAGCGTCCGAAGCGGCATGGTTGATGCTGGTAATCACTTTATCAACCAAATCCTGTCCACCGGGAAGCTTGCTCAGATTTTTGGTGATGATATCGGCCTCGGGCGGAAGCAAAATTTTCACCGCTTCGTCTTTTAAATAGCCATTTAATCCTGAGAGTTCGGATACCGAGCTGTCGGTCCCTACAACCAGAGCCTGCTTCAAGCCGGCCACAATCTCATTTTGGCTGAGCGGTTGCTGATCATCGTAAATGGTTTTGGCAATTTGTTGCATTTCAGCACAGCCAAGAAGTAGAAAAAACAATCCAATGAGCGTAAACTTTGTTTTCATATCAACTATTGTTTCTAATTCCGAATTCAAACCCAATCACCAATGACCAATCTTCAATCCAGAATCTTTTTTAATAAATCTTTGCGGTTCAATTTAAGCAATTCTTGCCGGATTTGTTGTTTGTACTCTTTTTTATACCAGAAAAAGAATTTGCGTTGCGATAGTTTGCCTTTTTTCGATTTGGCCGTGTAAATTTTCTCCATCGTATAGGGATGGTAGCCGGTGTAGTAAATCACGGTGGCCAGTGTCATGGGTGTTGGGGTAAAGTCCTGCACTTGCTCCAGCTTGAAATCCAGTTGTTTGGTTTCGGCAGCCAGGTTGGCCATGTCGGTATTTTGGCAGCCCGGATGGCTCGAAATGAAATAAGGTACCAACTGCTGGTTCAAACCTTCTTGTTTGTTGATTTCGTTGAAGACTTTGTTGAGCTTATAAAAATGACTGAATGACGGCTTGCGCATCACTTTTAAAACATCATCTGAAGTATGCTCAGGGGCAACTTTTAAGCGTCCTGAGACATGATATTTCACCACTTCGCGCAGGTATTCCATGTTATTTTTATTCACCTGCTTGTCTTTTGTTTCGTGTAGAATCATGTCGTAACGGATGCCACTGCCTACAAAAGCTTTCTTAATCTTTGGATTTTGGCGAACCTTGCGGTACAGGTCGAGCATCGGTTTGTGATCCACATCCAGGTTTTTGCAGACCTCGGGGAAGATGCACGACGGTCGTTTGCACTTGCGGCAGATTTCCTCGTGGATGCCCTTCATTTTGTACATGTTGGCCGATGGGCCGCCCAAGTCGGAAATATAGCCTTTGAAATCGGGCATCTGCGCAACTTGTTCCACTTCTTTCAAGATGGATTTTTCGGAACGGCTGGCAATAAATTTTCCCTGGTGGGCCGAAATCGTACAAAACGTGCAACCGCCAAAGCACCCGCGGTGAATATTGATCGAGTGCCGGATCATTTCGTAAGCCGGTATGGTTTCCTTGTTTTTGTATTTGGGGTGCGGAAGCCGGGTAAAAGGCAAATCGTAAAAACGGTCAATTTCCTTTTCCTCCAGCGGGGGCCAGGGCGGATTGACCACCACCTGTTGGTTTCCAATTTGCTGGGTAATTTTATTGGCTTCCGACTTGTTCGATTCTTCCTCAATATGCATGAAGTTTTTGGCAAACTTCTTTTTATCGCTCAGGCACTCATCGTGCGAATACAAATCGATGTTATTCCATTTCTTGTTGGTGGCATAGCTGGCATCTTTATCAACCAAAAAAGCCGTTTGCGGCAGGTTGGTAATCGTACGGGCATCAACGCCTCGCTGCACCAGCCGGGTAAAGTCGAGGATGGATTTTTCACCCATTCCGTAGAATAACAAATCCGCTTTGGCTTCTTTCAGAATCGATGGTTTCAGCTTGTCCTGCCAGTAATCGTAGTGCGTCACCCGCCGCAGGGAAGCTTCAATACCACCCAGCATAACGGGCGTGTCGGGGTAGAGTTTCTTCAGAATGTTGCAATACACCGTGGCCGCATAGTCCGGACGCTTGTCGTGCTGGCCGCCGGGTGTGTAAGCATCTTTGGAGCGCTTGCGTTTGTTGGCGGTGTAATGGTTGACCATCGAATCCATATTTCCCGAGGTCACGGCAAAGTAGAGTCGGGGAGTGCCCAGCTTTTTGAAGTCACGCAAGTCGTCGAGCCAGTTGGGTTGGGGAACAATGGCCACGTGTAATCCTTCGGCTTCCAGGATCCGGCCAATGACGGCCGCTCCAAAAGACGGGTGGTCAACATAGGCATCGCCGGTAAATAAAATAATATCGGCTTCGTCCCAGCCGCGTTCGTCCATTTCTTTTCGGGTGGTCGGCAACCAATCGGTTGTCTGATATTTTTCGTATAACTGATTCACGTGTCGCTCCTTCTTGATTTATGATGGCAAAGTTAACCTGCTTTTGTTGATTTAAAAGACTTTGATCTCTTTTTTAGGTGGAACTCAATTTAAAAAAACCGCGTCATTGTGTAAAAGCAAGCTTTATCCTTTCTAAATTTAGACCGAGAATAAAACCTGAATCATGGAAATTGTCAAACCTAAAGACATTCTTCAAGCCACTCCCTACCTGGCTTATCTGGGCGGTGAAAACCTTGCCAAGTTCATCATGTATGTTTTACGGTTTAGTAAGCTGAACCGGCTTTATGGGCAGATAGCCGACAAGCAGGGCACGGCGTTTATTGATGAGTTGATAAAAATTTTGGAAATCAAGTACGAGTTTGATGCGGAGGAGTTGCGCAAGATTCCGAAAGCGGGGCCTTTTATTGTTGTGGCCAACCATCCGTTTGGTGGGCTCGACGCGATTTTGCTCATCAAAATTATTAGCCTCGTGCGCCCGGATGTGAAGGTGATGGCTGATCTTCTTCTGAAAAAGATTGAACCCATCAGTGATTTCTTTTTGCCTGTCAATCCGTTTGAGTCCCGCAAATCCACTTCGTCCGGCTTTGGTGGCATTAAAGCTGCCATGAAACACCTGGATTCGGGCGGTGGGCTCTGCCTGTTTCCGGCGGGTGAGGTGTCGGGCTACCAGGCCAACTATAAAATTACCGACCGGCAGTGGCAGTATGCGGCACTCAAGTTTATTAAGCACTCCGAGGTTCCGGTTATTCCGGTTTATTTCAGTGGGCACAACAGCCGCTTGTTTCATCTCATGGGCCGAATTAAGCCCAATTTGCAACAGGCCAGGCTGCCATCGGAGCTGCTCAATAAGCGCCGTAAGCCGGTTAAGATTCGGATTGGCTCCACTATTTCGGTCAGTGAACAGGCAACCTTTCCGGAGGTGTACCAGTTTGGCCGTTACCTGAGGGCCAGAACGTATAGCCTGAACTCGCGAATACAGGTGAAACGTTTTTTCAACTATTCGCTGAAAAGGCAAAAGCGGGTGGAAGAAATTGTGAAAGCCTCGTTGCCCGACACCATCAAAAATGAAGTTGCGGGATTGGGAAGCGACAGCTTGTTGTTTCAGGTGAAAAATTTCAAGGTGTTTTGCGCGCCATCGAACGAGATTCCTACGATTCTGTATGAAATTGGCCGGCTGCGCGAAATGACTTTTCGCGAAGTGGGCGAGGGAACCAACCGTGGCATTGATTTGGATGAATTCGATTTGTATTATCACCAGCTTTTTATTTGGGATGTTGAAGCAGAAAAGATTGTCGGAGCTTACCGCATAGGTAAAGGAGCCGATATTTTGCATGAGTTTGGCTTGCGCGGGTTTTATATTCACAGTTTGTTTAAGTTGCATGAATCGTTTGAGCCCATTCTGGAACAGGCTGTCGAGCTGGGCCGCTCGTTTGTAGTGAAGGAATACCAGCGCCAGCCGCTGCCTTTGTTTCTGCTGTGGAAAGGGATTCTTTATTTTTTGCTGAAAAACCCGGAGTACCGTTATCTGATCGGGCCGGTCAGTATCAGTGCCAATTATGCAAAAACCTCGAAAGAACTGATCATTAAGTTTATCATGTCGCACCATTTCGACTGGCAAAATGCCCGGCTGGTATCGCCTCGAAAAGCATTCAAGTTTAAAAGTCCCGACCCGAACATGAATGTGATTATGGAAAACCTCGACGACATCAACAAACTCGACCGTTTTATTGGCGATGTGGACCAGCTCAACACCGGATTGCCCGTATTGCTGAAAAAATACATCAAGCTGAACGCCAATATCATTGGCTTTAATGTCGACCCCAAATTTAACAGCTGTTTGGATGGGTTGATTTTACTCGATGTGTACGACGTGCCCAAAGGTGTGATTGAGTCGCTGTCGAAAGAAACCAACGACGGAGCAATTTTGAACCGTTTTTATAGTAGTCGTGAATAATTTCAACTTTCTTTGCAGACCAGATGTTTTAGAAATAAAATTAAATGATCGTATTATGAGATTATTATTTGCCTTGTTGATTGGCAGCGTGTTGTTGTCATCCTGTGTTCAGAAAAAGAAAGAAGCCGTGCAACCCCTTGATACCAGTTCACTGGTTCATCAGGTAACGGTTGAGGAAGTGATTCAAACCAGTACCTACACCTACTTGAAAGTGAGCGAAAACAGCCAGGAATTTTGGTTGGCCGTCAACCGGCAGGAAGTCGAAGTGGGAGAAAAGTACTATTATGAGTCAGCCCTGGAAATGAAGGATTTTGAAAGTAAAGCTTTGGGGCGGGTGTTTGACTCGATTTATTTTGTGCAGAAGTTCAGCCAGCAACCCATTACCTCAAACAATCCGGTGGCTGGAAAGCAATCGCCGCAAGGCAAGGCGCTCGAAGATTTTAACGAAGGTATTCAGATTAACCCGGTTGATGGTGGCGTGTCCATTGCTGACTTGTATGCTTCAAAAAGCGATTTTTCAGGACAGCAAGTGACCGTGAAAGGTCAGGTGGTCAAAGTAAATAAGAACATCATGTCGCGTAACTGGCTGCACATTCAGGACGGAACCAAACATGGCGAAAACTACGATTTGACCATCACGTCGAATGAAGTGGCTGAAGTGGGCGACGTAATTGTTGTTGAAGGTACCGTAACCCTGGACAAAGACTTTGGCGCCGGCTATTTTTACGAGCTCATCATGGAAGACGGGAAAATACTGCCGTAAGCTTCGTTCGATATCGAAACGGCGTGGCAGGTTGCCGGTGTTTTTTAATCCGGCCTGCCATTGTCCAATCCAAATAAAAACAGCAAAAGACCATTGAATTCAATGGTCTTTTGCTGTTTTTAATGGCCTTCAGTTTTCATCTTTTTCTACTTTGACAGAGAAGATTGATGGAAGATTGTTCTCCTATTTCATCCGGTCCCAGAAGGGAGCCATTCGAACAATCCGTTGGCTTTATTCCGCAGGGGTTCCCAGCGTGTCAGCAGGTAGTGGTGCGATCTGCTTTAAAAAGTGACTGGCAATTTTTAAAACGGGCAGTTCATCCATGTCATCACCTAAATTCGAGCAAATACTGACCACGAGCTTTGCTTCAGGATAGACCGCAATAGCCGAGCTTCCGCCAACAGTGCTGCCAGCCTGACCCAGAAGTTTCCGGCCGTCGCGATCAACGGTGGCCAGCCATCCGAAACTACTGTTTAGCTGTTGTCCGGTACGCAGTTGATAGGGCTCATGAAACAAATCGATGCTTTCCTGATTGAAGAAGCCGGGTTCCAGAATTTGCTGGGCCGCTTTGTTCAAATCGTCGGCCGTTGATAAAAATCCCAATGCCGGAGCCATGGGCGCCAGATTGACGCTGGGGGCATTCACCAGTCGGGCAATGAAATCGCGGTGGTAAGCATTGCTTCGGTTTGGGATAATACTCAGTTGACTGTCAATCATGGTATCGTCGAGTTTGAGCGTATCCAAGATGGTTTCCCTGATTAAGCTTGAAAAATTTTGGTCCGTCAGTTCTTCAGCCAGAATTCCCAACAGGGCCAGGCTGTAGTCCGACTTAAAGTAATAGGTGTCGGGTTCGTAAACCAAAGGATCATTTTCATACTCGCTGATGTAGTCTTTCAGGGTGCGGATTTTTATATCTTGCTGAAGCAGTTGGGTCCGCGAGCTTTCGGGAAAACCGGCCACCTGAGCGGCCAACATTCGTGGGGTGAAGTCAAAATCTTTCTTTGGAAATTCGGGGATGTAGTCATAAAAGCTGTCATCCAAATCCAGCAAACCTTCTTCCTGTAGTTTGGCAATCAGGAAGGTGGTAAACAACTGCGAACTGCTGCCGATACGGAATTTCGTGTCGCGTGTTACCGGCGCATTCAGCTCTTTGCTGGCCATGCCAAGTCCTTCGGACCAAACGATTTCACCGTCAACCGAAACAGAAATCGAAGTGCCTGGTGTAAAGCCGGTGATCATGTGTGTGGCCAGGTCTTTCCGTGCATCCAAAATGACTTGTTTAAACGCTTTGTTGTAAATCGGTCCATTCTCGGGTTTTTTCTTGTTACACGAAGAAAAACTTAGAATAATTACAAGAATTGGTACGATTGTTTTAAATACTGAAAGGGGTCGAGTAGATTTCTTTTCCATCATTCTAAATTTATTGAAAACGACAAATTGGTTATAATTAATGATTTGTATTGGGAGTGATTCCCCTCAATTTTTGCAGCCCTGAAAATAGTAAAATCAACTAAACCAGCGACTGCTTGCCCTATTAAAATTTTCAAACAGGTGTTTTTTGGGAACTGAAGCAAGCGGAGCTCCTGTGTTTGGTGGATGGAACATAGATTTTGTGATTTATGAACCGGTCATTGGGATAGCTTTCTACCAACTTCCTCTCCCTCCCCATTTGACTATCGCGATCACGGCCATATTTTGAAAAAGGTGATGTGGATTCGCGAAGGCAATTCGCACGCCGACATGGTGCAGGATTTGGTGGAACTGGCGGTGTTGGGCGAAAAAAGTTCCGGACCGTTGAGTCAAATCAACTTTGACAGCACCCTACTGGCCGGAAAAGCAAGAACAATTTGCGAATACGGACCATAGGTGTTTTACAGAGATGAAAACCAAACGGAAGCGTTAATTACGCTTGATGAATTCTGAACCCCTTGATTTTAGCGGCCCCGAGCTGGTATGACCCTCCCCGGCGGCTTTTTACCCTCCCCAACGCCAACCGACCCTCCACAGCGAGAACAAAGCCACCCCAACGCCAGAAATCTTATCCACAATGGAGAAAATGCCGCCACGACGGGAAAAATCTTGTCCACAGCGAAAAAAATGCCGCCACAGCGAAAAAAATCTTATCCACGGCGGAAGATGAGTGGCCCCGGAGTAAAATCCTGGCTTCCCAATGGCTGTTGAGCCGTCTCTGAGCTGTTTTTCCCTTCCCCGGCAGGATTTCGGCTGTTCACAAGCTAAAGGAGACTTGTCCGGCGTATTTTGCAGAAGCAAACCCGCTCAATGATGAGGCTAAAGCCCATGTTGAGTTATCGCAACCGCCCGGCCCTGAAGTACCGGGTTACTGCATGGTGCAGATTCCAAGGCAGTGGATGGACATCGACTGGTACCGGCACCAACCGCTGGATCATTCGAAGAGAAATCACCGACAGCATCATTAACCCCCGGATTTATCCGGGGGACACGGGATCGCCTGCAACAAACGAGCTTTAGCCCAAAACCCATTTGGGCTAAAGCCCAGCTTGCATCGTCGCGATGGGTTACTGTACCAACCTCCGCAGGCCTCCCACTGTTACTTCACTTTCCCAGCACAAAAATAGCCGGTCGTTTTTGGATGTCGGGTTGGTGTTGTTTCCAATCGTTGATGGAGCGGGTTTGAATAAACTCGGTGTCGAGCGTGAGGTCGCAGGCAATGCACAGTTTGGTGTGGGCTTGGCAGTTGGTCAGCAAATCGCCCAGCAACTGCAGGTTGCGGTAGGGCGCTTCAATAAACAGTTGGCTTTGGTTTTCAGTGTAAATGCGGCTTTCAAGCTGCTTGATTTGTTTGGCTTTTTCGCCTTTGGGTATGGGCAGGTAGCCATTGAAGGCGAAGTTTTGTCCGTTCATGCCCGAGGCCATCATGGCTAGCAAAATGGAGGAAGGCCCCACCAGCGGAACCACGCGGATGCCTTTTTCGTGGGCAATGCGCACCACCTCGGCGCCGGGATCGGCCACGCCTGGGCAGCCGGCTTCGCTCATGATGCCCATGGGCAAGTTTGCCTTGATTGGGTCGAGGTAGGCATGCAGTTGTTTCTTATCGGTATGCTTGTTCAGCTCGTAAAAGTGCAGCGAATCAATGTCAATCTCACGGTCCACTTTTTTCAGAAAACGCCGGGCAGTTCGGATATTCTCAACAATAAAGTGCGAAATGGAACGAATGACTGTGCTGTTGCTGTCGGGTAGCACCATGTTGAGTTCACTTTCGCCCAAGGTTAACGGAATCAAATACAAATTGGCCATAGATCAAAATTTCTCCAAAATTAATTAATTTACACGGGCAGCCTTCGAAAATTGAATTTTTGTAGTTTTGCTGACAGTTATGGGACAGAAGTTAAACATACAAATTGAATTTCTGGGAACCGGCACTTCACAAGGGGTTCCGGTGGTGGCCTGCAATTGTGCGGTGTGCCGGTCGGCTGATACGAAAGACAAACGCTTGCGGACGGCTCTTTTTATTGACGCCAACGGGCACAAGATTGTGATTGACGCGGGGCCTGATTTTCGCCAGCAAATGTTGCGCATTGGCCTGCAAAAGCTCGATGCCATCTTTTTGACCCATGAGCACACCGACCATATTTTTGGCTTGGACGATATTCGGGCTTTCAATTGGGTACAAAAACATCCTACCGATATTTATGCCGAAAAGCGAGTCCACCAAACCATTAAGCGCGTTTTCGACTATGTGTTTGAAGAGCACAAGTATCCCGGCATTCCGCAAATGAACCTGCATCTGATTGAAAACAAACCCTTCAGCTTCAATTCTGTCGAGGTGATTCCGGTGCGTGGCTACCACCACAAATTGCCGGTGTTTGGATTCCGGCTTGGAAAAATGGCCTACCTCACCGATGTCAACCGGGTGGATCCGGAGGAAAAGGAAAAACTGAAGGACTTGGATTTGCTGGTGGTGAATGCGCTTCGTTTCGAAAAACACATTTCGCATTTCAATATTGAAGAAGCAGTGGCACTGATTGAAGAATTGAAGCCCCAAAGCGCTTATCTCACCCACATCTCGCACCTGATGGGCAAACATGCCGACGTTGAGCCGCAATTGCCCGAAAATGTGTTTCTGGCTTACGACGGTTTGAAATTGACCGTGTAGCAGTAGAAAAGCTACGGTTGCGGCTCGTAAAGCATCAATTCATCAATCACATCAGCAATTTTTTGATACGGATATTTGTGCACCAGGAAGTAGTGGCTGGCATCGGTGTCGGGATCCCAGGTATTGTGCCCGTTTTCGAAGATGACAAACTTGCCGGGGCCCGCGACATAGAAGTAGTTTTCGGGATTTCGCACCGCGCAAAGTACGGCAGTTTGATCCCATGATTGCCGTTTGTCGGCTTTTTTTCCTTCGTAGGTATCCAGGTTGTAGCGGTAAGCCCAGGCCAGCGGATTGTTGGCCGAACCTTCATCAGCCAACCGGCGCCCGGTGAAAATAGATGAACCGATTTCCCATCCGCTGAACAGGATGGGCGTTGGCCAATGTTGAAAGACCTCAAACGAAGCTTCCGGATGTCGGTTGACATTAAATTCGCCTCCTTCGGGAAAGCGTCCAGCCATGGCTACCCACTGTTTTACCTTCTTCTTCACCAGTTCCAATCCGGAGAGTGGCGAAAACTCATCGGGGCCGGACTGCAACAAGTCGGCCAGGTTACTCACAAACCCTACGGTGACAATTGTTACGCTGTTGTTTTTTTGCCTGGCCAGCGTTTTCCGGTAAACTTCCACAGCCGATGGATAGTCGGCATTGGTTTTCTTTTGGTTGAAATACTTGGTTACAATGGAGTCGTTCCAGTGGTTTCCGGCACTAAAATCAGGCGCATCTTTGCCTGCAGCGCCAACAGGGATATCGGCACGTTTAAAATATTGATTAAATACGTCGATGGTTGGTGCGATAGTCGGGTAGCCATCGCTGGCACAGCAAGCCAGTATGTCGCATTCGCCTTGGGCGGCCAAAGCATGCAGCACGGCAATGGCGCCAACGTCATCGTAATCGGGCCCCATGTCGGTGTCGAAAATGATTTTAACGGGTTGCTTGCCTTTCAACTCGAAAACAAAAAAACAAAGGGTGAGGAGAAAACTGAATTGGAGGATTTTCATCGGATTAATTGGTTTAGTGCTTGTGAATTCAGAGTCTGAAAATAAAGAATAATGTCCAAAATGAATTGTTTATTCCATAGTTTCTTTTGAGCTGCTGGTTGAAAGAAGGGGCAGGGCAGTAGCCAAAGCGGCAACAAGATAGGTGATTCCGGCGACCAGCAGTGCTGTTCCCAGGCTAAACTCGTCGGTGAGGTAGCCCAGCAAGGGGCCAATAATGGCGAAATTGATGCGAATGACAAAATTCCGAAGCGACAAGATGGTGGCCCTCACTTCGGACTGGGTGTAGCGGTTGATGTAATCTTTCAGGATGGGGTGGGCGATACCGCGAAACAAGTAGAAGGCAAACAGGATGGCGATGCCAGCCAGACTGATTTCCCAAGCCGCCAAAAGGTAGCTCAGGCTTAATCCGAAAATGATAATCAGTAATGAATTGCGCTGGCCTAGCCGTTTCTCCACTTTGTAGGATAAAAAGGAGGAAACGCCAACCGATAGATTGAGCAAGGTCCACAGGATTCCAAAAGCCGACAAAGGCACATCGGCTGCTTTAAAGTACGGCTGCACAAACCAGGCAAAGGTAAGCGATGCTGTTCCGGTAAATGAAGAAACCAAAATTGCGGCACGCAACTCGCGGTGGTTAAAAGTTTTTCGAATGGTTTGCAGAATCGTGCTGAAACTTTGGGCAACTTCCTTGGCATGCCATTTCGGTTCTTTCAGGAACAGGGCCGCAGGAATAGCAATGGCGGCAATGGCAAACTGGAAGTAGAAGGGCATGCGCAGGCTGATGGTGGCCAGCAAGCCGCCTGTTACGCCGGCAATGGCTTCGGCGAAGTTCCCGGCCGAGGTGATCCAACCTTCCTGCTTAATGTATTGGTCGGTTTTTTTCGATGATTTCAAGGTGTCGTAAAGCATGGCGGAGTCGGCCCCCGAAACAAAGCTATGCCCCAGTCCGAGCACGATTTCTGCGACGGCAAAGGCCCAAAATCCATAGGAGAAGGAGTACAAGGCAAATCCGCCGGCTCCCAAAATGGCACCCAGCAGTAGCGTGTGTTTGCGCCCCCACACATCAGCCAAATAGCCCGAAGGGATTTCCATGAAGACAATAGCCATGGAATAGATGGATTTGAGCCAGAAAATTTCTTGCATGCTCAGGCCGTTGTCCTGGTAGAAAATCACCACCACTGGCATGACCAAGTTAAACCACTTGGCAAATTTTATCAGATACAGACTGATGATATTGAACCGCATGCTTCCGCTCATAGCGCTGCAAAAATAGCAAATTCGGTGAGTTGATTTTTTGAAGAAGAACAAATCGTTCAAATAGATTCTGTTTGTCTGGATGTCATTTTCTTGAATTAATGGCGAATTTTCCGCCAAATTGAAAGATTCTTGCTAATTTTAGCGCCCAGAAAATAACCAATTTACATCAAGCTGCATCAATACAGCGATACTTAATAGCATATGAAACTATATTTCCCGGAGAATTACAAGTCTCATCTTGACTTGAGACAGACGGAAAAGGCCATTAAGCTGGTCAAGGATTTTTTTCAGCAGGATTTGTCTTCCGAATTGAAGTTAAGCCGAGTAACGGCACCTCTTTTTGTACTGAAAGGCACCGGTATTAACGACGATTTGAGCGGCATTGAACGTCCGGTGACTTTTCCGGTGAAAGAGTTGAATGACCATGTTGCCGAGGTCGTGCACTCGCTGGCCAAGTGGAAGCGGATGACCCTGGCCGACCTGGATATTGATCCGGGCTACGGATTGTATACCGACATGAATGCGATCCGTCCGGACGAAGAACTGACCAATATTCACTCGCTTTATGTGGACCAGTGGGACTGGGAACGGGTGATTACAAGTGAAGAACGCAACCTGGAATTTCTGAAAAAAATTGTCCGGAAAATCTATACCGTGTTGTTGAGGACCGAGTTTTTTGTGTTTGAACACTATCCGCAGATTACGCCGATTTTACCCGAAGAAATTACCTTCATCCATGCCGAAGAACTGGAAGCCAGATATCCAGACCTGACTCCGAAAGAACGGGAGAATGCCATAGCCGAAGCCCATGGCGCCGTTTTCATTATTGGCATTGGGGGTGAGCTGCCCAGCGGACAGATTCACGATGGCCGTGCACCAGACTACGACGACTGGTCGACCGAAACCGTAAATGGGTACAAAGGTCTGAATGGTGATATTCTGATTTGGAACCCGGTACTGCAAAGTTCATTCGAAATATCATCGATGGGGATTCGCGTTGATAAGGAAACGCTGTTGCACCAGTTAAAAATCACCGATACCGAAGACCGCCAGGAGCTTTTGTGGCACAAGCGCCTGTTGAACGACGAATTTCCGCTGTCAATTGGCGGAGGTATCGGGCAATCACGCATGTGCATGTATTTCCTGCGTAAAGCACATATTGGAGAAATTCAATCGAGTATTTGGCCGGAAGATATGTACAAACAATGCCGCGAACACAATATTCACCTGGTGTAGTTTGACCGAATCGGACATTAGCTGAAAATATACTTTTTGCACGGTTGCCGTTTTTGATATTTTTATATCTTTGCAACCGCTTTAAGGATGCCTCGGTAGCTCAGTTGGATAGAGCAACTGCCTTCTAAGCAGTAGGTCATGGGTTCGAATCCCGTCCGGGGTACTTGACAATCAAGGAGTTAGATATTTTCTATCTCCTTTTTTATTTTGTTTTACTTGCAAAATGACTAACATTTGGGATTTTGTAATTTGTATGTTTTGTCTCTTAATTGTCTGTAAATCAATTACGTTGTAGGAGCTCGCAATGTTAGTGCATCTTGACTGAAAAATGCAGATTGCGTGAGGACTTCATTTGGTGCAAATAGCCCGTTTTTGCCTCCCGTAATGGCGTTTTTGATACGTTCTGCTATAAGAGTACAAATAACGATGAAAGTGACCACCTGATTCCAATTTAAGTTGACCACCGGTGACGATTTAAATTGACCACCGTGATTTTCCACCAGACAAAGAACTCTTTTTTTTAGCTGTTGTGGTTAAACAAATTTAAACATTTTCGCTGTTTAATATATTCCTTTTCCGTCTCATTGATTCTCCCATTAACTCAATCCGGTGCGACTGGTGAACCAAGCGGTCTAAAATGGCATCGGCTATAGTTTTCTCACCAATAACCTCGTACCAGCCATTTACAGGTATTTGAGAGGTTACGATTATCGAACCGTTATTGTGCCTGTCTTCGATTATTTCGAGCAATGCAATCCGGTTTTGGTTATCAAGTGGCTGCAGGCCAAAATCATCGAGAATAATGAGTTTATAGCGCTGTATTTTAGCCAGTTCTTTTAAGTACGAACCATCGGCCTTGGCCATTTTTAGTTTCGAAAACAGCTTTGTCGTATTCAGGTACAATACCCGGTAACCTTCAATGCAGGCCTGATAGCCAAGCGCTGTTGCAATGTAGCTTTTCCCGGCACCTGTGCTCCCGGTAATCAGTATGTTCTCGCTGTTGTCGATAAACCCGCACTGTGCCAGCCTTAGAAGCTTTGTTTGGTCGATATTACGAGCCGTTTCGTAAATAACATTCTCGATAGATGCTTTGTAATGAAACCTGGCATATTTGATCGCCCGTTCAATTTTACGGTTGTTCCGGTCGTCAAACTCGGCATCAATCATCATCGATGTAAACTGGTCGATGGTGTAGTGGTCAGTTTTTCCTGTTTCGATAGCGGTTTTAAAAGCCCCATGCATTCCATAGAGCTTCATTTGTTTCATTTTACTGAGTGTTACTTCATTCATTTTAATCTCTTTTTTTGTGATTACTGATAATATTTATCGCCTCTGATGTTTTTGTGAAAAGGGAGTTCCTGCTCCTGTTGGGTAGGTTCTTCCACTATTTTATCCAATCCCCGCTTTAAAATGTTGTCGATTATTTTGTAGTTGAAAACATGGTGGTCGAGTGCCCTTTTACAGGCGTTGCTGAGCCTTTCGTTTCCCACTTTCTTTGCAAACGAAAGTACCCCCATGCAGCTTTTATAGGCTTGCTCGGGGTGTTGCTTCCGGTCCAGAAGATGGATGATAAACTCTTTTACCGGCTCGTCAATCGATGCGGCCCAGTCAATAAAACGCTGGGGGGTCCAGTCGGTAACAAACTGGTGAGTTGATGCCAAGTGTTCTTTTACGGTGGTATACCTGTAGGGTCTCGGATCGCGTTTATGCAGGGCTATGCGGATGTATTTGTGATAGACCTCTACGGTACTTTTCGTAAAAACGATTTTTACTTTTTTGCGCAGGTACTGGTACGGTACACTGCAATAGTGTTTGTCTTTGCCAAGCGATACATGCCCGTTTTGCATCACTGTAACCATTGCAATTTGTTTGATCTCGTAACGTTTAACAGGAAGTGGCGAGAGTTTGTGTTTTTCGTCTTCGTTAAACAGCTCAAGGCGCGATGTGGGCCTCCCGGTCAGCTTTGCATTGTTGTGCTGTTTCAGGTATTCCCAAATGGCTTCATTCAGTTCTTTTAATGAATGAAAAGTTCTTTCTTTCACTGATGGGTAAATGCGCCGGTAGAGTATTTTAACGGCGCCTTCTGCCAGTGATTTATCGCTTGGTTTATAGGCCCTTGCCGGCAATATGGTTGTTTCGTAATGTTCGGCAAAATCATGAAAGGTTTCGTTCAGTGTTGGCTCAAAACGGCTGCTTTTGGTTACGGCCGACTTCAGGTTGTCAGGGACAATAGCTGCAGGTACGCCTCCATAAAAATGCAGGGCGTTCTCCACCGAAACAATAAAATCTTCTTTCTTTTGGCTCATCGAAGCTTCGGCATAGGTGTACTGGCTTGCACCCAGGATCGCTACAAAAAACTGCACTTCCTTCACTTCCCCGGTTTCCCGGTCAACAATCTCAAGTGTCTTGCCTGCATAGTCAATAAACAATTTATCTCCGGCTTTGTGGTTCATGTGCATGACCGGGTTGACCTTTTTGCCCCACTTCCGGTAGAGATTACAAAACTGGCTCGACCTCAGGCCATCGGGATTCTTCTCGTAATACTCGCGCCACATCTGGAGTTTGGTTACTCCGTCCTTCTTTAACTGCCGCTCCATGTAAGGAAAGAAGTCGTAAACAGCCTGGTGTTTAGGAGGCATATAATCGGGTTGGTTATTACTGAACAGCTGTTCCAGCTCTGCATCGTTTTTTAACACAATGGCCTCATAACTCAGGCCAAGCATCTTTTGCAGCGCGATGTACTTTTTAACGGTATTGCGCGAGAGCGATAAATACCTGCTGATAAACAACTTGCTTTCACCTTTGTGGTGTAGACGTAATACTTTTCGAACTTTACTCATATCTGTAAGCTTATTGGCCATAGTACATTCATTTGGTTCTACAAATGCATGCGAAGTTATGGCTTCAACAGCGCCATGAAAATTCTTTTGTCCGATTGGTCAATTTGCCTCGGCAGCGGTGGTCATTTTCGATCGCAGAAGGGTGGTCATTTTACGTCGTCAGCGGTGGTCGTTTTGAACCGTTATGGGGTGATCACTTTGATCGTTTTTTCCAGGTAGTCACAGATACAAAAGGAAATCTAATAAAAGTTGTTGGAATTGATTATTGTAACGTGGAAACTGAAATTATTTATAAGCAAAAAACATACGATCTGAATATTGAACCAAATGCTGTTTATAAGTTGAATAAATCTGGTAAAAAATTCATCAACACTTTAAACGTTGAATTTGCAGGAGTTTCTGTTACGAGAGAATAGTCGTTTTAATCAGGTTTACAATCGATACCTTTTTGCAAATGCTGTTTACCTAATTTGGAAATATCTGAATAGGAAAGACCAGTATAACACGCAAAAACAAATATGTCACGAACTGCAGATAGACGTTCAATCTGAATATCTTTTTCTTCGATTTTAGCAAGTTCTTCAGATGTCAAAAATTCACGATGAGTTTCCTTTAAGTCAACTTTGTATTTATTGTATGGATTTCTTTGTATGTGATCCATTAAAACTGCGAGATTTAAAACACGTCGTAAATGTTTGTGATAATTCCATGCTGTATTCTGGTGAACTTTAAACCTTTTTTTTAGATAAACATCGAAAGCATCCAAAAATTTGTAGTCAATAGACTCAACTGGATAATCGGTCTTTTTATATTGGTATTTGATAAAGGCTGCTAATCTCTTTCTGGAAGACTTATAGTGTTTATAAGTTTCCATAGAGTAACCTTTATCCAGTTTCTCCAGAATGCTATTTAAGTAGTAATCGAATATTTTAAGAGTACCATTACTTTCATCAATGTTCAGTAGTTTATTTTTTATGGTTGTAACATTAAATTCTTCACCGGAAGACTTTAGCTTATTATAATGATCCTGGATTTCACTTTGGATTTTGTCCAGCCTGTTGTTAAGAATCCTGGCGGATTCATTCCTTCCTCGGATTTGTTGCCCGACATCATCCCATTTATCAGGATGGCAGTAAATTCCGGTAGATAATTCAACTCGTTTTGAGTTCATTGTAAATCTCACGTAGACAGGTATTTCTCCATTGTTTTTCTGTCTCGCTTTTTTCATCAAAAAGTTAATCGTCAATCTCATAATTTCTTCATTTTAAAGTTTCAGAAGAATTGTTCTCGATTGTTGGTTAAAAATACCCATTTTGACCATGTATTTCAACACCAAATCGAATCAATTCGTGTCAATTTAAATGTTGTAAAAGAGAGAGTTACACGATTTGCCGAGAACAGTTTCTGAAAAAAAAGTTTGTTCTCGATAAAGTCTCGTTTACTTTGACTTGTTTTGTGCTTTTTTGACTTTTTGGGAAACAAAAAAGCGCTTAAAACATTGATTTTAAGCGCTTTCAGTTTTTAATGATTCTTATGTCGTGCCCAGAACAAGACTCGAACTTGCACGACCATAATCGGTCACCAGCCCCTCAAGCTGGCGTGTCTACCAATTTCACCATCTGGGCAGTAAGTTGTGAAACAGTGCAAAAATAGATTGCTTTCGGCTAACAAATCCATCAGCTCTGGCTTTTCGTTTAAAGCGTTGCAAATATAAAAAAAATGTCATTGAGTCGTTTGTTTTTGATGAATTTTTCGTCGTTCTGTTTCATGGGCAAAATCTGCAAGTACCAGCTTGGGTAAACTAAAAAGTGAATGGACAGAGCTACGGATTCTTCTTCGATCGATTTTAAGTTGATTCTTAATAAAGAAAGTCAGATCGCTTACTTTTGTGTTATAGAACATTTATCTGAAAAAAAATAAGAAAGCCTATTAAGAGTAAATAATACTTTTATAATTTTGAAACCTATGGAATCAACAAATGAATTCTTGTCTGAAATGTATGGGGCGCACCCCAGGCATTATGTTGCAGTAGACTGTGTCATCTTTGGTTATAACAACGGTGAGCTGAAACTGCTGCTTTATCCGCGTAGTTTTGAACCGTCAAAAGGAAACTGGTCTTTGCCTGGAGGATTTGTTCAGAATCATGAGTCTTCCGATCAGGCGGCCATACGGATATTGAAAAAGACCACCGGACTGGATAATATTTTCATGGAGCAGGTGGCCGCCTTTGCCGAGCCAGATCGCGAAAAAGCAGCCCGGGTCATCAGTTTGGCTTATTACGCCTTGGTACGACTGGATCAGTACGATGAAAACCTTTTAAAGGAATATGGTGCGACCTGGTATTCATTAACGGATATGCCCGACCTAATTTTCGATCATAACGAAATGGTAGCAAAAGCTCTGGCAAAACTGCAATACACAGCCGGCTATCAATTGGTTGGGTCAGAGTTGTTGCCCGAGCTTTTTACGCTCACCCAGTTGCGACGACTTTACGAAGCAATTTTTCAGCGCGAACTTGATCCGGGTAATTTCAGAAAGAAAATATTGTCGTTGGGTATTTTGAAAAGGTCAAACAGAAAAGATTCCACAGAATCGAAAAAAGGAGCCTACTACTATTGCTATCACCAGGAAGGCATTCAAGAAAAAGAAATCGGTCGAATTATTAAAGTATAACAAATCATAAAAAACTACACGATGGAAACAAAGGATTTAAAATCGTATGAAGTCTGGTTTATCACTGGTAGTCAGAATTTGTATGGCGAAAAAACGTTGCAACAAGTTGATAAAGACTCAGAAACTATAGCCAAGGCTTTTGATGCTTCAGCTGCTATTCCTGTAAAAATTGTTTTTAAGCCGGTGCTGAAAACACCCGACGAAATTTACAATTGCTGCCTCGAGGCCAACAGTTCACCCAACTGTATTGGGCTGATAACCTGGATGCATACTTTCTCTCCCTCGAAAATGTGGATTCAGGGGCTGAGCGTGTTGAATAAACCGTTTGTTCACCTGCATACCCAATTTAACCGCGATATTCCATGGGAAACCATTGATATGGATTTCATGAACCTGAACCAATCGGCCCATGGCGACCGCGAATTTGGGTTTATCTGCTCGCGCATGCGCCTAAACCGGAAGGTGATTGTAGGCCATTGGGAAGATCAAAATGTGCAGGAGAAACTAGGTAGGTGGACGCGCTCTGCTGTTGGTTACAACGAATCGAAGAGTTTGAAAATCTGTCGTTTTGGTGATAATATGCGGCATGTGGCTGTAACCGAGGGCGATAAAGTTGAAGCTCAGCGTGTTTTAGGTTGGCAGGTAAACTATCATGGGGTAGGCGATTTGGTGGCCAGTATGGACACAGTTTCAGAAACCGACATCGACGCTTTGATGGACGTTTATGCGAGCGAGTATCAACTGGATGATCAATCGAATGAGAATATTCGTTACCAGGCCAAGATTGAATTGGGCTTGAAGAAATTCCTAGACAAGCATGGTTATAAGGCTTTTACCACCAATTTCGAAGATTTGCATGGACTGAAGCAACTACCTGGGCTGGCCTGTCAGCGATTGATGGAGCAAGGTTATGGTTTTGGTGCTGAAGGCGACTGGAAACAATCGGCTTTGGTTCGTATCATGAAAGTGATGGCCCAGGGCTTGGAAGGTGGCTGCTCATTCATGGAAGATTATACCTACCATTTGGATCCGGCGCAACCAGCCGTTTTGAGTGCGCACATGCTTGAAATTTGTCCGACAGTTGCGGCGGCAAAACCCAAAATTGAAGTACACCCCTTGGGAATTGGAGGCAAGGATGCTCCGGCCCGTTTGGTGTTCAATGCTCCCGAAGGCGATGGTATCAATGCAACCTTGGTTGATATGGGAGGCCGCATGCGCATGATCCTTAATCCGGTGAAATGTATCACCCCAAAAGCACTTCCGAAATTGCCCGTGGCCTGCGCCTTGTGGGTTCCAATGCCAAACCTGGAAATTGGCGCTGCAGCCTGGATTTTAGCTGGCGGAGCTCACCATACCAGCTTCAGTATGGCATTGAACAGAGAATACCTGGAAGATTTGGCCGAAATGATTGGTCTTGAGTTGGTGGTGATTGATGAAAATACCCAAATTTCAGATTTCAAAAAAGAACTGAAATGGAATGATTTGTATTATCACCTTTCCAAAGGACTTTAGAATTTTTTGAACTAATAAACACAAACTAAAAACTTTAAACTAATGGGTTTACTTGACTGGATTGTGATCGGGATTTTTGCCCTTGCACTGATCGGGATTATTGTGTGGGTGTTTAGGCAGAAAGAAGAAACTTCAGGCGATTATTTCCTCGCAGGGCGGGGAGCCTCGTGGATCGCTATCGGAGCGTCTATTTTTGCTTCCAATATTGGATCGGAACACTTAATTGGTTTGGCTGGAGCCGGCGCCTCGAGCGGAATGGCGATGGCTCACTGGGAAATTCAGGGATGGATGATCCTGGTGCTTGGATGGGTGTTTGTCCCCTTCTATTCGCGAAGTATGGTGACCACCATGCCCGAGTTTCTGGAAAGACGGTACAATAAAGAATCGCGCACCATTTTATCCATGATCTCGCTGATCAGTTACGTGTTGACCAAAGTGGCCGTAACGGTTTACGCCGGCGGATTGGTATTCAAGGAAGTATTTGGAATTGAGTCTGTGTGGGGAATTGATTTCTTCTGGATATCGGCTGTGGGACTTGTTCTACTGACAGCGATTTACACCGTTATTGGTGGTATGAAATCGGTACTTTATACATCGGTATTGCAAACCCCAATATTGCTCTTAGGCTCCATCATCATCGTTGTTTTAGGACTGCGTGCGCTGGGCGGATGGGACGAGATGATGGCTATTGCCAGTGCGACTCCGGTAAACGACTATGGAGACAGCATGACCAACCTGATCCGAAGTAACCGCGACCAGGATTTTCCTTGGTTGGGCGTATTTATTGGATCAGCCGTGATTGGCTTTTGGTACTGGTGTACCGACCAGTTTATCGTTCAGCGGGTGCTTTCGGGTAAAAACGAAACGGAAGCCCGCCGTGGAACGATTTTCGGTGCCTACCTGAAGTTAACTCCCGTGTTTTTATTTATGATTCCGGGAATGATTGCTTTCGCGATGGCACAAAAAGGCGTGGTGATCAATGGGCAGGTGTTTGCCTTAACAAACTCTGATGCTGCTTTCCCAACGCTGGTTGCCACTTTGCTGCCTGCCGGTGTAAAAGGGCTGGTTGTTTGTGGAATTTTGGCGGCTTTAATGAGTTCGTTGGCTTCCTTGTTTAATTCGTCAGCTATGCTTTTTACCATCGACTTCTATAAAAAATACCGTCCCGAAGCCAGCGAACGCCGGTTGTTGCATGTTGGACGAATTGCGACCGTTGTCGTGGTGGTCTTGGGCGTATTGTGGATTCCGGTGATGCGTAGTATTGGCGATGTACTTTATACCTATTTGCAGGATGTGCAGTCGGTGCTGGCGCCAGGAATTGCAGCGGCCTTTCTTTTGGGCGTTGTTTCGTCAAAACCTACTCCCAAAGGAGGTATGTGGGGGATGATTGCCGGCTTTATTATTGGGGTTTTGCGCATTGGAGCCAAGGTGCTTTATACCACGCAAGCAAAAGCTGACGGCTATGCCGATGTGAAAGTGTGGGCAGCCGAGACAGGTGTTACCAACTGGTTCTATACCCTGTTCTACGATGTCAACTGGCTGTTCTTCAGTGGTGGTATGTTGGTTTTTAGTATCCTGGTCATTATGGTGGTCAGCCGTTTTACCCAGTCGGCGCCTGCAGCCCAGCTGGAAGGCTTAACCTTCTCATCGGCCACTGCCGGACAAAAAGCTGCAACACGAGCCAGTTGGAACCATTGGGATGTGATGCACACCGTCATCATTCTCGGTATCACCGTGGCTTTTTATATTTATTTCTGGTAGGAGACAAAAGTACCAGACGATAATAGGTAATTGCAATTTTTTGATTTAAAAAAGGACAAGATGTTAGAGGAATTAAAAGAACAGGTTTGCCAGGCGAATCTTGACCTGGTGAAACACCAGCTGGTGGTTTTTACCTGGGGCAATGTCAGCGGAATTGACCGGGAAAAAGGATTGGTGGTAATCAAACCTTCCGGAGTTTCCTACAACGGGATGAAAGCTGAAGATATGGTTGTGCTGGATTTGGATGGCAAGCAGGTGGAAGGCAACTACAAGCCTTCGTCCGATACGCCGACACATTTGGTGTTGTACCGGAATTTTAAAAATATTGGCGGTATTGTACATACGCATTCCGAATGGGCCACCAGCTGGGCACAGGCCGGAAAGCCGATTCCTGCTGTGGGAACAACACACGCTGACTATTTTTATGGCGAAATTCCGTGTACGCGAAAAATGACGGATGAAGAAATTCGAGGTGCTTACGAGTTGGAAACCGGCAATGTTATCGTGGAACGGTTCAAAGAGCTGAATCCTGATTTTATGCCCGGTGTGCTGGTCAATAACCATGCACCATTTTCCTGGGGAACCGATCCTCACGAGGCGGTCCACAATGCTGTTGTGTTGGAAGAAGTGGCTAAAATGACTTTCCGTTCCTTTCATCTTAATCCAAACACCGAAATGTCGCAAACTTTACTCGATAAGCACTTTCTGCGTAAGCACGGGAAAGATGCCTATTATGGACAATAAAAACTAAAAATTGAATTAAAATGACACAAGCAAAATACACGATCGGATTGGATTACGGTTCGGACTCGGTGCGTTCGCTCATTGTGAACGTAGAGACGGGTGAAGAAGTGGCCAGTGTGGTTTTCGAATATCCCCGCTGGAAGAAAGGCCTGTATTGCGATCCTGCACAAAACCAGTTTCGCCAGCATCCGAAAGATTACCTTGAAGGATTGGAGTACACCATTGTGGAAGCCTTGAAACAGGCGCCGGAAGGTGTGGCTGAAAATGTGGTTGGAATCTCTGTTGATACCACTGGTTCAACCCCTGTGGCGGTCGATGAAAAAGGAACGCCGCTGTCATTAACCCCTGGTTTTGAGGAAAATCCCAACGCCATGTTCGTTCTTTGGAAAGACCACACGGCGGTCAAGGAAGCCGATCAAATTAATGATTTGGCCCGCCAGTGGGATATCGATTTCACCAAGTTTGAAGGTGGTGTTTATTCTTCGGAGTGGTTTTGGGCTAAATTGTTGCACGTATCGCGGGTTGATCCTGCGGTTTATCGGGCCGCCAATTCGTGGGTCGAGCATTGCGATTGGATTCCGGCAGTGCTGGTAGGAAATACCCGTCCCAAAACGTTAAAACGAAGCCGTTGTGCTGCGGGCCACAAAGCCATGTGGCACGAAGCGTTTGACGGTTTGCCTTCCGAAGAATTTTTAACCGCACTAGATCCGCTGTTGGGCGGTTTGCGCGATCGTTTATACAAGGAGACCTATACCTGCGATGTGGCGGTTGGCAAGCTTTCCAAAGAGTGGGCCGACAAGCTGGGTTTATCAACTGATGTTGTTGTCGGCGTTGGTGCATTCGACGCGCATCTTGGTGCTTTGGGTGCCGAGATTGAACCCTACCATCTGAGTAAGGTGATGGGAACGTCAACCTGCGACATGTTGGTAGCGCCAATGGAAGAAGTTGGCGATAAACTCGTGGCCGGAATTTGCGGACAAGTGGATGGCTCCATAACCCCGGGTATGCTGGGCATGGAAGCGGGTCAATCGGCTTTTGGCGATATTTATGCCTGGTTTAAAAGCCTGCTGATGTGGCCTGCCGAACAAATTCTGGCGAAAAGCAGTTTGGTAATCGACGAACAGCGCCAGGCTTTGATTGATGAAATGGCTGATAACATGATTGCCGAACTTTCAAAAGAAGCCGAAAAAATTGGTATTGGCGAAAGTGGCGTGCTGGCCATTGATTGGATGAACGGACGGCGGACACCGGATGCCAACCAGAACCTGAAAGGCGCCATTGCGGGCCTCAGCCTGGGAACCGATGCGCCACGTATTTTCCGTGCTTTGGTTGAAGCTACAGCGTTTGGCTCAAAAGCCATAGTTGATCGGTTTCGTAGCGAAGGCGTTCGCATTGACGGCGTAATCGCCCTGGGCGGTGTGGCCAAAAAATCGACATTGGTGATGCAGATTGTTTGCGATGTGCTGAATATGCCCATCAAAGTGGCGCGCTCGGAGCAGGCTTGTGCCTTGGGTTCAGCCATGGCCGCCGCTGTAGTTGCCGGTGTGTATGCCACCACAAATGAAGCTCAGAAAAAAATGGGCGGTGGTTTCGAACAAGAGTATCATCCAATTCCGGAGAATGTTGCCAAATACCAGAAACTGTACGAAGATTATCTGGCTTTGGGAGGCTTCATCGAAGAAAAGCTTACAGAAAAGTAAAATCATTATTTCGGTACAAAATAGTTGAGCGGGAGTTTGTTAAAACAAGCTCCCGCTTGCGTTTGGAAGGGTTGGTGGTTTTAAGTTCGTTCCAAGTCGTTCGTTTATTTTGTTGATGAAATAAGCCGAAAGGGTAGGAGATTCCTTTTCCAGGTTTTGGTGAACGAAAAAATAGATGTTCTTTAAACCCAAACCAACCCAATGCTCCAACCGATCCACCCAGTCATCCAGTCGTTTGTATTCGCTGTCGGGATGATTGGCACCGACAAAGCGGACAAAAGCAGTAGGCGTAGTGAGGCACATATGAAGTAAATCTCGTCGGCCAGCCGTGTCAACTAAAATATTGGTCACGTGGTGTTTTTCAAGTAAATCATAATACGCGCGGGAAGCCTTTTCGTCATCAAACCATTCGTGGTGTCGAACTTCGGTAGCCAGCGGAATGGCTTTGGGGAATTTCTCAACGAACGAGGCTAGTCGATCAAAATTTTTGTAACCAAAATTGTTGTGCAATTGGAGAAAAACCATCCCCAGTTTTTCTTCAAAATGAACAATGTTGTCGCAATAGGCCTCGGTTAGTTGTTCTACATTGTTCAATCGTCGCATATGGCTGATTGATTGGGTTATTTTTGGGAAAAACTTAAAGTCTGCCGGGGTTTTGTCGCGCCAGTTTTTTATTTGTTCCGAATCGAACATCCGGTAGAATGTCGCATTCAATTCAATTGAGTTGAACTGAGTGGCATAATAAGCCAATTCATCTTTTGTGCCTCTCGGATAGAATCCCTTCAAATCCTGACGGTTCCATTTTGCACAGCCAACATAAACCGTTAATCTCTGGTCGGCTGTCGTGTTTTCAAGAATCACTTTTGTTCCGGGATGATCGTGGGGCAACGCGAAATCAACGTGCTCTGGATGGTCAACTTTTCCAAACTTCATTATTCTATCAAATATCTATGTTTTTAATCAAAATGCTCGAACGCAAAGTCTTAGTCTCAAGGAGAAAGTCTTCTGAATGTCCACTGACCTTGTGCATTTTTCTGATATTGAATCCGATCGTGGAGTCTGCCCGGACGGCCCTGCCAAAATTCAATTTCGAAAGGCTCAACCTGGTAGCCTCCCCAATGTGCTGGTTTGGGGATGACTTCGCCTTCATAATGTTTTTCCAGCTCCTCGTATTTTTGCTCTAATTGCTGACGGTTCGTCAAGGTTTCGCTTTGGGCCGAGGCCCATGCCCCCAGCTGACTTTCGCGTGGTCGGGTATTGAAATATTCTTCCGAAAGCGCATCGTTCACTTTTGATGTGGTCCCTTTTACTCGAACCTGTCGTTCCAATTCAGGCCAGAAAAAATTGAGTGCGACATGGGGGTTGGTGGCCAGTTGGCGACCTTTGGTGCTGTGGTAGTTGGTGTAAAAATGAAAATTCCCGTCGCTAATTTCTTTCAGCAACACAATTCTTGCATCCGGAATGCCGTCGGCCGCGGTGGCCACAACCATTGCTGTGGGCTCTTGCACCTTTTCTTTAATCGCTTCTTTCAGCCAATAATCAAACAATGCGATTGGATCTTCCGGCAATTTGGCTTCTTCTAACTTGTGTTTTTGGTAATTATTTCGGATTTCTCTAAGCATTTACAGTTGTTTAGATTTATTTACAAACAACTTGCAAAAAGGTTTTGTTATTCTTTCATAACCAATATGAATGCAGATATGAAAACCTTATTATCTTTTATTTTGATTGTTACTGGTTTTCTTGCTTATGCGGGGGAACCCCATTTGGAAATTGGCGACAAAGCCAGGCACACGGCAGTAAAAATGCTGGACGTTTCGGGCGAAAAAATGTCGCTTGACGATGCGCTTGATGAAAATGGTCTGGTACTGATTTTTTCGTGTAATACCTGTCCCTTTGTAATTAAATGGGAAGACCGTTACAATGGTTTGAAGAAATGGGCAGATGATCACAATGTGGGCATGGTGGTGGTCAACTCCAATTATGGTAATCGCGATGGCGTTGATTCGTACGAAGCGATGAAAAAGCACGCCAAAGAGAAGGCTTATAACTTCCCGTACCTTGTTGATGAAAACAGCTTGCTGGCCAACGCTTTTGGTGGTCAAACCACGCCGCATGTTTTTCTTTTCGACAAGGATTACCAACTGGTTTACAAAGGAGCGATTGATGATAACTACGACGATGCATCCGGAGTTAAAAAAGCCTACTTGAAAACGGCCATTGCCAATCTTGCTGCAGGTGCCGAAATTGCGCAGACCGAAACCAAGCCAATTGGTTGCAGCATTAAGCGGAAGAAGGAATAGGATGAGCCTATCTGGAAGTTTTTAGTCGGTCGATTTTAAAATACAAAAAACTGTTCAAACGTTTTATTTGAACAGTTTTTTTATGTTCCTGTTAATAAGAAACTGTTTAAAACAAATGATCTGAATGATGTTGTGCAAAAGCATTTGACTTGATAGTTTAATTTTTTGCGTAACTTTTCAAAAAATAATCAATGGCTATGGCGAGTATCAATGATGTTTTTTCTGGGAAAACAGTTCTTATCGTTGAGGATAACGAGAACAGTGACAGCTATTTTAGGGCTGCTTTGCATAAGTATGGCGTCAGCACCTTGTCGGCTGGAAATGGAAAGGAAGCCATTCGTATTTTCGGTGAAAACAAGCAGATCGATTTGGTTTTGATGGATTTAAATATGCCTGAAATGGATGGTTTTGAAGCCACCCAGCGAATCAAGTCGATGCGTCCTGAGGTTCCCGTTGTGGCGCAAAGTGCCTACATTTTATCAGGCGAGGAAAAGCGAAGCGTCGAGGCAGGATGCGACGAGTTTTTAGCGAAGCCAATTCGCCTGAATTCGCTGTTTGAAGTGCTGAACCGGTATTTAAAATAGCAGAATATAAGCGCCAAACCGGCTGCTTTTTCCAGGAGCGGTGAGGGAAACAAAACCTTTTCTCAATCGTTCATCCGTTGTTACAGGCGGATTACTTTTTGTCTGCTCTTCTGCAAAATCAAGGTAGGAGGTTTTGGGGTGATAATAAGTTTGAAAGACACCGCTGCTTTCTGCATGAATCTTCCGCTCAATCGCTTGGCTTAAAACACCCATATTGAAGCGCGGGTTGATTTCCAGACAGGGTTGAATTTTGATCTGTTCCTCTGCTTCGTAAATCAAGGCATCGATACCCAAAAAACCTTGATAAAGCTGATGAAAACAGCTTTTCTTCAGCTGCTTCGTTAATCCGTCGGCAATTGTGTTTAACTCGTCCTGTTTAAAATACCGATAAACCAGCTCGCTTGTCGGATTGATGTGATGGCCCAGGTATTGCCCGTTTTTGTTGGTTTGAAAGAAACTGACTCCCAGGAAGACCACTTCTCTCTCTGGCAACAATTCAAACTGAAAGGATAAATCCGCTTGTTTATTGAATAAGGGCTCAGCAACCAAATAGCCTTGCTGGTCCAGTGTGGTTTTAATCCAGCGTTTGTTTGAGTCGTTCAGATTCCTTTTTCGAATGACCTGCAAGCCGCGTCCACTCGAGCTTAGCGGCGATTTAAGTACAATTTGCGGGTGTTTCAGTAGGTAATGTTCAACGGCTTCAAGCGAACGGAGTAACTGGGGCCGCTCTTCTTTTCGTGGGAAAAAAGGCTGTGGATTTTCATCCAAAAATTCGTTGTTAAACTGCACCGCATGTTTGCGTTGGAAAAGATCGCTGTGGGCAATTCGCCGATGCTGTGCCTGTACCTCGGGAAGCTCATGGTATCCAGCCAGAAAATTTAATTCGGCCGGGCTCCATCCCCACGGTTGCAAACAGACAGGCTCGGTTTTTACCAACTCCTGTGATTGTGCTTTCGACAGATATGCGGCACTTGAAAGACCCAGTTCGGCCATTTGTGCGATGAATTGATCGGGGAGCGGCTTTTCCTTTAAAACGTGATCATTGTCAGAAGCAAAAAGGCTCAGAATAGGAGCCAGTTCTTCTTCAAATTCGCGAAGGATGGCGGGCGCCTGATAATGGGCTGAACCGTTGGCAATGGCCAGCTCACAGGTTGGGTTGAAATGAAATATCTTTCGCAATTGGTTCAATTTTTCTTGATTTTCAGGGCTCAAAAGTAAGGATATTCTGCGTTTGATTTTGGTTGTGGTGAACAGTAGCGGCGCCAAATTCGATATTTTCGTATGGAATCCTGATTCTTTGATGATATTCTGTTAAAAATTTATGAAATTAGGCCTTCAAATAAAACCGAAAAAGAACACGTGGAGCCATGAAGCTACTAACGACCATTTTTGCTTTCTGCCTGGTTTTCGTTGTCAATGGACAGAATTTATCAACTTCGAGTAAGAAGGCAGAGAAATTTTTTAACAATGCGACGACGCTCTTTCAGCAGGGTGAGAACAGCGCGGCCATCGAAGACCTGGAAAAGGCCTTGAAGGCCGATGGTGGCTTTCTGGAAGCCATGTTGCTGATGGCCGATATTTACAATGAAACAAAAGCGGATAGCTTGCAGATTGTTTATCTCGAGAAGGCATTGGCGTTGGAGTCTGAACATACTGCCAAAATCAACTATGTATTGGGAAACGCCAGTTTTCGTATTGGCGAATATCAAAAAGCGCTGGATGCTTATCAAGCTTTTATCAACTTAGCTTCTTCCAATCATCCGTTTTATGAGAATGCGCAAGCCAAGATTCAAGACTGCCAATTTGCCATTTCATTATACAAGCGCGCGGTCGAAATGGATGCCGTAAGTTTGGGCGACAAAGTCAATTCAGAATACAATGACTATTGGCCAAGTCTGACAGTAGACGGAAAGATACTGGTTTTTACCAGGCTTAATCCGGCATCAGGAGCCGCTTCGCTTCGATACCAGGAAGATTTTTACATGTCGGCAAATGAACAGGGCGTTTGGCTGGAATCACAGCCCATGCAGGCAATCAACACCCCGAATAATGAAGGAGCACAAAGCATTTCGGCTGACGGGAAACTACTTTTTTTTACTGCTTGTTCGCGAAGTGATGGTTACGGCAGTTGCGACATTTACTATTCGAGAAATAGGAGTGGGCGGTGGTCAATACCACAAAATGCAGGAGAACCGGTTAATTCAGGTGCCTGGGAGTCTCAGCCCTCCATTTCGGCAAACGGCGAATACCTGTATTTTGCCACGAATCGAAAAGGCGGTAAAGGCGGCATGGACATTTGGCGTTGCCGGTTGAATGGCTTCAGTTCGTCGGGAAGGCCGCAGTGGAGTGAACCGGAAAATTTGGGCGACTCCATCAATACGACAGGCAACGAAACCTCGCCATTTATTCATGCTGACGGGACAACGCTTTATTTTGCTTCGGACACGCATCCGGGCCTGGGTGGTTCCGATATTTTTTTCGCTCGCCTGACAGGTGATTCCTGCTGGCAGAAACCCGAAAACATGGGGTATCCGATTAATACCCATAACGATGAACAGGGCCTGATTGTGAATGCTGCCGGTTTAACGGCCTATTTTGCGTCGGATCGTCCCGGCTCCCAAGGGCTTGATCTTTATCAGTTTGAATTGTATCCGGCGGTGAGGCCAACTCCGGTTTCGTATGTGCAAGGCCGTGTTTTCGACGACTCCACCCGCCAAGCTTTGTGTGCCCATATCGAATTGATTGATCTGGATAGCAATGAATTGGTTGCCAAAACAGAATCGTGCTGGGAGCTTGGCGAATTTTTAATGTGCCTGCCAATTGGAAAGGAATATGCCTTTAATGTTTCTAAAGACGGCTATTTGTTTCATTCCGAAAACTTCGCCTTAAAACAGCTTCGCGAAGTGGAAGATCCCATTTTATTGGACATTCCGCTTAGTGCCATTGAAATTGGCAAGGCCACTGTTTTGCGTAATATCTTTTTCGAAAGTGGAAAGTACACTTTGCTGAGCCAATCGAAAGCTGAACTCGATAAGCTGGTGGAATTTCTGGGGAATAATTCACAGGTCAATATTGAGATTGGCGGGCATACCGATTCGATTGGCAGTGCCGAAATGAACCAGGAATTGTCGGAAAACCGGGCTCGGTCGGTTTACGATTATTTGGTTGAAAATGGGGTGGAGCAGGGGCGTTTGAGTTTTTATGGCTACGGTTTTACAGTTCCGGTTGCCACCAACGAAACAGAACAGGGCCGGGCTGAAAACCGCCGTACCGAGTTTAAAATAATTTCAACCAAATGAAAAAGTTCGCTAGAGCGATTTCAAAATGGCTTGAATGATATTTTCGGCTCCATCTGCAATTTGGTCAATGGTGGCATCAAGCATATAACAAGGTGTGGTGTAAATGTTGTATTTCGGGTCGAAAACCACTTCGCCATGTGTCGCGTTGGTGTGAGTTCCGCCCATTTTTTCGATGGCGCCTGCCGTGCCCGAGTCATTTCCAATGGTCACTTCCACGTCCTTCAAAATTCGCGTAATAACCGCCGGGGCAATGCAAAGGGCCCCAATTGGCTTGTTTGCCGCCACGGTCTGCCGAATGGCCTCTTCTACGTCTTCGTTGACGGTGCAGTTTGGCCCGTCGAAAGCGAACGTGCAGAGGTTCTTGGCTGCTCCAAATCCTCCGGGAAATACCAGTGCATCGAACTGGCTGGCCTCATAAGTCTTTAAATCGGCAATTTTACCGCGTGCAATGCGGGCCGATTCAACCAGCACATTCCGGGTTTCGGACATTTCCTCGCCGGTCAGGTGGTTGATAACGTGGGCTTGATCCACGTTGGGAGCGAAGAGTTCATAACTGGCTCCCTGGCGCGCAATGGCCAGCATGGTCAAGGTGGTTTCGTGTATTTCCGATCCGTCGTATACGCCGCTTCCTGAAAGGACAACGGCTATTTTTTTCTTTTCTGACATGATTCTCATTTTTTTGGTTCCCCTAAAATTAATAAATATTCAGGAGTCAAGAAATCAGTACCCTTACCCAATGTCATCCAAATTATACGGGGTTTCCTGGTAAACGTAGTAATTCAGCCAGTTGGTGAACAGCAGGTTGGCTGCCGATCGCCACTTCATGTTTGGTTTTTCAGCCGGATCGTCATTCGGAAAATAATTCTTCGGAACTTCGATTGGAAGTTTTTTCTTCAGGTCGCGAAAATATTCATTGCTCAGCGTGTTGCGCGAATATTCCGAATGCCCTGTAATAAAGAATTGCCGCCCGTTTTTGGCCATCAGCATATTCACGCCCGAATCTTCGGAAGTGGAAATGATTTCCAGCTCAGGAATCTTGTCAATATCCTCTTTTCTGATTTCGGTGTGGCGGGAATGCGGTACAAAATACTCGTCGTCAAAACCTCTGAAAATTGGTATTTTATTATCTGACACGCGGTGCTTAAACACGCCAAACATCTTTTTGTCGAGGCTGTACTTCGGAATGCCATAAAAATGGTACAGCGCCGCCTGCGATCCCCAGCAAATAAACAAGGATGAGGTCACGTGATGGGCGGACCAATCGAGAATTTCCTTCATTTCATCCCAGTAAGTTACTTCTTCAAACGGAAGTTGTTCTACCGGAGCACCCGTAATGATCATGCCATCGTACTTGTTTTTCCTGATTTTGTCGAAGGTGGTGTAAAACGCCCGCATGTGCTCTGCCGAGGTGTTTTTGTGCTTGTGTCCCTTGATCTTCAAAAAATCAATTTCAACCTGAAGCGGGGTGTTCGACAGCAAACGCAACAAGTCGGTTTCCGTCGATATTTTCAAAGGCATCAGGTTCAGGATGACAATTTTCAGCGGACGGATATCCTGATGAGAGGCCTTTGTTTTGTCGATCACGAAGATGTTTTCTTCGCGAAGCAATTCAATGGCAGGTAGTTGGTCTGGTATATTTAATGGCATCTTGTTTATTTATATGACTTCCCGGACGCCGTTGAAGACCCCCGGGAAGTGTTTAGTTAAATTTGATTCAAGGCTTGCTCAAAATCGCCGATAATATCGTCAATGTGCTCAATTCCGACAGATACACGCAGTTGCGACGGGTAAACACCCGCTGCCAGCTGCGCTTCGGCCGACAATTGCTGGTGGGTGGTGGCTGCCGGTTGGATAATCAGCGTTTTGGTATCTCCAACGTTGGCCAAATGGCTCACCAATTTCAGCTTTCCAACAACGGTTTTGGCATCTTCCTCGCTGCCTTTCACGATAAATGAAAGAACGCTGCCAGCTCCTTTGGGCAAATATTTCTTCGCCAGTTCGTAGGATGGGCTGCTTTTCAGTCCGGGATAATTGACGCTCTCCACTTTTGGATGTTTTTCCAACCACTCCGCCAGTGCTTGCGCGTTGGCCACGTGCCTGTCGAGGCGCAAAGATAAGGTTTCCAATCCTTGCAACAACAAAAATGAATTAAAAGGACTGATGGCCGGGCCAAAATCACGAAGTCCTTCAACACGGGCTTTAATGATGAAAGCGATGTTGCCAAAGGGGCCATCAAAGTTGAAAATATCCCAATACTTCAAGCCATGATAACCGGGCGATGGTTCTGTAAATCCGGGGAATTTGCCATTACCCCAGTTGTAGTTGCCGGCATCGATGATTACTCCGCCAATGCTGGTTCCATGTCCGCCAATCCATTTGGTGGCCGACTCCACCACGATGTTGGCGCCATGCTCAATGGGTCGGAACAAGTAACCTGCTCCTGCAAAGGTATTGTCGACAATGAAAGGGATGTCGTATTTTTTTGCCAGCGCGGCAATGGCATCAAAGTCGGGAATCGCGTATGCCGGGTTGCCAATGGTTTCCAGGTAGATGGCCTTGGTTTTATCATCAATCAGTTTTTCGAATGATTCCGGCTCCAAATCGTCCGTTAGGCGGGCGTCAATTCCCAGCCGCTTGAACGAAACGGTGAATTGGTTGTACGAACCGCCGTAAAGATAGGGCGAGCTGACAAAGTTGTCGCCTTGCTCCAGCAAGGTGTTGAACACCAAAAACTGGGCTGCGTGGCCGGAGGCAACAGCCAAGGCTGCTGCACCGCCTTCCAGGGCTGCCATGCGCTGCTCAAAAACATCCGAAGTCGGATTCATGATTCGGGTGTAGATGTTACCAAATTCTTTCAGGGCAAAGAGGTTGGCCGCATGATCCGAATCATTGAATACATACGAGGTGGTTTGGTAGATGGGGACGGCCCGCGAACCGGTCGTTGGATCAGGCTGTTGCCCCGCATGTTGCTGCAGGGTCTCAAATTTTAAACTTTCGGTAGTCATTTTACTAATCTTTAAGGGTTAAGAATTGAAAAATATTTTATGAATTTCGTTGACTGCTTTTTGCTTGTCCTGCTCTTCTACAATGAGGTAGCTAACCAGGTCTGATGCTCCCGAACCACTTAGCAACACGTTAATTTCGTGCTTGGCAACGGCCGAAAACAATTGGGCCGATATACCGTGATTGGTTTGCATGCCATGTCCAACAATTGCAATGAGTGAGATGTTCGAAACAAACTCAATTTGGCTCACTGAACTCAGGTCGAGCTGCCGGCTGATTTTTTCCGCTTTGACCACATCTTGTTTCCCAATGATGATGTTGATGCTGGTTTGCGCCGTGATTACTGACCGGATGTTGATTTGATGTTTGGCAAAGGCTGTGGTCACTGTGGCAAGGATGCCCGGTTTAAAACCAACGCCGGGCCCATTGAGTTTCAAAATAGCAATATCATCGCTGTGGGCCACGCTTTTAATCGTTTGTGTTTGCTCGCCAAGCGAAGAATTGATGGTGGTTTTGAGAATCTTTTCACCGTTTTGCAACTCGAAAACCCGAATGGGAATATGTTGCTCAATCAGCGGTTCTACAATCCGTGGATGAATGGACGAATGGTGAAAGTAGGCCAATTCCGAAGCTTCGGCATAAGTTAGGTTTTCAATATAGGAAGCGTCAGCAATCACTCCGTCGTCAGCTGTTTTAAACGATTTGCTGATCTCCCACAGCTCCAGTTCCGCAACATCCAAAATGGAGGCCAGCGCTGCCGCGGTATAGTCGGCAGCCCGTTCACCAATACGGGCAATTTTGCCGGCTTGGGTTATTCCATAGGAGCCAGGAATAAGACTGAGCCTTTCCCATTGGCGAGGCCGAATATTTTCAACCGACTGGGCCTTTAGAATGCTGGCACTTCCGTATTCATCGGTCACGATCAGTCCAATTTCCTGAGGAAGCAGCAATTGTGCTTCCAGTCCGGCGTGATTGAACAGATCGTGCAACAAGGCCGTGGTCATGATTTCGGCATGGCTCAACACCTGATCGCGCAGGGCCAGCGAATAGTCGCCGGTGTATTGAATACCTTGCAGCAAGCGCTCCAGTGGCAGCAGGCTTTGTTCAAACACGGGAAGCTCCGGGGTCTGATTCAGCTGAGCCACCAAGGCCGCTTCCTCGCGTAAGTTGGCCAGCAGTTCGCTGTAGGTTTGCGACGAAATGCACAGCAGTTCCAGTCCGGAGACCAGGATGCGTTGAATATTCTCTGAGGCGGAAACCACCAGGATGTGGTTCTGTTCAACCTGTTTCAGAATGCTTGTTAAAGAATGAATGATTGCGGGCTGATTGATGTTATTTCCACCAAGCCGGACGACATGCACAGGCATAAGTTCAGTATTAAATTAAACGAAAAATGAGTATGAAAAAATGGGGTTTTTTGTGGGGCGCCTTCAATCCGCATCGATACAATACCGGTTGAAGGCTATCGCATACACATAGACATGGATGGCATAGACACGACAGCAGCACTTGTGGAAAGTGCTGTAGATAGTTGCTGGTATGTTCTGGAATTGTCCATCAGTTGCCTTTAATGTTGATGCAAACCTATATAATTTTTCTAAATAACAAAAGCTGATCGGGAAAAGTTTCAGCGGGAAGGGCATAAGTTTTTCTGATTGTTCTTGCATCTGGTAGTGAAAAGAGGAAAACTCTCACTTTCCAAGCTTAATTCTTCAATTCGGAAATGCGTGACCCCTCGCTGGCGCGGGTCTGTAACCAGTGCCTTGCTTTGCAAAAGCAAAAGTTTGCCCTGACAGACAAGGCATCGATTACAAATTGGCGCCAGCGGAGGATTTGTGCATGTGCAAACCGTTTTATGAAATGAGTTGCAAACTCATGACAGCTTACCCCTCGTTACCGCTTCGCTCAAACGAGGGGCAGATCGGTGAAATAAGCTGAAACAGAAAAGTTATATTTCTTCGGTATGTACAGCTATTTGAAAGACCAAATCGATATCAAAATCCATAGGGGCCTTGTTCGTTGTTCCGCTAACAGTAACTGTTATTTCTTTGTCTGTCAATAATACATTGGCAACCAATCCATAAGCGGGATTACTATTTGAACCTTCAGTGCCGTAGTTACTATTCGTTACATTTTCAAAAGTGATGAAATTATTGTCGTCCCCGGCTGAAAGCTCAATATACTTAATAACTTCACCATCTTCCAGCCCGGATATTCCAAAAGATTGCTCTTTGAATGCAATATAATTCATATGATCCAGGTAGTTTTTCACATCTTCGTTGTCGCTTAAATGATAGGTTTGCGAGGCTGTAAATGAATATTCCACCTGACCTGATTCCTGATGGCTAACAGCTGACTCTGATACCTGTACCGCAATGGGTATTGGAATACTGGTACTAATTTCAATGGTATCGTTATCGTTACAAGAAAAGAGAAATACGGAAATAATAAAAAGTGAAAAATAAATTCGTTTCATGACTAAACTGTTTAAAAGATTTTGATCGCAATTTATAATACTTTGAAATCCGATACCCTATAATAGCTGTTAATTAGACGTAATTTACGTTAATGTCGAAATCGATGCGCCTACTGCAAAATGTCGTGTTGGCAAACTTTTTTGATTGGTGTTGGCTAAAATTCAATGAGAAACCGGTGGGGATTAGCTCACCGGTTTCTCAGGATATTGTATTCTCCTTACTGTTTTATAAGTCGAAGGCAGAGCCATACCAGGTAACAGAAGGAGTACTATCCCATCTTGGAGGATAGTACTTCTTCTCCATGCTATTGCCATTTCTTTATATCAAATCCAATATTTAACTGAAGCATAATCGGAAAAAAACCGCTGTTCCCTTTCGTGTCGAAATAGTAAACCGGGCCGATGTCAAAAAGCAGGTGAAAATTCCCATATGCACGTTGGAGTCCCCAAGTTGGTCCAAATGCAAAATCGATGCGATCTTTTCGGATGATATTATGCGATTCTATTTCCTTGAAATTGGACAGTAACCTTATACTCCAGTAATTACCTGAATTGGAATCAATACTTTTCCCTTTGGCAAGCCGTGCATCTCTATTGTAGAATTTTTTATACGACAGATCCAAAAACGGGGCAATGAAATAGGTGACCCCTGAATTTGTATAGCTCAAATTCAAATAACTACCTTGGATGCCAATGCCAGTATTAGCCGACAATGTAGCTTTGTTCGACAATGGGTATTCCAACTCAACACTTGGGTTAGCCATGTTGACCCTGAAAATTTTTTGCAGGTTTTCTGGTTCCTGTCCTAAACTGGTAAAGCATAAAAAAAGAAATAATGGGAACAAAAGTTTTTTCATCTTAACTTATATTTAAGTTTAATCAAAGGTTATCCTAACTCCTCTCCAAACACTTCCTCTCCGGGCGGCACCATACATAATTGTATTTTTTAGGAAAGTATATTTTGCGGTTAAGTTAGTATATTTATCGTATCCAAATCCATCTCCTCCGCTATAAGTTACACTTATTGTCCCACCACTACTATTCGCAAATATAATAGTATATTTATCAGTGTTTACTCTGCTGTCAGAATAAGGAGCTAATGAAATTTCTGTTGTTGAGGCGGAAACGCTTGGTGGAATCAAGCGAATTGCCTCCATCGTATTATTGGGATTGAGTTTTTTATTCACATAACTAACAGATGCTTTCCCAAGTGATTTACTGACATTCCACAGTGCACCAATTTTGTCTTTTTGAGAAAAATCAAGCTCTAGTCCCATGATGTTAAATGTCTTCCAATGTTGACTTAGAAAACGAGACTGGCTATAATTGAGATCTTTTACGGTCTGTGTTTGAAACGTAAAGGTTGGGAAATGACTATTAATATTAAAGCTAGGACCAAAAAAGCTGGTTGGCCACTTCTCTTGAAGATTTAATATTTCCCAACCATTTATTATTTCATCACAATCCTGTTTACTCCAAATTCCTGTCCATCCTTTTTTTTGGGTCTTCGTCTTAATTCCCATTTCAGAGTAAAATGGAAACCTTTGGGCATAAAATTTGGCATCAACACGATGTTTACTATCAAAATAATTATGCACACTTTTAGAAAAGCCCCAAATGTCATCCCAAGCCTTCCCTGCAATTGTTCTCCCGTCATTGGTGTCCAACCATTCTGATTCCGATGGGAAGGAGGTTGACTTTAGAACTTGTAAATCAATATTTGGATATTCTGTTATTGGTTCTATTTTCCTAAATGTGTCATAGAAATAAAGGTTTTCGTATTTAGCAACTTCATACATTCCATTTTCGAAAGAATATCCAAGTGCCAAATTTATTGGTTCTGCATCCACTAAAGACTCATCGTCAATATTTAATTCGCTTAACCACTTGTAATTGTCTAATGTCGTAAAAAAAGTCCCTTGTTCCGTTATCCTAAAAAACACGTTTCCTATGGCAATTTCATATTGGTTGTTTAGAAGTTCTTTCACGAGTTCACTATGAATTAATGTATCCTCTTCTACTTCATATTCAGAAGACTTCAACCTTTGATCTTGGTTAAGACTAATTACATTATTCATTTCGACTGGTAATAAACTGTTGTTTCGTAGAGACTCTATCGAATTATCAAAATTCAATTGTGATGAAAAGTGAGCAACACCAGTTAAATCCTGCGTATAAGAAGAGATTTCATTTCCTGTTGTTAAATTTTCCTTCTGGCACGCACTCAAAATTGTTAACACTACAGCCATGATGGCTAAAATTTAAATTTTTTCATTGTTTTATAAAGTATTGGGTTGGGAAGCTCTAACTTCCCAACCCGGTTAAGAACAATTGTGTTGAACCCGGTTTTTCCGATGTTTATCGGGGGGGCCGGTTTTTCCCCTTTTGGCGTTTTCAAAGAGAATGCACTTTTATAAATCTCTTCACGTTTGGTGAACTGCAGGCCCGGAATTCATGTTCCGGGCCTCAGCTTTATTCGCTTTTTTCGAATTTAACCTGTTCGAGCGCTGCTTTGAATTCTACACTGGGCGTAAAAATGACTTTCATTCCAGTTATTTTGTTGGTGTTGAACTCGTCGATAGCTTCCACGCCTTTGCTGGAGAACGAAACCCGCAGCGTGCCAAATTCCCCTAAATTGATGCTTTTGCCCATCAACAGGTATTTGGGCATGGTATCAATGAGGTTTTCGATGACGTTCGAAATATCGCCTCGTGATAGCGACGAGATGCCAACAATTTCTTTGGCTAAGTCTGATTTACTGATCGTTCCTTCGTTTACAGGGCTTGCGTACCACTTTTTTTGTTCCCGGTCTTGCGGGTTTGCCCGCTCAATTAGTTTGTATTTCATTGGTTTAATTTATTTATGTTCCCCAGACTTGATTAAATTGGTTCGGAGAACGGGTTAATAATTATTTTTTGCCGCACACGTCTGCAGGAAAATTTACAGACGTGCGGCGCGAAATCCACATGCGTCTGCGGCCAAACCTGCGAACGTGCGCAGCCAAATTTTCACACACTGTAAGTACTCCTTCCATACGTGCGCAGACTTACTTCCATACTTATAAAAATTCACTCCGATACTTACGGAGATTTCTGCCCGCACTTATGGCGATTTACGCCGATACCTATGTAGGTCTTTTGTGTTATGTTTATCTATTCAATCTGAAAATATCCATACAGGTAATCGCCCCATTGATTGGTCAGTTCCAGGAAATAAAAGCCCGGTTCGAAATTGCTCAGATCAATGGCAATGTGTCCAGTCTCAGGGGCAGGAACCGTTTGTTCGAATATCGTTTCGTTGTTTTGTGAAATGCGGATGGTTATATCCGACCGGAGTGTTTTACTGCTGATGGTCAATAAAGACCCGGTTATGTTGACTTCGATGGGAGAAGGCGTATATAGATAGGATGGATACACCGCCTTTCCATCTTCGCCCCAATCTCCTTCCATGGGTGGTTCTTCGGAATCCATTCGTAAATTGGATTCTGCCAAAATATATTGTGCGGGGATCAAAGACACCAATAAGGTAATGATTGCTATTTTCTTTATCATGATTTTGGTTTTTCAAACATGATAAATATAGGTCAATAGCCGCCGTTGACCGTGAAATCGAGGTGGACAATATCAGGGTAGGTTATTTCTTCAGTAGGCTTATTATTAGTGATTTAGCTGTTTTGCTTAATCGTTGGAAGTGGACATTTGGTGGTCGGAACTTCGAAATGAAGTCATTTAGCGATACGCACGCTTTGTAAAACCGCGCCAGCGCGAACCCAGGTTTAAGCCGTAGTGATCTGGCATTGTTATTTTGTTATCGTTTCCACAGCGGGTACGACAAGTTGAGCATCAGCATGCGGTTGCGGTAAATCTGTCCGTAGTGTTCCGCGCCACTTCCCCGACCCATGCCTTGGTCTTTCAGTCCGTGCACATAGTTTAGCGATGCCTGCAAACGGTACTTGCTGCAACCAATGCCCAGCAGCCAGTTGTATTCGGGCTTTTCGTTTACACGCGAAAAGTTGAGCAACCATCCGGCCTCCAGGCCCGACTCCAGGAACAGGTGGCGGCTGCTGGTGTACCGGAGCTTGAAGGGCAGCGCGAAGTAGTGTTGCGGGAATTCCCGTTCAATTGTCTTGTATCCGTATCCACCGCCCTCGCCATAGGAATAACCTTCGTCTGGCCTGTCCAAAAATGTCGCCCGGTTGGTTTTATAACGGTAGCCCGCGCCCAGCGATGCCGAAAACCGCCCTGTAAGGGGCGAAGAAACATACATTCCGCCTCCTGCCGAAAGGCTTTCCGTAGCATTCTGAAAAGTGGCCCCACCGTCTTTGGGAAAGAACCAACTTCCTTCGGTATAAATACCAACCTGTGTTTGCGACTGGCCAAATGAAAGAAGCGTACAGAATAAAAGTGCGGTAAAAAGAATTTGTTGTTTCATGGCTTGTTTCTTTTATGATTTACTTTTTGTTCTACCATTTATAGGTGAATGAAACGGAAGGAACAACCGGGAAAATGCTTACCGAGCGGACGGTCCCGTCTTTCTTGTAATAATACCAGGGATTTAAACGGTTATACACGTTGTAAAGCGAGAATGACCAGGTGTACGTTTTCCCGGTCGACCGCTTTAACTTGGTGGAATACCCAATATCTAAGTGATGAAAGCTGGGCATTTTAAAGTTATTTGGTTCGTAGAACGTTTTGCGGGTGGAGAACCATTCCGGCAGATCGGCGGATGCATAGTTTTTCATACCAGGAAGAACCAATCCCGGCATTTCCGAATCGGCCATGCTGAGGTTGTTGCCGGTTTGAAACGTGAAGCCAAAGGAGAGGCTTTTCTCGTTACGGGGAGTGCTTTTCAGTTGGTACTCGCCCATCAGCGAGATGTCGTGCCGGCGGTCGTACTTGAATGGAAACCAGTTTCCTTTGTTTACCTCATCAAACTGCCGTTCGGACCAGGCCAGGGTATAGGAGAGCATGCCGGTCAGCCGTCCCTTCCTTTTTTCAACAAAAAATTCGCCCCCGTAGGCTCTTCCCTGGCCCACAAGAATGCTTTCCTCCCAGTTATTTTCATTGGCATTAACAAAGGTTTCTCCTTCCTCGAAACGGATCACATGGTCCATCTGCTTGTAGTATCCCTCAACGCCTGCCCGATAAGTTTGGTTAAAGTCCTTTTCCATGCCCAAAGCAAACTGGTAGCCCTTTTCGGGTTTCACGTTTCCGGTCGATGCCACCCAAAGGTCGGTAGGCAGCCCCAATGAAGAGTTGGTCAACAAATGCAGGTATTGGGTCATCAACATATACGACGCCGTAAGCGAATAGCCCTTTCCAAGCTTAAGACCAGCGGCGAATCGTGGCTGAAAGTGCAGGTAGTGTTCGCCATCGGCAAAGTAGTTCGACAACCGGCCTCCTCCGTTGACGTTGAAAGCACCCAATTGAAAATCATTTTCGAAATAAAGCTCTGCCAAATCCGACTGATTGGTGTATTGATCGTTGAACTTCTGGTTGTATTCGTTTCCTTTTATTTGTAAAATATTGGGTTTGAAAACCAAATGACTGAATTTACCGCCAAAGCGCAAGGTATAGTTGGAGGCCGGATAATATTCAAAATCAAACTTGGCGCTGTAATCCCAAAGTTTGGAAGAAGTATAAAACTCGGTGTAGGTTTCGCCCGAGTCGTTTTTCACTTCCTGCTCATATTGATACCGGCTAAAATAAACTGAGAAATTGGCAAATAAACTGGACGAAAATAGTTTGTTCCAACGTAATACACTGGTTAGGTTGCCCCATTGATAGTGGCCACGGGTATCAATTCCGGAATCTTTTGAGCGGTGAAACTGTCTGTCGCGGCCACTGTATAAGCTCAAATAAAGCCGGTTTTTTTCATTTACAATCCAGTTCGTTTTCCCGTTGAAATCGTAAAACTTAAACCCATAAGTTTGGTTCGAGCCAACCAGTTTTTGCTGCAGTACCATGGGCAGATCAAGAAACGAACGGCGAAAGGAAATGAGGTACGATGCCGTATCCTTTTTTATTGGGGCCTCATAGGTAAACCGTCCGGAGATGGGGCTGATGGAAAACACACCGCTTTCTTCCTTCATGTTCCCTTCTTTCATGCTGACATCCAACACCGACGACAATCGTCCTCCAAAGCGGGCCGGAATACCCCCCTTGTAGAAGGAAGCGCTTTTAATGGCGTCGTTGTTAAAGGTGGAGAAAAAGCCAAAAACATGCGATACGTTGTAAACCGGTACGCCGTCGAGAAGAATCAAATTTTGGTCACTGCTTCCACCCCGCACATTGTAGGTGGTGGTGTTTTCGCGTCCGCCCTTTACGCCGGGCAAATACTGAAGCGATTTCAGCAAATCGCGTTCTCCAAGAATCACGGGTATGCGATCGATGGTTTCCATGTTGATCCGGTTAAAACTCAAGTTCGATAGTTCGGGATGCACTTTGCTTTTATCGTGTCCCTTGACGGTGACTTCCTCCAAATCAACGCCGGGTTTTAGCCTGACAACCAACAGCGTATCTTGCTTCAGGTCGATTTCAATGCTTACACGCTGGTACCCAACAAAGCGGGCTTCCACAAGCTGGTTGCCGGCAGGTAAAGCCAGGCTGAAGAAGCCATAGGCATTGGATGCCGTTCCTTTTCCACTTTCCGGCTGAAACAGGGTGGCGCCAATCAGGCGTTCACCGGTTTGGGCATCCTGTACATAGCCTGTAAGCCGCTTGGTCGGCTGCCCATAACCCAAAAGCGGAAAGACAATTAAAAAATATAAAAGCTTATTCATTTCTAAAACTGAGGTAGGTAAATGAAGCCGAACCAAAAATACCGGTCCCGTTTTCGATGTTGGAATAAATTTGTACCGGTTCTTTAAATGGCAAGTCCTCCCATTCTTCAATCAACCACGATTGAATAGATGATTTCATATACTTGTCGTAATGCTCATCGGCATTGAAAAAGATGTCAATATCTCTCGTTGTCATATCTTTCGAAAATTCAAGCACATCACCGTCAACCCCAGCATCGGTTAACCGGGCATAGAATTTATAATAAAACCCATTCTGGGATTCGGACTCAACCACCCGGTTAAAGTCATCAATGTAGGGGGAAACGTAACTAACAGAAGATGTGTAATTGTATTTCTTTTTGTGCGTGTACCAAAAAATTTGATAATTCCAGTAATAATCTCTTCCATGCTGGTCCGATAGTTGATAATCAACTACTAATCTGTAAAAGTGTGAACTTTCAGAGTCATTCCACCCTTCATATTTTCCCTTAGATTGAACCACATAGTTCAGATCGGGCTTCTCCTGAACGGTTGTTTCAGCCGTTAGCTTTAGGTTTTCCGGCGCGCTACATTTAACCGCATAAGTTCTCCCGGGCAGGGGTTTTTTATCTAAGCTGTAATTTCCATTCGAAACGTGGTTGGCCGTGCCCCAAGGCTCACCGTCTTCGAAAAACTCAAGGGTGGCATTGGTCACCGGTTCAAACTCGCCGGTTTCGTCCAGCGTGCGGGTGTAATATAAGTCCAGGCGAACAGTCGAATCGGGATTGAGAATACAGTTCAGGCAAATTTTCCGCTCCGCCTGGTAATCAAAGTCTACGACTTGTTCGCAGGAAAGTAGGATTAAGCAGCTAAGGATTATCTGTATAACTTTCATAACTGTCAGTAAGTATAAAAATGAATCATTTGTCTATGATAGCCGGCAAAGATTCCAACGCCGTTTTGGATGTTGGAATGCACCTGAACAGGTTCTGTATAGGGATTTGCCGCCTGAAAGGCCTGAAGGATGTATGTTTTTTGATAGTTATAGTAATCTTCATCCATGTTTGTAACTTCAAGCCAATACTCAATGGCATGGTCGCTCGCGTTGCCTTTATTGCTGGCAGGCAAATAATCCACAAATAAATCGATGGTATTATCGCCGTGCAATTCTCCTAGTATTGTTCTGAAATCAATGGAGATATTATGAAGGTAGTTTGTTGTGGAAAAGATTGCGCCAATATCGAAAGCTTCAGGCTCCCTTGTAGCGACTGAGAATGGGGTAACAAGCTCAATAACCTTGGGTTCCAACAGATGGTAGTTGCAGGTTTCCATAATCTCTCTCAATATCCTGATAAATTTTTCGGCTGTAAATACTTGACCGGTAATTTTCTCCAATTCTGCCAATGAACATTCAGGGACACCCTCATTTCTTAGTGCCTCGATAGTCGGTTGGGTGAGTCGATACCGCAAATAGCCGTTTTTGGTGTTAAATGAATAAAACCGGAAACGTGTAAAAGCAGGAGCATCAGTTTTTAAATCCAGTTTTAACGGGGCTACATCAAAATCTTCCAGGGTGTTGGAAAAGAAATAGGTCATTTGTTGGTTTTCGTACTCAAAGCCTGACACGTCAATTTTTTGTGGAATGCTACTGCTGGCAGTAATTGTTTCATGCCCGGGAACATCAACTTGAAGCTGATATACAGTTCCTGCTAAAGGATGCTGTTCTGAAAAATAGGTTCCGTGACCGGTGTAGCTCAATTCAACGGGCACCATTCCATTCGCTGTAATCCGGATGGTAGCATTGCTGACAAACTCATCCTGCAATTCGTTATGCTGTTTGGCCCTGGTTAAATAAACCCGCCAGGGCTGGTCTTCTGAAAACAAACAATTTACAACCAAAGGCCTTTCCATATCCGGAAAGTTCAGTTCAATTTCTTTGGTGCAGGAGACCAGAGCAACAATGACCACAAATATTCCAATTAGTTTCTTCATAACCATTCAATTAAAAGCGAATCCGGTAACTGACTGATGGCAGGAAAGGCAACAAGCTTACCTGCTTATAGGATGTTCGTCCATCCGGCTGGATATCGGGATAAACAAAATAGGGATTTTGACGGGAGTAGGCATTGTAAACGCCTAACGACAATTGCCGGGTTTGCTTCCCCCTTTTCCACTCTTTGGTAAACGAACAGTCCAACCGGTGATATGCGGGAAGCCTGGTCTGGTTTAATTCAGGATAGTACTGGATGCGTCCGGTGTTGTCGAGTTCAATGCCAGTAAAAATATCGTGCCAGCCGTAATCAATATTGCCCGGGTAGCCCGGGTAATCAATTCCTGTTAACGAAACCGGCACACCCGACTGGAACGTCCAATTGGCTGACAGAGTCCATTCTTCGCCCAGGTCGTACGTCACGCCCAAATCAAGCTTGTGGCGCCTGTCGAACTTATGGGCAACCCATTTTCCGGAGTTGATGTTATCAAATTTCCGCTGGTTCCAGCTAAGGGTATAACCCAGTGAACAATCCAATTTTGAAAAGTTGTACATGATATCGTTTTCCAAACCCCAGGCCCGACCATGGCCTTTTTCAATATGATCCTCCCAATGCTCGTTCAGATCCATAAAGCCAAGCCCTTGTCCATACGAAACAACATTGCTCATTGACTTGTAATAAGCTTCCATGCTCACTTCCGCACCAAACAAAACGATCGATCGCACGCCGGCCGAAACTTGGTTGGCATATTCGGGCTCGACCTTCGATGTAGCGGGAACCCAGATATCCGAAGGAAGGCCAATATTGCTATTGGTTAGCAGGTGTATGGGCTGCGACATTCGCGTATAGGCAACAGTCCAGCTTGCTTGCCCTTCGGGTTGGTAAGATAAAGCGAGCCTCGGCTCAAAGGATGAAAACGTTTTTTCGTTTGTTGAATAAAACAAGGTTCGCAAACCTGTTTTACCAGTAAGCTGGCCGGAAATCGGAACCCTGGCATCGGCGTAAAGCCCATATTCCCAAACATTCAGTTTTTCTGCAGAAAAAAGATCAGCATTCCCGTTCCGTTGGATTTCCTGAGATCCCGGCAGGTAGTTATGATGATAAAGAAAATGACCGAACTCAAACGCTGATTTTGAACCGGGGTAGTAATCGAAGTCTGACTTTACGCCAAAAGAAACGATCCGCGAATCATAATTCAGCGACAAGTTGTTTTCATCATTTCTATCCTCGTTGACATACTTCCCATAAAAATCACTGGCGATGCGATAATAAAAATGGCTCCCGCTGGCTGTCAGGTTCATGAACAGGTTGGGCTTAAGCTGCGAATTCCACTTCACCGCGCCAATGGTGTTCCTCCATTTTTGATCCACATTGTTTCGCTCAACCCTTTCCTCCATCAAGGTGATCATCTTATTGCGATAATTGACAAACAATTTATCGCCGCCGGAATAAAAGCTAAAATGCAAATGATTTTTGTTGTCAAGCTCCAGGTTGGCTTTGGCATTCAGATCGTAAAACCCGTATCCGGGGTTGGTTGCCTCATCGTTCGACTTCTGAGCCAGACGGGACACATTGGTAACCAACAAGTCGAGCAAGGTGCGGCGAGCAGAGATCAAATAGGATGATTTTCCTTTCTGAATGGGCCCTTCGTGGACAAGTTTGCTTGAAAGAATTCCGAGGGTCAAATCTGTCTTCCGCTCATATTTGTTTCCATCTTTCATCCTGACATCCACAATGGAGGAAAGACGGCCTCCGAAACGCGCGGGGAAAGCGCCCTTGTAAAAATCAACACTTTGCAAGGCCTCCGGTGTAAAAACAGACACCAGCCCAAATAAATGCGAGGTATTGTAAAGCGGTACATTGTCCAGTAAAATCAGATTTTGATCGGGACTTCCTCCTCTGACGTATATCCCTGAGCTTCCTTCATTTCCCTGTTGCACACCGGGCAAAAGCATCAAGCTTTTCATTACATCTTTTTCTCCCAAAAAAGACGGAAGCTTTTCCAAATCCTTCATTTGGATTTTTTGGTGCCCATGCGATTGATTTCTTTGCAGGTTAGCGGTTATCGTCACCTCATCTATTTCATTCGATGATTTCAAAAAAACGATCAGCAGGGTATCATGTTTCAATGTCAAACTTTGCATGATCGTCTTATAACCGACGTAGGAAAATTGAAGCTGCACATTTCCAGCGGGAACCGAAAGGCTAAAAAAGCCATACCGGTTTACAGCCGTTCCATGTAGGGAATTGGTATCGAATACCGTTGCGGCATACAAATTCTCACCGGTATCAGCATCGCGAACATAACCTGAAATAGTATTCTCTTTTTGAGCGTAAGAATGGGGTAAAAGAGCAAGAAACAAAAAGAAGGTTAACCCCATTTTTAGTACCAAAGGATACTTAACGATAAATTCTTTGTTGGCAATTTTCTTCAACTAAGGTTCCTCTTTATATTATTTGTGATTTCTCTGACTTCGGTCTTACCATTTATAGGTGAACCCCAGAGAAGGTATAAATGGAAATACGGCCACCTGCTTAATCGTTCCATTCGATTTGTAATAAAACCAAGGATTCATTCGGTTATAAATATTGTAAAGAGAGAAATTCCCCTCATAACCCCTGGTTTTTCCCTTTTCTACCTTCAGGTTATAGGCGATATCCAAGTGATGAAACATAGGCATTTTGAATTGATTGGGGTTAGCATAGCTGGAAACGGTGTTAAAATCATCACGGTTTTCAGGCCATACAACATAATTCAGATGAAAAGGAATGATAGCTTCATGCTCCACTTCAGGCAGGCTCAGTTTATTACCCGATTGCAGGGTAAACCCAAAATTCAGAGAGCGGCTACGTGTTGAACGATTCGATTTCAACTTGTATTCGCACAGTACAGACAGGTCATGTCTTCGATCATATTTGTAATTAAACCAACGTCTGCGGTTTAGCTGATCAAACTGCCGTTTGGACCAGGCCAGTGTATAGGAAGCTGCTCCTGACAAGCGGCCTGTATTTTTTCGTAATTCAAACTCAGCCCCATAGGATCTTCCTTTGCCAACCAGTATGTTATCCTCCCAATTCATGCGTTTTGCTGAAAGGAAAATTGCACCTTCATCAAAACGGATGAGATTATTCATTGATTTATAATACATTTCGGCTGACAGTGTATAGGTTGCACTAATTTCCTTTTTTAGGCCAAATGCATATTGGTTCCCTGTTTGCGGTCCGGTATGCTCGGTTGATGCAACCCAAAGGTCAGTTGGCAAGCCAAGTGAAGAGTTTGACAGAAGATGCAGGTTTTGACTGAACCGCCCGTATGAACCATATAAACTTAAATCAGGCGCTGCCCGATAGCTTAAAGACAGCCGGGGTTCAACACTAAGGTGAGTTTTGGCGCCTGTTTCAGCGCCCGAGACACCGAGGCCCACATTAAAACTTGCAGCCCCTAAGATTACTTGGTTTTCAACGTAAGCTCTTGCTATATTGATTTTGTTTTTTTGCTGATCATTTAAAGTAATTTGACCTTCGGTTGTTTTAATATGAGAAAAACCGGGATAAAACAACTGAGAAGATAAGCTACCCCCAAACTTAATTTTGTAATTGGGCGACACATAGTAATCAATATCCGCTTTAAAGGAAATATCCTTCATTTTTGATCGGGATAGAAAGGTACTTTTACTAACATCGGTTGATGTGATTGTTTTCTCATCCAATTTGTATTGACTATAAAAAATCGAAACGTTAGCAAATATTTTTTTGCTAACAATGGTATTCCATCTTAAAACAGTCGTTAGATTCCCCCAATTGTAATCGAACTTGGTTTGCATATCATCATACGTTGACATATAAAACTGTTCATCTTTACCATTGTAGCTGCTCAGGTACACCCTATTTTTACTGTTTATCTTCCAGTTTAGCTTGGCATTCAAATCATAGAAAAAATACCCATACCGCTGATCGCTGTCCTGGAGATTTAATAGTAACCGCAGCGGAAAATCAAGCCAGGTTCTTCGTCCTGAAATAATTAAAGATGATTTGTCTTTAACAATCGGCGTCTCATAGGTCATTCTTCCCGAAATTGGACTGACGGATATTATCCCTCCTTTTTGCTTCAAACTTCCCTCCTTCATTGAAATATCGAGTACAGAGGATAATCGGCCACCATATCGAGCTGGGATGCCTGCTTTATAGAATGCTACATGATTAAGTGCATCACTGTTGAAAACGGAGAAAAACCCAAACATATGGTTCACATTATAAACCGGTGCACCATCCAATAGAATTAGGTTTTGATCATTACTTCCACCTCGCACATGAAAGGCTGCAGTGTTTTCTCGTCCCTGCTTGACTCCCGGTAAATACTGAAGGCCTTTTAGTAGATCCTGTTCGCCCAAAATTACGGGAGCTTTCTTTAGTTGTTCCAAATCGATGGTTCCATAACTCAGTACAGACAGGTCGTTGAATGTTTGATCTCCTTTACTCCCGAGCACTTCAACTTCACCAATTGTCAGATTTGTTTCCATCTCAATATTAATTATCGTATCCTGAAACAATGGGATAGCAATGCTTTGTGGATAATAGCCAATATAACGACAGTGTAAGTGGTAATTTCCGGCAGGTAAGGTTAGACTGTAAAAGCCATATTGATTGGTAACCGTTCCTTTTTGGCTCTCACGACTCATAATCGTCGCTCCAACCAGTTTTTCTCCGTTTTGACTATCGGTCAGGTATCCGCTAACAGTAAATTTGTCCTGGGCAAGCGTTGTACTACCCTCAACTATTAAGAGCAGATATACTAGTAATCGTTTCATTGGCATGTCTTTTATGAAATTGGCATTAGGAACTAAAACCAAACAATGGTTTTGGCCTCTGAACCAAAAATTCCATAGCCATTGTTGATGTTGGAATAAATCTGGATGGGTTCAATAATGGGGAGGTCTCCATTCTCAATCATTTTTTGCGAGATAACCGACTTCAGATACTTATCGTAGTGGGTATCCACATTTGAAATAATATTCGTGCATTTGACACCCCCTCGTACTGTAAATTCGAGTTGCTTACCGTCAAAGCCAACGTCTTCAATACGTAAGGCATAATAATAATCAAAATCACTTAAGTAGTCACTTAAGTCTCCATAGGGGTTAAACTCCCGGTTAAAATGATCCAAGACCACTCCAATGGCGCGTATTTTTGTTTGTTTCAGTAATTCTCCCTGTTTGTTTTTTCTCAGATCGTAAAACCAGTATTGATCAAGCCCTGGCAGATCATGAATGAAGATATTCTTAAAAGTAACCAGATATCCGTCAGGGCCTGTTACGTACTTCGCGGTATCAACCCTGTAACTGATTTCAACGATTGGCGGAACAGTTGTTGTAGCGCTTAGTGTCTTATTATCAATAGTCGCCTGCAAGTGGTATGTGGCTCCGGCTTGTATGGAATGTAAAAAAACGTAATTACCATTATCAATGTGTTGCATGTTTCCTAGTTGCTCCCCGTTTTTATACAAACTGATATTTGCCTCCGTAACGGGGACACGGACATAGGTGTCTGATAATGGAATTACTTTTGTCGCACTCAAAAAGATCGTATCACTCCCTGCTTCGAGAATCGAGTTCAGGGCATATTGTTCTTCTTCAACAGGAAGATTAAGATCAACTTCTTTCTCACAAGATACCAGTAAGATGATTGGTAATAAAAAGGTATATATCCATTTTCTTTGCATAACAGCGTATATTTTAAGTATAAATTCGATAAAAGAGTATGCCCCAATCTTTGGATCAGGGCATACCTAAGCTCAATATGGCGTTGACCAATAGAATGGTTGAGGGCTCAACGGATTATTGAAATCTTCCAGATCCCATCCGGTATGTTCAGTATGATCAATTAAATAGGTCTCTGGGTCAATACCCCGACATGATGTATAACCGGAGAAACTAACCTTCGATGGCAGAGTGATTATACTTAATGAAGGTTCATAGGTAAAGTTTCCATAACTTCTGCTCAGATAGAGGTTAAAGTCCGCATTAGGCCTAACTTCTGGGCTAATATAAGTATAGATTGTTTTAAATGTGTTTTGGGTGTTAACCTTAAACTTAGCTTGTCCCAGTGAATAGGTTGTTTTATAGTCATTCCAACTGCCCCAGGATTTTTTTTGGGCTCTTTGCTGCAAGTAATACTTGTATCCGTATTCATAATAATCGGGCATTGATCCATTATCCTGCAATTTATTTATGAATCGTACAACTTTTAATTCATTGAGAAGCCGACGCTTACCATTCTCATACCAACGATTATTCTCCTTATTTGGATGATCCTCTGGAAAGTCATGGAGCATAGTAACCGAAGAGCTTTTTAAACGCGAGCCAAAAGCTAGCACATTTTTATCGTCCCCATCGCGATTAATCGCCGCTAAATCACCATCTAGAATAATTTTATAGTTCTCCTTTTGAAAAACATATATACTTAAGCCAATTTTCATCAGCCCCTTATCATTTAAAATACTAGCAAAGTGTGGTTCAACAAACGGATAATCGATTGAGTTATCCTCAGGGTCGGCATCGTTAAATGTCAGTCGAGCCTGATACTTTTTCTTAAAGACCAAAAACTCTTCTTGTGAGCTTAATTGTTCATACTCATCAAAGAGCTTCTCAAAATCGGCATAAGCTGATTTGAATCCCATCCGGGCATCCCAGGCTTCCCGTTCGTCCCTGCTCATTGCCATCAGAACGTTCATCACACTATCCACGACATTGATGTTCTTAAATGCCAGATATCCATTTTCAACATAGACATCGGGTAGTTCTCCGACTGAGGCAACAGTTTGTAGCTGCTCCTCTACTAGCTCGTCCTTCTGACAAGCATTAAACACTGTTAAAACCATAGCAATTGCTGCCATAAACATTAATTTTTTCATACTTTTGAAAAGTTAATGGGAAGGGTAGCGCGAACTACCCCTGCCCGGTTAATAAATAATTACAATTACTGCCCGGCTTTTCGATGTAAATCTGGAGGCCGGGTTTTCTGTTTTTTTATTCCATCAAACAAACAAAGGATACCCTTTAAGACGCATTATCTTTTGCAAAGCAGATAATTTGGAATGAATCCATATTATTGTCGGCATACCATTTTTTCTGATTGCGGGCTTGTCCGGCCAATTCGTTCTTGCTTCAGTTAAAGTATTCATATAAGTATTTTGATTCTTCAAACATGATAAATATAAGTTGTTAGCCGCCATTGACCGTGAAATAGAAGTGGACAATATCGGAGTAGCTTATTTCTTCAGTAGGCTTAATGTTAGTGATTTAGTTGTTTATCTTAAATGTCGGAAGTGGACATTTAGTGGTCAGAACTTCAAAATGAAGTCATCAAGGGATGCTGTTTTTTCCAATAGATGGGGTGTTTGCTGGCTGATGCGGCTTCGGATCCGCTGTTTCCGTTTGGTTACGGAAGCGGGCGAGATTGCGGTAAGATCAGCTATCACCTTTGTGGATAAACGTAATTTGATAAGGCAACAATACTGGATGTCGGATTCGGAAAGGAAAGGCATCTGCTGTTTCAGACGCACAGTGAAATTGTTGTTTAAACGGTCGATGATGCTGATGATTTCGGGCCATTCATCCGGTTTGATCACCTTTATGCCCTGACGTAATTTGTCTAAGATTTCAATGTGTTTTTCCAATTGACTCATCAGAAACTGCTCGCGCCGGCTAAGCTTTTCGTTTTGCTTCTGAAGTTTTCCATACGAATCTAATTTCAGCTCTTTCTCCTGTAGAATATTGGTGTAGGCCTGTACTTTTTCTTTTAAAACATCATTTTGGTATTGCAGCATATAGTGATTCTGACGTATCAATTCAATTTCTCCCGAACCGCTGTCTGTTTTAGCATGATTACCATGTCCTTCGATTATTTCGTCCAGGGTCCTGTCACTATTTTTTATGGCCTCCTCGTTCTCCTTCAATTTTGCTAAATGCCTATGCAGCTCGTCCCTTATTGTTTGTAATAAACGCTCTTTGCTTAGTAATTTTTGCCGGGATCGTAGAACCAGAGCCGAAGCAATGCTTAATGAAACAATCAGAATAAGCAGCGATGTCCGGATCAAACTTCCTTGTTTGATTTTAAGTCGATTATTCTCGTTGGCCAGTTTTTCATTTTCATATTTTTCCCGGATCTCTTTGATTTCCGCACTGTAGGCCAAGTTTCGTATAGAATCGGCAAATTCCCGGTGCAACTCATTATAACCGATGGCCTTCTGATATTGCCCCTGCTCTTTATGTAAATGATATAAGTACCAATAGGCATCTCTGGCGGTATATAGATTATCGGTAGTAAGCGCTTTATTTAAGTAGACCATGGATGAATCACCGATATTTAGGCTTTTATAAACTTTTCCCAAGGATAAGTACGACTGAGCAAGGCCGCTTCGCCCTTTTTTTGTTCTCAATTGTATGGCTTCATTTAGGGGGGCTATTGCCTGTTCCGGTGTGCTCAACTGGATGTAGGCGTGGGCGATCTCGCTTTGCGCATTGGATAAAGTACGGAAATCATCGACCTGTTCAGCCATCTTGATGGCCTCTGAATAAAAATAAACCGCGCTGTCCCACTGCCCGTAAACACCGTAGATTCGCCCCAGCGAACATAAGGAGCTGGAGATTCTTGAACTGTCACGAGACATTACGGCGAAATCATACGCGTTGCGTAACTCGTGTTTGGCATCCTCTTTCAATGCACGCCTGTAGGCATACAACATGCCCAGGTTAGAGCAGATCAGCGATGTTAGCCGGTGGTCATCGGTTGTTTCAGACGCTTCTTTCGCTTTCAAATAATAATTGATTGCAGCTTCTGGCTGTTTCAGGTCTTTGTACACCTGGCCCGCGTAAAAACAGGCCAGTGCCTTTCTTGACTCATCATCGTGCTTCTCAAAATAATTAAGGGCAATCGAAATCAACGAATCGGAGCTGTGTTTGATGTAATTTTTATCCTGCGCCTGGGTCATCAGGAGGCACCAGGTAGCATTGTTCAGTTCGTCTGAAGGCGAGGGTTTTTTCATCGTTTTCAGCAGGGTAAGGGCGCTGTCGGGATATTCCCACATCAAGGTTCCAGCCTGTTCGAATTCGGGCTTTAACGAAACCTGTCGCCTGCCACAGGATAGGCCAACAAAAGCCATTAAAATGTAAATGATCAGCTTATGAATAAACTGTTTATGATCCATTACCGCAATCTGTCAGGTATTTTTTTTGTTTGTTGAAAAATCTCGACAAATTACAAATAAAAAAACATACTGACAATAATAACGGACAGTATGCTTGATCGGATCCGCTATCGGTCATTGGTATCTTTTGTCAGCGAAGCAGATGGGCCTATTCGTAATCTTTGTAAGCGTTTGGATACGAGGGTTTTTATTTTACAGATTATTGTGTCTGAATTCAATTTAGTGTATTTTTATAAGGCAGGCGATTTAAAGATGGGTTAGTCCGAATATAAAAAACACCGCTGCTCATTTTAGCAGTCCTGATTGATCACTCAAAACAAAAACAAGATGAAGATTAATGAATTAATGCCTTTGTTTGCTGCAATTATTGGATTAACTCCTGTGATTCTGAAGTGGCTCAATGATCGTTCGAACGAAGCAGCCAATCGCCGGGCGATACAGAAGGCGAAAGAACAGATTGAGTTTTGGCAGGTTTGGTTAAAGGCTCAACGGGAGGTCACTACGGACGAGCGTTTCAATGAATTGAAGCAGGAGGTGTCCCGACGACTGGATCAGCTTGTTGAAGCCAGTGATGAGTTTCGTCCGTCAGAATCAGGGAGCACGGAAGAAGAATCCCGGCACTCCTTTCTGCAGCGCTTGTTGTTGGCCTACTTTCCCCATACTACTGTCGGGTGGGTGTTGCACACCTTGTTTTATGTTAGCTTTTCCTTCACCGCGATGATGCTTCTAGGTTCAGCCATTCCGGAAGATGATCCGGAATCGAGCTTGGATTGGAGTTATTTTGTCACGCAGCTTGATTTTGTTATCCCCATGCTTTTGTTTTTCGGCTTAATCGCCTTCATTTTAATCCGAACGGCAAACAGGGCCGAAAAGCGCTATTGGACACGAATGGAAGAAACAAACGCGGAGGTGAAATCCTGAATAAAGAGACCTTTTTTTACAGGTTGATAAAGCGATGAAATTACGCCTCCGGTTTTTGTTTCAACAAATCCTGGATCACCACCGAAGCGCAAAAGCAGCCAAAGACCGGTGGCATATAGGAAATCGTTCCCACGGCTGATTTTTTGTTCTGGCCTTCCTCAATTCTGACGCGCCTGGGGTCGACCTCTTCGGCGGAAAATACCACTTTTACTCCCTTGCGAATTCCCAGTTTGTGCAGGCGCTTGCGGATCATTTTGGCCAGCCTGCAATTGTAGCTTTTCGAAATGTCGGTTTGTTGCACCTGTGCCGGATCAAATTTTCCACCAGCACCCATCGAGCTCACGATGGGTAGCCTGGCCTGCACACTGTGATAAATCAGAAATGTTTTGGGTGCCAGCGTGTCAATGGCGTCAACCACATAGTCGTAGCGGGCTTCGTGGAGGATTTCAATCATGCGCTCATCCTTCAAATACTCGTGGATGACGTGAAGATTGAGCTCGGGGTTGATGTCACGGAAACGTTCGCCCAGAATTTCGGCTTTGGGTTTTCCCTCGTTGCTAATGAGCGCCGGCAATTGTCGGTTTCGGTTGGTTTGTTCCACCACATCGCCATCAACAATTGTCATTTGTCCGATGCCCGCACGGCAAAGTTGTTCGGCAGCATAAGCGCCAACGCCCCCTAAGCCAACGATCAACACATGTGCTTTCCGCAATTTGTTCAAATCCTCATCACCCAACATCAAGGCCGTACGCTCTTGCCATTTAGCCATTTTCGAAAATTCTTTGATAATTATTGAATACCGTTTCCTGTAGTTGTTCGATTGTCAAACCCAGGATTGGGGCTGCAAAAGTATAAATTGTTTCAATCTTTTCCGAGCTGTCGTCGGTTTCGAAAAAGAGCTTTTCAATGGGGATTTGCTGAATGGAATCCAAAAGTTTCGGTTGGCCTTTCAGCAATTGGGGGCCGAACGAGAAGTAAAAGTCATGCGGCAAGAGTTGCTGGCTTGTTTGCTGGTTTCCGTTGTAGCCATGCAAAATCCATGGGGTAGGAGCTGAACTGTCTTTTTTGATGCGAATCAAGTCAGGATAGGATTTGACCACATGCAAAATGAGTGGCTTTCCTTTTGTTTCAGCCAGTTCGATCTGCCGCCGAAATAGGCGTTCCTGAAATTCAAAATCGGTATCAATTGCCCGGTCCAGCCCACATTCGCCAATGGCCAGCACGTTTTTGTTTTCTGAAAGAAGGGACAGCTTCTGCAACATTTTTCCCGTATCCAGCTTTTCAAGATCCCAGGGATGTATGCCAACCGAATAGACTGCTTCCGGCCTTTCCGGAAAGTCCTTCTGAACAGGATGATTGATCAGCTGTATGCTTCCATCATCTGCACGGTGGTGTGTATGAATATTGACAAATGGCATATCAAAGTGTTGCCCAGATGCGGGCCAGCGAATAGCCGGGCGCATCAATTTTTAAATCGAGGAAATATCCGAATGGCGTTTGAAAAGTTTCAAAGTCCGCATTTTTCAGACGTTTTTCAGCCTCGTCGAACAGCGATTTGGTAAAGCCAACACTTGCTTTCGACTCGGATAAATGAGCAAAGGAGTGCAAGATCACCCGTTTGCAATTGTTTTTGCGGGCGGTCCATTTCAGGTGGTTGACCAGTTTCTTTTCGCGGCTTTTCATATCTTTCAGTTCATCACCTTCTTCAACCTGAATAAAGGCCAGAATGGCGTCAGCAATGGTTTTTCCGTTAAGTACTGTTTCCGCTTCTTCCAGGTTCTTTTCAGCTGGCGTATAGCTGAATTCGTTGACGTACATGACCAAAACTTTCATTCTATTTCATTTTTAGCTGCAATTTTGCAGCCCGGTTTCCACGGCTTAAAATTATCATCTTTCAACGAAAACACTTCAATAAGAACAAGTGTTATTATATTTTCCTATTTTTGAGTGAATTTGAATGGCATGGGAGGTTACCGACTGATTTTTTTAATGTTGCTGATATGGTTCGCACACCCTGCACTGGGGCAACTGTCAGATAGAGGAATTCCTTTGGAAGTTTCCTGGCCAGCTTCGCTGAAAAGTAAGGCCATGGTTGCCTTACCTGCCATGGATAACGAACGGCTGCTAAAATCAAGCCAGGCCCGGCTGGATGGAAATCAATTAAAGCCTTTGCGTTTTGCCCAGCCGGTAGAGGTTTCGCTCAATACCAAAAATTCGGGACGCTGGCTTGAAGTGGGGAATTATCGTGTTTGGCAGCTTGTTTTACACTCCGAAGGAGCCAAATCATTGAACCTGATTTTTGACCGCTACAAATTGCCCGATGGTGCACGCCTGTTTCTATTTTCGAGTGACCAATCGGATTTAATCGGAGCATTCACCTCAAAAAATAATTCCGCGAATGGCGTATTTGCAAGTTCTCCCGTTGCGGGTGATCAGCTGGTGGTTCAGTACGAAGAGCCCGTGAATGCCGCTTTTGAAGCTGAGCTTTCCATTCGCCAGGTCAACCATGATTTTATCGGCATTCAATCCTTGAAATCGGAACGCCGACCTTTGGGACATGCTGCGGGGGATTGCAACATCAATGTGAACTGTGATTGGCTGGATGCTTACCGCGATGAAAAGAATGCCGCGTGCCGGATTATTGTCAGCGGCATTGACTTGTGCTCGGGTGCTTTGGTAAACAATACCCGCAACGACGGTACGCCGTACGTTTATACCGCAGGACATTGTATTTCGACCAACAAGGATGCCAATGAATCAGTGTTTCTTTTCAATTACGAGTCGCCGTATTGTGGCGATATTGATGGAGACGCGAGTCACTCCCTGAGTGGAAGCGCTTTGCGGGCAACATCAGATAGTTTGGATTTCGCTTTGGTGGAGTTGAGTGCGGCTCCTCCGCCGGAGTATCGGCCTTATTATTTGGGTTGGGACCGAAGTACAACACCACCTGATTCGAGCGCCAGCATTCATCATCCGTCGGGCGATGTCAAAAAAATAACGATCGACCGGCATAAGGCACTTGTCAAAACCTACAGTCAGGATTATGTGGACAACGGCTTTTGGTACATCGGAAGTTGGGAAGAAGGAACAACCGAAGGGGGATCGTCGGGCGCGGCTCTGATCAATCACAAAAAGCGATTGATCGGTTCGCTTACCGGCGGAGCAGCCACTTGCGAAAGTCCTTATCGCGATTACTTTGCACGTTTGGATTTGGCCTGGAATTACTACCCGCAGGAAAACAAGCAATTGAAAAGATGGCTTGATCCGGGCAATTCCAACGTACAGTCAATTAGTGGGTTTTCGCCGTTTACCGCCGAAAATTTATGTGGTGCCTATACTAATTTAAGAGATGAAGATACGCATGCCAATTTGCAGATTATGGAGCAGGGCGTTTCGAAAGGATATTGGAGTGGAACCAACGACTATGGTTTTATGGCTTTTGCCGAGCGAATAGAAAAGTCCGTTAGTGCCGAACTGTCCGGTGTGTCTATCGGAGTTGGAGCGCTTTCGCTGGGCCGAAGCAATTCTGAAGGCAAAATCAGTATCGCTGTTTATTCCGGCAATCATTATCCGGAGCGTTTGCTGTATATTCAGGATTACAGTTTAAAATCTTTGGATAAAGGTGTGATGAACTATCTGGCGTTTAACCAGCGTGTTGAAACGGAAGGCGTGTTTTTTATTGTTTGTTCAATCGAATTGTTGGAGGAATCGGATGTTTTCTCCGTATTGCTAGCCAAACGCGAGGTGGAACCGCTCAACTCATTCTTTATTCAGGATGGCAACGAGTGGTACACCTACCAGGAAAAAACCAACGGACAGGAAGGTTCGGCGATGTTGATGGAAGTGATTCTCTGTCATGTTGACACGCTGGTTTCGGATGATAGTTTGAAAAAGGCCAATCTCGAAATCGAGGTGTTTCCCAACCCATTTCACAGCGGTCAGGAATTGTTGATCAAATTTGATAAGCCGATTAATCCGTACCGTGTGGAAGTCTTCGATTTGATGGGGCGCCAGGTGTCCGTTCGTTATGAGCACCCGGGCGATCGATGGCTTAGCTTCGACTTTTCGGGCCTGGTGCCCGGACATTACCTCTTGAATATTGTGGATGCCGGCCGCAAACGAAACTATCAGACCAAAGTGGTGTACCTGGGCGATTATTAGCCGGCATCAATCAGTTGATCAAGTAGTTGTTTGACCTGCTCAACCGTCAGTTTTTTAGCGATGATTTTCTTGTCTGAGTCCAACAAATAAATCATGGGTGTTGTGCGCGTGTTGTAGTTCACCTGAAAATTGCTCACCTGGTCCGGATCCCACACATTCAGCCAGCCATTCAGTTCATGCTCTTCCAGAAAATCAAGCCACTCCTTCTTGTTGGTTTGTGTATAAACAGCCATGACCGCCAGTTTTGACGGATCCGTTTTGAGGAACACTTCTTCGAAAAGCTGCGGCACCTGCTTTTTGCAATGCCCGCATTCCGGCTCCCAAAAAACGACCAAGGTAAAAGGCGTGGTTTGCTGATGCAGGCTTTGGTAATTTCCTGCTTCATCGGGCAAAAACAACTCCTTGGCCACTTCTCCGAGCAAATTGTTTCTACGGAAATAAACTTCACGGCGAATCGTTTCCAGTGTTTTTTCGGTGGCCCAAAACGCTTCACCGCTCAGGTAATATTTTTCGGCCACAGCCACAAACACATTCTCAATGCCCAGGTATTCTGATTGTATACTGTTGTTGAGCACGAAGGACGTGAGGTTTTGAAAAATTTCGCGATTGATTTTGCTGGCCTCTATCAGATCAATGGCAACTGGCAAAACCGAATCGGGATGTTGGATCAGGACTTGGTTGAAGTACTCATTTAGTTTACTGTTGATTGTTGGTGTGCGCCACATGCGGGCATCCAGCAAATCAAAATTGTCCCAGTAATGGTTTTTATTGAAGTTGTAATTGTACACCCACAGCAGGCTGTCGTTGGTTTGTACAGGTGCAGGAAGTTTCTCCTTGTTCATCGTCGGACGGATGTTCGAAGCCATAAATTTGCCGTAAAATGTTCCGGCCCCTTTTTCAGCTTCCTGTTGCCATTTTTGCTGAATGTCATCATCCAGGTCTGCCAGTTGTTGTTTCAGCCCGGCCGTCGTTTCTGCCTGCCTGTTTGACGAATCCAGTTTTTGGCGCAAGGCTGCCGCCTCCGTTTTCTTCGTTGCCAGGTAATCAATATAGTCCTGAAACCACTCACTTTCCAGTGCTCCTGTCACTTTTATCGCACCGTTTTCCCGGCCGATTGTCAGGGTTTGATCTGCTCCAAGCAGGAAGTCGAGGCGTCTATTCTCGTCGAAATAAAGGGTGTAAATTCCTTGAGGGCGCAATTCACCTTCAAGCCTGGCATTTCCCATCTGGTCAAAAATCAGCGTGTCGTTTACAAACAACTTGCCATTGTAATAGTGCGCCAGCAGCACCGTGTCGTTTGGGTCATCGGGAAAGTTAAGTTGCAGCGCGTGGGGTTGCGCGGCCAGTATTGAGACCAGGCTGTTCAGCAGAACAATACTAAATAAGGTCGTAAATTTTTTGAGCATTTTGTTCATTCGAAAATTGGGTTTCCAGAATCTCTTTGCGTTGATTGATTTCTTCGTTCGTAATTTCCTCTTCAAATTTTTGCTGAATGATTTTTACCAAATCAGCAATATTGTCTGCAATATAGCAAAGATGACGCAATCCGGAATTCAGAACCATGGGCGAGTTGGTCACGCAGTGACGACCAAGAAACAGCGAGGCCAATAGTTTCAATTTTAAGCCGGTAGACTGAAAGCTTGGGATCAGGTTGATTTGTGCATTCCGAATGAGGTGGTCCATCACATCCGTATCCGGGTTGCCAATGACGCTGACATGCGGAATGTCGGCTGCTTTTTTTGTCAGCCACTCGGGAGGATTTTTCCCGGCAATAATCAGGGGTAAGGTGATTTCAGTAAAAATACGATCCAACAAATAGCCGATGGCTTTTTGGTTTTCGGCGACTCCCAGGTTGCCATGATACAGAATATATTCACCGAATCCCCGGCTGGCTTTCACTTGCTCAAACGGATGAAAGGCCGGAATGTAATCGCCCATGCGGTAGTTGTTTTTGAAATAGCGCGTGTCGTCTGGCGAAATGCTTAAAATGGCAGAGGCATGCTTTAGTTTCTTCTCAAAGCATCGCAGCTTGAATGCTTCCAGCTTAAAGTAGGCCTGTTTGAACAGGTTTTGCTCCGACGAACTTAAATACTGATAGTAGTGGTGCTCCACGTTGTGTGTTCGAACAACCTTCGGATAAGCGCCCAGCAGCGGATGATCCAGGTAGTAGCACGAATGCAGCCCTTCGAACAAAATGGGCACAATTTCATTTTGTAAGTTTTCAAGCAGGGTTTTTGACCTTCGTGTTTTTACAATGTAAGGTAAGGTCGAGAGCAGGTTAATCGGCCCTTGCTTGCGTTTGTAATAATAAACTTGGTGGCATATTTTTTCCAAGTCTGCAGAGGCTTGCCTTCCGTAATGAAAACAGTGCAGAATGATGTCAATATCGGCTTGGGCCAGGTATTTAAGTTTATAGTATACATCAATGATTCCACCGTAATTGGGTGGATCGGGAACATTGAAACTGACGACGTGTAATTTTTTATTCATGCGGGGAATAAAAGTAAAAAAAAACCGCAAGTATTGAACTTACGGTTTCTTTTTTTCGCCAGTTAAAGCTATTTCATGAGTTTGATTCCGCCATAACGACTTTTAATGACTACTTTCTTATTGGATTGCGATCCAATCATTCCTTGTAAGCTGAAGCTATGGTCACGCTTTTCGCGGTTTCCCTCAAATTCGGTTTCCGGGTACTTAATGTCGCAGTAATCGCAGGCCGCATCAATCTGGTAGTTGGCTTGGTTCAGTCCCAATTCAATGCCTCCATAGCTGTTTGTAACTTCTATATTGTCGAAATTTTCTGCCACATCGCTAATCCTCACAGATCCGTATTGGGTATCCAGAACCAGCGATTTTTGAAGCTTTTCAATGCTGTAATTGGTGTATTTTGAATTGGCCTTGAGCGTTGCGATTTCATCCACATTCAAACCATCGTATTTCGATTCGAGGACCAGCTCACCCATCCTTTTAATATTCAAGCCTGAATATTTAGATTCAGCCTGAATGCTTTGAGCTTCGCCGATAAATATTTTGGAGTATTTTACCTCGGCCTGTAAATGATTGACCGATTCAATGTCGGCTTTGCCGTAAGCTATGGTCAGGTTGATTTTGCTGCCACCAGGCGCTTCCAGTTTCCCGGCATTCATGTTTCCGTAGCCCAGGTCAAACGTGCCTTTGGCGTTCAGATTATTGAGCACCAGGTTACCAAACTTATTGGTCACTGTCAGGTCGCGGTCGGCCGGAATGTTGATGGTATAATCGATCGAGAAGTTGCCTTTGGTTTTGAAATCGTCGTTGATCACGGTTTGCAGGGTTAAAACATGGCCCACCCGGCGCATGTTGATACGAATTTCGTTGAGCAGGGCTTCCGCTTTCTTCTCGTTCGTATTCTCTATGGAAATCACCACATCAACCACAACCGAGTCGCCTCCAAAGTCGTTGATGGTAATGGTTCCAAACTTATTGGTAATGTCTAACGCCTGAACCTGCGATTTCAGATAAGACGCATGTTCGTTCCGGGTATATTCGGCTGCCTGGGCGGCAGTGAGGCTTAATCCCAGAATCAGGATGAGAATTTTAAATTTCAGTTTCATTATGGGTCATTTTTTGGTGTTTAACTTCTTTCAATTTGTCAATAATCAGCGTGATCACACTTAGTTTGGCCTGGTAATATTCCAGCATGGCCTGAATTACCCGATCGTCGTCAGGATTGGCTTGCAGCTCTTTCTGAAGCTGTGCCTGCATCTGGTCGAATTCTTTTATTTCGTTGGTCATCATTTGCTGATCCGCTTCAGAAATGTAGCCATCTTGAATCAATTTGTCCCATTCGCTCATTCCCTGGTTGATGGCTGAGGTGAAGTAAAATTCAACTTCGCTGTACTCGTCCGAAACCGAAGAGAGCGTGGCGGCCTGCTGCTCCTGCTGGCTTTGATCAGGCCCGAAATACAGGCGCAGTTGGTTGCCCAGCAGCAGAACGAAAACCAGTGCCGCAGCCAGTTGCAGAATCATCTTTCTGTCAAGGCGGAAGGTTTTATGTTCCCGGTTCAGTTTGGCTTCAAACCGTTCGAAGTGCCCCTCCGGCGCCTCTTCTTCCAGCTTAAGTTTGTTTTCCCGAATGGTCTTCTCCAATAGATCTTTCATAATTATCCGGTATTAATTCATTGAATAAACTTCATCTTTTTGCAAATATTCGCGCAACTTGTTTTTTGCCCGCAACAGTTGCGACCGTGAGGACGAATTGCTGATGTGCAGGATTTCAGAAATCTCGTCATGATCGTATCCTTCGAGCAAATAAAGGCTCAATACCACCCGGTAACCTTCCGGAAGTTGCATAATCGCCTGCTTCAACTTTTCGAGATTCAATTCCCGGGTTTCCATCATGGGCGTTTCCATTTCGTCCGCTGTCCGTTCGTCCAGTTCTTCAAAATGAACTTTTCGCTTCTTCAAATAATCCAACGAACGATTGACAACAATTTTCTTGAGCCAGGCCCCAAAACTGACCTGCCCCGAGTAGGTGTCGATTTTTTTGAAGGCACTTAAAAACGCTTCCTGCATGATGTCTTCTGCTTCTGTGTCGTTGCCAACAATCCGAAGACTGGTGTTGTACATCGACTTGTAATACATTTTATACAGCTGAAACTGTGCATTGCGTTCGCCCAACTTACAGCGGTCAATCACATCTTGATGGATATTTTTGTAAAGTGCGTCCAATGGTGTTTTTGTTTCTGATTGAAAGACGGTATGAAAATTCAAATTGTTGCATCAGGAGTTGTGATTCTTATCAAAAAAATTTGCTTCAAATATAGGCAGAAATCGTGATTGGTATTCGTTTTCGCGGGGGGTAGCCGGAACATTCGTTTTAATTTGCTGTTAGTAAAGCTATGGCACATGAGCATGCACAAAAGCGATTGGGCATCACTATAATTCTCAATGTCGTGATTACCCTTGCGCAAATCATCGGGGGAATCATCTCGGGCAGTCTGGCCCTGATATCAGATGCTTTGCATAACTTGAGCGACAGTCTCGCCGTTGTGCTGGCCTACGTGGCCAACCGGTTAAGCCGACGCGAGAAAACATCAAAAAGCACCTTTGGTTTTCAGCGGGCCGAAATTATCGCTGCTTTCATCAATGCTTTGGTGTTGGTGGCCATTTCGTTTTACCTGATGGTTGAGGCCATCAAACGTTATTTCGACCCGCAGGTTATTGATTTTCGCTGGATGCTTTGGTTGGGTGTCTTGGGAATTGCGGCCAATGGTTTTTCCGTTTTTTTATTACATGCCGACAAGCATCAAAATTTGAATATTAAGGCCGCGTACCTTCACCTGATGGGAGATGCCCTCACTTCTGTTGCTGTTGTCGTGGGAGCTTTGTGCATTTGGCAATGGGAATGGTATTGGATCGATCCGACGGTGACCTTGCTGATTAGTTTTTATCTTCTGTTCCATACCTACAAATTGCTGAAAGAATCAACGGAAATCCTGATGCAGTTTGCGCCTTCCGGTATTTTGGTACCGGAGATTGCACGGCGGCTGACTGCGCATGAACTCGTGGCCCGGGTGTATCACATCCACGTTTGGCGCCTGACTGACAGCACGGTTCATTTTGAAGCACATGTTGTGTTAAACAAGGATCTGCCGCTTTCCGGGACGAAAATGATCAGCAAACAGCTGGCGCAGATTTTAAGAGAAGAATTTGATATTCAACACATCACGCTGCAGTTTGAATTTCTTGACTGAAACGGAACGTCCAGCCGGACTTTGCTCGTATTCGTCGAATTTAATTGGTAATCAGGAAAAAACCTCGCCCTAAAACAGTTTTTATAGTTGGTACTGTCAATCAACCAATTTCTGTTACATTTGTTGATATCATCAACGAATTAAAAACCTTTAGTATGAACATACCTGGATTGAACCGTCGTAAATTTATTGCCGCCTTGTCACTGGGAACGGCTCATCTTCTTTTCGATAATCCGCTGCTGGCTGCCGGAAAACCTGTGCGATCCAAAGATCCGCTGCAAGTCATCAAGCTTGGAAAATCGGGCGTTGAATCTACTTTGATTGGTATGGGAACGGGCGTTCATGCAGGAAACAGAACTGCCTACCTGACTAGGCAGGACAAGAATAAGAGCCTTGAGTTATTACAGCACGCCTACGACCGGGGCATACGGTTTTTCGATTGTGCTGATTCTTATGGTACGCATCCGCTGATGGCAGAAGCACTCCAGACAATGGATCGGGACAAGATTACGCTTTGTTCGAAAATTTGGGTGAGGCCGGGCGGAATTCCGGAGCCGGAACGACCCGATGCTGATGTTGTCATTGATCGTTTTCGTAAAGAGTTGAATACCGATTATTTAGACATGGTTCAAATTCATTGTATGGTTGAAACCGACTGGCCCGATACCCAAAAACGGCAGATGGAGATCCTCGATAAATTGAAAGCCAAAGGAATTGTCCGGGCACATGGCGTGTCGGTGCATTCGCTCGATGCGATGAAAAAGGCGGCTGCAAGCCCGTGGGTGGACATTATTCACGTGCGGATCAATCCTTACGGTATTGCCATGGACAAGCCCGAACCGGAAGAAGTGATCGAGGTGATCAAACAACTGCATGAATCCGGGAAAGGCGTAATCGGTATGAAACTGGTTGGCAATGGCGAATATCGCGATGACAGCCAGAAAATTGACCATGCCCTGAAGTTTGTGCTTGGCTTGGGCTCGGTTGATATGATGATTGTCGGTTTCGAAACTACTGAACAAATCGATAACTATTTATCACGTACCGAAAATGCACTGACAGCCCTGGCAAACGGTTAATGGTCTGAAAACTATTCTTCTCATATCGTTAGCGGTCGATTAAATCCCGCTGTCAAAACATATTGTGAATTGAGGTTACCGCAATAGATTGGACAAAAAAAAACCAGCTCAAAATAAATTGAGCTGGTTTTCAGTAATAAATGTCTTATATAATTATAAACTACGCAAGTTTAACATTTACGGCATTTAATCCTTTACGGCCATCTTGAAGATCGAAAGTTACTTCGTCGTTCTCTCTAATTTCGTCGTTCAATCCTGATACGTGTACGAAATACTCTTCTGATGATGCTCCGTCTGTGATAAATCCAAAACCTTTGGATTCGTTGAAAAATTTAACTGTTCCTTTGTTCATAATAATTGTAATAAATAATAAATACTGGCGCAAATATACATTTAATTTTTTGAATAAAAGATTTTTTTTCAATTAATTACAGACGCATGGGGCGGAGGAGGATCGCTTTGTATAGGTGCCACGCGGGTTTCCATCGGTTGACGTGCGTGCTCCCATTTTAACACTCCGGGCATGAATTTCGTTCTTTTCATCTTCAGGTCATCAGCCGGTCTTAAACTATGAAGTTAGGATGGATGGTAAAGCGTGCTGCCAATCGGAGTCATGGCAGTGGTTTTACCTCGAAAGGCAGTTTTGACGTAAACGAAAAAATCGTCGGATTATCGGTGATTAGATGTTTAACATGTAAAATTTAGTTTGCTGATCATCAATATGCTAAGTCAATACTATTTTCGGATTCTAATACTTTCGGAAAACTTTTTAAGATTTGTGTGTTCGAGCACGCACAAATTGATATATTTGTGCAGACAATTTGAAACAGTAGGATCGCTGTGCATAGGAGAATGCATTTGAATGGTATCATTGGGTACGACTGCTGTTGAAAAAGAGATTCAAACCATAAAAAGCATAAGTATGACCAGTCTAAAAAACATGTTTTCAGTCGTGGTTTTAGCGGCGATTTTTGCCGCCTGCCAAACCGGGAGCCGTCCTGAGCAAACGGAGATGGCGATTGTTCCACAACCCAACGAGATGACTACCCTTGACGGTTGTTTCACCGTTCATTCAACAACTGCCTTTGTAGTTCCTGATCTGCCTGAGTTGAAGTCGGCAGCGGGTTTAATTAATGAGCGTTTTCAACAAGCCGCGGGCTTTGCATTGGAAATGACTTCGGAAAAGCCAGCAAAGAATTTTGTTGCACTCGAGTTGGATGATTTAGCCGATTTCGGTGAAGAGGGCTATGAGCTGGCCGTTGATGAGAATGGCGTTACCATCAAGGCATCAACAGCACGAGCCGGCTTCTATGGACTGGCAACCATGCTTCAATTGCTTCCACCGCAGATTGAAAGTCAAACTTTGGCCGCCAATGTGGACTGGGTGATTCCTTTCGTGCAGATTAGAGACCAGCCACGCTTTCCCTGGCGTGGGATGCACCTAGATGTTTGCCGGCATTTTGTGCCAATCGACTTCATTAAAAAACAGCTGGATGTGATGGCGCTCTTCAAAATGAATACCTTTCACTGGCACCTGACCGAAGACCAGGGCTGGCGCATTGAGATTAAAAAATATCCGAAGCTGACCGAACTTGGATCCGTTCGTACGGAAGGCGATGGCAGCCAATATGGTGGCTATTATACCCAGGATGAAATCAGGGAAGTGGTGGCTTATGCGGCTGAGCGCTTTATCAATGTGGTGCCCGAAATTGAATTGCCGGGACATTCGCTGGCAGCTTTGGTGGGCTACCCGCATCTGTCGTGCACCGGAGGCCCTTTTCAGGTTCGCAATGTGTGGGGTGTTGAGCCCGATGTGTACTGCGCGGGGAAAGAAGAAACGTTTCATTTCCTGGAAGACATTATCAACGAGGTAGTGCCGCTGTTTCCCTACGAATATTTTCATATTGGCGGTGACGAATCTCCCAAAGATCGCTGGGAAGAATGTGCTGACTGTCAGAAGCGCATCAAAGCCGAAGGCCTGAAAGATGAACATGAGTTGCAAAGCTATTTTGTGCAACGCATTGAAAAGGTGCTGCTGGCGCATGATAAGAGAATGGTGGGCTGGGACGAAATTTTGGAAGGCGGACTCGCACCTTCGGCCACGGTGATGTCGTGGCGTGGAGAAGCGGGTGGCATTGAAGCCGCCAAACAAGGGCATGACGTGGTGATGACGCCCGGCAACTGGGTTTATCTCGATCATTACCAGGGCGACAGCAAAGTGGAACCTGTGGCTATTGGTGGTTACACCACATTGGAAGAATCATACGGCTACGACCCGGTGTCTGCCGATTTGGAAGGAGAACTGGCCAAGCATGTTCTTGGCACGCAGGGCAATGTTTGGTCTGAATACCTTTATACACCCGAATTGTTTGAATACCGCATTTATCCGCGTATTATCGCTTTGGCCGAAGTGGGCTGGACGCAGAAAGAAAATAAGAGCTATGAAGATTTTCTGAAACGTATGGACCCGCAATTTGTACGGTTGGATTTTCACGATATTAACTACCATATTCCACTGCCGGAAGGACCGGCAAACCACATGGCATTTATTGATGAAGCCAAGCTTGCGTTTACCAACACGCGTTCGTTGAAAATGGTGTACACCCTTGATGGAAGCGAGCCGGATCAAAACGCCTTGGTGTATGATTCTCCACTGACTTTTACAGAAAATGCTACGGTCAAGATCCGTTCGGTTCTGAGCACAGGAACAATGAGCCCGGTACGAACCATCACCGTTGAGAAGCAAGAATTGCTACCGGCTGTCTCGGTTGAAACCAGCCACACTGGGCTGCAAGGTAAGTATGCTGAGGGAGTCTTTATAAAAGTTGCAGATTTAGATTCGGTTGAAGACTGGAAAACCATTCAGGTGAATGAGAAAACCCTGCGAACCATCAACAACTACCAGGAGCCCACAGGAGCTATTCTTGAAGGTTATTTCGAAATCCCGGAAGATGGGGTGTATGAATTTCAAACCAATTTTGACCAGCTTTTTGTTGGTGGTCGGCTTTTGGTGAATAATGATGGCGAAGTGAAACGCTATTCGCGAAATAATGCCCAAATCGCACTGGCTCAGGGAACCCATCCGGTCAAAATTATTTACCTGAACAATAACATCGGCGGATTTCCGCAGTCATGGAATCATTTCATTGTTGACTATAAAAAGGCGGGTGACGAGAAATTCTCCCAAATCAAATTGGAAAATTACAGCTATTAATTTAAGAAGCTGTCTTCTGAAAACCTTTCTGGCGCAAGGTGGTGAAGACAGCTTCTTTTTTGTAACATTGAAATCTACTCAATCATGAAGAATATACTACTACTCATTACGTTTTTAATGACCGGATGGACGGCTGCCGGGCAGTCGTCCGATCCGGTAACTAATGTTTGGAATTATGTCGAAAATGTCGATGTGATCCAGGAAAACAAAGAACCGGCGCATGCTACTTTTGTGTCGCACGGATCTAGTGATGCAGCTTTAAATACCCAAGCAATAGATGCCAATTTTCGGCAGTACCTCGACGGAATTTGGAAGTTCAAGTGGGTGCGTTCGCCAAAAGATCGTCCGACCAGTTTTATGAATCCGGAAGAAAATGTGGCAGATTGGGACAACATAAAAGTACCTTCGAACTGGGAGGTGGAAGGTTACGGCGTGCCGATTTACGTCAACCATCAGTATGAATTTGCAGACCACAAAGCACCGGTAGCTGATGATATTGAGTTAGACGGGATCTATCCAAAATACCCGGGGAAAGTGCCTCACGAGTATAATCCGGTGGGTTCTTACCGTCGCAGCTTCGTAGTGGCTGACGATTGGAATGGCAAGGAAGTTTTTCTGCACATCGGTGCCATGAAATCAGGCGGCTTTGTATGGATTAACGGGAACTATGTGGGCTACTCACAAGGCAGTAAGTTGCCTGCCGAATTCAATATTACACCACATCTTCAGCGAGGCGAAAATACCATTGCACTGCAAATTTTCCGCTGGACCGATGGCTCTTATTTGGAGTGCCAGGATTTTTGGCGCATCAGTGGAATCGAGCGCAGTGTCTATCTGTATGCCCAGCCCAAACTGCGCATTCGCGACTTTGAGGCCAGCGCAACGCTCGACGCTGCTTACCAAAATGGTGAGCTGCAACTGGCCGTTGAACTGAGCAATCATTTGCCCAAGGCGCAGAAAATTCAACTGGCTTATCAGCTTATTGATGAGCAGGGTGGACTGGTGACCAGCGATTCCAAAAAGTTTGAAATTGGTGGACAAGCAACTTTATCCGGAGCTTTTTCGGCTATTGTTGAAAATGTAAACCCCTGGAGCGCGGAACATCCAAATCTATATACGCTTTTGTTGGAAGTTCAGGACAAAAAAGGGAACTCCTTGGAAGCTACGGCCATCAAAGTTGGCTTTCGTACAGTCGAAATCAAGCAAGGCTTGTTGCTGGTCAATGGTCAGCGCATTACCCTGAAAGGAGTGAATGCCCAGGAAACCGATCCGGAAACCGGGCATGTGATGAGCGAAGAAATGATCATGAAGGACATTCGCTTGTGGAAAGAGAATAACATCAATGCGGTTCGCCTGAGCCATTACCCGCGTGGGGCCCGTTTTTACGAATTGTGTGACGAGCATGGAATTTATGTGGTTGACGAAGCCAACATTGAGTCGCATGGGATGTACTATGGTGAGCATTCTTTGGCTAAAAAACCGCAGTGGGAAAACCAGCATGTCGATCGCATGGTTCGCCTGGTGGAACGCGATAAAAACCATCCGTCGGTCATTATTTGGAGTATGGGTAACGAAGCCGGCAACGGGGTGAACTTTTATGCCGGCTACGAAGCCATGAAAGCAGCCGACCCGCAAAAACGTCCCGTGCAGTACGAGCGTACGTACAAAGATCATGATGGCAGTATTTTGGATATGGATTGGAACACCGATATCGTGGTGCCTCAATATCCATCGCCCTCATTTTTTGAATATATCGGCAAACACAAAACCAACCGTCCGTTTATTCCCAGCGAGTATGCCCATGCCATGGGAAACAGCACTGGGAATTTCCAGGATTACTGGGATGTGATTGAGCTGTATGATAATTTGCAGGGTGGTTTTATTTGGGATTGGGTGGACCAGTCGATCTGGAAAACCAATGAGAAAGGCGAGCGCTTTTATGCCTATGGTGGCGACTATGGCGAGAATATGCCCACCGATAATACTTTTTTGAATAACGGAATTGTATTTCCCGATCGCTCGTCACAACCCGGATTATATGAAGTGAAAAAAGCACACGAGTTTATTAATTTTAAATCTGCGGGGGTTAATAATCACAACGAGCTGCGCGTGTTTGTTGAGAATCTCTACGATTTTACCAATTTGAATATATTCAACTTTACTGTTCAAATTAAGGCGGATGGTAAAGCGTTGAAGACCGACCATTTTGACGAGCTGGACGTGGAAACACACACTGGACAGATGATCCGGATCTCGCTGAATGGCCTTGAGCAAAAGGCCAATACCCGCTATTTTGTCCATCTGTCTGCAACCTTGAAAAATGAGTGGGGCTTGTTGCCCGCCGGATTTGAAGTGGCCCGCGAACAAATTGAGTTGCCTAAACTTTTCAAAGCTGAGCCGATGCCTGTGTCAAATGGAGAAGCGGTAACCGTTCAGCAAGTCGAAAAACAGGTTGTTGTTTTTAATAGCGATTTTCGCTTTGTTTTTAGTCAGGCAGAAGGTCGTCCGGTTTCGTTCGAATATAAAGGCACAGAACTGCTGAAAGATGGTAAAGGCCCAAGACCCAATTTTTGGCGGGCGCCAACCGACAATGATTTCGGAAACCGCATGCAGTTCAATAACCGCGAATGGAAGAAAGCTTCCTTATTTTCTGAAGTGATTTCGATGGAAACCGAAACACTGGCCGAAAACCTTGTCAGGTTGGAAGTTACCTATGAACTGCCTGGCGTGAATACAAGCTTTATCAGTGTGTATGAAATTGCCGGGACTGGCGTCGTTAAAGTTTCCAACCGTTTGAATACAACCGAATATAAAGCTGATATTCCCCGCGTCGGCATGCGCATGCAATTGCCAAAAGCATACGATCAGCTCGCATATTTTGGCCGTGGCCCATGGGAAAACTATGTCGATCGCAAAGCTTCTACTTTCGTCGACCTCTATCAAGCCAATGTCAGTGAGCATTATGTGCCTTACGTGCGTCCGCAGGAAAACGGATACCGGACCGATGTTGGCTGGTGGGCGCTGTGTAATGAGCAAGGCGCAGGTTTGTTGATTGTAGCTGATCAGCCTAAAGCTGGTTTAGGCATGAGCGCCTTGCATATGCCAAACGAAGATTTTGATACAACCGAAGGATTGGATTACGAAGGGAACAGTGAAGTGGAGCCTGAGTTTCGCATTGATGGTATTCCTGAAGTGAATGGCAGCAAGCACATCAACGACATCAAGGAGCGTGATCTCGTACAGTTGAATATCGACCTGGGACAACGCGGCCTGGGTGGTGACAACAGTTGGGGAGCTCGTCCGCAGAAAGAGTACACCTTGAGTGGACAGGAACCTCATGAGTACAGCTTCTTCATGGTGCCGTTTGAAGACGGTTCAACGGAGAAGTACATTAAAATGAGTAAAACGCTGCTGCGAGAAAAGTAATTTTAAGGTTTAAAAGGAATCGACGCAATGAATCGCAATTTATTACTCGCATGTGGTTTGGCCTCTTTTGCTGCCGGATGCACCGCTTCAGCTCCAAAAGAAGCTAAGCCTGAAAAACCGAATATTATCTTTATCATGACTGATGATCATTCGTACCAAACCCTTAGTAGTTACGATGATCGTTTTATTCAAACCCCGGGGCTCGACCGCATTGCCAGCGAGGGAGTAACCTTCACCAACAGTTTTGTGGCCAATTCCATTTGTGCACCAAGCCGTGCCGTAATGTTGACGGGTAAACACAGCCATGCCAACGGTCAGCGCGATAATGCCGATACTTTCGATGGCAGTCAGCAAACTTTTCCGAAACTGCTGCAACAAGCCGGCTACCAAACCGCTTTAATCGGAAAATGGCACCTGAAAAGTAATCCTACAGGCTTCGACTACTGGAACATCCTTCCGGGCCAGGGAAGCTATTACAATCCCGATTTTATCGACTCAACCGGACAAAAACGTTACGATGGTTATGTAACCGATGTAATTACCGATTTCAGTACCGACTGGCTTGATAAACGCGACAAAGACAAACCCTTTTGTATGCTGGTACACCACAAAGCGGTGCATCGCGTGTGGATGCCGCCAACAAAATACCTGAACGAATTTAAAGACCAGCAGTTCCCGCTACCCGATAATTTCTACGATCAGTACGAAGGGCGAATTGCGGCAGCTTCGCAGGAAATGAGCATCATTAAAGACATGGACGTGGTGTACGACCTGAAGATGCTGGATAAAGAAGGCGAAGTAAAAAGTCCGTACCGTGGCTATTACGAACATGGAGCTTACCAACGGATGAACGATGAGCAACGTGCAGCCTGGGATGCGGTTTACAACCCGATCATCGAAGATTTTAAAGCCCGGAAACTAAGCGGCAAAGAACTGGCCGAGTGGAAATACAACCGTTACATGCAGGATTACCTGGCTTGCGTAAAATCGCTGGACGATAATGTGGCCCGCCTGTTGAAATATTTAGATGATAACGGACTGGCAGAAAATACGCTGGTGGTTTACACTTCCGATCAGGGTTTTTACATGGGCGAGCACGGTTGGTTCGACAAACGTTTTATGTACGAAGAGTCGTTCCGCACTCCTTTGCTGATGCGTTTTCCAAAAGCATACGCAGCCCAAGGTAAAATTGACGGGCTGGTACAAAATATCGATTATGCACCAACCTTTTTGGAATTAGCAGGTGTTGATGTTCCTGAAGATATCCAGGGCGAATCACTGGTGTCGCTGGCCGAAGGAAAAGCTACCGATTGGCGCGATGCCTTATATTATCACTTTTATGAATACCCGGCTGAGCACGCAGTAAAACGTCATTACGGAATTCGCACTGACCGGTATAAACTCATTCATTTTTACAACGATATTGATGCATGGGAACTGTACGATCTGCAAAACGATCCGAGTGAAATGAACAACTTATACGAACAAGCTGAATACCATGAATTAGCCGATTCATTAAAAAACGAATTGGTAAAACTTCAGGAGCAATATCAGGATCCGATTATCAATCAGGAGTAGGCAAATAGGACAAAAGCTGATGAGTGCAATACTTGTGCCATCAGCTTTGCTTTTAAATTTAACTGTAAACTAATTAAAATGAGACATATACGATTGCTAGGGCTTGTTCTGTTACTTACGGCGTTTCTGTCCGGAAATGCCCAAAAAGAACTTCCCAAACCCGGTAAGCTTCAGATGCAATGGCAAAAACTGGAAACCATTGCCTTTGTACATTTCAGCATAAATACCTTTACCGATATGGAGTGGGGCTACGGAAACGAGTCGCCACAGTTGTTTAACCCAAGCGATTTGGATTGCGAACAGTGGGTGAAAATCTGTAAAGATGCCGGGATGAAAGGGGTTATTTTAACGGCCAAACATCACGATGGATTTTGTCTGTGGCCCTCGGCCTACACCGAACACAGTGTAAAAAACTCACCCTGGAAAAACGGGCAGGGCGATGTGGTGCGCGAATTCTCCGATGCCTGTAAAAAGTACGGCCTGAAAATGGGGCTATACCTTTCGCCATGGGATTGTAACCATCCTGATTACGGAAAGCCGGCATACAACCAGTTTTTCAAAAATCAGTTAACCGAGTTGTTGACGAATTACGGTGAGGTGTTCGAAATTTGGTTTGATGGTGCTAACGGTGGACGCGGCTACTACGGCACCGATTCGCTGCACACAAGAAGCATTGCCGGAGATTACTACGACTGGAATGGATTTATCGATATTGTACGCAACTTACAACCCGATTGTATTGTGCATGGCGGCGGTCGCCCCGACATTCGGTGGGTGGGTAACGAAGAAGGCCACGCGGCCAAAACGCACTGGAGTACTTTGCTGCCAAACGACCAGTTCAGCAAAGATAAACGCGCGGCGCTTCAATTAAACGAAGGTCACGAAAACGGCACACGATGGCTGCCTTCCGAAACCGACGTGTCGGTGCGCCCGGGGTGGTACTACCATGCAGCTGAAGATCACCAGGTAAAAACATTGCCCCGCCTGATGGACATTTATTACGAAAGTGTAGGCCGAAATAGTTTACTACTGCTTAACCTGAGTCCGGATAAACGTGGACTGGTACACCCCATCGATTCAGCTCGCCTGATCGAATGGAAACAGCAACTGGATCAGGATTTTAAAGAAGATTTGGTAAACTCAAAATGTCAGTTTTCATCCAACAACAAAAAAAATCTAAGGAACGCTTTCGATAACAACTACGATTCGTATTGGCAGGCCGGCGATCAGGAAAGTTTCCTGCAAATCGATTTCAAAAAAACGGTAAGCATGAATCGCCTGCTTATTCAGGAATATATTCCCGAAGGACAGCGCGTAAAAGCATTTCGCGTTGATTATTGGGAAGATGGAAATTGGAAAGAACTGGCTGCCGAAACAACGATTGGCTACAAACGCATTTTACGTTTTCTGCCCATCAGTACGCAAAAAATACGTATCACTTTTGAAGCCGCACTGGCACCGGCAATGATAACAAAAGTTTCGGCCTACAATGCGCCCATTCTTTTGTCTGAGCCAACCATTCAGCGCGACCAGGAAGGAATAGTAAGTATTCATTCGCCCGAAAAATTTGGCGAGGTGTTTTACACCACCGATGGTTCTGCGCCGTCACGAAATTCGGAAAAATATACAGCGCCGTTTTTAAGCGATGGCAAAGTCACCGTAAAAGCCATTGTGTACAGCGGCAAAAACCATGGCGAAGTGGGGGAGCAGTCGTTTGGGCTGTCGAAAAAACAATGGACAATTCTGAACGAGAATTCCGGGAAACTTTCCTTGTTCGACGGGAAACCCAACACCTCGTGGATTAGCAAAAAGGGCGAAAAGGAAGTGCGGGTTGATTTTGGCGAAGAAATTACGGTTGCCGGATTGACTTATCTGCCCGATCAGGCACGCTGGTCGCAGGGAATTGCACTGAATTATAAAATATACAGCAGCAACGACGGCAAAACCTGGAACGAAGTTACAGCCGGTAACTTTTCAAATATTCGCAACAATCCAATTACGCAAAGCATTCGTTTTGGCAAGCCGGTAAAAACGCGTTTCCTGAAATTTGCCACATCAGCAGTGGCAGATGGACAGCAGGTGCTGGGCGTTGCTGAGCTGGACATTATTACCGAATAAAAGGACACAGATATAATTTGGCAAATACAATTTTTGAGGCCCGGCATTAGGCTGGCCGTGAATTGTATTGCCTATACTCAGGAAAACAATTAACGAATTTTGATGAAAAAAATAGGTTTCATACTGGGAATACTAGTGCTCATTATCAGCGCTGCATGTACTTCCCATACCCAAAATACAGCAACGGAAAATGCCATTGTTCCTGCTCCGGCTTCACTGGAAAAGCATGCAGGCAATTTTGAATTTTCAGCAAAAACGCGTTGCAGCGTGGAAAATGAAATGCAACAGCAAGTGGCCGCGCAGTTTTTTAAGCGCTTTGAAACAGCTGCCGGATTCAAACCCGAAATTGAGCAAAACAGCTTGAAGGCCGACATCGTATTACTCACCGATTCGGGTTTGAAAGAAGAAGCATACCATCTGCAGCTAACGCCCGGGAAAATCCGGATTGCAGCTAACAGTGAAGCGGGATTCTTTTATGCCTTTCAATCGTTGCGCTTAATGCTGCCTTCGGCTATTGCAGGCGGAGAAAAAGTTCAGGGAAACTGGACCGTTCCGGCAGTAGAAATCAACGACGCACCACGTTTTGGATACCGCGGATTAATGTTGGATGTGTCGCGCTACTTCATCCCGAAGGAAACCGTGTTGCGCGTTATCGATAACATGTCGGTGCTGAAAATGAATAAACTTCACCTGCATTTGGTGGATGACAACGGTTGGCGTCTCGAAATAAAAAAATATCCGAAGCTAACGGAAGTGGGAGCGTGGCGCGTTGAACGTGATGAACCGTTTCCGGCACGTGAAGTTGCAAAGCCCGGGGAAAAAGCAACGGTTGGTGGTTTTTATACCCAGGAAGATATCCGCGAAATGGTGGCTTTTGCTCAGGAGCGTCATGTTGAAATTATTCCTGAAATTGAAATGCCGGCGCATACCAATTCGTCGCTGGCGGCTTACCCGGAGTTGGCTTGTTCGGTAGTGGAGAAACCCATTACGGTGTTGCCGGGACTAAACAGCAAACAGGCAGCCATTATTTACTGTGCCGGAAAAGATGAAGTATTCGATTTTCTGGAAGATGTAATCGACGAAGTGGCCGAGCTTTTTCCTTCGAAATATATCCATTTAGGAGGCGACGAGGCCAACAAAACACATTGGGAAAATTGTCCCGATTGCCAGGCGCGTATGAAAGCTGAAAAACTTCCGAACGAGGAAGAACTGCAAAGCTACTTTATGAAACGAATGAGCCGTTATGTGCAAAGCAAAGGAAAAGAAGTGATGGGCTGGGATGAACTCACCAACAGCGAAATTCCTGAAGATGCCATAATTTATGGCTGGCGCGGCGAAGGCGATGCGGCTTTAATTGCTGCCCGCAAGGGACACCGTTTTGTAATGACTCCCGCTAAAATATTATACCTCATCCGTTACCAGGGGCCACAGTGGTTTGAGCCGTTCACGTATTTTGGCAACAACACGCTAAAAGATGTGTACGATTACGAACCCGTTCAGGCCGACTGGGAAGAAGGCGTGGATACCTTATTGATGGGTATTCAGGGATCGTTGTGGACGGAATTTTGCCAAACGCCCGAAGATGTGGAATACCTGTTGTTCCCGCGTTTAGCAGCTGTTGCCGAACGAAGCTGGTCGCCCAAGAGTTCAAGCAACTGGGAGGCTTTTTTGCCAGCTCTGGACAATTTCCTGGCGCAACTCGATCAGCAAGGCGTTACCTATGCCAACTCGATGTACAATCTCGATCACCTGGTGCAACCGGCAAACGGGAAGCTGCAGGTTGCTCTGAGTTGTATTCGCCCCGACGTTGATATTCGTTACACCAGCGATGGAACTGAACCCAATGAAAGCTCGGCTACATATACCGATACGCTGACAGTGGAAGCGGGCACAGTGGTGAAAGCGGCAACTTTTATCGCCGGAAAACAGCAAGGCAAAACCTTAACGCTGGATGTATTGAAAAATAAGGCCACGGGCTGTGACGTGATCAGCAAAAACGAACGCGATTATGTACTCACCAATGGCATTCGCGGAAGCGAGCGTCACAGCGATTTTGAATGGGCTCGCTGGTACAACGAAGATGCCGCTTTTGTCGTTGATCTGAGAGCAACACAAAATATTTCGTCGGTACAAATTGGTACCGTTTCAAATTTTGGAATGGGCGTTCATCGTCCGTCAGTGCTTCGTTTGCTGGTTTCTGATGACAATAAAACCTTTACAACCATCGCTGAACTTGCCGAAAAACCGGAAAGTATTTTTGAGCGGGGCACGCAAATTAAAGACCTCGACTTTGGCCAACTAAATGCCACTGCTCGTTATTTAAAAATTGAAGCCCAAAATCCGGGGCCTTGTCCAAAAGGACATCTGCGCGAAGGGCAAGGCGTATGGATGTGTTTTGATGAGTTGATGGTGAATTAAAACCGCTCATCAATAGTTAGTTATCATTAAAAGCTGAAGAATAAAAATGAAGAAAATTAAATTATTACTATTTGTTTTTTTGCTGGGAACAGGAATGCTCTCCGTTTCAGCACAGGAGTTGCCGGAATGGCAAAGTCAGTATGCCATTGGGCTGAATAAACTGGCGCCTCACAGTTATGTGTGGCCTTTCGAAGATAAAGATTTAGTACTGACGGGCGACTACCAGAACTCGTCGTATTACAAAAGTTTAAACGGAGCGTGGAAATTTCACTGGGTAAAAAATCCGGATAATCGTCCGAAAGATTTTTACCAGCCCGATTTTTATACCGGTGGCTGGGCCGATATCCAGGTGCCCGGAAACTGGGAGCGACAAGGTTACGGAACTGCAATTTATGTGAACGAGAATTACGAGTTCGATCATGAATTATTCAATTTTAAAAAAAATCCGCCATTGGTACCTTACGCCGAAAACGAAGTGGGATCGTACCGCCGCACATTTACTGTGCCGGAAAACTGGGATGGTCGCCGCGTGGTGCTGTGCCTCGAAGGGGTGATTTCGTTCTACTATGTTTGGGTGAATGGCGAATTGCTGGGCTACAACCAGGGCTCAAAAACACCGGCCGAATGGGATATCACTGATTACCTGCAGGAAGGTGAGAACACGCTGGCCGTGGAAGTGTATCGCTGGAGCGCCGGATCGTACCTCGAGTGCCAGGATTTTTGGCGCCTGAGTGGCATCGAGCGCGATGTGTATTTGTACAGCACGCCGAAAGCGCACATTGCCGATTATACGGTTACTGCTTCGTTGGAAAAGGAAAATTACAAGGATGGCCTGTTTGGTTTGGACGTTCAGGTGGAAGGTGTGAATGCAGCAGAAAAACCGGTGTTAAGCTACCAGTTGTTCGATCAGCAAAACAAAGAAGTTTTTGCAGGAAAGATAGCCGGAGAATTTTCTACAGGAACAGGAAATTACCGTTTGAATGATCTGCTTATTCCGGATGTGAAGGCCTGGAGTGCCGAAAATCCTTATCTGTACCATTTGGTGCTTAACCTGGAAACAGCCGATGGCAAACAGCATTTAACCGGCCGCGAAATTGGTTTCCGTACTTCCGAAATTAAAAACGGTCAGTTTTGTATCAATGGAAAACCCGTTTTGGTGAAAGGCGTAAACCGCCACGAGCACTCCGACAAAGGGCGTACCGTGAGCAAAGAATTGATGTTGCAGGACGTGTTGCTGATGAAACAAAACAACATCAATACGGTGCGGAACTCGCATTATCCAACGCATCCGTACTGGTACGAGTTGTGCAACAAATACGGTTTGTACATGATTGATGAAGCGAACATCGAATCGCACGGAATGGGTTACGGACCGGCTTCGCTGGCGAAAGACACCGCCTGGCTGGTGCCGCACATGGATCGCGTAAAACGCATGTACGAGCGTTCGAAAAACCATCCGGCCATTGTTATCTGGTCGATGGGGAACGAAGCCGGAAACGGAAGCAACTTCGAGCACACTTACGATTGGCTGAAAGCGATGGATTCAACGCGCCCGGTACAGTACGAACGTGCCGAAGAAAACTACAACACCGATATTTACTGCCGCATGTACCGAAGCATCGACGAGATTAAAGCTTACGTTGCGAGAGAAGATATTTACCGTCCGTTTATTTTGTGCGAGTATGTGCATGCCATGGGTAACAGCGTGGGCGGCTTGCAGGACTACTGGGATGTGTTTGAAAGTGAGCCGATGGCCCAGGGCGGTTGCATTTGGGACTGGGTGGATCAGACTTTCCGCGAAGTGGATGAAAACGGAAAATGGTACTGGTCGTACGGTGGCGATTACGGCCCGGAAAATGTGCCGAGCTTTGGCAGTTTTTGTGCCAACGGTTTGGTAAATGCAGCCCGCGAACCGCATCCGCACTTGTACGAAGTGAAAAAAGTGTACCAGAACATAAAAAGCTCGCTGGTTGATTCGAAGGATTTGACGATTTCAGTAAAAAACTGGTTCGATTTTACCAACCTGAAAAACTACACATTAAACTGGAAAGTAACGGCCGACAACGGCGAAGTGCTGGCCAGCGGAAGCCGCATTGTTGAGGTAGCGCCACAGGAAGAGGTAAGCGTTTCGTTGGGTAAAGTTTCACTTCCAAAAAATTGTAGCGAGGCTTATTTGGATTTAAGCTGGACCCCGAATGAACAACCGGTTTGGAGCGATGTGCTTCCTGAGGTGGCTTACGACCAGTTTGTCATTGTAGGAAAGCCGGCTAAAAAACAAAGCGGAGAATCGCTTGCTGCAGTTGCGATTCAAGTAGATGAAAAAACAGGAGCCTTGACTTCTTACTCGGTTGATGGAGAAGAAATGCTGGCTTCGCCGGTGGTGTTGAGCCTGTACCGCCCGATTACCGAAAATGATAACCGCGACCAGAATAGTGCCCGTTTATGGAAAGCTGCCGGACTGAATCAGTTGCAGCAAAAAGCCATTTCGGTAAGTAAAAACAGCAAAAACACAACTGCGGTGGTGGAGTTGCAAAATGGCCAAAATCAGAAAGTGGGAGAGGCCACTTTTGTTTATGCCGTGGATAAAAACGGGAAATTGAGCGTAAAAACTACCTTGGAACCGGTGGATACGTTGGTGCAAACTTTTGCCCGCGTTGGATTAACTTTCGAGATGAAAGATGAATTTAACCGGGTGAAATACCTCGGACGTGGCGACCACGAAACACAAGCCGACCGAAAAGCATCGGGACGAATTGGCATTTACGAAACCACAGCCGAGCGCATGTTTCATTATTACGTGGTTCCGCAGGCCACCGGAAACCGCACCGACACGCGTTGGATGAACCTGACGAATAAAGCCGGAAAAGGCGTGGCTTTCGATTCGGATGCCCTTTTCCAGTTTAGTGTGCGCCCTTATACCGATCAGGTGATTGACGAAGCCCGTCACATTAACGACCTGTACCGCACCGGAACCGTAACCGTGCATTTGGATGCCGCGCAAACCGGCGTGGGAACAGCAACCTGTGGCCCCGGCGTTTTGCCGCAATACCAGGTAAATAACCAGGATTACAAATTTGAATTCACGCTTCAGCCGGTGAGTTTGTTTGAAAAGTAAGTCCGTATGGCCATACAAAAAAGCAGGCGAACATTCGTCTGCTTTTTTGATTTTTTGTGAAACCGTGCCGGGCTTACGCTTTGTTTTGTTCCAAAGTCATAATGCGTTGAAAATGGTTCTCGAGGTGTTGACGCATGGCAATCCGGAATTCGTCCGGAGATCCGCCTTTCAGTACATCCACAATTCCGCGGTGCGACACGTAACGCTTGTTTGAGATGGGCTTGTGGATTAAGCCGCTGTCGTAAACATAGTTAAAAACAGGAAGCAGCATTTTCTGAAAATTCTTCAGTGTCTCGTTTTTTGTGATCGAATACAGCTTGCTGTGAAATTGAATTTCATGGCTGATATCAAACAAAATGTCTTCGCTGAATTCGGGTTCCTGATCCACAATTTCATCCAACTCGCGCAGGTCCTGATTCGTGATGTGTCTAAAAATCAAATCACCCATGCCAATTTCAAGGATCAGTCGAAGCTCAAAAATATCTTTTAGGGTGCTGTTATCCAGAATATGTGGGATCATCGACTTTTGAAGAAGTGAGGAAATATCGGGGCTCGTAATTACGGTTCCTTTGTGCTTTTTCGATTCAATCATCCCCATGGTTTTGAGTCGATTCAATGACTCCCGAATTACCGTTCGGCTAACACCCATGGCACTGGCCAGTTCAACTTCTTTCGGAATCACATCACCCGGTTGCAGGGCATTTTTCTTAAAATAATCCACGAGGTTCATTTCTACTTTATCTACCAAACTTCTTGTATCAATCGCAGCTAGCAGATTTTTTTCATCAATTTCCATTGTGCTTGTATGTTTTTAAATATGTACTACATAACACAACAAATTTGCAAAAATGTTTGGAATAAAAAAAACAATTTCTACATTTGTTTCGTCTTATGTAGGACATAAAGCAATTGAGAAAAACTAACACTTAATTTTATGATGATGGAATTTAAAAAATTACTGTCTTTTTGCTGGATCGTGACGGCGCTGCTATTAAGCAGCTACGCATATGGTCAGCAAAATGTCTCCGGACAAATCGTTGAGGCTGCTACAGGTGAGCCACTGCCTGGAGCAACCATTGTTGTTCCCGGAACAACAACCGGAACGATTAGTGACTTTGATGGAAACTATTCACTGGCGCTTCCGGCAGATGCTGATCAACTACAGTTTTCGATGGTTGGCTTCGAACGGCAAGTGGTTAACATTGCTGGGCAGAGCGTTATTAACATCGCTCTGGCTGTTGAAACCACGGCGCTGAATGAAGTTGTGGTCACCGGTTATTCTACCCAGTCGCGCGCCGAGATGACAACCTCTATCGCCAAGCTCGACACAAAAGTATTGGAGAGTGCGCCGCGGTCGAATGCGGCAACGGCTTTGCAAGGAACGATCGCAGGGTTGAAGGTGACCCAAACCACTGGCCAACCGGGATCAACTCCCAGTTTAGTGGTTCGCGGTGGTACCAGCTTCTCGGGAACTGGGAGTCCCCTGATTTTGGTTGACGGTGTGCCAGGATCATTTTATGCGTTGAACTCTGACGATATTGCCTCAATGGAAGTTCTAAAAGATGCAGCATCAACAGCTATTTATGGAGCGAGGGCGGCCAATGGTGTTATTTTAGTAACCACCAAAAAGGGAAAAGCCGGCCAGTCAAGAATTAACTTCCGGGCCAAGTTTACCACGAACGAACATCGGGAAGACCCGATGGAATATTTGGGCGCTGCTGACTACGTGAAGTTCAACCGCCTTGGTGTGAAGCAGGCACAGGACGTGATGGGCTATACCTGGTTAAACCAATTTCTGACTGGTGCCCAGGCTGCCGGAACCGGAAATAATACCACCAATTCGATTTATACCACGATGGTATTGTCGGACGACAACCGCTACCTGCTTGATTATGAAGGATGGCAAACCATTGAAGACCCTGTGAATCCTGGAACCATGCTGATTTTCCAGGAGAATCAGATGAACGAATTGTTTTATCAAAATAGTCATGCGCAGGACTATAGCTTGAGTTTTGACGGCGGAAATGAGCGGGGAACCTATTACCTCGGATTAGGCTTTATGGATGACAAAGGCCTGGTGTTTGGGTCTGCTTTCAAGCGGTATTCAGGAACCTTAAATACATCCTATAAATTAACGGATGCCCTGAAGGTAACTTCAAATTTCATTTATGCACATTCGAATCAGAATTTGCCGTTTGACAGCGAGTATAACTTGTTTCAGCGTACGGCCGGTTTAGCACCAACATCGAGGATTTACAACAATAATCCGGACGGAAGTTTGTCGAACGAATACCAGCCAGGAACCTACCTGGGATTTGGTAATCCGCTTTACTATCAAGACAAGTTCATTCGCTATAACCTCGAGCAGCGCTTAACCGCATCTGTTCAACTGGATTACAAATTCTTGAACGACTTCACCTTAACTGCACGAGGAAGTCATTTTACGATCAATAATTCAAACGAATCGTTTAATAAAGCATACCTCAATTCAGGAAGTTTAAATACAGAGCGGCTGGCCTCGGCATCGCATCAGCGCACTTTGCGTGACCAGTTTACAGCAATGCTCAACTACAAGAAAACGCTTGCTGAGAACCATAATATCAACGCATTGGTTGGTGCTGAATATTTTCAGGAAAAATATTTCTCATTCAGCGCATCCACGCGTCTTTCGCCTACCGACTTGATTTACACGATGAATGTTGGCTCCGAAGCCAGCGGTATTCCTTATTCGTACCGCACTGGTTATGAAATCGCCTCGCTGTTTGGACAAGTCAATTACGACTTCGATTACAAATACCTTTTGGGCTTGACCTTCCGGTACGATGGAACATCGCGGCTGGGAAACAACAAGTATGGATTTTTTCCCGGTGTTTCAGTAGGATGGAATGTACACAACGAAGACTTTTTTCAACAGTCGAATATTAAAAATACGGTCAGCAAAATTAAGCCGCGTATTAGTTACGGGGTGAATGGCAACATTGACGTATTAAGCAACTTCGGTGTTTTTGGAACCTACGGAAAAACGACGATTTACGATACCCAGGCGGGTTACGCCAACAACCAATTGCCTTTGCTGGATTTGAAATGGGAACGTTCCACCACCTTGAATATGGGATTGGATTTGGGCTTGTTTGATAACCGCGTAACCGTGATTGGAGATTACTTTATCCGCGATGTGGAAGACAAGCTGGCCAACCTGACTTTGCCACTTTGGACTGGTTTCTCGGCCATTACAACCAACAATGGAACACTTCGGAACAAAGGGCTTGAACTCCAGGTAAATGCCGATGTGGTTAAGTCCGGTGATTTTAACTGGAATGTTGGACTAACCTATTATTCTGTTCGCAACTTCGCCCACAAACTGCCTGACAATGGTGTGGATAAAAACCGCCAGGGAGGAACGGAGATATATGATCCGGCAACAGGTGAAACCAAATATGTTGGCGGTTTGCAGGAAGGTGAACGTGTTGGATACGATGTGATTACCGCTTATGTGTTTGACGGGGTTTACCAAACCCAGGCCGACATTGACGAGCATGATGGACGTGTCGTAGAGTTTGCCGTTCAAAAGGATACCCGTTTTCTGGGTGACACTCGTTGGAAAGATCTCAATGGAGACAACGTTATTAACTATCTGGATCGACAGGTTATTGGGAGACGAACACCCGATTTTACCGGGGGTTTAACTTCTGATTTTAGCTACAAGAACTTCAACTTGTTTGTGAAAACCGACTTTACCGTGGGGCATATGATCATCAACGGACGCCGGGTGAAGGGGATTGCACAAACCCAGGGTAACCAAAACGGTCCGCTTGAAATCAGAGACTCGTGGACACCGGAAAACCCAACTTCAAACGTTCCAATTTTTACCTTGGTTGACCGGCAGCGGAATCACCTGGCAGCAGGTGGCGACCAGGGATCGATGAACAGCAGTAGTTCCAGAATGTGGGAAAAAGGCGATTACCTGGCCTTGCGCGAAGTAACTTTGAGCTATGATTTACAAGGAAAACATGTAAAAAATGTCTTCGATAATATGCGCCTCTATCTGACGGGAGCAAACCTGGCATACTTCAATGATTTCACCGGAAGCTCACCTGAAGAATCCGGTGACGGAATCGACTACGGCAGGTTCCCATTGCCACGAACGATAACCTTTGGCGTAAACGTAACTTTTTAAGCATTACCAATTATGAAACTGAAAAAATATATCCTGTTACTAATGACCATAGCACTTTTAAGTGCCTGTGATCTTGATATGGAGCCGGAAAGCGATTTAACCTACAATGGCTTTTGGAACACAGAAGAAGCGGCAAAAGCTGCACATGTGGGCATTTACTCCAGCTACCGAAACTACGCGTTCACCCAATGGCAAATGGGCGAAGTCCGCTCCGACCTCTGGGGAGGAAATACTTTTGCCAATTCACCCAATGATATTGATTTGATTGCCAACAATATTAGTTCAACCCTGGTGTATTTTGGCAACTGGGCCAACTTCTATGGCTTGTTGCATTACATCAACGACTTTGTAAAAAATGCACCCAACGTGGAATTTGCCAATGAAGCAGAGAAAAATCATATGCTTGGACAAGTTTATGGTTTGCGCGCGCAAGTGTATTACACCATGGTCAAGGCCTGGGGCGATGTGCCAATCAGTACAGAACCCCTTCTTGAAGTGGATTTGGAGACCCTGAAAAAGCCCCGGGCCCCAAAGACGGAGGTCATGGCTCAAATCAAGCGTGATATTGCCACCTCGTTGGAATATTTTGGTAACGACAACAGTTTGTGGTTGGGCAAAAAAACCTACTGGTCGAAAGCGGCAACGCTGGCCTTGAAAGGCGATGCTTTTCTGTGGTCAGGTACGGTCTTGGGCGGAGGAACGGCTGATTTTTCCGAAGCCAAAACAGCACTTTCTCAAATCCAGGGGTTCAACCTGGTGGACTACAATAATCTATGGGGACAAAGCAATGAAGAAAACGACGAGTTTATTTTCACCATCGATTATCAGCAAGATCAGGCCAGTAACTTTTACGGAGGTTTGTTCACTACCCGCGCGGTTGATTTGGAGCCTTTGTATGACGAAAACGGGAATTCGATGAGCGATTTTGTGGTGAACGGACTAAGTCGTTACGGCGCATCCGATAAAACACTGCTCATGCTCGACGACACCTTGGATCAACGTCGCAATACCTTTATTCGGATCTATGATGATGGTCTGGAACACATCCCATTTCAGGCTGAAGATCCCAATTATCAAGGCTCCTTGTTGAATAAGTTCCTGGGTATTGTTGGTGATGACGGATCACGTTGGAGCTATAATAACATTCCGGTCTATCGCTACGCCGACGTGTTGTTGTTGCTGGCCGAAGCCAAGAATAAGCTGGACGAAGATCCGTCGGCTGAAATCAATGCGGTGCGCGCGCGGGCTTATGGTGAGAATTTTGCCGGCCATGAGTTTGTGGACGGAACCAAAGCCGAAAACACCCAGGCCATCCTCGATGAGCGTATGAAAGAGTTTGTTGGCGAGGGTAAGCGCTGGTGGGATCTGGTGCGGGCCGGAGGTTCTTATGTGTTCGACGAAGTGGCAGCATTGGATGCATCAGAAGCTTATAAAATTTATTACTCGATTTCGGAAGGCATGTTGGCCAACGATTCCGAACTAACACAAACCGAAGGTTATTAATACTTTTTTTCATAGATGTTTTTCATAGTTTAGCAGTAAGGTAAGGAGAGGGTGACAAACCTCTCCTTATGCTATCCAGAACATAGTGACGTAAAAACCATAAACCATGAAGCAAATTCTTTTTCTATTCCTATGGAGTGTGATGATGAGCAGCTGCCAAAGTGCAAGTTCTGTAGCTCCATCAAATTCTGATAAGCCAAACGCGGTTGAATTCCATCAACACCCTGGTCCTTTGTTTGCAGGTGCGGAAAGTAAAAAGTTGGTCAGCTTAATCGTCAATAATAATGGCGAAAACAGTCCATTGCAGGTTTCAGGAATCACAGTTTATTTTACTGCGGACAGCCAGACGAATAGCCTGGAGTCAGTTTCGGTTGGTTTTCTCACAGGAGAAGGCGAGCAGCTTTTTGGCGCTTCAAATCAGATCAAGTCAAAAAAAGTGGAAATTGAAGGGCTTTTTGAAACAGTCAATAACGAACCGGTTTTTAACTTAAATTTCAAGGCGAAAGAAAATGCTGATTTGCAGGCTACTTTTCAAATTGAAAGGATCGAACTTGATTTGGGAGGAGATCAGCTTGTTGAAAGTATTCCCACGGAGCCACACAAGTATCGCCTGGCCAAAGTGCTTCGTGCAGCCGGACAGGACAATTGCGATACCTACCGGATTCCGGGACTGGTCACCACCAACAAAGGGACCTTGATTGCAGTTTACGACAATCGCTACAACAACAGCAAAGATTTGCAGGAAGACATTGATGTGGGCATGAGCCGCAGCACCGATGGCGGACAAACCTGGGAACCCATGCAAGTGATCATGGACATGGGCGAATGGGGTGGACGTTCGCAACGCCTCAATGGCATTGGCGACCCCAGTGTGCTGTACGATCACACAACAGGAACGCTTTGGGTAGCTGGATTGTGGATTAGCGGTTTCTCCGAAAATAATATGCTCTGGTGGACTTCGAAACCGGGGATGAAACCGACCGAAACCGGTCAGTTTATGCTGGTAAAAAGTACCGATGACGGCCTCACATGGTCGGAACCCGTAAACATTACTGAACAAATAAAAGACCCTGCCTGGCAACTGATGTTCCAGGGGCCGGGACGTGGAATTACCCTCAACGACGGAACCCTGGTTTTTCCCGCACAGTTTAAAGCCGATATTGGTGAAAAAGCCTTGGACAGCGGACAATATACCAGCCATTCAACGATTGTTTACAGCACTGATGGCGGTGAAAGCTGGCACATTGGAACCGGTGCCAAACCCAATACCACTGAAGCACAGGTAGTGCAGCTAAGCGATGGCAGCCTGATGCTGAACATGCGTGACGACCAGAACCGAAAAGATAAAAGTGAAACCAATGGACGGGCCGTGGCCACAACTTCCGATTTGGGTAAAACCTGGACAATGCACCCTACCTCCAACTCGGCATTACAGGAACCCAATTGTATGGCCAGCATTATTTCGGCCGATATGAAGGTCGATGGTGAAAAGAAACGGGTGCTGTTCTTTTCAAACCCAAACAACAAACACCAGAGAACCAACATGACCATTAAGGCCAGCGTGGACCAAGGTATGAGCTGGCCGGAAGAATTTCAGCTGGAGATATATGAACCTGCCGGCTTTGGTTATTCCTGCATGACCATGATTGATGACGAAACCGTTGGGATTCTGTATGAAGGGGTAAAAGAACTTTATTTTCAGAGCATTCCTGTTTCGGACATCATCAAATAAGAAAAAAACTGAACCAACAATAATGAGCCGACTGCATTTTCAATCATTAATAGGCTTGATTGTCATCGGGCTGCTTTTTGCATGCCAGACAGAGAAAGATTTTACTCCTGCTTTAATCCCCATGCCACAACAAGTGGAATGGCGCTCGCAACAGTTTAACATGGCCGACAGCAGCGATTGTTTTGTGCAGCGCATTGTTCCCAAAATTCCCGGGGTTCAACTGAATAATAACGAGGCTTATCGATTAAGCGTTTCAGCCGATTCGGTAATTCTGGAAGCCACAAGCGAAACCGGAATTTACCGCGGGCTGCAAACCGTAAAACAGCTGGTTTTCGAAAAAAACGGGAAACGCTACCTGAAAGGCTGTGCCATTGTTGACTGGCCGGCTTTTCGCATTCGTGGTTTTATGCAGGATGTGGGCCGCAATTTCCAGCCCATGGATATGCTGAAAGAGCAAATCGATGTATTGGCAGCGTACAAGTTTAACGTGTTTCATTTTCACATGACCGAAAATCCGGGTTGGCGTCTCGAAAGCAAAATCTATCCGCAGCTGAACGCGGCGGAAAGCATGACGCGCGAGAAAGGGAAATTCTACACCCACGAAGATTTTAAAGAGCTGGTGGCGTATTGTCAGGAACGAAAAATTACACTCATTCCCGAGTTTGATATTCCCGGGCACAGCGCCGCTTTCCGCAAAGCAATGGGTTTTGAAACCATGAGCGATCCGCGCGTGCAGCCGGTTTTGATCAACCTGGTTGACGAATTGTGCAGCCTGGCTCCGGCAGAGGTTATGCCTTACATTCATTTGGGAACCGATGAGGTATGGCACGACTACGAAAGACCGGCGCCAACGCTTTTGCCGGCGCTGCTTGAGCGGGTAACGCAACACCATGGCCGCGAACTCATTGTTTGGCGTCCAGGGCAGCACATCGAAGGAGATTCGGTTTCCATTACGCAATTGTGGTCGTCGAACGGGCATCCGAAACCGGGGCACCGTTACATCGACTGCCGCTTGAATTATGTGAACCATCTCGATCCGCTGTCGGGCATCACTCAGTTGTACTTCGACCGCATTAACGGCGCTGCCCACGGCGATTCGCTGCGCATGGGTGGCATTTTCTGTTGCTGGAACGACAACAACGTAAACGAGGCTTACGACATTCTGGTGCAAAATCCGGTGTATCCGGGAATTGTTACCTACGCCGAAACGTCGTGGACCGGCCAGAAAACCGATTTTGGTGAAAACTACCTGGCTAAACTGCCGGAAAAAGGAAGTGAACTGTTTAATGAATTCAGCGCTTTCGAAGAGCGGTTGATCGAGCACCGCGATAAATATTTTCAGGGGAAGCCTTTCCCTTATGTGAAACAAACAAACACAGAGTGGAAGGTGCTGGGGCCGATAGCTAATGGTGGCGATATTAATGCTGCGTTTTCGGTGGAAGATAGCTTGCAGGAAACGTATCAAATTGATACGGCCACTTACACCTGGCAGGGGCCTTTTGTTGGCGGCACCATTCAATTGACACACTACTTTGGCTATCCGTCATATTTCCCCCGCGAAGAGGGAACGTATTACGCGTACACCCAAATTTGGTCGCCACAGGAGCAAACGGTTGGAGCATGGATCGGATTTCATGACTGGTCGCGCTCGGCAGGCCGCCGGGGAGGCCCGTTTCCGCAAAATGGCGAATGGCACAATACCCATCCGAAAGCCTGGTTGAATGGCGAACTGATTGCCGCGCCTGAATGGAATAAACCGGGGCTGGCCAGCAACACCGAAGAAATTCCATTTACCGATGAAAATTACTTTTTCAGAAAGCCGGCTTCCATTCACCTGAAAAAGGGTTGGAATACGGTGCTGCTGAAAATTCCGGTGAAAAAAGATACATGGAAACGTATGTTCACTTTTGTGCCGGTTCAGGAGCTTAATGGAACCATAAAAGAAGTTGAAGGCCTGAAGTTTTCAGCTGAAATAAAATAAAAAATTCTAAAAAATGAAATTGCGAAATGTAGTGCTTCTGGTAGTTTCGATGCTGCTTTTGGCGGCCATCGGCCAAAATGCGGATGCTATTTCATCACACCAAAATGTAGAAAAGAAAATAAAGGTAGCCTGTGTGGGGAATTCAGTAACACGCGGCTATTTGCTAAAAAATCCGGAGCGCGATTCGTATCCCTCGCAGTTACAGCGTTTGTTGGGCGACGCTTACGAGGTGCAGAATTTCGGGCACAGCGGAGCTACGCTTTTAACCAAAGGGCATCGTCCGTATATGGAAATGCCCGAGTATCCCGAGGCCCTGAAATTTGATGCTGACATTATCATTATTCATCTTGGCCTGAACGATACCGACCCGCGAAACTGGCCCAACTACCGCGATGAGTTTGTCCCGGATTATATGGCCTTGATCGATTCGTTTCGCACACACAACTCCAGCAATCCACAGGTGTACATTTGCAAAATGACTCCTATTTTTAATACGCACCCGCGTTTTAAATCCGGCACGCGCGATTGGTTCTGGCAAATTCAGGATGCCATTGAACAAGTGGCAAAAAACAGCAAAACGGGTTTAATCGATTTACACCCACCATTATACGGCCGTCCCGAGTTATTTCCCGATGCCCTTCATCCAAATGTGGAAGGAGCCGGAATTTTAGCACAAACCGTTTACGAGAATATTACGGGCAATTTTGGCGGATTGAGCCTGGCGCCGGTTTTTATGAACCACATGGTATTGCAGCAAAAACAGCCCATTCCGGTGTGGGGAAAAGCCAACAGCGGAACAAAACTTACGCTCACTTTTGCCGGGCAAAAAAGAACGTGTACGGCCAACGAACATGGCAAATGGTCGGTTACTTTTGATGCCGTTGTTGCCGGGGGACCTTACGAGCTGAAAGTAACTTCCGATTCTGAGGAATCCATTACGCTCAACGATATTTTAGTGGGCGAAGTGTGGGTTTGTGCCGGACAGTCGAACATGGAATTCCAGATGCAGCAGGCGAACGATGCGTCAACGCTGATTGACAATGCGGCAGACTTTGCCAATCTTCGCCTCTACAAGTTAAAAGACCTTGCCCGTACCGATAATAAAAACTGGGACTCTACCACGCTGGTAAAAGTGAATCAACTTGATTTTTTTGATGGCCAATGGAAGCGCAGCAATTCCGGTGATGCGGCCACATTCTCGGCAATTGGCTACACGTTTGGCCGACTGCTGAATGAAAAACTGAATGTTCCGGTTGGACTGATACAGCTCAGCGTTGGTGGTGCACCGGCTGAAGCGTTTACCGACCGCAAAACGCTGGAGTTCGACCCGTACATGGTGGACGTGCTGAACAACTGGAAACACAACGACTTTATACAGGGCTGGTGCCGCGAGCGGGCAGCTACCAACATTGCACTAACCGAAAACAAACTGCAGCGTCATCCCTACGAGCCGGCATACATATACGAAGCCGGTATGCCATTCGTGCAAGGGATTCCGGTGGCCGGAGTCATCTGGTACCAGGGCGAGTCGAATGCCCACAATGCCGAACATTTCAGGCATGCTTTTTCGGCGCTTGTAAAATCGTGGCGCTCGGCGTTTAACGATGCTGAAATGCCTTTCTATTTTGCGCAGCTATCAAGTATCAACCGTCCGTCGTGGCCGTATTTCCGCGAAACACAACGGGAGCTGGCGCTCAGTATTCCCAACACAGCTATGGTGGTAACCAGCGATTTGGGCGATTCGCTGGATGTGCATCCGAAGCATAAAATTGAGATTGGCGAACGTTTTGCCAACCTGGCTTTATCGCGCAATTACGGGATGCAAGACGTTCCGGATGGCGGCCCTCAAATCAACACGGTAACGCAGGAAAATGGAAAAGTAATACTTGCATTTTCGCATGCAGCGCAGTTAAAAACATCGGATGGTGAAGCGCTTCGCGAACTTGAAGTGGCCGGAGAAGATGGACTGTTTCATTCGGTTGCGGCAACGCTGAAAGAGAATAAAATCATTATCGATTCAAAAGATAAAAAGATAGAACAGGTTCGTTACGGCTGGAAACCTTTTTCCAGGGGCAACCTGGTAAACGAAAACGGCTGGCCAGCCTCAACTTTTTGCGTTGAATGCCCGGATTCGTGCCCCACTAAAACAAAATAATATGCCAAATCTGAAAGTCATAACAATCATCTTTTTTGCCTTTTGTTTTTTGCCACAAGTTAAGGCACAGGAAACAAAAAAGGCATTTCAATCGACGTATTACGAACAACGGCGAACGCTGTTTGAAAGTCTTCCAAATACCAAAAAAGAAATTATTTTTCTGGGAAACAGCATAACAGACGGTTGCGAATGGGCCGAGCTTTTTCAGAATAAAAGAATCAAGAACCGAGGAATTAGCGGCGATGTTACCGAAGGTGTTCTTTTTCGCCTAAATGAAGTGACCGAATCGAAGCCCGCCAAGGTTTTCCTGTTAATTGGGATAAACGATCTGGCACGGGGAATTTCGAAAGACACCGTTTTCGCCAACATCTGCCAAATCGCCAAGCTGATCGAAGAACAATCACCCAAAACCAAAGTGTATGTTCAGAGTATTTTACCGGTCAATCCTGATTTTGGAAAGTTCCAGAACCATTGCTCAAAGACCGATGAGGTGCTCTGGATCAACGAACAATTAAGTGATTGGTGCTCGCAAAATTCAGTTGGTTTTATCGATCTGTTTTCGAACTTTAAAAACGCCGGCAATAATTGGATGAATCCTTTGTACACCAACGATGGCTTGCATTTAACCGGAGACGGCTATTTGTTGTGGGCGAAGCTGATTCAAAATGTACTGTAAATAAAAATATTAAAGGTTACAAACCGACGAATATAAACGAATAAATTAGGAATACCATGATGAATAAAATTGAAGGTCTCATTGCCGCACCGTTTGCTCCGATGCATTCCGACGGCACAGTCAATATCGATCAGATACCGGCCTATTACAATTTTCTAAGCAGGAATGGCGTTGTCGGCGCATTTATCAACGGCTCCACCGGTGAGGGCGTTTCGCTTTCGCAAACGGAAAAAACCGAGATCACCGCAGCCTGGACGTCTCAAAACAAGGAACAAAAAGCTTTGAAAGTGATTAATCTCGTGGGCGGAACCTCCTATGCCGAGTGCATTGAAAGTGCGCAAACGTCGGCAGCTCTCGGGGTAGATGCGATTGCCATTTTGGCGCCTTTTTACTTTAAGCCGGCAGGCGCAAAACCCCTGGCTGAGTTTTGTGCGAAAATTGCAGAATCTGTACCCCGGCTTCCGGTCTATTTTTACCATATTCCGGTGCTGACTGGCTGCAACGTGCCCATGTACGATTTTCTGCAGGAAGCAGCAACAATGATCCCAAACCTGGCAGGAATCAAATACACCCATGAAGATTTTATGGATTACCTGAGCTGTCTGAATTTTCAGAATGGCAAATACGATATGTTGTGGGGACGCGACGAAAATCTTTTATCGGCCCTTGTTTTAGGTGCCCGCGGAGGCGTGGGAAGTACCTTTAACTATGCGGCACCGCTTTATCATCAGCTGATCAAGGCTTATGACGAGGGAAATTTGGTGGAAGCCCGTAAGCTACAGCAGCAGTCAATTGACATGATTCGCTTGCTGGGGAAATATGGCGGCATTGCTACCGGAAAAGCCTACATGCGCTTTGTTGGGCTCGAATGTGGCGAATTCCGCTTGCCGGTAAAAAATATGAGCAGCGAGGCTTACAAACAGTTTGTGGCCGATGTGGATGCCTTGGATATGGCGGCGTATTTCTCCCGGAAGTAGAGGGATTGACGGATTTAAGGAATGAAGGATTGAGGGATTGATTTTGGGATTTAGATGGTTGAGTATCCGGTAACTTTCAAGTAAATAACGAGACAGGTCGATCATGAAAATAGAATGGGACATATTGACGGAACTTCCGGTGGCAAGAGGGGAAGAGGTACAGCAAGGCTTGGCTGGTCCTGTTGCCGGTGTGCATCAAAATATGTTGGTGGTTGGCGGTGGTTCCAATTTCAATGGACGAATGCCCTGGCAGGGAGGGGTGAAGTTGTATCATGATACTATTTTTCTTTTGAAGGAAACAGCCAACGGACAACTGGAGTGGGAACAGTCTGACGTTCGTTTACCTGAGGCCATCGCCTACAGTGCTTGTGTTTCAACTGAAAAAGGCATCATCAGCCTTGGCGGCGAAACAGCGAATGGCCCAACCGATCAGGCTTTCCTGCTGAGTTTGGATTCGCCGGAAGTCCGGCTGATTGATTTGCCCCGCTTGCCCGTGGCGCTTGCTAGTTCAGGAGCGGCACAGTGCGGAAGTACAGTTTACCTCGCTGGCGGACAGGATTCAAAAGGAGCAAGCCAGGTTTTCTTTGCTCTTGATTTGAATAATGAATCAACTGGCTGGAGGAAGCTGCCGGATCTGCCTGTCGCTTGTTCGCATGCCGTAGTTGTGTGTCAGCACGACGGACAGGAGGATTGCATTTTCCTGATTGGTGGCCGCCATCAATTGGGTCCAACATCCACTTTTTTGAGCGACATTTGGAAATACGTACCTTCGGAAGCGAGCTGGCAAAAGGCCGGTATGCTTCAAGTAGAAGGAGAAGCAGCGTTCGGCCTTTCGGCAGGAACCGGACTGGCCTATGGAGAAGATTCGATTTTGCTGTTTGGCGGCGATACCGGCGAAGCCTTTAACGAAACGGAGCGCTTGATTCATGCGGTGGCTGCTGCCAATAGCCCGGAAGAAAAGGAAAGTTCGCTGAAGCTGAAGGAGAATCACCTGAATAATCATCCGGGCTTTTGTAAAGATGTATTTTGTTGGAACACCCGCAATGCCAGCTTGAGTCGGGTGGGGAAGATGGAAGGCCCTACTCCCGTGACGACAACCGCCTGTTGGTGGAACGGGCAAATCATCATTCCGGGCGGAGAAACAAGGCCGGGGGTTCGTTCTTCTAAATTGATAAGGGGCTGTATTGAAGCGGAATAACTACTAAAAAGATTGAAAAGCATGAAACTGAATTTTGACCAATTAGCGACACAATACCAGCACGAATTGCTGCACAAAGTCATCCCGTTTTGGGAGCGGAACTCCAAAGATGAGGAGTTTGGTGGTTTTTTTACTTGCCTCGATCGCGAAGGAAAAGTTTTTGATACCGATAAATTTGTCTGGCTGCAGGCCCGCCAGGTTTGGATGTTTTCATCGCTCTATAACCGAATCGAAAAAAAAGCACAATGGCTTGACATGGCTGAACATGGTGCCCGCTTTTTGATGGACCACGGACACGATGGAAAGTTGAACTGGTATTTTTCGCTTACGCGAGAAGGAAAGCCGCTCGTGCAGCCCTACAATATTTTTTCCGACTGCTTCGCCACCATGGCTTTCGGACAGTTATTCCAGGCCACCGGCAACGAGCAATATGCCGCAATAGCCAAACAGACCTTTGACAATATTCTGGACCGGAAACATAATCCCAAAGGAAAATATAACAAACTGGTGCCCGGAACCCGGCCCTTGAAGGGGTTTTCACTCCCCATGATTCTGTGCAACTTATCGCTCGAGATTGAACACCTGTTGCCGTGTGATTTGGTTGAAAAAACCATTCAGGATGCCATTCACGAGGTGATGGAGGTTTTCTACCAGCCCGATTCGGGATTGATTCTGGAAAATGTAAGACCCGATGGCAGCTTTTCCGATTCGTTTGAAGGGCGGTTGTTGAATCCAGGGCACACCATCGAAGCCATGTGGTTTATCATGGATTTGGCCGAACGTCGGAAGGATGACGCGCTCATGCAGAAAGCCGTGAAAATCATGCTTGACACGCTTCAGTTTGGCTGGGACGAGACGTTTGGCGGCATCTTCTATTTTATGGATGTCAAAGGCAATCCCCCGCAGCAACTGGAGTGGGACCAGAAACTCTGGTGGGTACACATCGAAACGCTGATCAGCTTGATTAAGGCATACAAACATACAGGAAATGAACAATGCCTGCAGTGGTTTGAAAAAGTGCACGAGTACACCTGGGCACATTTTGCGGACCCACAGCATGATGAATGGTTTGGCTACCTGAACCGCCGCGGTGAAGTATTATTGCCGCTGAAAGGCGGAAAATGGAAAGGCTGCTTTCATGTGCCACGCGGCTTGTTCCAAATCTGGCAAACCCTCGAAAATCTGAAGTAATGCGAAAAATCAACGACCGATACAATCTAAGAATTTCCTTCCAATCGACTTTCAGGAAAGGCCCATTTATCATCATGCTGGTTAACCTGTTTCTTGGTTTGGTTGTCACAAGCTGGGCCGATGAGCAGGTAAATTCCTTGCAGCAGAAAGCGAAGCCGCTTTTTTCCCAAGTCGAAGCGCTCGCATCCGACGAAGGTTTGGCCGGCAGTTTCACTGGCGTGCATGGTAACGTGTTGATTGTTGCCGGCGGCTCTGCTTTTCCTGTAGGAAAACCTTGGGAAGGTGGAAGCAAGGAGCTGTCCGATTTGGTCATGGTTTTCCAGCGCGATGCGAACGGAAATCCTCAGCTGGCAGGCTCTTCGCAGTTGCCATTGCCTCTTGCCGAGGGAGCTTCCGTGAGTTTGCCTGAGGGGTTGCTTTGTATTGGAGGACAAAGCACAACCGGTTTAAGCAAGCAGGTTTTTCTGCTGAGTTGGATCAACAACCAGCTTGAAGTGATTGATTTTCCCAACTTGCCCGTGGCGGTGAAAAGTGCAGCTGCTGCGGTGATTGGCAATCATGTTTACCTGGTCGGTGGCGAAAGCGAACAAGGTGCTGCAGATCAGTTTTTGCGGTTGGACGTGAGCAATCTTTCAGCAGGCTGGCAATTGCTAAACGCGGTCCCGGTGCCGGTGTCCGGCGCCATGGCGGTGGCGCAAATGGATGGCGAGGAAGTCAGCCTCCACGTGTTTGGCGGACGGGCCAAATCCCCGGACAGCGAGTCCAGCCAATTTTATTCCCATGTCTTCCGATTTCAGCCATCCAAAGGCGTGTGGGAACAGAAAAAAGAGATGCGGCTGGGTGATGGCCAACCCAAACCATTGGCCGTTGGAATGGCAGCATCCGTCGGGGCTTCGCATGTAGTACTGATTGGTGGCGACTCGGGTGAAACCTTTCAAAAGGTTGAAAAAGCCATCAATAAAATGCAAGCCGGAGACGATACGGCGCAGGCTGAACGGGACTCCCTTTGGGTCAATCATCCGGGATTCAATAAAACAATCATGGTTTACAATACGGTAACCGACACTTGGTTTGATGCAGGAACATGGAAGGGAAACCCGGTGGCTGTTGCTTCGGCCGTTTGGTGGGATGGCGCTTTGGTTGTTCCCGGCGGAGAGATTAAACCGGCTACGCGAACGCCTTTGTTGCAAGAGTTTCAGATTACCGTGAAGCCGGTATTTGGCTGGCTCAACTATTTGGTGTTGGGCGTTTATTTTATTGGCATGCTGCTTCTCGGCTTTTATTTCATGAAACGCGAAAGCAGTACCGACGACTTCTTTAAAGCAGGTGGACGCATTCCATGGTGGGCAGCAGGAATCAGTATTTTTGCCACCACGCTGAGCGCCATTACCTTTATTGCCATTCCCGCCAAATCCTACGCGGTCGACTGGCGCATGTTCATGTTTAATATGGCCATTATCGCTATCGCACCCATCGTCATTCGTTATTTCCTGCCTTTTTTCAGGCGGTTTAATTTCGATACGGCCTATCAATATCTTGAAGCTCGTTTCAACCGGGAAGTACGCTGGCTGGCGTCGGCCTTGTTTGTGTTTTTCATGGTCAGCCGTATTGCCATTGTCTTGTTTTTGCCGTCACTGGCTTTAAATGCGGTCACCGGATTCGATATTTACCTGGCCATCATTGTTATGGGGGTGGTCACCATCATTTATTGTACCAGCGGAGGAATCGAGGCTGTGGTTTGGGGCGATGTCATTCAGGGTTTTATCTTGGTGGGCGGTGCCTTTATTGCCCTGGCTTTTATGCTGGCTGGCGTGGAAGGTGGCTTGGGTGGTTTTCTTGAAATCACGACCGAGCAAAACAAGTTTCATACCTTCGATTTCCGGTTCGACTTTTCACAACCCGTGTTTTGGGTCGTGCTGCTGGGCGGACTGGCCAACACGCTGATTTCTTACACCAGCGACCAAAGTGTGGTGCAACGCTACATGACCACCAAAGATGAAAAAGCCACCGGGCAAAGCATTTGGCTGAATGGATTTTTAAGCATCCCGGTCAGCATTATTTTCTTCCTGCTTGGAACGGGATTGTACGCTTACTATACTTCAAATCCCGAACGAATGGCGGTGGTCAATCCCAATATCGATTCGGTATTTCCACAGTTTATTGTGGCGCAAATGCCGGCTGGTGTTGCCGGCTTGCTCATTGCTGCCATCTTCGCGGCAGCCATGTCAACCCTTTCGTCCAACATCAACTCGGTATCAGCCGTGATTACTTCGGATTTCTACAAGGTACTGGCTAAGGCGGGAACACACCGGCGCACGATGGCTGTCGCCCGTTGGTCAGGAATTATTGTGGGCGTGCTTGGTATTCTCATGGCCTTAATGCTGGCCACCTGGAACATTGCTTCGCTTTGGGATCAGTTTAATACCTTTTTGGGATTGCTTACCGGGGGATTGGGCGCCTTGTTTGTCATGGGGATTTTCTTTTCGCGGATTTCAGGAAATGCGGCCTTGGCTGGTGTTGTGGGCGGATTGATCGTCTTGATGCTGGTCAAGAATCACACCGATCTGTCCTTCTTGCTTTACGGACTTGTGGGTATGGCAGCCAGTGTGTTGCTGGCCCTGCTTTTCAGCCTGATCATGCCCAACCGGAAAGTGGTGACGGGTTACACCTGGAAAAGCAGACAGCGGGTTCGCTAAGCTCGCGTGGTCTGATTGGTTTGTCTGTTTTGATTCAAGGATTGGCGATGGTTGATCGTCAGTTGGTTTATCATCGGTTTAAGCAAAAAGAGGCCGTCCTTTTGGGCAGCCTCTTTTTTGATCTTGTTGTTTTGTTTTCAAAACGACTTATTCCGTTTTGATGATTTCCTCTTCGAGCTCTTCAATTTCTTTTTTGCCTTTTGCCACAGCCTCTTTCATCCGATTGACTTTTTCTTCGACTTGCTTAATTTTCTCGTTCTTCATCACTTCTTCCTCGACAGAAATTTCACCAGCCTCACGTTCTTTCTTCACTTTTTCCTTAGCCATTTCAATTTTTTCTTCATTGGCCTGGATGTGCTCTTCCTGTTCTTTGATTTTTTCTTCGGCATAAGCTTTCTTTTCCTGTGCAGCACTTCGAACTTCTGCAGCGCGCTGTTGCCCGAATTCCTTGCCAGTGAGTTCTCCTTTGTTTTTGCCCAGGGCTTTGCCTTTCGATTTCATTTCGTCAGCTTGTTCTGAGGCTTCCTCTTCTGCCTGACTTTTTTTAGCTTTCAGGTCTTTCTTTTGTTTGTCTGTCTCTTTAGCGGCTTTCTGTTTTCCTTGCTGCATCTGCTCTTTGCCTTCTTCCAAGGTTTCTTCCAGTTCCTGTTCCGTTTCATCCTGAACTTTCACCATTTCCTTCTTGGCTTTTTCCTTGCCTTTTCCTTGTCCCTGGGCCATGGAAACGGTAGAGGCCATCAGCAATGACAATACAACTACGGATATCGTTTTCATCATGCAATCATTTAAAGGTTATTCAATAAAGAATCGATCTCACTTTGTGTTTGTTCCATCTCTTTGTCCAGCGACTGGATGGTTTCATCGAGCTGTTGTACTGAAGTTTCAATGGCTTCAATTTGTTCCTGTACAACTTCTGAAGAGGTTTCACTTGGTTGTTTTGAGCCTGAACAGGCCAGCAGGAGTCCCAATACCGGGACCAGGTAAAAACTACGTTTCATATGTTTCATTTTTTATTCCTTCCGTTTTTTTAGGTGGGTTCTGGACTCCACACACTTTTCTAAAGGTATAACGAATGATTGACAATGAACGAGTCAGGACTTGGGTTTTCAGAATATATTAGGCAAACTCACCGACTTTCCTTTTTATTGTTCCGCCCCGCTTATTTTTGTTTGTTTCGAACCCATTTCCGAGAATACTTCTTGTTTTCATACTTGCAACACCCAAAAATTTCGCTTGATAATTTCATATAATTCTTGCTGCTGTTGATCCATGTTTAGCAGCTTGGTTTGGTTTTGTTTTGAATCTGGCAAATTGTAGGTGATTT